>JGI12269J14319_10002886_pt1 | contig 16384 bp, 12 predicted proteins | sample PeaSoiSIISIP2007_FD_14319 | JGI IMG/M metagenome (IMG submission 14319) | reverse complement strand
GGGGCGGTGGGAACCCGAGGCCCTGGCCGCCGATCTGGCGGGCCGGCCCGAACCGCTCGTCCTGGTGGGGGACGGGGCGCTGCGTCACGCGGCGGTCTTCGGGGCGGTGGCCGGCGCCACCCTGGCCGGTCCCGCCTACGCCGCTCCCCCCGTGACCGCCCTGGCCGAGCTCTCGGTGGCCCGGGGCCTCGCCGGTCGGGTCCACGACGCGGCCGACGTCATGCCCCTGTACCTCCGCGAGGCCGACGCCCGGATCAACTGGGAGCAGCGCAGCGCTCCCCGGGCGCCCGCCGGCGGCGGGCGCTGAGCGGGCGGCCAGAGATGTCCGACGGCCACCGGGACCCGGACCGGGCCGACGACGGCCCCGGCCCCGGTGTGGCCGGTGCCGTCCGGATCGCCCCCTTCCGCCGCCGCCACCTCCGGTCCGTCGTCCGCATCGAGGAGGACGCCTATCCCCGGCCGTGGTCGGCCACCCTCTTCCTCTCCGAGCTGGCCCAGCGGTCGTCGAGGCGCTACACGGTGGGGACCATCGGCCCCATCGTCGTCGGCTACGCCGGACTGATGATCGTGGGGGACGAGGGCCATGTCACCACCTTGACGGTCGACCCCGGGTGGCACCACCGCGGCATCGGGACCGTCCTCCTCCTCGACCTGGCCCGGGCCGCACCCGGGCTCGGGGTCCGGCACCTGACCCTCGAGGTCCGGGTGGGCAACACCGCCGCCCAGGCGCTCTACCGGCGTTTCGGCTTCGCCCCCGTCGGGGTCCGGAAGAACTACTACGCCGAGACGGGCGAGGACGCCATCATCATGTGGGCCCGCGACATCGACACCGACGCCTACACCGAGCGGCTGGGCCGGATCGACGCCCACCTGGACCCGACGAGATGACCTCCCCGCCGCCCGTCGACGGCCTCCTCCTCGGTATCGAGACCTCCTGCGACGAGACGGCGGCGGCCGTCGTCACCGCCACCGGCCAGGTCCGGTCCACCGTCGTCTCCTCCCAGGTCGACCTCCACGCCGCCTACGGGGGGGTGGTCCCCGAGATCGCCGGCCGGGCCCACCTCGAGCTCCTCCCCGCGGTCCTCTCCGCCGCACTGGAGGGTGCCGGCCTGTCCCGGAGCGCCCCCGGTCTGGCCGCGGTGGCCGCCACCTCGGGCCCCGGTCTCATCGGGTCCCTCCTCGTGGGCCTGAGCGAGGCGAAGGCCCTGGCCCTCGCCTGGGAGGTCCCCTTCGTCGCCGTCAACCACCTGGAGGGCCATCTCTTCGCCGCCCTCCTCGACCACTCGGCTCTCGACCGGCCCTCGCTTCGGTGGCCGGTCGTGGTGGCCCTCGTCTCGGGGGGGCACTCCCTCATCGTCTCCATGGAGGGCCCCGGCCGGTACCGGCTCCTCGGACAGACCCTCGACGACGCCGCCGGGGAGGCCTTCGACAAGGTGGCCCGGTTCCTCGGCCTCGGCTACCCCGGCGGGCCGGCCATCGAGGCCGCCGCCGCCGCCGGCGACCCGACCGCCTTCCCGTTCCCCCGGGCCCTCCTGGCCGACGGCCTCGACCTGTCCTTCTCGGGCCTCAAGACGGCCGTCCTCCGCGCCGTGGAGGCCCGGCCCGACGCCTCCAACGAGGACGTCGCCGCCTCGTTCCAGCAGGCGGTGGTGGACGTCCTCGTGGCCAAGGTCGTCCGGGGCGCTCTCGAGGTGGGTGCCGGGGGTCTCTGCCTGGCCGGGGGGGTGGCCGCCAACGGCCCCCTCCGGACGGCCGTCCTGAGGGCCGGGGGGGACCTGGGGATCCCCGTCTACCTCCCCAGCCGGGCCATGTGCACCGACAACGCGTCCATGATCGCCGCCGCCGGCTGGTGGCAGCTCGAGCACCTGGGACCGAGCCCCCTCGACACCCCGGCCGACCCCAACCTCCATCTCCGGCTCCTGCCCTGACCGGGCCGGGGGCGGTTGCCGCGGCCGCTGCGGCCCGCTATCGTTAGCACTCGCAAGGTTAGAGTGCTAACAGGTGCCCACAGGAGGCTCGCCAGTCATGAAGCTCCATCCCCTCGAGGACCGGATCGTCGTCCGCCCCGGTGAATCCGAAGAGACCACGGCCTCCGGGCTCGTCATCCCCGACACCGCCAAGGAGAAGCCACAGCAGGGCGAGGTCCTCGCTGCCGGCCCGGGCCGTCGCTCCGAGACCAGCGGGGAGCTCATCCCCATCGACGTCAAGGTGGGTGACACCGTCGTCTACTCGAAGTACGGCGGCACCGAGATCACGATCGACGGCGAGGACCTCCTCATCCTCTCCGGCCGCGACGTCCTCGCCAAAGTCCTGAAGAAGTAGTCGCGGATGTCCAAGATCCTGAAGTTCGACGAGGCGGCGCGCCGCGGCCTCGAAGCCGGTGTCAACAAGTTGGCCGACGCCGTCAAGGTGACGCTCGGGCCCAAGGGCCGCAACGTCGTCATCGACAAGAAGTTCGGCGCCCCCACCATCACCAACGACGGCGTGACGATCGCGCGCGAGGTCGAGCTGGAGGACCCGTTCGAGAACATGGGCGCCCAGTTGGTGAAGGAAGTGGCCACCAAGACCAACGACGTCGCCGGTGACGGAACGACCACCGCCACCGTCCTGGCCCAGGCCCTCATCCACGAGGGACTGCGCAACGTCGCCGCCGGTGCCAACCCCATGTCTCTCAAGAAGGGCATGGAGAAGGCCGTCGTCGCGGTGGTGGCGGCCATCAAGAAGCAGTCCAAGGAGATCGACTCCAAGCATGAGATCGCCCAGGTGGCCGCCATCTCGGCCGCCGACCCGTCGATCGGGGACGTCCTGGCCGAGGCCATCGACAAGGTGGGCAAGGACGGGACGGTCACGGTCGAGGAGTCGAACACCTTCGGGCTCGAACTCGAATTCACCGAGGGTATGCAGTTCGACAAGGGCTTCCTCTCGCCCTACTTCGTGACCGACCCCGAGCGCCAGGAGGCCGTCCTCGACGACCCCTTCGTGCTCATCGCCAACCAGAAGGTCTCCGCCGTCCACGACCTCGTCCCCGTCCTCGAGAAGATCATGCAGACGGGGAAGCCCCTGCTCATCATCGCCGAGGACGTCGACGGCGAGGCGCTGGCCACCCTGGTGGTCAACAAGATCCGGGGGACGTTCACGTCCGTGGCCGTGAAGGCTCCGGGATTCGGCGAGCGGCGCAAGGCCATGCTCCAGGACCTGGCCGTCCTCACCGGTGGTCAGGTCATCTCCGAGGAGATCGGCCTGAAGCTCGAGAACACCACCATCGATCTTCTCGGATCGGCCCGCAAGGTCATCATCACCAAGGACGACACGACCGTCGTCGAAGGAGCCGGTGACCCGAACGACGTGAAGGGCCGGATCGCCCAGATCAAGCGCGAGATCGAGGACACCGACTCCGACTGGGACCGCGAGAAGCTCCAGGAGCGCCTGGCCAAGCTGGCCGGGGGTGTCGCCGTGGTCCGCGTCGGGGCCGCCACCGAGGTGGAGCTCAAGGAGAAGAAGCACCGGATCGAGGACGCCCTGTCCGCCACCCGGGCCGCCATCGAAGAGGGCATCGTGGCCGGCGGCGGGACCGCTCTGGTCCGCAGCCGGGCCGCCGTCGAGAAGGTGGCCAAGAGCCTCGACGGCGACGAGGCCACCGGCGCCCGGATCGTGGCCAAGGCGCTCGACGAGCCCCTCAAGTGGATCGCCATCAACGCCGGTCTCGAGGGCGCGGTGACCGTCCGCCAGGTGGAGTCCGAGACCGGGACGACGGGACTGAACGCCGCCACCGGGGCCTTCGAGGACCTGGTCAAGGCGGGCGTCATCGACCCCGCCAAGGTGACCCGGTCGGCGCTGCAGAACGCGGCGTCGGTGGCCGGTCTCCTTCTCACCACCGAGGCCCTGGTGGCCGACAAGCCCGAGAAGTCCGACGGCGGTGCCGCCGCGGCGGCGGCTGCCGCCGGCATGGGTGGCATGGGCGGTATGGGCGGCATGGGAATGATGTAGCGGTCCGACCGTTCCGGCCCACCGCCCACGGCGGTGACGGTCGGGAGGTGACGAGGCGGCCGGGTCCACTGGGCCCGGCCGCTTTGCGCGCTCCGGGGCCGGCACGATCCCGGCCACCATGGCCGGGCGTAGCGTGCAGACGATGGAGGGGACCGAACCGACCGTCGCGAACTCCGACCGGATCGCCCCCGTCCCCCGGGAGGGGGGGCGTCAGGTCATCCCGCGGCCACCGACGGCCCACGCCGGGTCCCCCGCCCCGTGGGCGGAGATGGCGGAGGAGGACCGCCGGAGGATCACGGTGGCCCGGGTGCGGCGGGCGGTGACGGGCGCCGGGGAGGGGGCCGCCGGTGGGCTCCGGCTCCCCCCCGACGGATTCCCGGATCCGGGTTCGCCGGCCGCTGTCCTCGTGGTTCTCTTCGACGAGGACGAAGAGGGGCGCGTGGTCCTCACCCGCCGGGCCGCCCACCTCCGGTCCCACCGGGGGGAGGTGAGCTTCCCGGGGGGGAAGATGGACGCCGGGGAGACGGCCGAGGAGGGAGCGCTTCGCGAGTCGGCCGAGGAGATCGGCCTCGATCCGGCCCCGGTGGAATTGGTGGGGCGACTCACGGCCGTGACCACCTTCGCGTCGGGCAGCACCATCGTCCCCGTGGTCGGCCTGCTCCGGGGTCGACCCGAGCTGGTGCCGAGTCCCACCGAGGTCGAGCATGTCTTCGACGTGGCCCTGGCCGACCTGGCCGACCCCGGGATCTTCCGTGAGGAATGGTGGACGGTGCCGGGAACGGGTGCGACCGGGGCCTTTCCGGTTTGGTTCTTCGAGCTTCCCGACGACACGGTCTGGGGGGCGACGGCCCGGATGATCGTCGATCTCCTCCACCTCGTCCTCGCCGTCTGACGGCGCCGGCGTCGGCGCCCGGTCACCGCCGCGGGGCCGTGCGCCCCGGACGGTAACGTGGAGAGACGCTGGCGGGCGACGGCGGTGCGCACTGAGGCGTGACGAGGAGGAGAGCCACGATGGCTGACATCGAGATCGGCATCTACAAGTCGGGCCGCCGGGCGTACGGGTTCGACGACATCGCCATCGTCCCCAGCCGCCGGACGCGCGATCCCGAGGATGTCGACATCTCCTGGGAGATCGACGCCTTCCGTTTCGACCTCCCCCTCATGGCCGCCGCCATGGACGGGGTGGTGAGCCCCCGGACGGCCATCGAGATCGGCCGCCTGGGCGGACTGGCCGTGCTCAACCTGGAAGGGCTCTGGACCCGGTACGAGGATCCCGACGCCCTGTTCGAGGAGATCGCCCATCTCGACGACGACAAGGCCACGGCCCGGATGCAGCAGATGTACCTGGAGCCGATCAAGCCCGAGCTCGTCACCGAGCGGATCCGTGAGATCAACGCCGCCGGGGTGAGGTCCTGCGGATCGGTCACCCCCCAACGGACCACCGGCCTGGCGCCCGCCATCCTGGCCGGCGAGCTCGACATGCTCGTCATCCAGGGCACCGTGGTCTCGGCCGAGCACGTCTCGAAGACGGTGGAGCCGCTCAACCTGAAGAAGTTCATCCGGGAGTTCGACCTTCCCGTGATCGTGGGGGGGTGCGCCTCCTACCAGGCCGCTCTGCACCTCATGCGGACGGGCGCCGTGGGGGTGCTCGTCGGGGTCGGTCCCGGCAACGCCTGCACGACCCGGGGGGTGCTCGGTATCGGTGTGCCCCAGGCCACGGCCATCGCCGACGTGGCCGGGGCCCGGATGCGCCATCTGGACGAGACCAACGTCTACGTCCACGTCATCGCCGACGGGGGGATGAGCCGGGGCGGCGACATCGCCAAGGCCATCGCCTGCGGGGCCGACGCGGTGATGCTGGGGTCGCCGCTGTCCTCGGCCGTGGAGGCTCCGTGTCGGGGCTTCCACTGGGGGATGGCCACCTTCCATCCCACCCTGCCGCGCGGCGCCCGGGTCCGGACGACGGTACGGGGCACGCTCCAGGAGATCCTCCAGGGGCCCGCCCACGAGAACGACGGTCGGATGAACCTGTTCGGGGCGCTGCGGACGTCGATGGCCACCTGCGGGTACCAGTCGGTCAAGGAGTTCCAGAAGGCGGAGGTCATGATCGCCCCCGCACTCCAGACCGAGGGCAAGGCGTTGCAGCGGTCCCAGGGTGTGGGGATGGGTCGCTGACCGACACGACCGAGACCGTCCTCGTCGTCGACTTCGGTGCGCAGTACGCGCAGTTGATCGCCCGACGCGTCCGCGAGGCGCGCGTCTACTCGGAGATCGTCCGCCACGACATCAGCGTCGACGAGGTCGCGGCGCGCCGGCCGAAGGGGATCATCTTGTCGGGGGGACCGGAATCGGTCCACGCCGAGTGGGCGCCACTGCTCGATCCGGGGATCTACGAGCTCGGGGTGCCCATCCTCGGGATCTGCTACGGCGCCCAGCTCCTCTGCGCCCAGCTGGGGGGAACGGTCACCCGGACCGGGCGCGGTGAGTACGGCCGGACTCCGCTGCGCCGGGCCGGGTCCTCGCCGCTGTTCGCCGACTGGTCCCCCGACGCCGAGGCCGACGTGTGGATGAGCCACGCCGATTCGATCACCGCGACACCGACGGGCTTCGTGACGACGGCGTCGACCCCCGACGCGCCGGTGGCCGCCCTCGAGGACAGCCACCGGCGGATCCTCGGTGTGCAGTTCCATCCCGAGGTGCGGCACACCCACTGCGGACAGGAGCTCCTCGAGCGCTTCCTCTTCGACGTGTGCGGGGCCCGGCCCAGCTGGACGCACACGAACATCATCGAGTCGTCGGTCGAATCGGTGCGGGCCCAGGTGGGCGGCGACCGGGTCCTGTGTGCACTGTCGGGGGGCGTCGACTCGGCCGTGGCCGCCGCCCTCGTCCACCGGGCCGTGGGCGATCAGCTCACCTGTGTCTTCGTCGACACCGGGTTGATGCGGACCGGTGAGGCGGAGCAGGTGGAGGAGACCTTCCGGAGCCAGTTCCATGTGGACCTCGTCCACGTGAAGGCGGTCGACCGTTTCTTCGGTGTCCTGGAGGGCCTGACCGACCCCGAAGCCAAGCGGAAGGCCATCGGGGAGACCTTCATCCGCGTGTTCGAAGAGGTGGCACGCGACGTCGAGGACGCCCGGTTCCTCGTCCAGGGGACGCTCTACCCCGACGTCATCGAATCGGGGACGGTGGACGCGGCCAACATCAAGTCCCATCACAACGTGGGGGGACTGCCGAAGGACATGGCCTTCGCCCTCGTCGAGCCCCTGCGGCTGCTGTTCAAGGACGAGGTGCGGGCGGTGGGCGAGGAACTGGGTCTCCCCGAGGAGATCGTCTGGCGCCAGCCGTTCCCGGGTCCGGGTCTGGCCGTGCGGATCATCGGCGAGGTCACGGCCGAGCGGGCCGGGATCCTGCGGGCGGCCGACGGGATCGTGGTGGAGGAGATCCGCCGGGCCGGTCTCTACCGCGAGCTGTGGCAGAGCTTCGCCGTCCTCCCGGCGGTGCGGACCGTGGGGGTGATGGGTGACGGACGGACGTACGCGTACCCGATCGTGATCCGGGCCGTCACCTCCGACGACGCCATGACGGCGGACTGGGCCCGACTGCCCTACGACCTCCTGGAACGGCTGTCGAGCCGGATCATCAACGAGGTCGACGGCGTCAACCGGGTGGCACTCGACATCACGTCGAAGCCCCCGGGCACCATCGAGTGGGAGTGACCGTGACCGGTTCCCCGTTGCCCCGACTCGGCGGGCTCGGTTCCTTCGACGGGATCGACGAGTTCGAGGACCTCGCCGTGGGCGACCACGCCGGTGAGGGGGCCGGCGAGGGTGACGGCGAGGGTGCCGGTGAGGGTGAGGGGGCCGGTGACGGTGGCGCGTCCGTCACCGCGTCGGCACCGAGAAAGCAGCGGTGGAGTGACTCCGTCCCCCATCCCGACGAGCTTCTCGAGGACCTGAACGAACCGCAGCGACGCGCCGTGGTCCACCGGGGCGGGCCGCTGCTCGTGGTGGCCGGTGCCGGTTCGGGAAAGACGCGGGTGCTCACCCGACGGGTCGCCCATCTCATCGCCACCGGAGACGCCCGGCCCTGGGAGATCCTGGCCATCACCTTCACCAACAAGGCGGCCGACGAGATGCGGTCGCGGCTCGTCGGTCTGGTGGGTCCGGTGGCCGAGAAGATGTGGGTCTCGACCTTCCACGCCGCCTGTGTGCGGATCCTGCGGGCCCATGCCGACCGGCTCGGCTACCGGAAGTCGTTCACCATCTACGACGACACCGACTCCCGGCGGCTGATCGAGCAGATCCTGAGGGACCTGAACATCGACGCCAAGAAGATCCCGGCCCGGTCCGTCCAGGCCACCATTTCGGGGGCCAAGGCCGAGCTGATGGAGGCAAGCGCGTTCGTCGACCAGGCGACGAGTGTCTTCGAGCGGCGGATGGCCGACGTCTACGTGGAGTACCAACAGCGGCTGCTGGCGGCGTCGGCCATGGACTTCGACGATCTCCTGCTCCAGGCGGTCAAGCTGCTGCGTCGGGAGGGCGATGTCCTCGAGTCGTACCGGAAGCGTTTCCGACAGGTCCTGGTCGACGAGTACCAGGACACCAACCGGGTCCAGAACGAGCTGGTGGTGCTTCTGTGCGCCGAGCACAGAAACGTCTGCATCGTGGGGGACACGGACCAGTCGATCTACGCCTTCCGGGGGGCGGACATCCGGAACATCCTCGAGTTCGAGAAGGCCTTTCCCGACGCAGTCGTCATCCCGCTGGAACAGAACTACCGGTCGACCAAGACGATCCTCGACGCCGCCAACGCGGTGATCGTCAACAACAGCTCGCGGGTACCGAAGGAGCTGTGGACCGACGGGGACCGCGGGGAGCCGGTCAACCGCTTCCGGGCCGAGGACGAATACGACGAGGCGGCGTGGGTGGCGGCCGAGATCGGCCGGTTGCACCACGCCGAGGGTCTGCGGTACGGCGACGTCGCCGTCTTCTACCGGACGAACGCCCAGAGCCGGGCGCTCGAGGAGGCCCTGGTGCGGACGGCCATCGCCTACAAGGTGGTGGGGGGGACCCGTTTCTACGACCGGCGCGAGGTGAAGGACCTCCTGGCCTACCTCCGGGTCGTCGCCAATCCGTCCGACGAGATCTCCGCCCGGCGCATCGTGAACGTCCCGCGCCGGGGGGTGGGCGAGACGTCCGCCGACCGGCTCGCNGCGTGGGCCCGCCAGANGGGACGGTCGTTCGCCGACTCCTTCGACCGGGCGGCCGAGGCCGGGGTGGCCGGGCGCGCCGCGTCGGGGCTGGGGTCGTTGTCGTTGCTGCTCGACGATCTGCGGGCCGAAGCCGACGGGGGGGCGGGGCCGGCCGCCCTCATCGACGCGGTGGCCACCCGGACCGGGTACGTGGCCGAGCTCGAGGCCCAGGACACCCTGGAGGCGGCGGGCCGGCTCGAGAACATCGCCGAGCTGATGGGCGCGGCCGTCGACTACGACTCCCTCGACGAGTTCCTCGAGTCGGTGGCCCTCGTCTCCGACACCGACGAGATCGAGGACGACGGGAGCCGGGTGTCGCTCATGACCCTGCACACGGCCAAGGGCCTCGAATTCCCGGCTGTCTTCCTGGTGGGGATGGAGGACGGCGTGTTCCCCCACCTCCGTTCCCTGGACGACCCCGTGCAGCTCGAAGAGGAACGGCGGCTGGCCTATGTGGGGATCACCCGGGCCCGGCGCCATCTCTATGTCACCCACGCCTGGAGCCGGACCCTGTGGGGATCGACCAGTCACGCCATTCCCAGCCGGTTCCTCTCCGAGATCCCGCCCGAGCTCGTCCGCGACATCGGCGGATCGGCGGTCCTGCGCCCCGACCCCACCCGGCTGGGCTCGGCCCGGTTGCGCCGGCGGCCCGAACTCCGGGGGCCGGGGGACGAGACGGAGGAGGAGACGTGGTCGGCCGCCGCCGACACGGCGCACGACGAGGACGCCTTCCACGATCCGGACCCCTGGGACGACGACACGGCGACCGACGCCCCGCCGGCGCCGGCCCGGACGGGGTCCGACCCCGGGCGCCCCCGGGCTCCGGTCTCCGCCGAGCGTCCGCGCCGGTCGACGGGGTCGGGGCGGCCCACGGGAACAGGGAGGCCGGCAGGATCGGGGCGCCGGAGCCGGCTGCCGAAGATGGCCGAAGAGCGCTTCCGCTCGGGCGCCTGACCGGGGTCCGTGTCGACCTCGTCGAGCCCGGTCCCGTCCGGTGGAGGGGACTGGGACGCCCGGACCTACGACCGCGTCTCGGATCCGATGACCCGGTGGGGGCGCGACGTCCTCGACCGGTTGGACCCCTCGCCCCGCGACACCGTGGTGGACGCCGGGTGCGGCACCGGCCGGGTGACCGAGATGCTGCTCGAGCGCGTGGTCGAGGGACGGGTGGTGGCGTTGGACGCGGCGCCGTCGATGTTGACCGAGGCGCGCCGTCGGCTGGCCCGGTTCGACGACCGCGTCTTCTTCGTCGAGGCGGACCTCCTCGACCTCGCCCCCGGGATCCTCGGGGGATGGGCCCCGGTCGACGCCGTGCTGTCGACGGCCACGTTCCACTGGGTGCTCGACCATGACCGGCTGTTCGCCAACCTGGCGGGGGTGCTCCGACCCGGCGGACGGCTGGTGGCCCAGTGCGGGGCGGCCGGGAANATCGGCCGACTGATCGAGGCCGTGCGCACCACGGGGCTCGAGCGCACGGGCGCCTGGTACTACGCCACCGTGGACGAGACCCGCAGTTGTCTGGAGGCGTCGGGGTTCACCGACATCGAGGTGTGGACGCACCCGGAGCCCACCCCGATCGACCCGGGGGAGCTGGAGACCTATCTGGAGACGGTCTGCCTGCGGACGCTCGTCGCCCCGATGGACAGCGAGGAACGGACCCGATTCCTCGCCGCCGTGGCCGTCGCCCTCGGCGAACCGGTCATCGACTACGTCCGCCTCAACATCGTCGCCCGCCGGACCTGACGCCCGCCGGACCTGACGCCCGCCGGACCTGACGCCCGCCGGATCGGGCCCCGGGGTCGATCAGCCCGGCAGACGTCGCCAGACGGCGGCGGGCAGAAGGCGCAGGACGGCGAAGAGCCACTTGAGCGGCGGCGGCGACCAGACGACGGCGGCACCGCGGCCCATGCCCGTGACCACGTCGGCGGCGACGGCGTCGGCGGTGGTGGCGAGCGGTCCCGGGGTGAGGCCGGCGGTCATGGCCGTGGCCACCCACCCGGGCCGCACGATCATCAGTGACGCACCCGTGCCCCGCAGAGACTCGGCCAGGCCCGTGGCGAAGGCGTCGAGGCCGGCCTTGGACGCGCCGTAGACGAAATTGGCCCGGCGGACCCGGACGCCGGCCACCGACGAGAGGACGACGATCCGGCCGTGACCCTGGGCCCGCAGGACGGTGGCGAAGGCCACCATGGCGGCCGCCGGGCCCGTGCAATTGGTGTCGAGGACGCGGGCCGCGGCCGAAGGCTCGACCTCGTCGAGCGACTGGTCGCCGAGGGTGCCGGCGGTGACGAGGACGAGGTCGATCTGGCCCAGGGCGGCGGCGGCGTCGTCGGCCCACGACGCGTGGGAGGCGGCGTCGGTGACGTCGCCGACGACGGTGTCGACCGCGGTGGCACCGATGCCGAGGAGGTCGTCGGCCACGACGCGCAGCCGCTCCTCGTCGCGGCCGATCAGGACCACCCGGCGCAGGCGCCGGGCCACCAGGGTGCGCAGGATCGAGCGGCCGATGTCCGATGTCCCGCCGATCACCACCGCCGTCTGGGGCATGCCCGTGGCGTCGTTCACCGGCCCCCGCTCCCGGTGGTCGGTGCCCGGCGCCCGGGGGCGTCGATCACACCCAGGCGGCGGGCCAGGTCGGAGACGATCACCGCATCGGGATCCACCTTCTGTCGCACCGCCCGCCACTGTGCCAGACCCGGGTACATGGCCTCGAAGGTCTCCGGGCGCATCCGCCCGTCCTTGGCCAGGTAGAGACGCCCGCCCGCCCCCACCACCAGGTCGTCGAGGGAATCGAGCAGGGGGCCGAGCCGGGCCGCGCCCACGGGCAGGTCGAGGGCGAGGGTCCACCCCGCCATGGGGAACGACAGGGGACCGGGATCACCCGGTCCGAAGCGCTTCAGCACGGCCAGGAAGGAGGCGGCGCGCGCGTCGCTCACGTGCTCCACGATGCGGCGGACGGCGTCGCCGGCGTGGGTCGGAACCACGCACTGGTACTGGACGAATCCCCGCCGGCCGTAGAGGCGGTTCCAGCCCTCGACGGCGTCGAGCGGGTGGAAGAAGGAGGCGATCGATTCGAGGTGCCCGCGTCGCCGGCGCGGGGCCTTGCGGAACCAGGCTTCGTTGAAGGCGGCCACGGTGAGCGGGTTGAGCAGACCCGAGGGGGGCGTGACGGCCACGGGCGGACGCCGGGGCGTGTCGAAGTCCAGAGGTCGGGCCCGGCGGCCGACGGGGAGGTCGTCGACGCCCGCATGGTCACCCCGGGTGATCACCGCCCGGCCCAGATGGCGGCCCCGGGCCAGGCAGTCGATCCAGGCCACCGAGTAGCGGTACTCGTCGTCGCGGGCCGACATGCGGGCCATGCAGTCGTCGAGGTCGTCACTGCGTTCGGTGTCGACGACCATCTGGGTCGTCTCCACGGACAGGAGCCTGACGGTGGCGTCCACGATGATCCCCGTCAGGCCCATGCCGCCGGCCGTGGCCCAGAACAGCTCGGGGTCCTTCTCCGGCCCGACGTCGCGACGGCCCACGGGGGTGGCCAGGGACAGGCGGTCGAGATGGGAGCAGAACGATCCGTCGACGTGATGGTTCTTGCCGTGGACGTCGGCGGCCACCGCTCCGCCCACCGTCACGAAACGGGTCCCCGGGCTCACGGGGACGAACCATCCCCGGGGGAGAAGGGTCTTCATCAGCGTGTCGAGGCTGACGCCCGATCCGGCCCGGACCCATCCGGTGCGGAGGTCCGCCTCGAGGACGGTGTCGAGGCCGGTGGTGTCGAGGATCACCCCGCCGGCGCAGAGGGCGGCGTCGCCGTAGGAGCGACCGAGACCGCGGGCGAGGATCCGGCGGTCCGAGGCCACCGCGGCGGCCATCACGGCGTCGACCTCGGCGGCGCTCGTGACCCGCACCACCTGAGCGGCGCTCGGCGCCGTGCCACCCCAGCCGCTCAGGACGGTCCGGGTCGCCGGGACGGCACCCGGTGCCTGGCCCGGGAGGGCCCCGCCAGACATCACGCCGAGAGGTGTCACGTGTAGACGCCGAGGGCGAAGAGCGCCACCCACACGAGCCCCAGGGACTGGAGCATCCGGTCGTGCAGGGCCAGCTCCTCGGGCGCCTCACCCTGACCGGATTCGAAGCGCAACTCGAGATGCAAGACGGCCAGGACGACGGGAAGGATGGACAACTCGAACCACAGCGGGTGGGGGTGGTGGGCACCGTTGGCCTGCCCGGCCCGTTCGAAGGCCCAGAGGCAGTACGCGGTGAGGGTGATGGAGGCCGCCACGAGCCGGACCGAGCGGAGGAAGGCGGGGGGGTAGAAGGCGAGCGCACGACGTGTCGAGGCCCGGTCGTCGCCCCTGTCGGCGTGCTCGGCGCTGCGCTTTCCGGCCACCACGAGAAGGGACCCGAAGGAGGTGACGATGAGGAACCAGTCCGACAGCGCCACGCCGGTGGCCACGCCGCCGGCGATGGCCCGCACCACGAAGCCCGACGACACACAGCCCAGGTCGATCACGGGGACGTGCTTCAGACCCAGGGAGTAGCCCATGGACAGCGCCACGTAGACGCCGATGACGAGGGCCAACCGCCACCCCGACAGCCACCAGGCCAGTCCGACGGCCGCCGCCTGGGCCAGACCGCCCACCACGGAGGCGGTGGCCGCGGTGAGCTCCCCGGCGGCCACGGGACGGCGGCGCTTGGTGGGGTGATTGCGGTCGGACGCGGCGTCCAGGGTGTCGTTCACGAAGTACGTGCCCGACGCCACCAGGCAGAAGATGCCGAAGGTGGCCGTGGCCCGCACGACGTCGTGACCGTGCGACAGGACACCGGCGGCGCCCGGGGCGGCGAAGACGAGAAGGTTCTTCGTCCACTGCCGAGGCCGGGCCGTGCGGAGCAGCGCCCCGAGACGGCGAGGTCCGGGGCGGGGAGTCCCAGGGGCCACGTCCGGTCCTCCCTGCTCGGTTTCGACGGCTCGCACCATGGCTGGGGGGCGGCAGGCGGGGAAGAGACGGGTGATTTCGCGCGCCGAGGCCGACGACGACGCTACCACCGGTGCCGGTGTCGCCCGGCGCCGTGGTGGGGCGCATGTCGGGGCCCGGGATGCTCCCGAGCCCGGTCGGTAGGCTCCTGCCGCCATGGTCCGACGCCCTCAGGCACCCACGCGTCCGACGCGGTGGCGCCCCGGCGGAGACCTGACGGCCGTCGTCGTCCTCGTCGTCGTCCCCCTCGTGTGGTACGGCGTCCCCGCCCTCGTCGGACACCCGTTGATCCCCGGGGACGACCTCGTGCAGAACTTCCCCCTCCGGGTCCTCGTGGGACAACAGCTCCGGCACGGTCACCTTCCGGTCTACGACCCGTACATCTGGAGTGGTTCGCCCCTGCTCGGCGGGTGGAATGCCGGTGCCTTCTACCCCTTCACCCTCGTCTTCGCCGTGGTGCCGGCCGCCTTGGCCTGGACGATCAACGAGTGCGTCGTCTACTGGGTGGCGGCCCTCGGCCTCTACGCCTTCCTCCGCGCCACGGGTCGCCACCCGGTGGCGAGCACCCTGGGAGCGGCATCCTTCGCCTTCGCCGGGGCACTCGACGTCCACCTCCCCCACTTCGGCCTGGTGGCCGGCACCAGTTGGGCTCCGCTGATGCTGCTGGCGATGGTCAAGATGGCGCGCGGCGAGACCCGGGCGCAACGGCTGCGGTGGGGCGCCGTCTTCGGCGTCTGCGGCGCCCTCGTCGTCCTGGCCGGGGAACCCCGGGCCATCGACACGGTGGTGGTCGTCACCGTGATCTTCTTCGTGTGGACGGCGCTGCGTCACCCCCGCCCCATGGCCCCCTACATCGCCGCCGTGGGCGTCGGGTTGGCCGTCGCCGCGCTGGTGAGTGCTGTTCAGTGGCTTCCGGGGACCTTGGCCGTCAGCACCTCGCAACGTGCCGTGAACACCTACGCCCTCTACGGATCGGGGTCCCTCCCCTGGCGGTGGCTGAGTCTGGCCTTCGTCCCCGGGGTGCTCGGGGGAAGCGGGTCGTTCGGAACGGCCGGATGGCTCACCGGCTACAACCTTCCCGAGGTCATGAGCTACGTCGGACTGCTCCCGGTGGCCGCCGCCTTCGGTCTGCTCGGCACCGTGCGTCGTGGCCGCGGCCTCCCTGACTGGTTCGTCTGGCACGTGGTGGCGGCCGTCGGAGTGGTGCTGGCGCTGGGCGGCGAGACCCCGCTCGGACACCTCCTGGTCCACGTGCCGCTCTTCGGGAGTCAGCGGTTGCAGAGCCGGAACATCGCCCTCACGGACCTGGCCCTGGCGGTCCTGCTCGCCTACGGGGTCGACCACCTCCTCGGCCGGGCCGCCCCCGGCGAGCACCCATCGACCCACGGTCGGTCGGGTCGGACGGTGGGGGCGATGCGTTTCCCGGCCGCCGCCCTCGTGCCGCTGGTCGCCGCCGCCGCGCTGGCCGTCTCCGGTGCCGTCAGTCCTGACGCGCTGGCCAGACTGGCCGGGGCCACCACCGCCGGTGTGACGGGGGCCGTCGCTCAACGGCCCCTCTTCGTCGCCTCCGGCCTCCTCGCCGTCGTCCTCGGCGTGCTGGTCGTGCGGTCCCATCGGATCCCGCCGCCCCGGCTGGCCTGGTTCCTCGCCGTCTTCGTGTCGGCCGATCTCGTCTTCTTCAATCTGACCACCGTCTGGTCGGTGGCCCCGGGCCCGGGCAGTGCCGCCGCCGCCTCCGGGCCCGCCTACCCGCCGGGAACGTCGGCGGTCGCGCTGCACCTCCCGGCGCCGCTCGGAACAACGGGACGCTACGTGGTGTACGACCCCCCGTCGTTCAATCAGTCCGCCCTGCACGCACTGGGGCAACCGGACCTGAACATCCTCGACTCCCGGTTCAGCGCTCAGGGCTACAGCTCCATCGTCGACCGGCCCTACGCCCAGGCGACCGGCTCCCACGGCGCCATGGGCCAGGGCACCAACGAGTTGGCTCCCGGCGCGTTGGTCGACGGTGCCTTCGACTCGCTCGACACCACCACGCTCGTCACCCTGCCCCGCTATCTGCTCGTGTCCGCCTCCCACACCGGGCCGACGACCATCGGCAACCGGCGGGTGGCCGCCGGTGGTCGGGCCCGGTGGGTCTTCGGCGAACGGCTCGAGGTGACGTCGGTGGAGG
>JGI12269J14319_10002885_pt1 | contig 16388 bp, 19 predicted proteins | sample PeaSoiSIISIP2007_FD_14319 | JGI IMG/M metagenome (IMG submission 14319) | reverse complement strand
GGACAACGATCCGGTCCTCGAGGGGGTGGAGCTTCATGGCAGGTGAGCCTCCTGTAGGCACTTAGCACTCGAACCTTGCGAGTGCTAACGATAGCGGGCGCCGGGACGCCGGGCAACCGGGCCCCCGCCCGAGCGGGCGCCTCAGGCCAGCAGGGGCAGGCGGAGATTGGGGTCGGCGCCGGCGTCGAGGGGGGTGGGGCCCACGTGCTCGAGCTGCCACCAGCCCGCGGCGGCGATCATCGCCGCGTTGTCGGTGCACGTGGCCATGCTCGGGAGGTAGGCGGGGAGGCCGAGCTCGGCGCAGCCCTCGGTGATCGCCCCGCGCAGGACGCCGTTGGCGGCGACCCCTCCGGCCAGGCAGACCCCCCGGGCCCCCACTGCCACCGCCCCCTGGAGCGCCTTGGCGACGAGCACGTCCACCACGGCCTGCTGGAACGACGCGGCGACATCGGGGTCCGAGGCGTCGGGTCGGGCCCGCACGGCGCGCACGACCGCCGTCTTGAGCCCGCTGAACGAAAAGTCGAGCCCGTCGCCGAGCAGGGGGCGCGGGAAGGCGAAGGCGGACCCGTCCCCCGCCGCCCCCGCCCGCTCGATGGCCGGCCCCCCCGGGTACCCGAGTCCCAGGAACCGAGCCACCTTGTCGAAGGCCTCCCCGGCGGCGTCGTCGAGGGTCTGGCCCAGGAGCCGGTAGCGACCCGGGCCCTCCATCGAGACGAGGAGGGTATGGCCGCCCGACACGAGGAGCACGGCCACGGGCCACTCGATTCCGGGATGATCGAGGAGCGCCGCGAAGAGATGGCCCTCGAGGTGGTTGACGCCCGCGAAGGGCACACCCCATGCCAGCGACAGCGCCTTGGCCTCGCTCACACCCACGAGCAGCGAGCCGATCAGACCGGGGCCGATGGTCGCCGCCACGGCGCGCAGGTCCTTGCCTCGCACCGCGGCACGCCCGAGCGCTTCGCCGATGACCGGGGTCAGGAGCTCGAGATGGGCCCGGCCCGCGAGCTCGGGCACGACCCCTCCGTAGAGGGCGTGCAGGTCGACCTGGCTCGACACCACCGACGACAACACCTCGGCCCCGGACCGCACCACCGCCGCGGCGGTGTCGTCGCACGACGTCTCGATGCCGAGGACGAGCGCACCGGCGTCGGTCATGTCGCGTCCCCCAGGTGGGCGTCGATGTCCGCCAGTCGTTGCGCATATTCGGGGCTGTCGACGTCGCGCGCCCACATGACGATGGCATCCTCACCCGTCTCGGCGTAGTAGTTGCGCCGGACCCCGACAGGCGCGAAGCCGAAGCGCTGGTACAGCATCTGCGCCGACGAGTTCGACTCCCTCACCTCGAGCGTGAGATGACGCACGCCGAGCGGGGGGGCGGCACGCGCCTGGTCGAGCAGCAGCACCGTACCGATACCGCGACGGTGCCAGGCCGGGTCCACGGTGAGCGTGGTGATGTGGCCGTCCTCCGCCACCACCATCAGGCCGCTGTAGCCGACCACGAGGGGCCCGATGGTGGCCACGGTGTAGCGCCGCGACCGCCGTTGGGCGAGCTCGGACAGAAAGACCGTCGACGACCACGGCCGCGGGTAATTGGCCTCTTCGATCTGCACCACGTTGCGCAGATGGCGCCGGCGCAGCGGCACGATCCGGATCGCTCCCACCATGCGTTCGGGCACCGCCTCGGGCGCGTCGTCGGGAGGCACGGGCCCCTCGTCGTCCCACGCCGGGGGCATTCAGCCCTCCACACTGGCGCGCCGCGCCCGCGTTTCCCACTTGATGCGGGTGTCGGCATTGCGCAGGTACCGAGGCAGCACCGTGCTCGCATCGGCGGGCACGCCCGCGGCGGCCCGGGCGAGCACCAGCATGGCCAGGACCCCCGGGGGAGGGAAGTCGAGGGCTTCACCGCAGAACACCGCGCCGGGCACGGCGCTCAGTATCGCCCGGTAGCGGCGCGCCCCGTTCCCCGCCATCACGAGGGGCTCGCCGAGATCGGCGAGCTCGGCGGCGAGCGCCTCGGGAGTCCGGCGCACCTCGGTCTGCTGCCACGAGAGCCCGTCGACGGTCGTCCGGAGGCGGGCCGCGAAGACCTCACCGCGTCGGGCGTCGACGACGGGGACCACGAGCGCGCCCGGGGCGACGCCCGACGCCCCGACCGCGTGAGCCAGGACGTCGAGGCTGCCCACGGCGACGAGAGGTCGCTCCAGCGCGAACGCCAACGCCTTGGCCGTTCCCACCCCGACGCGCAGACCGGTGAAGAGCCCGGGGCCCACGTCGACACCGACGACGTCGAGGGAGGACAGGGCAACGTCGGCTCTCCGGCACACGAACTCGATGGCCGGAGCGATCGATTCGGCATGGTGGCGGCCGCGCGACACGGTGACGGTGCCGAGCACACCGGCCTCGTCGGCCAGTGCCACCCCCGCCAGCTCGGTGGAGGACTCCACGGCGAGCACCATCACGGCGTCGCCCACCCCGAAAGGAGCCGCCCGAGCTCGTCGCGCCGGGGTCCCGACGATCGGGGGACGCTGATGGTCACGGACCGCTCGTCCTCGCCCGCCCCTTCGGCGAGGCGCACCGAGATGGCGTCCACCCCGAGCACGGGGTCGGCCACATCTCCCCATTCCACGACGGCGACGGCATCGTCCTCCACCATCTCCGCGATGGCGAGGTCGGCGACCTCGGCCAGGTTCTCCAGGCGGTAGAGATCGGCGTGCAAGAAGGTCCGCACCCCCGCGGTGCCGCGACGACCGAGCCCGGGGACCGGTTCGTCGGGCGTCGGGCACGGATAGGACCGGACGAGCGTGAACGTCGGGCTCGTCACGTGATCGACGACCCCGAGGCCCTCCCCGATCCCCTGGGCCAGGGTGGTCTTGCCCGCGCCGAGGTCGCCGGCCAAAAGCACCACGTCGCCGGGGCGCAGGCCCTTGGCCAGAGCCGCACCGAGCGCACGGGTGTCGTCGGCCGATCCGGTCCGCAACCGCACCGGAGCGGGGGCCCCGGCGGCCCGGCTCACGGTCGATCGGCGGGCAGGAGCAGCTTGGCCCGGACGAAATCGGCGCGCATCTCCGCCACCACCTCGGCACCGCCTCGCAACCCGGCGGCGGGGTGGTACGTCGGGACGAGCTGTCCACCACGGAAGGGATAGGCGCGCCCGCGCAGGCGGCGGATGCCTTCGTTGGTGTCGAGAAGCAGTCGGGTGGCGAAGTTGCCGAGCGTGACCACGACCCGGGGGGAGATCAGCTCGATCTGGGCCTCGAGGTATGGACGGCACGAGGCGATCTCGTCGGGGAGCGGGTCACGGTTCCCCGGAGGGCGACATTTCACCACGTTGGCGATGTAGCACTGGCTCCGTTCGAGACCGATCTCCTGGTGCAGGAGCTTGTCGAGCAGCTTGCCCGACCGGCCCACGAAGGGCTCCCCGGCCAGATCCTCGTCACGCCCGGGCCCTTCCCCGACGAACATGAGCGAGGCGTCGGGGTCGCCGACGCCGAACACCACCTGGGTCCGGCCCGACGCCAGCGCGCAGCGCGTGCAGGCCCGGGCCTCGGTCTCGAGCTCGGCCAAGGTGCCCACCGGCCGCATGGTATCGCCGAGGGCGGGCGGGGCCGCCCGGCGCCGTCACCCGATCTTGACCGCGAACTCCTCGACCAGTCGGGTGAACTCGCGGCGACGCTCGATCATGGGCATGTGCCCGCACCGGGGCAGCTCGACCAGCTCCGAATGGGGCAGGGCGGCCGCGGTGCGAAGCGCATGGCGGGGAGGCGTGAGGCGATCGTTGGAACCCACGACGACGAGCACGGGGAGATCGAGGGTCCCGAGCCATGCCGACAGGTCGAACAGCGCCAGGGCGGGCAGCAGTTCGGCGAGGGTGCTCGGCGACGTCGCCAGGTGGAGCCCCTCGACGAAACGGACCTGGGCCGGGGGTGCCTCAGCCCCGAACCCGACACGGGTGAGCCACCACCGCACGTCCTGCGACGCGACGGTCCGCACCCCCCACCGGTCCGCCAGTGACATGGCGCGGGCCGAGACTGGGCCCGCCAGGCGGGCCATGCCCCCGAAGCCGGGCACCCGCGCGAAGGGGCCCCCCGTCGTCGACACCAGCGCCATGCCCGCCACCCGTCGGTGCAGAACGTCGGCAGGGTTGTCGTGGGCGAGCTGCAGGGCGACCATCCCACCCATGGAGTGTCCCACCACGAGGGCGCGCTCGACCTCGAGTGTCTCGAGCACGCTGCGCACGTCCATGGCCATGCGGCGCACGGCCGGAGAGCCCTGTTGGGATTGCGCCATGCGGACCTCGGCACGCAGCTCGTCCACCACGCCGGGGGTATCGACCATGGTGAACCCCGCGTCTCCGGGCACCGACGAGCCGTGGCCCCGTAGATCCGGTGCGATGACACGGTGGTGCACGGCGAGGTCGCGAAGTTGGTGCGCCCACAGGGCGCTGCTCAACATGAACCCGTGGAGCAACACCACCGGTGGGCCCTCGCCGCGCTCGATGACGTGGAGCCGGCCGCCGTCGTCGGCGTCGACGACATGGTGCGTGCAGTCGTCGGGAACGGTGAGACCCTCCGCGGCGATGTCGTCGGGAGTTGATCTGGTCCGGGCCACGAACCGGTGCTGCGCCGCCCACCCCGCGGCCAGCGCCGCGCCCGTGCCGGCGGCCACACCCTGGACGACCCGGCTCCGGTAGAGCGGTCGTTTGTCACTCACCGGCGATCCTCCCCGTCGACGACCACACGTGGCACCCGGGGCCCTATGCCGCAGAACACCTCGTGGGCAATGGTGCCGAGCACCGCGGCCCAGTCCGCGGCCGTGATCGACCCACCCCCTTGCTCTCCGATGAGCACCACGTCGTCACCCACCGCCACATCTTCCTCCGGGCCGCAGTCCACCACGATCTGGTCCATCGTGACCATCCCGGCCAGCCGTCGACGCCGTCCCCCGATGAGAAGGGCACCGCCGTCGGTGAAATAACGCCGGGGCACGCCGTCGGCGTAGCCGAGCGGAACCGTTGCCACCGTCGTGGGGGCGTCGAGACGGTAGAGGCGGCCGTAGGAGGGGCGTTCGTCGGCATCGAGGCGGCGTACGAGTGTCACCTTGGCATGCCAGGACAACACCGGGCGCAGCCCAGCCGCCCCGGTGTCGGCCATCACCTCGGCCAAGACGGCGTCGAGGACCGGGAACGGGGATACCCCGTACAACGCGATGCCGCATCGGACCATGTCGAGTCGTGATGCTGCGTACGCCATCGCGCCGGCCGAATTGGCGGCGTGGACCATCGGTGGCGGATACCCGGCGCGTGCCAGGAGGTCCCGGGATGTTTCGAGGAGTCGGAGCTGCGCCTCGGTGAAGGACCGGTCCTCGCTCCCGATCCCGTCGGCCACGGGGAAGTGCGTCCACAGGGCGGCGAAACGAAGGAACGGCTCCGCCGCCACCTCCGTCACGATCTCGAGCAGCTCATCGGGCGCCGCGCCCACGCGGTGCATCCCGGTGTCGACCTTCACATGGACGTCGGTGACGACGCCGGCGCGCGCTGCGGCCTCTCCCGCGGCCCGGACCCCGCGGCGCGAATAGAGCGTCAGCGTGAGGCCGCGCCCGACGACGTCCGCCATCGCCTCGGCAGGGGGCTCCGACAGCACCAGCACGGGCGCATCGATGCCGGCGTCGAGCAGGGCCACGCCCTCTTCGGGAGTCGCCACCGCCAACCAGGTCGCGCCCCCTTCGAGCGCGGCCCGGGCGACGGGGAGCGCCCCGTGTCCGTACCCGTCGGCCTTGACCACGGCGCACAGGGCGGCCGGCGCCGCGACCCGGCGCAGCAGGGAGGCATTGTGGCGCACCGCAGCGAAGTCGATCTCGGCCCACACCGGACGCGACCCCACCGGCGTGGTCCTCGTCCCGGCGGTGTCTCGGACCTCGGCACGGCTCATCGACGGACCTCTGACAGCCATCGGCCCAGCAGCTCGGCGAGGTCGCCCGCCACGAGTCCCTCGGCGGGGCCGAGGTCGGCAGCCCGGCCGTGGACGTGGGCGGCCAGCGCCGCGGCGAGGTGCGGCTCCACACCCCGGGCGACGAACGCCCCGATCGCCCCCGACAGCACGTCACCGGTCCCCGCCGTGGCCAGCCGGGGTGAGCCGGCTGTGGCCAACAACACCTGGCCGCCGGGCTCGACCACCACCGTCGTCGGCCCTTTCAGCAAGACGATCGCACCACAGCGCCGCGCCAGGCTGCCGGCGGCGGCGATCCGGTCGGCTCCCGGTGGTGCACCGGCCAGGCGGGCGAACTCCCCCTCGTGGGGCGTGAGGACCGTCGCCGAGCCGGGGCCGGCGCGCACCACGGCGGCGATCTCGTCGCCCGTGCCCAGCGCGTAGAGGCCGTCGGCGTCCACGACCGTGGGGATGGTGGCCCGGGCGACGACGTCGCGCACATCGGCAACCGTCGTGTCGGCTCGACCGAGCCCGGGCCCGACGACCAGGGCGCGGCACCGCTCGGACATGCCGAGCGCGTCCGAGGACCACCCGCGTAGCGGGAGCGACGCGCCGACGGCTTCGCTCACGGGGAGGTCGGAGGGATCTCCCCCCGGGATGCCGAGTCGGACCATGCCCGCGCCGGCGCGATAGGCGGCGCGGGTACACAGGCCGGCCGCGCCCGTCATGCCCGGCGATCCCGCCACGACGGCCACCGCCGAGCGCCACTTGTGCGCATCACGGGGACGCGGCGTGAGCAGGCGTTCCACGTCGGCGTCCTCGATGACCCACATGGCCGCCCCGCTCACGTCGAGGCCGATGTCCGCCACCACCACGTGACCGGACAGTAGGGCGCCGTCACCTTGGACGAGTCCGGTCTTGAGCGCCGCGAACGTGACCGTCACATCGGCGCGCAGGGGCTCGCCGCACGCTTCGCCGGTATCGCCGTCGACACCCGAAGGAATGTCGACGGCGAGCACGGGCACACCGGCGGGCACCGAGGGCGCCCGGTAGGTGCCCCGGAACCCCGTGCCGTAGGCGGCGTCGATCACGAGGTCGACGGTCCCGGTCGGCCCGATGCGCTCGGGAGCGTCATGGGCGTCGACGACCTTGACACGGGCGCCGCGCCGACGGAGCCGGGCCGCCGCCACCTTGCCGTCCGCGCCGTTGTTGCCCTTTCCGGCCACCACCACGATGTGGCGGCCGTAGGTGCCCCCGAGCATGCGCACCGCCCATGTCGCCACGGCCGTCCCGGCCCGCTCGACCAGGGTCTGCTCGGAGACCTCCTTGAGCGCCCTGGCGTCGACGGCGCGCATCTCGTCGACACGCAGCACGGGCCTCATGGCACGGGCCTGTCATGCAACGGCCCGGGGCCCTCGGCGACCACGACGGCGACGGCGACGGTATCGGTGTGGGTCAGCGACACGTGCCAGCGCCGTACCCCCTGACCGACGCTCAACGCGTCGGCCCGCCCCGACAGCACCAGGCCGGGTGCCCCGTCGTCGCTACGGGTCACCTCCACGTCCCGGAAGCCGGCCGCCCCGACACCCACGCCGAGTGCCTTGAGCACCGCCTCCTTGGCGGCGAAGCGCACGGCCAGGCGGGGGCCGGGATCGCGGCTCCGCTCGGCATAGGCGCGCTCGGTGTCGGTGAAGAGGCGGTGCACGATACCGGGACGACGCGCCACGACACGACGGAAACGCACGACGTCGACGGCGTCGACGCCGATGCCGGCGACACTCCCCACGCCGAGGTCGCCGCGAGGTGGGGTCACTCCACCGTGACGGTCTTGGCCAGGTTGCGGGGCCGGTCGACGTTATGACCGCGCAACCGGGCGATGTGGTACGCGAAGAGCTGGAGGGGCACGACGTCGAGCACGGGCGCGAAGAGCGGATGGGTCTCGGGGACCCACAGGACCTCGTCGGCCTGCGCGGCGGTGTCCTCGTCACCCTCGTTGGCGACCAGCACGACTGTGGCACCGCGAGCGCGCACCTCGGCGATGTTGCCCATCATCTTGTCCCACAGGTGCGTGCGGGTGGCCACGCCGACGACGACGGTGCCGGGCTCGATCAGGGCGATGGGGCCGTGTTTGAGCTCGCCCGCCGGGTAACCTTCGGCCCGCACGTAGGAGATCTCCTTGAGCTTCAACGCACCTTCGAGCGCGACGGGGAACCCGACGTGGCGCCCCAGGAAGAAGAAGTCACGGGTGTCGATGAACTTGCCCGCGACGGCGGCCACCTCGGCGTCGCGCTCGTCCGACAGCGACCGCTGGACGAGCTCGGGCAGCTTGGCCAGATCGGCGAACAAGACGCGCGCGTCGGCGGGCTCGACGATTCCGCGCAGCTGGGCCAGGTACAGGGCCAGCAGCTCGAGCGCCACCACCTGGGTCAGGTGCGTCTTGGTGGCCGCTACGCCCACCTCGGGGCCGGCGCGCGTGTAGAGGACACCATCGGCCTCACGCGCCATGGACGAGTCCACCACGTTGGAGATGACCATGATCTTGGCGTCCCACTGCCGGGCCTCGCGCATGGCCTGGAGGGTGTCGATGGTCTCCCCCGACTGGCTGACCCCCACGACCAGGGTGCGTTCGTCGAGGACGGGATCGCGGTACCGGAACTCCGACGCGATGTCGATCTCGGTGGGCAGCCGGGCCAGGCGCTCGATGGCGTACTTCGCCACCATGCCGGCGTGGTAGCTCGAACCGCACGCCACCACGAACACCTTGTCGACCTGGCGCAGCTCGTCGTCGGTGATGCGGAACTCGTCGAGCTCCACCGTGCCGTCGGGAAGGAGCCGCCCGAGGAGGGTGTCGGCGATGGCGCGAGGTTGCTCGTGGATCTCCTTGCCCATGAAGTCGGGGTAGCCGCCTTTCTCGGCGGCTTCGAGATCCCACTCGACGTGGAGCTCTTTGGGTTCGACCTCCTTGCCCTGCAGGGTCGTGACGCGCATCGAACCGGGACGGAGCACGACGACCTGATCGTCATCGAGGACCCAGAACCGTCGCGTGCGACCGAGCAGCGCCGGGATGTCCGAGGCGAGCAGGCCCTCGCCCGACTCGCCGTCGCCCATGCCGATGATCAGCGGTGAGACCCGGCGCCCCGCCACAATGGTGCCGGGCTCGCCCGCACACATGACCGCCAGGGCGAACGCGCCCCGCACCTCGCGCAACGTGGCCCGCAGGGCGTCGGCGAGCGACGCCCCGCCCGAGAGCTCGCGCTCGACCAGGTGGGCGATGACCTCGGTGTCGGTGTCGGACACGAAGGTGTGTCCCTCGACGCGCAGCTGCTCGGCCAGCTCCCGCCAGTTCTCGATGATGCCGTTGTGCACGACGGCGACGTTCCCGGTGCAGTCGAGGATGGGATGGGCATTGGCCTCGGTGGGATGTCCGTGCGTCGCCCACCGGGTGTGGCCGATCCCCGCCGCCACCGCACCCGGGCCTTCCTCGACGACCTTGCGGAGGTCACCGAGTGAACACGTCCCGGTGGCCGCCCGGGCCCGCCACAGGACCCCCTCGGACTGCAGGGCCACGCCTGCCGAGTCGTAGCCGCGGTATTCGAGGCGTTCGAGGCCCTGGAGCAGGACACCCAGGACCTCGCCACCGCCGGTGGCTCCGATGATGCCGCACATGGGTTCCCAGGCTACGGGGTCGCCGGGCTTGGGCGGGTACAGCGCGGCCCGGCGTGGCCCGGTGGGACAGCTCCCGTTGCCCAGGTCTCCTGCCCGGGTCCCCCTACTCGGGGGACGAAGACGCCACGAGCGCCTTCTCCACGACCGCACATAGGCGCCGTGCCGCGGCGTGGGCCGCCTCCTCGTCCTCGGCCTCCACCATGACCCGGACGAGGGGCTCGGTGCCGCTGGCCCGCAGCAGGACACGACCGCGGCCGGCGAGCTCGATCTCCACGGCGGCGACCTCGGCCTGGACCGCCGGGGCGGCGACGGTCTGGTCCGGTTGGGGCGCCGCCACGTTGAGCAGCACCTGGGGAAGCCGTTGCATGGAGTGGTGCGCCAACTCCGCCAGTGGCGCACCCGACCGCTTGACGAGGTCGAGCAACAGCACACCGGTGAGCACCCCGTCGCCCGTCGTCGCCAGTTCGGGGAACACGATGTGGCCCGACTGCTCGCCGCCCAGGCTCAGCCCCTCGGCGTTGAGCGCCTCGAGCACGTACCGGTCGCCGACCTGCGTCTCGCGCACCGCGATACCGCGCTCGGCCATGGCCAGGCGGAAGCCGAGGTTGGTCATGACCGTGACGACGACGGTGTTCCCGGCGAGCTTGCCCCGGCTGGCCAGGTCGGTGGCGAACAACGACACGAGCTCGTCCCCCGTCGTGAGCGCCCCCGTATGGTCGACGGCCAGCAGTCGGTCGGCGTCTCCGTCGAGCGCGAGGCCGAGGTGCGCGCCCGTGGAGAGGACTTCGGCCGCCAGCGATTCGGGGTGTGTCGAACCGCATCCGTCGTTGATGTTGGCGCCGTCGGGTTCGTGCGCGATGGCGTGCACGTCCGCGCCCAGTCGCATCAGGACCTCGGGTGCCACCGTGGAGGCGGCGCCGTTGGCGCAGTCGACGACGACCCGCATGCCGGTGAGGTCACGCCCTTCGAGCACGGCGACGAGGTGGTCGACGTACCCGTGGCGCGCCTCGGGCTCCTGCGACAGCTTCCCGACCCCGTGGCCGACAGGGGGGCGCGACGGCGGGCCCCCCGAGGCGAGCACCCGGACGAGCTCGTCCTCGATGGCAGCCTCGGTGGGATCGGGCAGCTTGACCCCGCCGGCGGCGAAGAGCTTGATGCCATTGTCGGCAAAAGGGTTGTGCGACGCCGAGACGACCGCGGCCGGGTACCCGCGCTGCGCCGACAACCACGCCACCCCGGGAGTGGGGAGCACGCCCACATCGACGACGTCGGCTCCTTCGCTCGCCATCCCCGCCGACAGCGCCGCCTGGAGCAAAGGGCCCGAGCGTCTGGTGTCGCGTCCTACCAGGAAGCAGGGGGCGGGCAGGGCCCGGGCCGCGGCGCGCCCCAGGGCCATGACCAGCTCGGCACCCAACTCTGCGTTGGCGACGCCGCGGATNCCGTCCGTGCCGAACCGCAGACCCACGACCGGCTACCGCTTGGAGTACTGAGGTGCCTTGCGGGCCTTCTTGAGGCCGTACTTCTTGCTCTCTTTCTCGCGGGCGTCGCGAGTAAGGAGGCCGGCCTTCTTGAGGATGGCACGCAGTTCGGGATTGAGCTCGACGAGCGAACGCGAGATCCCGAGGCGCATGGCACCGGCCTGTCCCGACACACCACCGCCGGCGATGGTGGCGTCGATGTCATAGCCCTCGGCCAGGTTGGTGACCCGCAGCGGCTCGGTCACGACCATGCGATGCGTGGCGGAGCTGAAGTAGTCGTCGAAGGCCCGACGGTTGATGGTGATCTTGCCCTGGCCCGGTCGGATCCTGACCCGGGCCACCGCTCCCTTGCGCCTGCCGGTGTTCTGGCACAGCGGTGTGCCGAGCTTGACCTTTGTCGTCACGTTCTTGGTTCCTGTCTCTCGGACTCCGGGGGCACGGCGCCGACCCTGTCGATCATGACGGTGCCCGGGCGCCGGGCACGTCGAGGGGCTCGGGCTGCTGGGCCTGGTGCGGATGCTCGGGCCCGGCGTACACCTTCAACTTGAGCAGCTGCTGGCGACCGAGGCGGGTGCGGGGCAGCATGCCCCGGACCGCCCGGCGCACGACCTCCTCGGGTCGCTCCGACAGCAGGTCTCCGTACTTCTTCTTGGTGAGCCCACCGGGATACCCGCTGTGGTGGTAGACGAACTTCTTCTCCGACTTGTCCGAGGTGAGCACGACCTTGGCGGCGTTCACGACGACGATGTGGTCACCGGTGTCGATGTGGGGGGCGAAGATCGGCTTGTGCTTGCCGCGCAAGCGCGAGGCCACCTCGGTGGCCAGTCGTCCCAGCACCATGCCCTCGGCGTCGATGACGTGCCAGGACCGGGTGATGTCGTCAGCTTTGGGCGAAAACGTGCGCACGCAGAATCCTCGTCTTGTGTCCCGGGCTCCGACAGGCGTCACGGCACCTCCCGGCTCGGGTGCCGGCCGCCGGGCCACCCGTGCAAACGGGCAGCTCCTGCACGAAGCCAGCGGACAACGTTAGGCGCTGGAGGTGCCCCGGGCAAACGGCGGTATGGGGTGCCCGTCGGCAGCGCCGCCCGAGCATCATCGGTCGTAGTCCACGCCGACCAGGCACAACCCGTGGGGCGGGGCGATGACGCCACCCACCCGGGACCGGTCGCCGCTCTGGAGCAGCCAGTTGACATCCGAGGCGCGCCGGCGCCCCCGACCCACCTCGACCAGCGTGCCCACCACCGAACGCACCATCTGATGGCAGAACGACGTGGCTTCGATGTCGAAGCGCAGCAGCCGGGCCTCGGGACCGAACTCACCGGAACGGAGCGGGACCTCGCCGAAACGTGCGTCGAGCACCCGCCGGCGGATGGGCGTGCCCGCCTCGGTCCCGGGCACGCGGCGGCAGAAGGCCCGGAAGTCGTGCTCTCCCAACAGGGCATCGGCGGCGCTCGCCATGGCCCGGAGGTCGAGCGGACCGGGCACGCGCCACGACAGCGGCGCCAGCAGGGGATCGCCGGTCGGATCCTCAAGGATGAGGTACCGGTAGCGCCGGGCCCGGGCCGAACGGCGGGCGTCGAACCCGGGCGGGGCCACCTCGACCGACCGCACCACGACGGCGGGCTTGAGGAGGGTGTTCACCGAACGCATCAGTCGGGTGGGGTCCGCGTCCTCACGCACGTCGACGTGGACCACCTGGCCCCGGGCGTGCACCCCGGCATCGGTGCGCCCGGCGCACACGAGCTCGACCCGGTGGCCGACGACGACGGCGATGGCGTCGCCGAGTGCCCCCGACACCGTGCGCTGGCCCGGCTGGGCCGCGAAGCCGCGGAATCCGGCACCGTCGTAGGAGATCGTCAACCGCAGACGCGTCGTCGTGGCGGGGATGTCGTCTCGGGGCTGCGCCTGCTCGGTCGGGACGGGCTCGGTCGGGACGGGCTCGGGCTCTCGCCCGGTGGGAGCCGGCGACCGCGGTCCGACCATCGTCGACCCCCCCTCGGCGGCGGCCGTGAGGTCGGGGTCGAACAGGGTCAAACCAGTTCGATGCGCGCCATGGGCGCGCTGTCGCCCTGACGCGGGCCCAGCTTCAGGATCCGGGTGTACCCCCCGGGCCGGTCCTCGTAGCGCGGGGCGATCTCCGCGAACAGCTTGTGCGCCATGTCCTTGTCCCGGATCAGGGCGACCACGTTGCGGTGACGGTGGATCCCTCCCTTCACCGCGGCGGTGATGCACTTCTCCGCCACCGGGCGCAACGCCTTGGCCTTGGCCTCGGTGGTCACGAGCGACTCCGCGGCGATGAGCGAGGCCACCAGGTTGCCGAGCATGGCCTTCTCGTGGGCGGCGTCACCACCCATTCGCCGTCCCCTTCGGGGTGTGCCGCGCATGGCCGGCTCAGTCCTTGATGCGGAGCGCCAGGCCCCGCTCGTCGAGACGCTGGATCACCTCGTCGAGGGACTTCTGACCGAAGTTGGTGATGGCCAGGAGGTCGTCGGCGGTCCGCTCCACGAGCTCGCCGATGGTGTTCACCTGGGCGCGCTTGAGGCAGTTGCGGGGCCGCTCGGAAAGGTCGAGGTCCTCGATGGCGAGGTCGAGGTCGGGCGAGCCGCTGGTGGAGGTCCCGACCTCGCCCAGCTCGAGGCCCTGGGGCTCGTCCTCGAGGTCGGCGACGAGGCCCACNAGCGAGCGCAGGGTGTCTCCCGCCGAGGCGAGTGCCTCGCGTGGGGTGAGCGACCCGTCGGTCTCGATGTCGATGACGAGGCGGTCGAAATCGGTCGACTGCTCGACCCGGACGGGCTCGACCGAGAAGGCCACCCGCCGCACCGGCGAGAAGATCGAGTCGACCGGGATGACGCCGATGGTGGTGGAGCGCTTGTTGCGTTCCGCCGAGGCATACCCACGGCCCCGCTCCACCGTGACGTCGATGGCCAGGCGGCCCTTGCCGTTGAGCGTGGCGATGTGGAGATCCGGGTTGAGGACTTCGACGTCGGCGGTGAGCTGTAGGTCGCCGGCGGTGACGTCCCCCGGGCCGCGCTTGTCGCAGCGCAGCGTAACGCCCTCATCGGCATGTACCCGCAGGACGATGTCCTTGAGGTTCAAGATGATGTCGGTGACATCCTCTTTGACGCCGGGAAGCGTCGTGAACTCGTGGAGGGCGTCGTCGAACCGGACCTGGGTCACCGCCGCGCCGGGGATGGACGACAACAGGGTCCGGCGGATCGAGTTTCCGAGCGTGTGGCCGAAGCCGGGCTCGAGAGGGCTGACGGCGAACCGCTGGCGGTTTGCCTCTTCCTCGCCGATGGCCTCGACAGTGGGGCGCTGGATGATGAGCATGGGGCTGGCTCCTGGGGTGTCGTGGGGGGCTGAGTGACTAGGGCTCGGAGGGGTGGGACTCGGCGCTACTTGGAGTAGAGCTCGACGATGAGCGATTCGCGCACGGGCTCGTCGATGTGCTCACGCTCGGGAAGCGTCGTGACGCGTACCTGGGTGCGGGCTTCGCCGGATTCCAACCACAGGGGAAGGGGACGGTCGAGGGTGTCGAGGTTGCGCCGTACGAAGTAGAGCTCTCGTGACGACGGCTTGAGCGAGACGACGTCGTCCTGGCGCACCCGGTAGCTCGGGATCGTGACCCGCTTCCCGTTGACCAGGATGTGCCCGTGTCGGACCAGCTGGCGCGCCTGGGCCCGGCTCGCACCCCACGTGGCCCGGAAGGTCACGTTGTCCAGGCGCAGCTCCAGGAGGCGAAGCAGGTTCTCACCGGTGATCCCCGGCTGACGACTGGCCTCGGCGTAGAGGTTGCGGAACTGCTTCTCGAGCAGCCCGTAGATGCGGCGGGCCTTCTGCTTCTCCCGCAGCTGCGCCAGGTACTCCGAGCCCTGGCGCATCCGGTCACGACCGTGCTCACCGGGAGGGTAGGCGCGGCTGTGCCGGTCGGTGACGGCTTCGCTGACAGGGCACTTGAGCGAGTAGCAACGTTCGCCCTTCAGGAACAATTTGGTCCGTTCACGCCGACACAAGCGGCAGACGGGACCCGTGTAACGCGCCATGCGGTGGTGCTCCTTCCGTTCCCGCTAGACCCGGCGCCGCTTCTTGGGGCGGCAGCCGTTGTGCGGGATGGGGGTGACATCTTTGATGCCGGCGACCTCGATGCCGACGGCTGCGAGCGAGCGGATGGCGGTCTCTCGGCCCGAGCCGGGACCACGCACCAGCACGTCCACCTTGCGGACCCCGTGCTCCATCGCCCGTCGGCCCGCCTGTTCGGCGGCGAGCTGGGCGGCGAAGGGCGTGGACTTCCGTGATCCTTTGAAGCCGACGTTGCCGGCCGAGGCCCAGGCGAGGACGTTCCCCTCGTGGTCTGAGATCGAGATGATGGTGTTGTTGAACGAGCTCTTGATGTGCGCCACCCCGTAGGCGATGTTCTTGCGCTCGCGCTTGCGGGGTCGGCGGACGGCCGCCGCCTTGGTCGTGGTCTTGGCTGCCTTGGATGCCTTGGCTGTCTTTGCCATCAGTGCTTCCGAACCTTTTTCTTGCCGGCGACGGTCTTCTTGGGCCCCTTGCGGGTACGGGCGTTGGTATGGGTCCGCTGGCCGTGGACGGGCAGGCCCTTGCGGTGGCGAATGCCCTGGTAGCAGCCGATCTCCATCTTGCGCTTGATGTCCTGGGCGATGTCCCGGCGGAGATCACCTTCGACCTTGAAGTTGGCATCGATGTAGTTGCGGAGGCGGACGACTTCGTCGTCGGTGAGGTCGCGCACCCGGGTGTCGGCGTTGAGGTCGGTCCCGGCGATCGTCTGCTGCGCGCGGGTCCGGCCGATGCCGAAGATGTAGGTGAGGGAGATCTCCAATCGCTTCTCGCGGGGGATGTCCACACCAGAGATCCGTGCCACTTGTGTTGCCGCTCCTCTCGTCCTGGTCAGTCGCTCAGCCGGGCGCTCAGCCCTGGCGCTGCTTGTGCCGAGGGTTGTCGCAGATCACCATCACCCGGCCGTTGCGGCGGATGACCTTGCACTTCTCGCAAATCGCCTTGACACTCGGTCGAACTTTCATCGCTGTCTTCCCTGCCTCGAACCGTGGCCTCCCGGGCCCGTCCTCGCGGTACCGGCTGTGCCTACTACTTGTACCGGTACGTGATCCGCCCGCGACTCAAGTCGTAGGGGGTGATCTCGACCTGCACCCGGTCGCCGGGGAGGATCCGGATCCGGTGCATGCGCATCTTTCCCGAGCTGTGCGCCAGCACCTTGTGGCCGTTCTCGAGCTCGACACGGAACATGGCGTTCGGGAGCGGCTCGACGACCGTCCCCTCGAGCACGATCGCATCCTCTTTG
>JGI12269J14319_10002882_pt1 | contig 16393 bp, 16 predicted proteins | sample PeaSoiSIISIP2007_FD_14319 | JGI IMG/M metagenome (IMG submission 14319) | reverse complement strand
CCTGTCGATCGTGGCTCGTCAGAGCGCCGAGTCCCGGGGCCAGCCGTTCGACGAGGAAGCCGATGCCGCCATGCGCGCCGCCGTGGAGGCCCAGATCGAGGCCGAGTCGCTGCCGCTGTTCCTCACCGCCCGGCTCTACGACGACGGGATCATCGATCCCCGCGACACGCGCACGGTGCTCGGTCTGTGCCTGTCGGTCATCGACAACAACCCGGTCCACGGGACACGCGGCTACGGCGTGTTCCGGATGTGACGGAGCCATGCCTGGTGCCCGGAGTGGGCCGGTGATCACGAAGCTCCTGGTGGCCAACCGGGGCGAGATCGCCCGTCGCATCATGCGCAGCGCCCATGCGATGGGCATCGACTGCGTCGCGGTCGGCTCCGATCCCGATGCCGGTGCCCCCCACGTGGCCGAGGCCGATGAGTTCGTCCGTCTGCCCGGGTCCACCCCGGCCGAGACCTATCTCCGCATCGACGCCCTGGTGGCGGCGGCGCGCTCGAGCGGCGCCGACGCCGTCCATCCCGGATACGGCTTCCTCTCCGAGGATGCCGCCTTCGCCCGGGCGTGCCGGGAGGCGGGCCTGATCTTCGTCGGTCCGCCCCCCGACGTCATCGAGGCCATGGGCTCGAAGCTGGCGGCCAAGGCCACCATGGCGGGCGCCGGGGTCCCCGTGCTGCCCACCGTGCGGATCCCGGCCGGGACGGGGGACGGGGACGGGGCCGACGGCGGCGTGATCGACGCGGCCACCGAACTGGGCTGGCCCGTCCTGGTCAAGGCGTCGGCCGGAGGCGGCGGCCGCGGCATGAGGGTGGTCGAGAGACCCGGCGACCTGGCCGACGCCGTCGCCTCCGCCGCCCGCGAGGCGGCGGCCTCCTTCGGTGACGGCACCGTGTTCCTGGAGCCGTACGTCGCCCGTCCCCGCCATGTCGAGGTCCAGATCCTGGGGGACTCCCACGGCACCGTGGTCCATCTGTTCGAGCGTGAGTGCTCGATCCAGCGACGTCATCAGAAGATCGTCGAGGAGTGCCCCTCCCCCGCCGTGACGGCGTCCCTGCGAGCGGAGATCTGCGCCACGGCGGTGACGGCGGCCCGGGCCATCGGCTACGTCGGCGCCGGCACCGTCGAATTCCTCCTCCTGCCCGACGGCAGCTTCGCCTTTCTCGAGGTGAACACCCGCCTGCAGGTCGAGCACCCCGTCACGGAGCTGGCCACCGGACTCGACCTCGTCCGGCTGCAGCTGCTCGTGGCCGAGGGTCTGCCACTTCCCCCCGAGGCCGTCGACGCTCACCTCCACGGGCACGCCATCGAGGTCCGTCTCTACGCCGAGGACGCCACCCGTTCGTGGCAACCGTCGGCCGGCCGCCTGCACCGCTTCTCGGTGCCCACCGGTCCGGGCATCCGCGTCGACAGTGGCGTGGAGGACGGGTCCGAGGTCAGCCCGTTCTACGACCCCATGCTGGCCAAGGTCATCGCCCACGGCCCCACCCGCGAGGACGCCGCCCGAGCGTTGGCCGGCGTCCTCGACCGGGCGGAGATCCACGGTGTGACGACGAATCGCGACCTGCTGGTGCGCATCCTGCGCCACCCCGAGTTCCTGACCGCAGACATCGACACCGGGTTCCTGGTCCGTCACGACCCCGCCGAGCTCGGCGCGCCGAAGGCCACCGCCGAGGTCGAGGGGCTCCACGCCGTGGCCGCCGCCCTGGTCGCCCAGGCCCAGAGACGCCTCGCCGCGCCCGTCCTCGGGGGACTTCCCTCGGGGTGGCGCAACAACCCGTCCCAGCTTCAGGCGTGCACCTTCGCCGGCCGGTCCGCCCAGATCGCTATCGGTTACCGCCTCGACCGCACCGGCGCGTGTATCGAGGTCGCCGTCAACGGTGCCCGGCGGGGCGACATCGAGGTGTTGGAGTGCGACACCGAGGCGGCGGCGTTGTCGGTCGACGGGGTGGTCCGGCGGTACCGGGTCCACCGGGTGGGCCCGTCGATCTGGGTGGACGGACCCGACGGTTCCTCCGCCCTCCAGGAGGTCCCGCGCTTCTCCGTCCCGGGGTCGCAACTGGCCGCCGGTGCCCTCGTGGCACCTCTGCCGGGGACGGTGGTCAAGGTCACGGTGGCCACCGGTGACGTCGTCTCGGCCGGGGACACCCTGATCGCCATCGAAGCGATGAAGATGGAGCACGAGGTGAAGGCCACCGCCGGCGGGACCGTGGCCGAGGTCCACGTGGCGGCGGGTGAGCAGGTGGAGTCGGGGCGGCTGCTCGTGGTCATCACGCCGGACGAGACCGACGAGTGAACCCTCCCGTCGTGGGCAGCCATCTCGAGACCACCGGGGACGTCCTCCGGATCGCCAACTGCTCCGGTTTCTACGGTGACCGGATGGCCGCGCCACGCGAGCTCGTCGAGGGTGGTCCCATCGATGTCCTCACGGGCGACTACCTGGCCGAGCTGACGATGCTCATTCTGCTGAAGGCGCGCCAACGGGACCCGTCGCTCGGCTACGCCACCACCTTCTACCGGCAGATGGAGGAGGTCCTCGGCCCGTGCCAGGACCGCGGCATCAAGGTGGTGGCCAATGCCGGCGGCCTCAACCCCGCCGGCCTCGCCGACCGCCTGCGTACCCTGGCCCGGGAGCTGGGCATCGACGCCGCCATCGCCCACGTCGAGGGCGACGACATCCTCGGACGCCTGCCGCGGCTGCAGGCGGAGGGCAACCCCCTGGCGCACCTCGATACCGGTGCACCGCTCTCGTCCGATCCGGTGAGTGCCAACGCCTACCTCGGAGGATTCGGCATCGCCGAGGCGTTGGCCGGCGGAGCTGACGTGGTGGTCACCGGGCGGGTCACCGACGCCTCTCTGGTGGTCGGCCCCGCCGCATGGCACTTCGGGTGGCAACGCCACGACTGGGACCGCCTGGCCGGTGCCGTGGTGGTCGGCCACGTCCTCGAGTGCGGGGCCCAGGTGACGGGTGGGAACTACTCGTTCTTCGGCGAGGTTCCCGGGCTCGAGCACCCCGGCTTTCCCATCGCCGAGATCGAAGCCGACGGCTCCGCCGTCATCACCAAGCACCCGGAGACGGGCGGGCTCGTGTCCGTGGGCACGGTCACGGCCCAGCTCCTCTACGAGATCGGCGGTCCCCTCTACGCCAACGCCGACGTCGTGGCCGACTTCTCGACCATCCGTCTCGAGCAGCAGGGCCCCGATCGCGTCCGGCTGTCGGGGGTCAGGGGGCACCCCGCCCCCGAGGAGCTGAAGGTCTCGATCAACCTGTTGGGGGGCTGGCGCAACACCATGACCTTCGTCCTCACCGGCCTCGACATCGAGGCCAAGGCCGATCTGGTGCAACGCACGCTGTGGGGGAGCCTGGGAGGGGCGGAGCGCTTCGCCGACCACGACGTCCGGCTGATCCGCTCGGACAGACCCGACGCCGCCACCAACGAGGCGGCCAGCGCCCAGCTCCGCGTCACCGTCAAGAGCTCCGACCCCGCCGAGGTGGGACGACGGTTCTCCAACATGGCCACCGAGATGGCATTGGCCAGCTACCCCGGCTTCTACCTGACGTCACCGCCCGGTGAGGCCACCGCCTACGGCGTCTACTGGCCGACCCTGGTGCCCCGAGACGCCGTGGACGAGGTGGTCGTCCACCACGACGGGCGTCGAGTACCGATCGGTCCGCCGGCGGGCACCTCCGCCGCCGCACCCCGAGCTCCGGGTCCGCCAACGGGAGACGGGGATCCCCCCGACGACACCCACGATCCCGGCGCCACGGTCAACGGCCGCACCAGAAGGCTCCCGCTCGGCACCATCGTGGGGGCCCGTTCGGGGGACAAGGGGGGCAACGCCAACGTCGGCCTCTGGGCCCGACACGAGGCCGGCTACGCCTGGCTGCGGGCCGAGGTCACCGTCGAGCGGCTGCGGCAGCTGCTCCCCGAGGCGGCGGCGCTCGCCATCGACCGCCATGAGCTTCCCAACCTGTTGGCCCTGAACTTCGTCATCCACGGGCTGCTCGGAGAAGGAGTGGCCTCGTCGACACGTCCTGACGCCCAGGCCAAGAGTCTCGGTGAGTACCTCCGCTCACGGCTTGTCGACATTCCCGAGGATGTCCTCGACGGCGATCCTCGATCTCGTACCGGACACTGAACAAGGGGGCGGACATGGACTTTCGCGAGACCGAGGAACAGCAGATGCTGCGTGAAGCGGTGGACGGGATCGCCTCGAAGTACGGCCACAGCTACTTCACCGAGCGGGCCCGCTCGGGAGGGAAGACCGACGAGCTCTGGGACGAGCTGGCGACGGCCGGATTCCTCGGGGTCAACGTGCCCGAGGAGTACGGCGGGGGCGGCATGGGGATCAGCGAGCTGGCCATCGTCCTCGAGCAATTGGGCACCCAGGGCTGTCCGCTGCTCCTCCTCGTCGTCTCTCCGGCCATCTGTGCCACGATCATCGCCCGGTTCGGCTCCGACGAGCAGAAGAAGCGCTGGCTGCCGGGCTTCGCCACCGCCCAGCTGAAGATGGCGTTCGCCATCACCGAGCCCGACGCCGGATCGAACTCCCACAACATCGCCACCACGGCGACACGGGACGGCGACGTCTACCGCCTGAACGGCACCAAGTACTTCATCTCCTTCGCCGACGAGTCCCAGGCCGTCCTGGTGGTGACCCGCAGTGGGGTCGACGAGACGACCGGGCGGGGTCGCCTGTCGCTCTTCGTCGTCGACCTCGACAGCCCGGGACTGGAGAAGACGCTCATCCCGGTCGAGATCATCGCGCCGGAGAATCAGTTCACGCTGTTCTTCGACAACGTCGAGGTGCCCGCCGACCGACTCCTCGGCACGGAGGGCGACGGCTTGCGACAGGTATTCGTGGGACTCAACCCCGAACGCATCATGACGGCGGCCATGGCCAACGGCATCGGCCGGTACGCCCTGGACAAGGCCAGCGCCTACGCCCGGGATCGTTCGGTCTGGGGCACGCCCATCGGCCGCCACCAGGGCATCGCCCATCCTCTGGCCGTCGCCAAGATCGAGGTCGAGCTGGCCCGCCTGATGTGCCAGAAGGCGGCGTGGACCTATGACGCCGGCCTGGACGCGGGCGAGGCGGCCAACTTCGCCAAGTACGCGGCGGCCGAGGCGGCGCTGGGGGCGCTGGACCAGGCCATCCAGACGCACGGGGGCAACGGCATGTCGTCGGAGTTCGGTCTGGCCGACATGTGGGGCCTGGCCCGTCTCATGCGCACCGCCCCGGTCAGCCGCGAGATGATCCTCAACTTCGTGGGCCAGCACTCGCTGCAACTACCCAAGTCGTACTGAGGTCCCGGTCAAGACCGTCCGGCGACCCCGCCGGGACGGCCGGACAACCTGGTCGACAGATGACTCAGGCGGAGACGGCGAACCGTCGGGCGTCATCGGCCGCATATTTGGCCACGACGGTGTCGATGGCCGCCGTGCTCTCGACCGCCTCGACCACGGACGCCAGGCGATCGCCGGGAATGGCCACCGTCATCTCGTCGGGGCGCATCCCCGTCCGGGCCCGGCTGAGCGCACAGCCGACGCTGGCCGCCACCTCACCGTTCTCCTTGGCTATCGCCACGATGTGGCACTGCGGCTTGCCCTCGATCCGCAGGCCCGGCAGCGCGTCGGAGAGGACCATCATCTGGCGACCGTTCACCCGCAGGAGGACGACGTCGGGGCGGGCCGTGGCCTCGCTCAGCGGCCCGTAGGTGATGGCCGAGGAGCCCGGCGAGACCGCCGGCACGGCGGCGATGGCCTCGGCATCCACCCACCCGACCTCGAGGAGGGTGGCCACGTCGGCATGACCGGCCGCCTCCTCCAGCGTGGCCAACCCGTGGGTGTAGCGCCCCACGGAGCAGTTGCCGTGGTCGGCGGGCACGGTGGTGAAGCTGCGTTCGGCGGCCCTGATCCAGAAGACGCACCCGGCCGGCACCCGGCCGGATCGGCCGTCGGCGGTCGGCTCCGACATCGGTTCGTCGAAGGCGGGGAGGGAGGCGGGCACGTGGTCGGTGAAGCTGATCGTGATGGGCGGCGCGGCGAGATGCAGCGTCTGGGTCAGCCTGTCGGCCAGTCCCTCCCAATCACCGGTGGTGGAAGAAGCGTCGGTCATGGGCGCCATCCTCGACCCATCGAGCCGTCGAGCACAAACGCGCGGGGTCGGGCACACGCATCGACCGACCGGTGCCGGATTGAGGAGATGTTGATGCTCCATAGGGGGCCCCATGAGGTCGGACCGTCACGATGCCACCAACGCAATCAGGGAATTGGAGAGATCATGACTGACCAGCGACAGACGTCGGGCACTCGCCGGGCATCACGACGCATTGTGGGTGGAGCCATGACCGCAGGCCTCGCCGCCGTCGTGCTCATGGCCTTCGGCGCCACCGCGGCCTCCGCCAGGCCGAGCCCTCAGAACCCACCGGCGCCGACCGGGACCCTCACCGTCAGCACCGGCGGTGCGGTGACGGTCACGGCGAGCGGGACCTGGAGTTGGGCCGTCGGCACCCAGAAGGGCGAGATCAACGCCAACGCCACCCCCGGTCACCAGTGCGGCGGGAAATACGGCGTCGGCTGGGGCATCGTGTGGAACGATCCCGACGACCCCGGCTACCAGCTCAAGTACAGCGGCGCCCCGGCTCAGTTCGTGGGCTCGACGACCAGCGCCGACGGCAACGCCGTCGACGAGAATGTCCACGTCGGCTCACCTCCGTGCGGCACCTTCAGCCCGGCCGCCGTCACCGGACCGTGGACCGCCTCCCACGTCTACGCCGACGCCGCCTCGGTGCCGACGACCATCTGCGTCGTGAGCTACGTCCTGAAGCACGCTCCCAAGACGCTCCATTCGGCGATCGGCCTCGTGGACAAGAACAAGCGCAACTCGTTCCACACCGCTGTCAGCGCGGGCCTAGGCGCCACGTGGGCGACGAGCTCGGCCTGCTTCGATCCGTCCACCTTCAAGTCCACGTCGACCATCGTCACCACGGCGACCAACGCCCAGGTGGGCTCGCCCATCACCGACACGGCCGTTCTGACCGGCACCACGCACACCGTGACGCCGGTCGACGATCTGGCGGCGGGCGGCGATCTGGCGGCGGTCGGAAATCTGGCGGTGGTGAGCGGCAAGGCCGGCGGGACGATCGTCTTCAAGCTCTACGGTCCGAGCGACACGAACTGCACGTCGACGCCGATCTACACGTCCACGGCGATCCCGGTGAGCGGCAACGGGACCTACGGCCCCACGTCGTTCACCCCGACCCAGGGGGCGGGCACCTACCGGTGGATCGCCACCTACAGCGGTGACGTCACCAACAACGGAGCCACCGAGCTGTGCGGAGCGGCGGGCGAGACCTCGACCGTCAGTGCGGCACCGGTGACGGCGCCGGCGAACCAGCCCACCAGCACGTCGGCCAGCACCCCGGTCGTCACCTCGTCCACGACGGCGACACCGACGGCGACACCGACGAGCACGGCCTCGAACACGGCGACTTCGACTCCGGCGGCCATCACCGGCGCCACCACGGTCCACACCGGCGAGCCCTGGGCGGGATCGAAGCCCTACGTGGTCGCCGTGGTGGCCTTCGGCCTCTCCCTCATGGGCCTCGGCTTCTTCGAACGACGTCGGACGGCTGTCCGCCGCCAGGCGGTCCACAGCACCCAGTCGACCGACTGATCCGACTCTCACCTGATCTGTCTCGGGGGGGACAACACACAGCGCCCCGGGGCGGCGAGCTCCTTCGCCGCCTCGGGGCGCCGTGTCGCGTCACGGCGGCGTCGATGCCGGGGAGCTCACGAAGCTGAACCGGACCAGCCGGTGGGGATTGTCGGCATTGGTGTCGACGAGAACCACGCTCTGCCATGTGCCGAGTGCGAGCCGCCCGGCCAGCACGGGAATGACGAGTGACGGCGAGACGAAGACCGGGAGAAGGTGGTCGGCACCGTGTCCCGGGGCACCGTGACGGTGCCCGTAACGATCGTCCCGGGGCAGCAGCCGCGTGAGTGCCGCGATCAGATCGGCCTCTGACCCCGATCCCGACTCCATGAGGGCGACACCGGCCGTGGCGTGGGGGACGAAGATCGAGCACAGTCCGTCACCACGACCGACGCAGAAGTCGCCCACCGCGGCGGTGAGATCCACCACCTGCCGCCGCGACGTGTCGATCTCGAGCACGGTCGTCTCCACCGGTGTGCGCCGATGACGATCGGATGGATCCGCCGGATCGGCCTGTCAGCCCGGCAGGGCCGCCTCCACGGCGGACACGAGAGCGGCGTCGTCGGGCTCGACGCCGGGGCGGAAACGACCGACGATCTTCCCCTCGGGCGAGATCAGGAACTTCTCGAAGTTCCACTGGATGTCCCCCGCCGCCCCCTCGGCGTCCGGGGTGGCCGTGAGATCGTCGTAGATGGGGTGGCGGCCGGGGCCGTTCACCTCGATCTTCTCGAACAACGGAAACGTCACCCCGTAGTTGACGGAGCAGAACTGGGCGATCTCGTCGGCCGTCCCCGGCTCCTGCTCGAGGAATTGGTTGCAGGGAAATCCGAGCACGCTGAACCCACGGTCGGCGTAGGTGTCCTGAAGCTTCTGCAGACCGGTGTACTGGGGCGTGAGACCGCAGCGGGAGGCCACGTTCACGACGAGCAGAGCCTTGCCCTTGAATGCCCCCAGTGAGGACGGCTGACCCTGCAAGGTGTTGACGGGGATGTCGTAGATGTCGGACACGGTCTCCTCCTGGCGGCCCCCGGTCGGGGCTCTGTCGTCGGACGCCGCCGGTGGCGGAGGCGTCCCGGTTACGGAGCCAGTGTCGCGCGTGACGACGCCAGGGCGTCGCCGCCGGGACGACCACCCCGGACGACGGGCTGGTGGCGCCCGCTAACGTGCCGGGGCGTGGCCGAGGTGAGCGTGGTCGAGCAGGCGACCGGTACCTACATCGTGACCATCAGCGACGGCGCCGTCGCCACGTCCCACACCGTCCGCGTGCCGTCCGGGCTCCCCGAGGCCATGGGTTGCTCGCAGGTCCCGGTGGCGGAGCTCGTCCGGTACTCGATGGGGTTCCTCCTGGAGCGCGAACCGCCCACGTCCATCCTGCGGACATTCAGCCTGGAGCAGATCGGCGACTACTTCCCCGACTACCGCGCCACCATTCGGCGGACGCTGGCCCGGGACCCCGGTGTCGGGGGCGGTGCCGCCGGGCCAGTCTCGGCGTAGGACCCTGGTCAGCGAGGACGGTCCCGGACGCCGGCGTCCGGCCCCCGGGGGGCGAGGCGGACCCAGAGGTCGTCATCGACCTCTTCCAGGCTGCCGAGGATCAGGTCGGCCGACTCGAAGCCCACGGGTCCGCCGTTCGCCGTCGCCACGTGATCCTCGGGGACGGCCACGCAGACCATCCCGGCGGCGGTGGCCGCCCGGACGCCGGCGGGCGAGTCCTCGAACACTACGCACCGCCCCGGATCCAGCCCGAGCAGGCTCGCCGTCGTGAGGAAGACGGCGGGGTCGGGCTTCCCGGCCGGTTCGTCCTGGGCCGAATGGAGAACGGAGAACCACGGTGCCAGTCCCAACCGACCGACAGCGGCGTCGATCAGGCGACGGGGGGACGACGAGGCGACGGCCAGATCGAGCCCCCGGCGACGACAGACCGTCAGTGCGTCGAGGGCGCCCGCCTTCGTGACGACGCGCGTCGCCAGGAGCGTGGCCATGGCATCGACGATCTCGGCGGCGACGGCATCGGGCGTCGGTCCCTCCCACCCGAAGCGCCCGTACCAGTGGTGGGCGACCTCGCTCACCACCATGCCCCTGGTCTCACGACAACGCTCGGCCGTGAGCGGCACGCCCAGGCGACCGAAGATTCTCATCTCGGCCTGACACCAGAGGGGTTCCGAGTCGATGAGCAACCCGTCCATGTCGAACACCGCGGCACCGGGCCACCCACCGTCTCCCACCACCGGCCCAACGTAGCCACAAGGCGATGAACTTCCGGTGAACGTCGGGCCGTCGCCGCCCGTATCCTCAGGTCAAGAACCGGAAAGGGCCGGGCCGGGAGCTCGTCCTCAGGGAGGCACGACCATGATCAGCGACGCGACGACCCCGTCACAGCCACGACCGGCGCCCCGGCGTCGTACGGCGCGACCGGTGACGGCCCTCGCCGCCGTGACCGTGGTGGGCCTCATGGCGGCGGCGTGCGGATCGTCAACCCCGAACGCCTCCGGTACGTCGGGCTCGTCGACGACGGCGGCGTCCCCGGCCGGTGCCACGGGGACCACGGGCGGCGCCGGCCAGGTGGTGGCCACCACCGTCTCGAATGCCAAGATCGGCGGCTCCATCCTGGTCGACTCGTCGGGAATGACCCTCTACAAGTTCAGCGCCGACTCGGCCGGGACGAGCGCCTGCACCGGTACGTGCGCCACGGCGTGGCCGCCACTCACCGTCCCCTCCGGGACCACGCCCCAGGGGGGCTTGGGTGCCGGTGGGACGTTCGCCACGATCACGCGCCCCGACGGCAGCCGCCAGGTGACCTACGACGGTGATCCTCTCTACACCTTCTCCGGGGACAGCGCGGCCGGCGCCACGAACGGACAGGACATCCAGAGCGACGGCGGGACCTGGACCGTGGTCACGGTCGGCGCTTCCACCGCACCCATGACGACCACCCCGGCCACGACCAAGGCGCCGTCGACGACGGCTCCGAGCGGAGGCTACGGGTATTGACCACCGGACCGACGACGGACAGGCGAGGCGGCGCCCAGACGGTGAACGACGCGGAGACCCCCGGTGGGGGTGCGACCGGTGGGACGTCGCGGCGGTCCTCGTCGCGCCACGGCCACGGGGCCCCCGTCACCGAGTCGGCCGACGAGGAAGGGCTGCGGGCCGCCTTCCTCGCCCACAGCGGTGAGCTCTACGGCTACGCCCGGCGCTCCCTGAGCGACGCCGGGGCGGCCGAGGAGGTGGTCCAGGAGACGTTCATCCGGGCGTGGCGGGCCCGGGAGCGTTTCGATCCCGATCTCGGCTCCCTGCGNACCTGGCTGTTCGCCATCGAGCGCCGCATCGTCATCGACCACGCCCGGTCGCGCGCCCTGCGCCAGACGAGCCCGTTGCCGGCCGATCTCGTCCAGGTGGGTGACGACATCGAGAAGGCCCTGGTCGGTTGGCAGGTCGAGGAGGCGCTCCGGCGCCTGCGACCCGAGCACCGCCAGGTCCTGGTCGAGACTTACTACCGGGGGCGCGCCGGACGCGAGGTGGCGATGGAGCTGGGCATCCCGGAGGGAACCGTCCGCAGCCGCCTCTTCTACGCGCTCCAGTCGCTGCGCCTGACACTCGATGAGATGGGATGGGACCAGTGACCCCCGACCGCTGCGATCACTGGCACGGCCTGCTGGCCCTCGAGGTCGTCGGCCAGCTGGTCGAAGAGGACCGGCTGGCCCTGAGCGCCCACCTCGACGGCTGCCCGGCGTGTCGCGACGAACGCAGCGGCCTCGTCGGTCTGGCCGGGATCCTCCCGGCGGCTGACCCTGATCACCTCGGCGGGCACGACGTGCCCTTCGAGCTCCAGACGGCTGTCTTCGATCGCCTCCGGGCTGACGTCCGTCGCGAGCACCGCCGGCGTGGGACGCGCTTCGTCCTCGGCGGCGTGGCCGCCGCCGCCGTGGCCGTGGCGCTCGTCCTCGGCCTGTCCGGCCCGACGGGCACGGCCCGGACGGGGTACACGGTGGCGCTGACCGGTGGAACCGGCGTCAAGGCCTCGGCCCGGCTCACCGCCGAACCGTGGGGCACCGCCGTCCGCCTCGAGGAGACGGGCCAGCCCGGCGGCCAGGTGCTATGGGTGTCCATGCGCAGCACGAGCGGTTCGTGGTGGGAGGCCGGGACCTACCGGACGGTGACGGGCCGTGCCGTCCAGGTGGATCTGGCCTGCGGCGTCCCGGCGTCGAGGATCGCCAGCATCTGGGTGCGGACCAAGGCCGGTCACACCGTGCTGCGCGGCTACGTCACCTGAAGGCCGGCTCTGTCCCTGGGACTCCCGAGGCGGTGACAGCACGGGGTGACATCATGAGTCGGTGACGACGCCGCCCGCCGCGCCCGAGACGGTGGCGGATCTCCTGCAGGCCCGGGCCGGTGACGACGCTCCCGGCGTGCTCTTCGAGGACCACTCGTGGACGTGGCGCCAGGTGGTCTCCGAGAGCGAGCGGCGCGGCGCACTGGCCGCCCGTCTGCGTCGTCCCGGGCCCTTTCATATCGGCGTGCTCCTCGACAATCTCCCCGACTACCTCTTCTGGCTGGGTGGGGCCGCTCTCGCCGGCGCCACCGTGGTGGGCATCAACCCCACCCGCCGCGGCGAGGAGCTGGCCCGCGACATCCGCTTCGCCGACTGCCAGCTCGTCGTCACCGACGGCGGCGGCGCCGATCTGCTCGAGGGCCTCGATCTCGATCTCCCCCCCGACCGCGTCCTGCGCATCGAAAGCGGTGCCGACGGCCCGCCCGTGGCCACCGGGACCGTCGGCGTTCCGGGGCACCCCGACCCGGTGGACGACGCCACCACCGGGGTGGCACCGTCCGATCTCTTCCTGTTGCTCTTCACCTCGGGGACGACGGGATCGCCCAAGGCGGTCAGGTGCACCCAGGGTCGGCTCGCCGCCATCGCCTGGCGGGCCGCCCTCGGATACGGGTTTCGCCGCGACGACGTCTGCTACTGCCCCATGCCGCTCTTCCACGGCAATGCCCTCATGGCCCTGTGGGCGCCGGCCACGTACGCGGGGGCGTCGATCGGCCTCACCCGTCGGTTCAGCGCCTCGGGCTTCCTCTCCGACGTGCGCCGGTACCGCGCCACCCGGTTCACCTACGTCGGCAAGGCCCTGGCCTACGTGCTCGCAACAGCCGAGCATCCCGACGACCGCGACAATCCGTTGCGCGAGGGCTTCGGGACCGAGGCGTCGGGCCCCGACCGTGCCGCCTTCGAGCGGCGCTTCGGCTGCCGGTTGGTGGAGGGGTACGGGTCGAGCGAGGGTGGGGCGGTCATCAACGTCACGCCCGAGACACCGACCGGTTCTCTCGGGCTCCCGCTCCCCGGCGATGACATCGCCGTCTGCTCTCCCCGGACCAAGGACGAGTGCCCACCGGCCCGCTTCGACGGTGACGGCCGGCTCCTCAACGCCGACGAGGCCATCGGCGAGATCGTGAACCGCGGGGCCGTCGCCAGCTTCGAGGGGTACTACAAGAACGCCGAGGGGAACGCCGAGCGGGTCCACGGCGGGTGGTACTGGACCGGAGACCTCGCCTACCGGGACCCGGAAGGGTTCTTCTACTTCGCCGGCCGCGGCGACGACTGGCTGCGGGTCGACTCGGAGAATTTCGCCGCCGCACCCGTCGAGCGCATCGTCGAGCGGCACCCCGATCTGGCCGCCGTCGCCGTCTACGCCGTCCCCGACCCGCGATCGGGCGACGCCGTGATGGCGGCGGTCGAACTGCGCGACGGTGCGCGTTTCGACCCTGACCGCTTCGCCGCTTTCCTGTCGGAGCAACCCGATCTGGGGACGAAGTGGTCGCCACGGTTCGTCCGGGTGATGGACTCGCTCCCCCTGACCGCCACCGGGAAGATCACCAAGGCACCGCTGCGCCTCGCCTCCTGGCAGTGCGACGATCCCGTCTTCTGGGTCCCCGGGCGCAGCCCGTGGCGCTACCGGCCCCTTTCCGAGGACGACCGCGTCGAGCTGCGCCACGAGTTCGCCCGCTACGGCCGCTCCGCCCTGCTCCCGCGTTGACCGTCCCGCTCACCGGCGGAGGCGTCCCGGCGACGGGGACAGCGGCATGCTCTCGACGGACGGGTCAGGGCGTGCTCTGATCTAGAGCCGGACATCAGAAAGGGCACCAGCACCATGAGCGTGATGAAGCGGCTCTCCGGGATCGTTCAGGCCAAGGCGAACAAGGCGCTCGACAAGGCCGAGAACCCGGCCGACATGCTCGACCTCTCCTACGAGAAGCAGGCCGAGAACCTCCAGAAGGTCCGCCGGGCCCTGGCCGACGTGGCCACGGCCAAGAAGCGTCTCGAGCTGCAGGCGGCCGAGCTGCAGGGGCAGGCCACGAAACTCCAGGACCAGGCCAAACAGGCGCTGGCCCAGGGTCAGGAGGACCTCGCCCGCCAGGCGCTCACCCGGCGGGCCGGGCTGGCCGACCAGTTGACCGAGCTCGGCACCCAGCACCAGCAGGTCGAGGCGCAGCAACAGCAGCTCGAGACCACGGCCACGAGACTGTCGACCCAGATCGAGGCCTTCCGGACCAAGAAGGAGACCCTGAAGGCCAGCTACACCGCCTCCAAGGCACAGGCCTCCATCGGCGAGGCCGTCTCGGGGATCTCGGAATCGATGACCGACGCCGGGATGACCCTCGAGCGGGCCCAGGACAAGATCAGCCAGATGCAGGCCCGCGCCGGTGCCATCGACGAGCTCATCGACACCGGCGCCCTCCCCGATGCCCTGGGGGGCGGGAAGGACGACATCCAGGCCCAGCTGGACGCCACCTCCCAGTCCGGTCAGGTCGACTCCGAACTCGCCGCGCTGAAGGCCCAGCTGGGCACCGCTCCGGCCGCCGGCGGCGCCCTGCCCTCGGCCCCCGACGGTGCCCCCGGGACGACCACCGCGGATCCGACCGGCCCGGCCGCGGGGGGGTCCTGATGATCGTCCGCATCCTGGGCCAGGGGCGGTTCGACGTGCCCGGGGCCGACATGCCGGCCGTCGAGCAGCTCGACGCCCAACTGACCGATGCCCTCGACCGTGACGACGAAGGGGCCTTCGACTCGGCCCTGGCCGACCTCGTCGGCCTGGTCCGCCACGCCGGTGTCCTGCTCCCGGCCGACGACCTCCAGACGTCAGGCCTGGTGGTCCCTCATCCCGGTTCGAGCCTGTCCGAGGTCAGGGACCTGCTCGCCGAGGAGTCCTGAGCTCAGACGGACGCCCCCTGCGCCGCCAGGGCCAGCTCCACCAGCTCGGCGCGCTCGGCCGCCCCGAGGACGGCGAAGGCACGCCCGACGGTCCGGTCGGTCGCCGCCTCGGCGCCGGCCCAGTCGCCAGCGTGCGGCGCGGGGTCGGGATGCGGCTCGGGCCATCCGAACAGACCGGCCATCCCCGGGGTCCGGATCATCACCGCCTCCAGCGGCTCCAACCCCGAGGCGAGAACGGCGGCGCCGTGGACCGCACCTCGCCACTCCCGGAGCACGTTCATCCGGTGCAAGGCCAGCGCCTTGGCGTCCGTCGGCTCGGGCAGGGCGGACCAGGCCGCGAACAGCGGCGCGCCGGCCGGCGAGGCGGCGGCGATCACCTTCCCCTCGAGCTCCGCCAGCCTGTCGTAGTCGATCCCGTCGGCCAGATGGGCGGCCGCCCAGGAGTCGAGACAGCTGGCGAACGCCCGGGCCGCTTCCGACGGCGGCATCACGGCGCGACCCCGGTCCCACCGCTCGACGATCGTCGCCGGGTGGAAGAACACGAAGGCGGCGGCCACCACGGCCCCGTCGACGTCGCCCAGCGCCCCGCCACGACCGGCGACGTAGAAGTCGATCCCGTCGAAGCCGAGTTCGCCGCCGCGGGCGTAGGTGGCACCGTCGAGCATGAACCCGGCCGGGAGGGCCACGATCACGGGACCGGTCTTCTGGGCCGCTTCGACAGGGTCCATGATGATCGCTCTCCTTCTCGCTGCGGTCTCGCTGCCGTCCCGGCGCCTCAGCGACGTTACCAGCGACAGGTTGCCGCTACCCTGGCCCCATGGACGGCGCCCCGATCGCGCCACGCCGGCGATGAAGGTCCGGATCGGCATCGGCGCCGGACTGCACAGCTCCTCGGGGAGCGAGCTGGGCCGGCTCGTCGGTGACCTCGAGGAGCTCCACTTCGACTCCCTCTGGCTCGCCGATCTCCTGAGCCTGCCGGCCGACGACCCCCTGACCGGCCTGGCCTACGCCGCCGGCGTCGTGTCCCGATTGAAGATCGGGACGACCATGGTGCTCCCCGGTCGCAATCCGGTCCGCCTGGCCAAACAGATCGCCACCTTGGACCGTGTCTCGGGCGGGAGGCTGCTGTTGACCTTCGTCTTCGGTGTCCGGCTCCCCACCGAGCTCATGGCCATGGGCGTCGACGCCGCTGCCCGGGGGGCGCTGGTCGACGAGGTCCTGCCCCTGCTCCGCCGGCTGTGGACCGAGGACTCCGTCGACCACGCCGGTGACGCCTACCGGTTCGACGGCGTCACCGTCGAGCCGAAACCGTTGCAGCAGCCGCTCGACGTCTGGTTGGGGGGGAACGTCCCCAGCTCCTTACGGCGCACCGGGAGACTGGCCGACGGGTGGTTGCCGAGCATGTGCACCCCCGCCGAGGCGGCCGCCGGGCGCCGGGTCATCGAGCAGGCGGCCGACGAGGCGGG
>JGI12269J14319_10002879_pt1 | contig 16400 bp, 13 predicted proteins | sample PeaSoiSIISIP2007_FD_14319 | JGI IMG/M metagenome (IMG submission 14319) | reverse complement strand
AAGCCGGTGATCCGAATTCCGCTGTGGCCTTTGTGGCGGATGTTGAGACCGATCAGCAGTGCGGTGATCTGTTCGACGATGCGCGCGTTCTCCAGCTTGCCGCCATCAATGGCTCGCACGCCGGCGATCTTTCCCGCGAGTTCCATCGCAACTTGTGTGGCGTTCGGATCGTCGCTGCATACGATCACGTCGCAATCCGCGGCTTCGTCGCCGTTGAGTACTTCCGCCGAAACGTTCTGGAATGCTGCCGCTACGGAAACGCCCTTCGGCACCAGTTCCGCCGCCTGTTGCGCGGCCGAGCCTTGCCAGACGCCCAGAGTGCGGCTGGCGCGTCCTCCGACACTGGCGGCCAGAGGAACGGTAGCATCAATCAGGATGCTGCCCGGACGAATTGCGGGCTTCAACTGTTTCAGCAGCGTTGCCTGCCCTTCGAACGGCACGGTGAGCACCAGCAGATCGCTGGCGGCGCAGGCGGCGGAATTCTCCATCCCGGAAACTTTAGCGTCTGCACCAGCGCGTTTACGGATCGCCTCTGCCGTCTGCTGGGCACGGTCGGCGTCGCGCGAGCCGATGATGACGGTCTCTCCCGCGCGCGCCCAACGCAAAGCAAGGCCTGTGCCAGCCGGGCCAGTGCCGCCGAGGATGGCTATGGCGCGAGTCATGCAAACTCCGTAACGAAGGCAGTTTCGGAAGAAGCCTCAGACGAAAACGACTCGAGCGGCAGCTTAATCTTCATTCTGGAATATCTGGTGTTGCGCTCGGCTGGAATACGGCCAATTTCCAGTATCAACGCCTGGAAGTCTTCGGGACTGGTGTACTGGCCTGCGGTCGCTCCGGCTTCACGCGAGATGTTTTCTTCCATGAGCGTTCCGCCGTAGTCGTTGGCTCCGGCGTGCAGGCAAAGCTGCGAAAGTTTTCGGTTCAGCTTTACCCACGAGACCTGGATGTTAGGAATCGAGCCGGCTAGCAGGATTCTGGCCAGAGCATGAATCTTGAGATGCTCGGCGAGCGTCGGCCCGGTGCGCGCTAGGCCTTGCTGGAACAGAAGCGTGTTCTGGTGCACAAAGCCCAACGGCACGAACTCGGTGAAGCCGCCGGTCTCCGCCTGAATCTGCCGGAACAAGGACAACTGCCGCACCCAATGGTCGGGCGTTTCCCGATGTCCGTACATCAGGGTCGAGGTGCTCGGGATGCCACAGGTGTGCGCGGTGCGAATTACCTCCTGCCATTGCGCGGACGAAAGCTTGTTGCGCGAAAGCACTTGGCGAACTTCGTCATCCAGAATTTCGGCCGCCGTGCCTGGCAAGGTGTCCAGGCCGTTGTCGCGCAGCATGGTGAGATAGTCGCGCAGAGTCATGCCGGTCAGTTCCACGCCGTAGACAATTTCCATCGGAGAAAATGCGTGGATGTGAATTCCGGGAACCGCAGTCTTCACCGCACGCAGAATGTCGCGGTAATAAAGAGGAGGCAAACCGTGTGGTAGGCCGCCTTGAATGCAAACTTCGGTCGCGCCCAAATTCCACGCTTCTTTACTTTTGCGTCCCATGTCTTCGAGCGAATGAAAATAGGAGTCGGCTTCGCGTGGGCCGCGGCTGAAGGCGCAAAACTTGCAGCCAACGAAGCAGATGTTGGTGAAATTGATATTGCGGTTGACCACGTAGCTGACGATGTTGCCGACCAGGTCGCGCCGGAGTTCGTTAGCGGCTACCAGCAGCGCTAGTAAATCAGGGCCGTCACAGTTCGCCAGGCCGTAGCGCTCTTCGCCGGTCAGGCAGGCTCCGTCTTGCGTTTCGAGGACGCGCTCCAACGCGCCGCGAATCTGCGCGGACGCTTGCGGGGCGATTCCTTCCCAGGTCAGCGCGGGGAATTGCTCGAGATCTGAAGCCATAGCATTCTCCTATCGAAAAAGGTCGTTCTCCGCGGGCCGGATCAATTCCCATGCTCCACCTTTTCCACGGCGGTAAGCATAACCTCGAATGATGCATGCGGGAGTGCTTGCCAATTTGCCGCAGACCAGGCCCGCCGCGCAAGCCAGTTCGTCCGCTACCGCGTCGACCGTCGCGTGCAGCGAGTAGCCGTGCGGATCGCGGCGTCCGCGGTAGTCCACCATAGGCCGCATGCCCGCTATGCCGATCGCAACTTCTGTCAAACCTTCGCGCCACGGACGCCCGAAACTGTCGCTGACGATGACCGCGATCTCGACGCCCAACTGCTTCTTCAACTGCTGCCGCAACCGCGCGGCGGAATGATCCGGATTCTCCGGCAGCAACACGGCGTGCCGGCCACCATCGACGTTTGATACGTCCACGCCGCTGTTGGCGCAAACGAAGCCGTGCTTCGTCTCAGTGATCAGCACATTGCGTTTTCGCCGCACGATTCGACGGCTCTCGCGGATCGCCAGCTCACGGATGCGTGCATCGAGCCCATGACGTAGAGCCCAGGACTGGGAAGCCGCTGAGGGCCGAATCTCATCGAGCGCGACCAGCGCGCCTTCCGCCTTCGAAACAACTTTGTGCTTTACGACGAGGATGTCACCATCCTGAAAGCGCAGCCCCAAACTTCTCGCCGCCGCCAACAAGCGCGCGGCCAGCGATTCTCCGGCGCGGATTTCTCCGCGGACCGCAATCGGAAGAATGCGAACTTCGCCAGTCGCCCGCTTAGACTTCGTCATGTTGACGATGGTTTCATAACTGCCGTTCAACTCACAAAGCCCTCAGGGGCTAAGCCCGCATTCTTTGAGTTCCTTAGTGGCACGGATGAAGCCGTGCCCTTCCCGTTCGTGGAGAAGTCGAGATTCCAGCTTCGCACCAGTTTCTGCGAGCGGCGGTCTCCGCTGGCTGCGGCCAGTTCGCGGAGATCCTCAGGACGATCGACATCGAGCGCAATCCCTGGCAGTTCGAGCACAACACAAGGCAGGCCAGTTGCCTTCGCCGCCGACAGGTGAGGCAGGAAGCTGTCGTTGCCGAAACGCAGCGGGAACAGATCACTGGGAGATCGCCAGGCTGCGTTGGTGCCGCGCCCGGCCGCATCGGGTACCAGCACCGCACCACCTTGCGAGTGCGGAGCGCTGTCCACGATCTTCTGCAGTTCTGAACTCTCGATCAATGGAATATCCGCCGGAACCACCAGGGTGCTGTTCGCTCCATGCTCCCGGCAAAACGCTGTCGCCATTTCGATGGCGCTAGTCTCTCCCGAGTTGTCGTCGGCAACGACCTCGAACTGGAAGCGCGCCGCCAAATCGCGGGCGAACGAATCGCTCGTCACCACGGCAACCGGTGGACGACTCTGCCAGCGGGCCAGTGCTTGCAGCACGTCCTCGCACATGGCCAGCGCCAGCGCGAAACGCTGTTCCGGACTCAATATCGAAGACAGGCGCTGCTTGGCGTCGGCGAGGTTCTTGACTGGAACCAGAATCATGCGCGCTCCACTGCGCCCTGCGCGGACGGAGGTTGCATCGCCGCTTCGAGCACGCTCTTGGCGAGCGCGATTCTATCTTCGTTCCTGCGCATAATGGTTGGAGTGCAATGCACGCGCATGCCGGTCTTGCGCAACTCTTCGGCGGCCAGGGCGTCCTCGGAATCGACCACTAGCATGTCGAGGAAATCGTGATAGCAGTCGGCAACTCCGGCAATCGAAACCGCAAAGCCTTGCGCCGCCATGAGTATGCCCGCGGGCCCGTTGACCGCAGCCCCCGCAACGATCGGGCTCACGGCCACAGAGCGGGCGCGGCTTTCGCGCAGCGCTTCGCGAATTCCCGGCACGACGAGAATCGGGCCGATGCTGGTTACCGGATTACTCGGCGCCAGCAACACTAGATCTGCCGACCGGATCGCCTCGATCACTCCCGGCGCGGGCTCGGCATCCGAGGCGCCGACGAAGCGCACCGATTCCACAGGATCCTGGTACCAGCGCTGGACGAAATACTCTTCGAAGCTCAAGTCACCTACCGGAGTCAAAACCCTTGTCTCCACGCGCGAATTGCTCATCGGCAGGATGCGAGCTTTGACGCCAAGCTTGGCCGCAATCTCGGCCGTGGCTTCGCTGAGTGTCTTGCCATCGGCCAGCAGCTTGGAGCGAAGAATATGCGTTGCCAGATCGCGATCGCCGGCGTGAAACCAGATCGGCTGACCTAACTGCCCCATGGCATTCAGGCAAAAAAAAGTGTCGCCCTTCACGCCCCAACCGCGCTCCTGGCTCAACTTCCCAGCCAGCATGTAGGTGATCGAATCCAGATCGGGTGAAACGTACAATCCCCACCACAACATGTCGTCGCCGGTGTTCACGATGATGGTCAGGTCTTCCGGACGAACGATTTGCCGGAGTCCATCCACGAACTTGGCGCCGCCGGTGCCGCCAGTCAAAACCGTGATCATGCCGCCCTCTTTTTTTGAGCGTACCCCTCAGGGTCTGCGGCGGAGCTTAGACGCTCCGCCAGCAAATCGCTGTGGGCCGCTGCTTGTTCTGCGAATTCAGGATAAACCGGCAACCGTTGGCGCAACTCGAATCTTTTTGCCTCGGTCCGTTGCTGCAATTGATGCAGGTGCGGCCAGGGCTTTTCCGGATTGATGAAATCCGGGGTCAGCGGCGAAACTCCGCCCCAGTCGTTGATGCCGCCGTCGAGCAGATCGGCATAGTGCGGATCGGAGAGATTCGGTGGCGCCTGAATATTCATTTGCGGCATCAGGAGCCGCGCGACAGCCAGGGTGCGCAGCATTTCTGCGCGGCCCGGTTCTGGCCAGCCAGCCATCGGCGTTCCACTTTTGGCGCGGAAGTTTTGCACGATGATTTCCTGGATGTGCCCGTACTTCTCATGCAGGTCGCGGATGGCAATCAGCGAATCCACACGCTCTTCCGCCGTTTCGCCAATTCCAATCAGAATTCCCGTGGTAAAAGGAATCTTCAGCCGTCCTGCATCTTCAATTACGCGCAGGCGCTTCTCCGGCTCCTTGTCGGGAGCATTGTCATGGGCGGCATTCTTCGCGAGCAGCCGCGTGCTGGTTGTTTCCAGCATGAGCCCGAGGCTGGGAGCCACGCGGGACAGCTGCTCCAGCCATTCCGCGCTCATCAACCCGGGGTTGGGATGGGGCAACAGGCTTGATTCGCGCAGCACCTTCTCGCACATCGCCTCCAGATAATGGAGTGTGGATTTATATCCCCACCGCCGAAGCGTGTCGCGTATCTGAGGAAAAAGCAGCTCGGGCTTGTCGCCCAGGCTGAAAAGCGCCTCGGTGCATCCCATGCGCTCGCCCTCGCGCACTACCTCCATCACCTCGTCTGGCGTCATGGTGTGCGCGCCAGGATCGCCGGGATCTCGCCGGAATGTGCAGTAGCCGCAGTAGTCGCGACACAGATTCGTCAAGGGAAGAAACACTTTGCGGGAATAGGTGATGACTCCCGGTTTGAACCTGGCCCGGGCACGTTGCGCCGCCGAGAGCAGAGAAGGCAGCAGGTCGTCGTCCGCTTGCAGCAACCGGCAGGCTGTTTCACGAGAGATCGGCTTGGCGCCGGCATCAGCCAACTCCGCAGCCGCCGCGGACAGCGCATCAGGGACAAAAGTGGCCATACCTCTTTGCTCCGAAATCACTCCTTGGCTCTCAAAGATACTTGACATCCTTGGCTGGCCGCAGCAAAATATCGCCAATTCAGGGAAAAACGCACATCCTCCTCGAGAGCTGAATAGTTGCCAAGTTTATGATGTCTAGCCAGCCGTCGCAATCCTCCCCAAAGAAAGTCAGCCGCGAACAGTGCAAGCATCCGCAGGTGCAGATCGTCTCCCGCGACGAAGAAGCTGAATATGTGGAATGCCAGGAATGTGGGGACGTGTTCGAGTCCAGCGAATTGAAGGACATGGCAATCGAGGAAAAGAAGGAACCAGAGGAAGAATGATCTGGGAGCTTATCTGATCTTAATCACCAGGTTTTCTGACGCATCCACCCAAAACTTCTTGCCTGGCGGGATTACCGTGGTCGAACTATATTCCGTGATCACAGCCGGGCCTTTCATCGTCCGGCCCGGGAGCAGGTCGGCACGTTCAAACACAGGCGTGGTCACGGTCTTGCCGTTAAAGGAGACGGCTGCACGTTCAACGGGCGTTACGCGTGGCGACAGTTGGCGCGCAGTTTGCCGCCGCGCAACTCTTGATTCGAGCTGGGAATGCTGCGGCCTGCGCAGCCGGGCGCGCAGACGCAGTGTGACCAGTTCAATTTCTCGCTCCGCGTGGTGATACCCGTAGCGGCGCTGATGTTCGCGGTGGAAGCAGGCTGTAACATTGTCACTCCCGGTCGCGGGTACGTTGAGTTCGTAACCTTGGCCACGATAGCGGAGGTCAAGACTCCTTTCATAGTGAAGCGCGCCGTGCCACCGCTCGGCGCGGAATTCCTTGTGCGCCGCCGCCTCCAGCTTGCGAAATTCTCGCTGCAGCGTTCCCCGCGGCAACCGATCGAAGCGCCGGAGGAGTGTGCGCGAATAATCTTTGACCACATCGCTGACCAGGATGCCGAACGCCGAAAGCGCACCCGGACGCGCGGGAATCATCACCGTCGGGATGGCGAGCGCCTCCGCCAGTTCGCAGGCATGCAGGCCGCCTGCGCCGCCGAATGCAACCAGCGCAAATTCGCGCGGATCGTATCCGCGCTCGATGGAGACGACACGTAAAGCCCGCTCCATGTTGGCATTCACCACGCGTACGATGCCAGCGGAGAATTGTTCCAGGCTCAAGCGCGAGCCGTGTTTCTTCAGCCATTTCGCCGTAATTCGCCGCGCTCTTTCCGCGTCGAGCGTGAACTCGCCGCCCAGAAAACGGTTGGGGCGAAGGCGCCCCATTAGCAAGTTGGCATCCGTTACGGTGGGTTCGGTTCCGCGACCGTAGCAGATTGGCCCCGGATCGGCACCCGCCGATTCCGGTCCCACGCGCAGGGAGCCTCCGACGTCAAAACGGGCCAAAGAGCCGCCTCCGGCGCCCACGGTGTGAATCTCCAGCATGGGAACTCCCACGGGAAGCCCGGCCACTTCCGATTGGCCGCCCGCCCGAACCTCACCTTGGACTGCGGCCACATCGGTCGAGGTTCCGCCCATGTCGAAGGAGAGAATTTTGCGGAAGCCGCTGCGCGCGGCCATCGCTGCTGCGCCTACGAGTCCGCCGGCCGGGCCGGAGAGCACGGTGCGCACCGGTTCGCGCGCCGCCGACTCCAGAGCGGTAATGCCGCCGCTGGATTGCATGACGAAGATTCTTGGCTCGTTTCGCTTCCGCGCGCCGGAGCCGTTCCCTGATTCTTTGGCGCGCTCGGCTAGTCTTTCCATGTAGCTCTGCATGAGCGGTTGCAGATAGGCGTTCACTACTACCGTGCTGGTGCGTTCGTATTCGCGGAACTCCGGCAGAATCTGATGAGACACCGAAAGCGGTTTGCCGAGTTCCCCCACGGTCGCAGCTACGGCCACTTCGTTTTCCGGGTTGGCAAACGAGAACAGTAGAGAAATAGCGATGGCATCTGGGCGGGCATGCCGCACCGTCTCGCGCAGCCGCGTCAACTCCGCCTCTGGCGGCCGTTCCAAAATCCGGCCTTCAGAAACCGTCCGCTCCTTGACGCCGAAGCGCATGTCCCGCGCAACGAGCGGCGCAATCCGATCAAAGAAAAAGTCATAGAGGCGAGGACGCGCCTGCCGTCCAATCTCGATGACGTCTTCGAACCCGAACGTCGTAATCAGCGCGACGCGGGCGCCTTTCCTTTGAAGCAGAGCGTTGGTCCCGACCGTAGTGCCATGCAGCAGCGTGAGGACTGCTCCGGTGCCAGGCTTGCGAATCGTTTGGCCGATTTTTCTGAGAGCTTCGGCAATCGCGCGCGAGGGGTCGTCGGGCGTCGAAAATACCTTCAGAGTTTTCAAAGTGCCGCCCTCGACCCACACGCAATCGGTGAACGTGCCTCCGGTGTCGATGGCGATGCGAAGTCCGGATTGCGATGCACGAGGCATGAACAGGGAAGACTATCACCGCTTGCGGCCTGTTGTTAGTTCTGGCTGGCCCGTGCCTGAAACATAATCGCCTCCTGACTCTGGCTGCCGTATTCTGAGGAAGTGAACGGAAAGACTTGGAAGGCGTGGCTGGTTCCTGGCGGCTTGTTATTGGCGCTGGTGGCGGCGCTCGTCAGCAGTTCGCTGTTCGTCCAGATCGCGCCCTCGCTGGCGTTCTACTACGTTGGCGTGTTCACGGCCGGATTGATTCTTGCCTGGCGTTTTAATTCCAGTCGTTTTTTGTTTTCCCTGCTGGTGCTGCTGCTGGCGCATCGTTCGGTCAATTTCTTTTCCAATGGCCAGGTACAGACGGGCCCCGGACGCATGGCGGTTGCGCTCGCCGCGCTGCTGATCCCGCTGAATTTCATAATATTCGCCCAGATGCGCGAGCGCGGCCTGGTGTTTGCGGGAATCGCGCCGCGCTTTGGATTGCTATTCCTCGAATCGGTAATGTTCGCGGTGCTGTGCCGGCCGGAGAATAGTCCGGCTAATCCGCATCATCCCGGCGAGGCTCCGATCCCGCCCTGGATTCTGTTGAGTTTTGTGGCTGCGACCGGGGTGTTCGTCTGGCGTTTTTTTCAAACTCGCAAGCCGATCGAGCCCGGCTTTGCGTGGTCCGTGGCGGCGGTTTTCCTGTGGCTGCAATTCGCCCCACTCGGCAAGATGGCGGACGCCTATGTCGCCACGGCCGCCCTGATCCTTGGCGCCTCGCTGATCGAGACTTCCTATGTACTGGCTTACTACGACGAACTCACCGGCATTCGCGGACGGCGTGCCTTCAACGAGGTGCTGCTTTCACTCGAGCAGCAATACGCCATCGCCATCGTCGACATCGACCATTTCAAGAACTTCAACGATACCTACGGCCATGATGTGGGCGACCAGGTATTGTGCATGGTGGCTTCGCGGCTGTCTCACGTCGGCGGGGACGGCCAAGCGTTTCGCTGTGGAGGAGAAGAGTTCGCCATCGTTTTTCACAACACATCCGCGAAAGAGGCTTTCGAGCATCTGGAAACGCTACGCCAGATCATTGAGAAATCCACGTTTCGTGTGCGTGGCTTGGAAAGAAGAGCTGGAGGAGGTGCCGAGAACAATGCAGAGAAGGAAAGCGATCGCCGCGCGAGCGAATCCGACCGCAGAAAATCACGGAAGAAGAAAGCCGCTGCAAGTCATAATCAGTCGCCCGATCGTTTATCGGTGACGGTGAGCATGGGCGTCGCCGAGCCGAGCACCCGCTACCGGCAGCCCGAGCAGGTGATCCAGGCAGCCGACCAGGCTCTGTATCGCGCCAAGAATAATGGAAGGAACCGGGTAGAACTGGCTTCCACAGCCCCGCTTCGGGTGACCGAAGGCAAGCGCGCGAAGATATCACGGCTGTGAGAGGCTGCCGAGCGTCAGGCGAATCTCACTTCACGAATACCTGGTATGCCCACGGCTTCAAACTGAGTTTTGCAGACGCGTCCAATGCGACGGGTTGGCCGCCGAAGTAGTTTGTGTACTTGCCGTGATAAAGACTGTCCTGGAAGGTTACTGTCTGCGTCTGATCTGAGAAATTGATTACCACGAAAACCTTGTCCGCATCATTCTGCCGCACAAAGCTGAACACCTTGTCGGGGTGACTGTTGGGAACCGCGATCATAGTTGCACCCCAATGCGCATTCCAGAGTGCGGTGTTCTTCTTCTTGAGCGCGATCAGCTTCTTATAAAGATCGCCGTTCGCGTGCGCTTTCCAGACGATCGGATCTTTCTCGAAGAACTTGAGGCGCTTCGGATTGCCCGCTTCCTGCCCGTTGTAGATCAGGGGCATGCCGTCGCCCACGGCGGACAGCACCATCGCGGCCTCGAGGCCCTTGCCAAATTGTTCGAACTCGGTTCCATCCCACGCATTCTTGTCGTGGTTGCTGACAAACGTCATGCGCATACTGTTGGGCGGGTAGGCGCTCTCATTCGAGGAGTAGTAGCCAATCAGCCCACCCAGATCTTTCGGCTTGCCGGTGGTGATCTGATGGACGGCGTCATACCATCCCCAGGCGTACGTCATATCGAAGGCCTCGGCATGCAGGTCGCGGGAGTCTGCTTCTGCCAGCATGAAGACAGGTTTGATGACGTCGAGTTCCTTGCGCGCGTTGTTCCAGAAATCCACGGGGACAAAACCGGCTACGTCACAGCGATAGCCATCGATGTCAGCTTCTTTCACCCAGTACTTCAGGGCATCGGTCATGTACTTGCGCAGGCCTTCTTGGCGGTAGTCGAGATCGATAATGTCGGTCCAGTTCTGCCACGGTGTTGGCGTGAAGTCGCCTTTCCAGTTGCGCGCATACCATTCGGGGTGGTCGTGGACGAGGACGTTATCCCAGGCCGTATGATTGGCGACCCAATCGAGAATGACGTGCAGGTGTTGCTGGTGGGCCGCTGCGACGAAATGCTTGAGATCATCCAGCGTACCGAACTCGGGATTCACGCTGTAATAGTCCTGTACCGCGTAGGGACTTCCTAAAGTGCCCTTGCGATTCTTTTCGCCGATCTTGTGGATCGGCATCAGCCACACGATATCGACGCCCAGGTCCTTCAGCCGGGGCAGTTGTTTTTCAGCCGCTTGGAAAGTGCCTTCCGGCGTGAACTGACGGGTGTTGATCTGATAGATGGTGGCGTTCTTGCTCCACTCTGGATGGTGGATCTTTACGTACGGTATGGGTTGATAGGGGTTCGGCTGATGCGCAACCGGACTGACCGCGCCTTTTGGAGTCGTCGTACAACTGATCTGCAGTGCCACAAGCAGAGCAAGGATCAACACCTTGAAGCGCATGGACAAACCTGCGTGCGGCATTTGCTTTGGTGTCATTTGACCACTTCACCCACGAAAGCTCCGAAGGGCTGCAGCGATACCCCGGAATCGACCGCTTCCGCCTCCGAGGCGGCCAACGGCTTTAGTTTGGCGCCGGCGAAGCCTTGCTGAGCGAGGTCGAAGGTGATCTTTTGTCCGGCGTTCGACATGTTCAGAGCTACCAGTACGGCTTTGCCCTTGTAGGTGCGCAAATAGGAGAGCACGTTGGGGTCATCCTGATTGAGCGGGACGTAAGCGCCCTCGATCAGCGCGGGATTTGTGTGGCGCAGGGCGAGAATGCGCTTGTAGAAGTTCAGGATCGAGCCGGGATCTTTGAGCTCGGTCTCGACGTTGTGGGTCGCATAGCTGGCGGGCACGGGAAGCCATGGAGTGCTTTTGCTGAAGCCGGCGTTGGGCTCGTTCTTCCACTGCATCGGGGTGCGTTCGCCGTCACGGCCTTTTTCCGCGGGCCAGCCTAATTTTCCGACTGGGTCCTTGACGTCCTCCTTGCGTTGCGGATCATTGTTTTCCATCCCGATTTCTTCGCCGTAATACATAACCGGCGTGCCGCGCAAAGTCAGGTAAAAAGCGGCCATAAGCTTGGCGATCTGGTCATTATGGACGCCATCGCCGTAACGGTTATAGGAGCGGACCATGTCGTGATTGCCGATGACGTAGACGGGCCATCCGCCGGCGGAGTCCACGGCCGCAACCTGGCGTCGAAACTGGGCGGGGTCAACTTTCTTGATGGTGGTGAACATGAAGTCCATGGGCATCTGCAACTCATCGCCGTGCGCGCCGTAGTAAGCCTTCAACTGCTCGATATTGCTGGTCCAGGTCTCGCCGATCAGGACGGCATGGGATTCATCGGCCACCGAGCGCAGTTGGCGAAGCACGTCGTGGAGCTCGGGAAGATTAGCGTTGTACCGGTTCTCCAGGTTCGGATCGCCGTACTTGTTCACGCCGGGCAGGACGGGATTATCGTGGAGGTCGGGATCCTCAAACAGCGTATCCACGGCGTCCAGGCGAAAACCGGAGACGCCGCGCCGGTACCACCAACGGGTCACATCGAACATGGCTTTTTCGACGGCAGGGTTGCGCCAGTTGAGGTCGGGCTGTTGGGGATAGAAGAAGTGATAGTAATACTGTCCGGTTTTGTCGTCGAATTTCCAAGCCGAGCCGCCGAAGATCGAAATCCAGTTATTGGGCGGCTGGTCAGGGCCGCGCCCGTCACGCCAGATGTACCAATCGCGGTGGGACGCGGTGCGGGACGAGGCCGAATCCTTGAACCAGGGGTGCTGATCGGAGGTGTGGTTCAGGACAAAATCGAGAATGACGTGGACGCCTGTCTTCCGGCCGCCCTTCACCATACGCTCAAAATCCGCGAGGGTGCCATACATGGGATCAATATTTTCGTAATCGGCGACGTCGTAGCCGAAATCCACCTGCGGTGAGGGGAAACAAGGTGTGATCCAGATGGCGTCCACGCCTAGATCGTGGAGGTAGCCCATCTTCGAAGTTATGCCTTTCAGGTCGCCGATGCCGTCATTGTTGCTGTCGGCAAAACTGCGCGGATAGATCTCGTAAAAAACGGCGTGCTGCCACCACTCGTGCCCTTCGGCATCACGGGAATTGGTTTGCGAGGCACAAAACGCCACGGGAAGGAGGAGGAAAAAGAGGCGAATCAGAGCGCGCTTCAGCATGAAATTTTCTCGTTCAAAACATACTGGCAGACGGTCGAACCAAATCGCTTACTGGACATTGAACACAGCGAGCGTCCGGGACGGCACCGTGACACGCAACTCACCTGCGGCAATTTCTGCGGCTGTGTTGCCAAATGCAGATTGCAGACGCTGCGCGCTCGCCAGCGGCGTGTCTGCCACGGGAATCTTCAGTTCGCGACTGGAAGACGAGTTATTGTAGACCACGAGCAATTTCTCCTCCGGCAGGTCGCGCAGGAATGCGTAGTAGCTCTCATCCCATCCGATGTGCCACTGTTTTCCGGTGCGGAGGGCGGGATGCGCTTTGCGCAGCGCCAGCAACGATTGCACATACGCGAACACATCCTGCTGTTCCGGAGTGCGGCCGCTGGCGGTGAAGGCGTTGCCCGGATCGCCGGGGAACCCTCCGGGGAAGTCGCGCCGGTTGTCGGGATCGCCGCCGCCGGGCATGGCAATTTCGTCGCCGGAATAGATTTGCGGAATCCCGCGCAAGGTCAGCAACAGTGATAATGCGGCTTTGAGTTTGGCCGGACTGCTGCCTTTTTCACTCACGAAGCGCCCGTCATCGTGATTGCCGATGAAAGTAACCAGCATTTCAGGATGGGGATAGAGTTCATCGTGACGAAGAACATCGACGATCTTCTCCATCGAATCGCCCTGGATGATGACATCCCGCAAGGCAAATTCGAGCGGGAAGTCGAAAACCGTGGTGAGGCCGGAATCGATACCGTCGAACTGCTTTCGACCGCCTTCGAAGAATGACGTGATGGTCGAATCGCCATCGGCTACCTCGCCGACGCCGTTGATCAGCGGATAGACCTGGCGCAGCCGTTGGTGCCATCCGCTCCAGAACTGGCGCGTGGAATAGGGAAATGTATCGAGGCGGAATCCATCCAGTTGCGCGCTCTCCGTCCACCACATCGCATTCTGCGCGAGGTAGGTGGCGAGCTCGGGATCGTCCGGATTCAGATCGGGCAACTTGCCCGCGAACCATCCGTTGAGAGTGGCGAGATACTCGCGCGGGGAAGCGTGCGGATCGACCAATCCTACAATTCGCGTCAGGATTCGAAGAGCACCGTGTACGACCACTACACGGGCGTGGGAGAGGTGCTGGCCATCCACGCACTTGATGAGGCGTTCGGCACACTGGGGCGGAGAATTCTGGTGAAGCGCGGAAGTTTGTTCACGCTTGATGACGTGAAGAATAACAACCTGATCTTTGTCGGCTCTCCGTCAGAGAATCTTTCGTTGCTCGACATTCCTAACATGCAGGAATTCGTTTTTCAGAGGGTGCCGGCGGGGCCGCGCCAGGGCGATCTTTCGATCGTCAACAAACATCCGAAGGCGGGAGAGGCGGGCAGCTACCTTGCCAGTCCTTCCAATGTCCCGCTGACGGAAGATTATTCGGTTGTCGGGCTGGTGCCGGGAATATCGGGCCGGTACGTGATGATTCTGGCGGGAACGACCACGTTCGGGACGCAAGGCGCAGTGGAATTTGTTTGCCGCCAGGAGTCGGTGGAAAAATTGCTGCATGAAATTCCTGGCTCTGGCATCGGGCCGCTCCGGCCCTTCGAGGCGCTGGTCCGAGTAAAGATCGCTCGCGGTGTGCCGGTCGGAACTGAACTGGTCAGCGTGCGCGTGCGGTGAGGTGTCGCCAGCGCGTCATAGTCTCACCTCAGTGGCTAAAGTCGATTCTTAAGCAAGCCGGCTATCGCAGCGGTAAACCCCTGTGCCACCCAAAGTCGACTGCAATATAGCTGGAAGGGCGAGGGCGCCCGTCGCTCCAGTGTGAAATTCAAGACTTGGCTGTGACGGCATGGCCGGGAAGCGAACTGCTGGGATGGCGCAGGTCGTAAAGATCTTCCACGCGCTGTGTCAGCATGGCCGCCAGGATGAAAAAGATTCCCCCCGCCACTACCGCGGCGATGCGGTTGTTGTTCAGCAGATGTTTCATGACCATGCCGAATCCGAGCGAGGCCGTGATTTCCGGAATCACGATGAAGAAATTGAAGATTCCCATGTAGACGCCGGTCTTTCCGTGGGGGAGCGATCCGGCAAGAATGGAGTAGGGCATGGAGAGAGTGCTGGCCCAGGCAATGCCGACTCCGACCATGGAGAACAGCAGCAGATATTTGTTGTGAATCACGGCGACGGAAAGCAGGCCTAATCCGCCACAGATCAGGCAGAGACTGTGAGTTGCCTTGCGTCCATATTGCCGGGCGAGGGCGGGTAACACGAATGAAAATCCGAAACACACCAGCGAGTACATTCCGAAACAAACGCCCGCCCACTCGACGCCCGTGGAATACAGGGGAGAATTTGTGTCGGCGGCGCCGAAGACGTTGCGCGCCACCGCCACCGGAAAGTAAAGCCACATGCAGAACAACCCCAGCCAGGTGCAGATCTGCACCCAGGCGAGTTGCCGCATAGTGCGGGGCATTTCGCGGATGGACGCCAGGATGGCGCGCGCGCCTGCGCCGAAGCCTCTGTGCTCGGTTTTTTCTTTCTGAAACTCCGCCAGATTGTCAGGCGGATATTCTTTCGTTGTGAAAATGGTCCAGAGCACCGCGCCCAGGAACGCCGCCGCGCCAATATAAAAAGAAAGACGCACGGTGAAAGGAATCGTGCCCGCGGCCCTGGTTCCACCGACGTGAAAAACATTGGTCAGCAGGTAGGGCAGTGCCGAGGCAATCACCGCGCCGAGTCCGATGAACAGGCTCTGCATGGCGAAGCCGCGAGTACGCTGAAATTCCGGGAGCAGGTCGGCGACGAATGCGCGAAAGGGCTCCATGCTGATGTTGATGCAGGCGTCAAGAACCCAGAGCAGACCGGCGGCCATCCAGAGCGCCGAGCTGCGCGGCATTAAGATGAGCGCTATCGAACTCAGAATCGCACCGGCGAGAAAGTAGGGACGCCGCCGGCCCAGCCGGCCCCAGGTGCGGTCGCTGGCGTGGCCGATGATGGGCTGCACGATCAATCCGGTCAACGGCGCGGCCATCCAGAGAATCGGAATCTGATCGGCCCGCGCCCCCAGGTATTCGTAGATGGCGCTCATGTTCGCCATCTGCAATCCCCAGCCAAACTGGATGCCGAGGAAGCCGAAGCTCATGTTCCAGATTTGCCAGAAGGTTCGTGGCGGCTTGTCCATAGATTCTTTCTACCGCAGATTTTCTTACCGATCGTACAGCACGACCAGGGATCGCAGCCTGGCACTCAACTCGCCGCGCAATGCTCCCGGACGATAGCGCCATTTCCAGTTGCCGCTAACCCTGCCCGGAAGATTCATACGCGCTTCGCTACCCAAACCGAGCACATCCTGCAAAGGCACGATCGCCACGTCCGCGACCGACGCCAGCACGGCACGAATCATAGCCCAGTTGATCTCGGAATCGTCGTGGAGACTGAGATAGGCGCGGGCGAATTCGTGTTCCTTACGGACATCTTCCGGAGTGCGTGTGCTGTCGCCTGCTCCCGAACTCGACCACCAGCCCACCGTCGTGTCATTGTCGTGTCCGCCGGTGTAGGCGACCAGGTCGTGGCTGTAATTGTGCGGACGAAAGGATGGGCCCTGCGGATCGGTGCCGAACGCGAATTGCAAAAGGCTCATACCGGGCAGACCAAACTGCTGCCGCAGTTTCTCCACCGGCGGAGTAATGACGCCCAGATTCTCAGCCACGATCGGCAGCCCGCCAAAGGCGTTCTGCAGTGCCGACAGAAAATCCTCGCCTGGACCTTTGATCCAGCGCCCGTTTATGGCAGTCGTTTCGTTGGCAGGAACCTCCCAGTAAGATTCAAAGCCGCGAAAATGATCGAGGCGCACCATATCGAAAAGCGCGAGAGAGGCGCGA
>JGI12269J14319_10002878_pt1 | contig 16401 bp, 17 predicted proteins | sample PeaSoiSIISIP2007_FD_14319 | JGI IMG/M metagenome (IMG submission 14319) | reverse complement strand
GGCCACCCAGTGGCTGTCGCTGGCCCAGGCCTTCGCCGGGCCCCCCGGACCGGGCCGGGCGCCGCGGTCGGGCGACTGACCCTGCTCAGCCCCGGGTCACCGGCTCCGGGTCCCCCGGACCGGCCCGGAGCACGTCGTCCAGCGCCGGGGCGTCCCCGTCCCCGTTTCCGTCCCCGTCAGCGTCCGCGTTTTCGTCCGCGTCCGCATCAGCGTCGGTGGCGCGGTCGGGCCCGGCGCGCCGTTGGCGGCGGTACAGCACGGCCATGACCGCGATGCCGCCGGCGAACAGGGCCAAGCCGGCCACCTGGACGAGCGCCGAGCCGAGGTGGCCGATCTCGCCCAGCCACAGGCGCTCCTCGTAGAACCGGGTGAGGCCCCACAGGCTCATGGTGGCGGCCAGGATGAAGCCCACGGGGCGGTGGCGGTAGCGGCGCTCGATGAACAGCAGGACGCCCCAGATGGCGAAGCTGTCGATGGCCTGGAGGATCGGCACCGGCAGGCGCTTGCCCACCTGGCCGGCGTAGTACATGCCGAACCAGGCGTGGGTGGGATGCCCGCCGCCGGCCACCATGAGCTGCGGGCCGAGGAGCCGGCCCACGCCCCAGGCCGCCATCAGCACGGGGGCGACGATGTCGAGGGCCCGCATGATCGACAGTTCGGGGCAGCGCCGGCGGGCGATGAGCACGCCGGTGGGGACACCGCCGAGCAGCCCGCCGAACGACGACAGGCCCCCGTGCCACACCTGCAGGATCCCGGCCGGGTCGGCCGTGTAGGTGGAGAGGTTGGCGAGGACGTGGACGAGGCGCGCCCCCACGATGGAGGCGGCCACGATCCACAGGAAGGCGCTCGTGAGCCATTCCGTGGGGTAGCCGTCGTGGCGCAGTCGCCGGTCGAAGTACCGGTAGGCGAACCAGAAGGTGACGGCCAGGCCGATGCCGTAGGTGTGGACCACGAGGGGCCCGATGTGGAAGGAGACGGGGATGGGCTTCACGGTGGTGGGGAAACGGTGGTCCTGGAAACGGTGGTCGCAGCGTAGCCCCACCCCCGCCCGTCACCTCGTCGGGTGCGGCCCGCCGACGCGTCCGGCCCCGTCCGATGCCTGGTCGGGCGCGGTAGCGTCCCGACGGTGCCCGGCACCGGGGACCGGGGCGGTGGCGAGGAGGACGTGATGGGAGCGCTCGAAGGCAAGGTTGCCGTCGTGACCGGCGGTGCCTCGGGCATCGGCCTGGCGAGCGCGCGGCGCCTGGCGTCGGAGGGGGCCCGCGTGGTCGTGGTCGACGCCAACGGCGACGGCGCGGTACGCGCCGCCGAGTCGGTGGGTGGCGTCGCCGTGCGGGCCGACGTCGGGGACGCGGGCGCCTGGCCGGGCATCGTCGAGGCGGGTCGCGCCCTCGGTGGCTTCGACATCGCCCATCTGAACGCCGGCGTGACCACGGGCGAAGAGGACATCGAGAAGCTCGGAGACGAGCAGTACCGCCGCATCCTGTCGGTCAACGTCGACGGCATCGTCTTCGGCACCCGGGCGCTCGTGCCCGAGCTGGTGGCCCACGGCGGCGGCGCCATCGTGGCCACGTCGTCGCTGGCCGGCATCGTGGCCTTCGCCGGCGACCCCGTCTACACGCTGACCAAGCACGCCGTGGTGGGGTTCGTGCGGGCCGTGGCGCCGCGCCTGGCCGAGCACGGCATCACCATCAACGCCATCTGCCCCGGCCTGGTCGACACCCCGCTCATCGACGGCGAGATCCGCGACGCCCTGGCCGGGTCGGGGTTCCCGCTCATCGCCGCCGAGGACGTGGCCGAGGCCGTGCTCGGGTGCGTGCTCGGGCAGGACACGGGCCAGGCCGTGGTGGTCCAGCTCGGCCGCGAGCCCGTCGCCTACCGCTTCGGCCGCCCGCCCGGGCCCCGCCTGGCCGGTGCCGAGGGCAAGATCCCGCCGGGTTGGCTGGCCGACGCCGGCCGCGCCGCCCCCGACCCCGCCTGACGGGTCAGGGGCGCCCCGCGCCCACCAGTCCGCTCGTCCAGATCCCGGTGATCTCGATGAGCGTCCCCGTCTCCATGGCCTGGATCATGGCGCCCCCGCCCACGTACATGGTGACGTGCCCGATGGTGCCGCCCTCGTCGTAGAACAGAAGGTCACCGGGCTGGAGGTCCGACAGCGGGACGTGGACCGTCTCCGCGTACTGGTCGGCGGCCGAGTGCGTGAGCGACACGCCGGCCTGCCCCCATGCCCACATGGTGAGGCCGGAGCAGTCGAAGCCCTGTCCCGGCGTCGACCCCGCCCACACGTAGGGCACGCCCATCTGGGTCTCGGCGGCGGCGACGGCTTGTGCCCCCGACCCGCCCGGCGCGGGCGGCGGCACGGCCAGGCCGTCGCCGGCGGCGCGCTGCGATGCCGCCATCCGGGCGGCGAAGGCGGCCGCCTGGGCCGCGGCCTGGGCCGCTTGCTGCTGGGCGACCAGCGTGGCGATCTGTCCTTTCACCGAGGACAGGGTGGCCTGCTGGTCGGCGAGCTCGGTCTGGGCGCCCTGGCGGGCGCTCTGGGCCGCCGTCAGGGTGGCCCGTGCTTGTGCCTCGGTGGTCGTGAGCGTCGACTCCTGCGCGGCGAGCACGCTGTCGGCCTGGTCGAGCTGGTCGATGTCACCGGAGATGTCGCCGCTCGACACCTGCTCGTACTCCCGCCTGGCCTCGGCGCTGTCGTTCTCCGGCGCGAACAGTTGGTCGAGCCCGGCGGTGGACCCNCCCGAGATGTANTCCGCGATGGCCTGGCGCCGCAGCTNGGCCCTGGGCCGCGCCCACGTCGGCCTTGGTCTGCACGATCTGGCTCCGGGTCTGCGACAGCTGCTGGTCGAGCTGCTCGACGCGGACCTCGTCCTGGTCGTACTGCTCCGACAGCACGGCCAGCCGCTCGCCCTGGGCCTGGATCTGCGCCGCGATCTGCGTCGCCCGGGCGCGGGCGCTCGACAGCTGGTCGGCGGCGGCCGCTGTCGCCGACGTGAAGGTGAACCCGGCCAGGAGCGACACCACGGCCACGGCCACGGGTGCCGACCGCAGCGTGCGGTGTGCGTCCTGCGGGCGGCGCGTCACTGCGGTCCGTGTCTACTGCCGCGGCGGTGCCCGGGCAAGCATTTGGCGTCGTGGCGTCCCCCGCCCCCCGGTAGTTTCAGCGGGGTGCACCCCATCGAGCGGCTGCGCTACGTGGCCCGGGCGGGATGGGCCGCGCCGGCGGTGCTGGCCGCCGAGGCGGCGTGGGCCCTCGGGGACCTGTCGCTGTACGAGGAGCACGCCGTGCTCCCCGCCTGCCGGCGCCTCCTCGACCGCCATCCCGGGTGCGGCCCGCTGTGGTGGGTGGCGGCGCGGATCCTGACCGCCGGCGACGTCGTCGACGAGGCGGCCCGGTGCGCCGATGCCCTCGAGTCCGACCCGACCGGTGACCTGCTCGACGAGGACCTGGCCGAGCGGGGCCGGGCCGTGCGCCACGGCGGCGTGGGCGACGTGGCCAGCGCCGACGTGGTGGTGGTCGAGGTGGACGCCATCGGCCCCGGCGGCATGGTGCTCGACCCCGACGACGTCGGCCTTCTCGAGGCGGCCCGGGCCCTCGAGGTGCCGGTGTGGGTGGAGGCCGGCGTGGGCCGGGCGGTGCCGCCGCGCCTGTGGGAGGCGATGGCCGGTCGCCTCGAACGCCCGGGGCGGCGGACCCCGGGCACCGTGGTCGGTCTGGCCGGGGTCGAGCAGGTGGCGGGACCGACGGGGCTGCTCGCCGTGCGCGTCGCCCTCGCCTGCCCCGACTTCCCCGAGCCGGCCGAGCTCCTGGCCCGTTGGTAGACCGCGCCGGACGCGGTGGGTAGGGTCGGCGCCATGGGCGACATGATCGAGTTCCCGAGCAACGGCTCCCAGGCGGGCGGGTACCTGGCCGTGCCGGCGACGGGCACGGGGCCGGGCGTGATCGTCATCCAGGAGTGGTGGGGCCTCGTGCCGCACATCGAGGACGTGGCCGACCGCTTCGCCCGGGCCGGGTTCGTGGCCCTCGCCCCCGACCTCTACCACGGCACCAAGGTGCAGCCGTCCGAGCCCGACGAGGCGGGCAAGGCGATGATGGCGCTGCGCATGGACCAGGCCGCCAAGGACATGTCGGGCGCGGTCGACGAGGTGCTGCGCCGGTCGTCGGGCACCACGGTGGGCGTCGTCGGGTTCTGCATGGGCGGCGGGCTGGCGCTCGTCCTCGCCACCCAGCGCCCCGACGCCGTGGCGGCCTGTGTCTCGTTCTACGGCCTCATCCCCTGGCCCGACGCCCGCCCCGACTTCTCCCGGCTGTCGGCGGCGGTGCTGGCCCACGTGGCGGGCAAGGACGAGTACTTCTCGCCCGCGGCGGCGCGCCAGCTCGAGGACGATCTGCGGGCGCTCGGCAAGGACGTCGAGTTCCATGTCTACGACGGCGCCGACCACGCCTTCTTCAACGACACGCGCCCCGAGGTCCACGACACCGAGGCGTCGGCCCTGTCGTGGACGCGCACCGTCGACTTCCTGCGCGCCCACCTCGGGTGACGGCGGTCGAGCCGGGCGGTCTGCTCGCTCGTTACCTCGAACTGGGACTCGGGCTCGGCCGCCACGTCGACGGCCTGGTCGACGCCTACTACGGGCCGCCCGAGCCGGCCCGGCGGGTGCAGGCGGCGCCACCACCGGTGCCCGACCAGCTGGTGCGCGACGGCCGGGCCCTGGTCGCCGCCCTCGACGCCGGCGAGCCCATCGACGCCCCGGCCGGGACCGACGCCGACCCCGAGGGCGGTGCCCGGCGGCGACGGTGGCTCCGGGCCCAGTGCGTCGGGCTGCTCACCACCTCCCGGCGACTGGCCGGTGAGCCCATCGGCTACGCCGAGGAGGTCGAGGCCTGTTACGGCGTGGCGCCCCGGGTCGTGCCCGACGACGACCTGGCCGCCGCCCACCGCCGCCTGGACGAGGCGTTGCCGGGGACCGGCACCCTGGCCGACCGGCTCATCGCCTGGCGCGAGGCGCACGCCGTCGACGTCGAGCGCCTGCCCGGCGCGGTCGAGTCGTTGGCCGAGGCGCTGCGGGGGCGGACCCAGGCCCTGTTCGGGTTGCCCGAAGGCGAGCACGTGCAGTTCGAACTGGTGCGCGACAAGCCGTGGTCGGGGTTCAACACCTACCTGGGCGGCCTGCGCTCGCGGGTGCAGGTCAACACCGACCTGCCCGTGCTGTCGACGTCGCTCGCCCACCTGGTGGCGCACGAGGCCTACCCCGGGCACCACACCGAGCACTGTCGCAAGGAGGTCGGCCTGGTCCGGCGTCGGCGGTGGCTCGAGGAGACCATCTTCCTCGTCGGCACCCCCCAGTGCCTGCTGGCCGAGGGACTGGCCGACCTCGGCCTGGAGGTCGTCGTCGGGTCGCGCCCCGAGGCCTTCGTGGCCGAGATCCTCGCCCCCCTCGGCATCCGCTACGACGCCGAGGTGGTGGCGGCGGTGGCCGAGGCGGGCGAGCTGCTCGGGGCGGTGCGGGCCAACGCCGCCTGGCGGCTGCACGCCGAGGGCGCCGCCCCCGAGGTGGTGGTGGAGGAGGTGGCGCGCTGGGCCCTGCTGCCCCACGCCCGCGCCGCCAAGGCGGTGGAGTTCCTGCTCCATCCCACCTGGCGCGCCTACGTGTCGTGCTACACCGAAGGGCTCCCCCTGTGCCGCCGCTACGTGGCCGGCGACCCGGCCCGCTTCGCCGTGCTGCTGACCGAGCAGCTCGTCCCCGCCGACCTGGCCGCCTGAGCAGCGGCGACGGGCCGCCCTCGCCCCGTGATCCCGGGCGGCCCGTCCCCGTCACCGGGAGGGCCGCCCCGTCGGGGTCGATCGGGAGCCGCCGGTAGCATCGTTCCATGTCCGAACGCAGCCGCACCCTTCCCCGCCGCTCGTGCTTCTCCACGCCGGGCTCGAACGAACGGTTCCTGGCCAAGGCGCCCACCGTGCCCGCCGACATGTCGTTCCTCGACCTCGAGGACTCGGTGGCCCCCCTCGAAAAGGAGGCGGCCCGGGCCAAGGTGGTCGACGCCATCCGCACCCAGCCCTGGGACGACCGCGTCCTGTGCGTGCGCATCAACGCCTGGGACACCGAGTGGACCTACGGCGACGTCATCGACGTGGTGGGCAACGCCGGGGAGCGTCTCGACGAGGTCATGCTGCCCAAGGTGCAGTCGGCGGCCGAGGTGGTGGCGCTCGACCTCCTCCTCGCCCAGGTCGAGCGCCGGCACGGTCTTCCTGTCGGCCACATCGGCATCGAGGCCCAGATCGAAACGACGCGCGGGCTCATCAACGTGGACGACATCTGTGCCGCCTCCCCCCGTCTCGAGACCATCATCTTCGGACCGGCCGACTTCGCCGCCTCCATGGAGATGCCCGTGCTCACCGGGGGCGTGCAGATCCCCGAGTACCCCGGCGACCACTTCAACTACGTGTTCAGCCGGATCCTCATGGCCGGCCGGGCCAACGGCCTGCAGGTCATCGACGGCCCGTACCTGAAGGTGAAGGACATGGACGGGCTGCGCGACTTCACCCAGCGCACGCGGGTGCTCGGCTACGACGGCAAGTGGGCGCTCACCCCGGACCAGGTGACGGTGCTCAACGAGATGTACTCACCGACGCAGGAGCAGTTCGACCACGCCTGGGACATCCTCGACGCCTACCAAAAGGCCACCGAGACCGACCGCAAGGGTGCCGTGATGTTCGGCGACGAGATGATCGACGAGGCCAGCCGCAAAATGGCGACCAAGTTCGTCTCCCGCGGCGAGCGGGCCGGGCTCCGGCGCTCCCAGGGCTGACGCCCGGCGCGCTCAGCCCGCCGCCTGCTCCACGAGCCGTCGGGCCACGACCTTGAGGGCCAGGGTCTCGTCGGCCCCTTCGAAGATCGACAGCACCCGGGCGTCGACGAAGTACCGGCTCACGGGGAACTCCTCGGCGTAGCCCATGCCGCCGTGGATCTGCATGGCCTCGCGCGTCACCCACTCGGCGGCGCGGCACACGTAGGCCTTGAGCATGGAGGCCTCGAGCGTCCCCTCGCCCGCGGCCATGAGACGCGCCACCTGGTAGGAGAACTGGCGGGCCACCTGGATGAGCACCGCCATGCGGGCCAGCTTGGCCCGGGTCAGCTGGTAGTCGGCGATGGCTCGACCGAACACGACGCGGTCGGCGGCGTAGGCGGTGGCCGCCTCGTAGGCCGCCTGCATCACCCCGAGGGCGCGCGCCGCGGTCTGCAACCGTCCGTTCTCGAAGCCCGCCATCTGGGAGTAGAAGCCCCGTCCGAGGCCCGCCTCGCCCCCCACGAGGTTGGCATCGGGGACGAACCAGCTCTCGAAGGCGATCTCGTAGGAGTGCATGCCCCGGTACCCGAGGGTGTCGATGGGCCGGCCCTCCATGCGGCCCGGGGGGTCGCTGCGGCCCCCGGCCGCCGGGTCCTGGGTGAAGAGGAACCCGGTCCCCTCGCCCCGGGCCTTGTCCACCACGAACAACGACAGGCCGCGATGGGCCTTGGAACGGTCGGGGTCGGTGCGGGCGAGCAGCATGAGGACATCGGCACGCGCTGCGAAGGTGCACCACGTCTTCACCCCGTTCACCAGCCAGCCGCCGTCGGTGCGCGTGGCCGCCGTGACCACGGCGGCCACGTCGGAGCCGAAGTCCGGCTCGGTGACGGCCACGGCGTTCATGACCTCACCGGAGGCGAGCTTCGGCAGCCACCGCCGCTTCTGCTCCTCGGTGCCCCCGGCCACGAGGGCGCGGCTCAGGATCTCGGGCCGGGTGATGAGCGATCCACCCGCGCCGAGCGAGCCCCACGACAGCTCTTCGGTGGCCACCACCATGCCGAGGTAGTCGCTGTCGCCGCCGGAGGCGAAGCCCCCGTACTCCTCGGGGATCGACAGGCCCAGGGCCCCCATGTCGGCCAGGCCGGTGATGATCTCCTCGGGGATGTCGCCGTTCGTGCGGTGGATGTGCTCGGCGTGGGGGCGGATCCGCTCCAGGGCGAAACGGTGGAACGTGTCGCGCACCAGGGCGAAGTCGGGGTCGAGGTGACGGTCGCCCTCCACACCGGCCAGGCCGGCCAGGAACGCCGGGTGGCGGTGGGGGCCGAGGAAGGGACGGACGGGGTCGACCCAGTCGGGGGTGATGCCGAAGGCCTCCTCGCGCCCCACCGTGCGGGCCACCAGATCAGCGAGGGCGTCGGCCACGAAGGCGCAGGCGATGCGGGCCTCGTCGTGGCCCCGGGCGCCGTAGTCGAGGGCCGCCCGGGCCGCCCGCACGCCGGCGGCGGCGTGGGCCAGGTCGTAGGCCACCACCTGGTCGGTGTCGGGCCCACCGGCGGCCGCCACCGCGCCGGCGGCCGCCGTCACCACCGACGACGCCAGCTCGACGGCGACGGCGGCGCCGTCGAGATCGGGCGGGGGGGCGGTGCTCATGGCAGGCCGAGGCTACCCATCGCTGTCGCTGGGCCCGGGCACGCGTCCGATCACGGTGACGAGGGGGGGCAGCACCACGGGGTCGTCGCCGGGGTCCACCCCGGTGAGCGACCACAGGTAGTCGGTGACGGGGCCGGGCCCGACGCCGGCCGGTGCCTCCGCCCAGGCGTCGACGATGTCGAGGCCGGCATGGCGGGCGAGGGCCGGCAGCAGCGCCCCCACGTCGGGGTGGCGGGCGCCGGGCATGGACAGGGGGGAGCCCCCCACCCGCCCGGCCGAGGTGACCGGCTCCTGGGCCACCACCCAGCCCCCGGGGCGCACCGCGGCGCGCATGCGGCGCAGCACGACGGCGGGGTCGACCACGTGCATGAGCAGGAAGCGGCAGAAGGCCAAGTCGACGGCTTCGGGGAGCAGGAGGTCCTCGCCGGCCTGGGTGATGGCCAGGACCTGGCTGAACGCCGCCGCCGCCGCGGCGGCCTCGTCGCGGGCGTGCGGGTCGCTGTCGACGGCGTAGACGCGGCCGTCGTGGCCCACGATTTCGGCCAGCGCCACCGACACGTCCCCGCCGCCGGCACCCACGTCGACGCAGCGCCAGCCCGACCCGATGCCGAGGCGCTCGAGCGCGGTGGCGAGGGGGCGCCGGTAGACGTCGTCGCGCAGGGCGTCGGGCACGGGGCAAGACGCTACCGGCTGTAGCCTGCCGTCCGTGAAGGTGACGATGTTGCTGTGCGACTCGGCGCAGGTCGCCGACGGCAAGCTGTTCGTGCTGGGGGGCGGGTGGTCGCTCACCGGGCCCGACCCCATGCCGTCGGCCATCGCGCTCAAGATCGACGTGGGGTGGAACGAGGCGGAGCAGGTGCACCACTGGGAGCTGTACCTCGAGGACGCCGACGGCGGGCCCGTCATGGTGGACACGCCCGACCCCCATCGACGTGGCGTTGGCCGTCAACCTCGGCCCGTTGCCGCTCGAACCCGGCAACCGCTACACCTGGCGGCTGTCCATCGACGGCGAGGTCGAGGCCGACTGGGCCCTCGGCTTCACCACCCGTCCCACGCCGGCGCCATGACCACCTACGAACGGCCCTTCGGCCGGTCCTTCGAGGATTTCGAGCCGGGTGACATCTACCGGCACTGGCCCGGCAAGACCATCACCGAGTACGACGACCACCTGTTCTGCATGATCACCATGAACCACCACCCCCTGCACACCAACGAGTGGTTCGCCGAGCACGAGACGGTGCAGGGGAAGAACGTCGTGGTGGGCAACCTCGTCTACTCGCTCGTGCTGGGCATGAGCGTGCCCGACGTGAGCGGCTCGTGCATCGCCAACCTCGAGGTGGAGTCCCTCGTGCACCGGTACCCCACCTTCCACGGCGACACCATCTACGCCGAGACGCGCGTCATCGACAAGGTGGCGTCGAGCTCGAAGCCCGACCGCGGCATCGTCACGGTGGAGACGAAGGGGTTCAACCAGCGCGGCGAAGAGGTGTGCTACTTCCGGCGCAAGCTGATGGTGTGGATGCGCGACGCCGCGCCGGAGCGCCGGCGGCCCTACGCGGGCGACGTCTGGGACTGACGCCCGCACCGGCCGCATCGCCCCGGTCGCGTGCCGGCCCCACCCCCGGGGCGCTGCGCCGGGCCGTGCTGTCGTGGGGCGGTGACCGGCTCCGCCCGCTGCCGTGGCGCGCCACGCGCGACCCGTGGGCCGTCATGGTGAGCGAGGTCATGCTGCAGCAGACCCAGGCGGCACGCGTGGTCGAGCCCTACGGCCGCTTCCTCGACCGGTTCCCCACGCCCCGGGCCTGTGCCGAGGCGGGCCCGGGCGCGGTGCTGCGGGCCTGGGCCGGCCTCGGCTACAACCGGCGGGCGCGCCGGCTGCACGGCGCCGCCCGGGCCGTCGTCGACCGCCACAGCGGCGCCGTCCCCGCCGACCTCGCCGCCCTGCGCGCCCTTCCCGGCATCGGGCCCTACACGGCCCGGGCCGTCCTCGTCTTCGCCTTCGAGCACGACCACGGGGTCGTCGACGTCAACGTCGGGCGGGTGCTCGCCCGGGCCGTGGCCGGGGCGCCGCTGACGCCGGCTCGGGCCCAGGCGCTGGCCGACGACCTCGTCCCCGCCGGGCGCCCCTGGGAGTGGAACCAGGCGCTCATGGAGCTCGGCGCGGTGGTGTGCGGGGCGCGTGCCCCGGCGTGCGGGGACTGCCCGCTCGAGCGCCGGTGCGTGTGGCACAACGCCCCCGCCGGCACCCCCGACCCGGCCGCCCCGGCCCCGGCCCAGTCCCGCTTCGAGGGATCGGACCGCCAGGGCCGGGGGCGCCTCGTGGCCGCCCTGCGGGCCGGGCCGGTGCGCCCGGGTGACGTGGCGCGCCGGTGCGGGTGGCCCGACGACCCGGCGCGGGCCCGGACGGTGGCCGACGCCCTGGTGGCCGAGGGCCTGGCCCGGCGGGGCGGGCGGGGCGTGCTCGAGCTCCCCTGAAGCCCGGTCAGGTCCCGACGAAGCCCCGGTCAGGTCCCGAGGAAGCGCAGCACGGCCCGCCCGACGGTGTCGGGCTGCTCCAGGTGGAGGAAATGGCCCGTGCCCGGCACCGTCAGGAACTCCGAGCCCGGCGCCAGCACCGACCGCACGTCCCCGATGGCGTCGAGCCCCATGCCCCCGTCGTCCGTGCCGTGCAGGTACAGGGTGGGCTGCGCCGGCACCTCGGCCGTGGCCGCCTGGGCCTCCTCGTAGGCGGGGTCGAGGCGGGCCGGGTCGAACACCGCCCGGTAGTAGCCGATCGCCGCCGCCAGGTTGGCGGGGTCACCGATGGACTCCCGCACCCGGGCCAGGTCCCAGGCGGCGTCGTAGCCCGGCGACCAGTCGGCCCACAAGCGGCCGATGAAGGAGCCGTCGTCGGCCGCCAGGGCCATCTCGGCGATGGGGAGCTGGAACAGAAAGACGTAGAAGCTGCGCTTCAACTGGGCGTAGGTGAAGAACGACTCGGCCGAGGCCGCCAGGGGCGGCACGGCCATGGTGACCACCCGACGCCACCGGTCGGGCTCGAACGACGCCGCGCCGTAGGCGGCGAAGGCCCCCCAGTCGTGGCCGACCAGCACGGCCCGGTCGTCACCGCCGAGCGCCCGGTGCAGCCCGCAGGCGTCGGACGCCAGGGCGCCGACCTGGTAGGCGCCGTTGGCCGGGACCTGGGTGGGGGCGTAGCCGCGCATCCACGGCGCCACGGCCCGGAAGCCGGCGTCGCCCAGCGCGGGCTGCAGATGGCGCCACGTGTGGGCGGTGTCGGGGAAGCCGTGGAGGCACAGCGCCAGAGGCCCGTCGGGGGGCCCGCACTCCAGGTAGCAGAACTCCACGTCGTCGACGGTGACCGTCCGCTGTCGCATGGGCGCAGGGTAGTGTCGGCACCGGATGGCTCGCCGGGGCCCGAGGGGTCGGCACCCGGCACTGGGGCGCACGACGGACGTCCCCGGGGCAAGACAGAGGGGGTCGTGCGCTGCGAGTCACGTTCTTCGGGGTGAGGGGCTCGTGCCCGTGCGCCGGCCGGCAGTACGTCCGCTACGGGGGCAACACCGCGTGCGTCACCGTCGAGGTGGGCGACGAGCCGCCCATCGTCCTCGACCTCGGTACGGGCCTGCGTCCCTTCGGGCACGCCATGGAGCACCGCTACGGGCTCGAACGCCCCCTCGAGGTCACGGCGTTCCTCTCCCACCTCCATTGGGACCACATCATCGGCCTGCCCTTCTGCACCCCGCTGCTGCGCGAGGGCGGCCGCATGGACGTGTTCGGCCCGCCCCAGGACGACGGCACCCTGCACGACGTCCTCGACCGGATGGTGCGCCCGCCGTTCTTCCCGGTCCAGGTGCACGAGCTCAACGGGAAGATCGAGTTCCACGAGGTGGCCGACGACGTCGTGGGGGTCGGTTCGGCCAAGGTCCTGGTGCGGCGGGTGCCGCATGTCGGCACCACCCTCGGCTTCCGCATCGAGGCGGGCGGCTCGGCGGTGGCGTTCGTGAGCGACCACCAGGCCGCCGACGACCGCCACGAGGTGGCCGACTCGGTGCTCGAGCTGTGCGACGGCGCCGACCTCGTCATCCACGACGCGCAGTACACCGAGGAGGAGTACCGGGCCAAGGCGACGTGGGGCCATTCGACCATCTCCTACGCCGTGCACGTGGCCGCCGCCGCCGGTGCCCGGCGCCTGGCGCTGTTCCATCACGACCCCCAGCACGACGACGACCACGTCGATCGCCTGCTGGCCCAGGCCCGGGCCGAGGACGAGGCCGTCCACCTCGATGCCGTGCTGGGCGCCGTGGAAGGCTTGGAGATCGATCTCGGGTGACCGTGACCGGTTCCGCCCCGAGCGCGCTGCGCACGACGAGGTGACGCTATGGGCGAGGTGACAGGGGAGACGACGACCGCGCCCGGTGCCGGGGACGACCTCGCCGCGGCCGGAGCGGCCACCTTCGACGGCGGGCGCTTCCGCGAGGTGCTCGGCCATTTCGCCACCGGCGTCACCGTCGTCACGGCCATGGAGCCCGGCGGCCCCGTCGGCTTCACGTGCCAGGCCTTCACGTCGTTGTCCCTGGAGCCGCCCCTCGTGGCCCTGGCCCCGGGCAAGAACTCGACCAGCTGGCCGCGGATCGCGGCGGCCGGCACCTTCTGCGTCAACATCCTGGCCGAGGACCAGGAGGCGCTCGGCCGGGACTTCGCCGTGTCGGGGGGCGACAAGTTCACCGGGGTGGGATGGCGTCCGGGGGGCAACGGTGCNCCCGTCCTCGACGGCGTGCTGGCCTGGGTGGAGTGCGCCTTCCTCCGGGCCCACGACGCCGGCGACCACGAGCTCGTGCTGGGCCGGGTGCAGGACATGGGGGTGGGCCCGGGCCGACCGCTGCTGTACTACCGGGGCGGCTTCGGCCGCTTCGAGCCGTAGGGCGGCGGTAGCCTCCTCCCCCGTGCCCGACATCTCCCTGTCCGACACCATCGCCGACGTGGTGGTGGTGACCCCCGACGTCCACGGCGACCCCCGTGGACGCTTCATCGAGACCTACCGCCGCTCGTGGTTGCCGCTGGGACGCGAGATGGTGCAGGCCAACCGCTCCGAGAAGGCGGCCGGTGCCGTGGTGGGCCTGCACTACCACCTCCACCAGGCTGACTACTGGTACGCGCTGCGGGGCCGGATGCGGGTGGTGCTCCACGACCTGCGCGTCGCTTCGCCCACCGAGGCGGTGACCATGGTGATCGACCTCGACGGCGACGAGGACCGCGGCCTGTTCATCCCGCCCGGGGTGGCGCACGGCTTCGCCTCACTCACCGACGTCCTTCTGTGGTACCTGGTCGACAGCTACTACAACCCCAACGACGAGCTCGGACTGGCGTGGGACGACCCCGAGGTGGGCGCCGACTGGGGCATCGCCGATCCCGTCCTGTCCGGGCGCGACCAGGCCAACCCGCGGCGCAGCGACATCGACCCGGGGCAGTTCCCCCGCTACGGCTTGCGCACCTAGTGACCCACCGGCCGGCGCGCCTTCGACCTCGGAGGGGCTGGACGGGCGAGGCGGGAACCGGCACGCTGACGGCGTGGACGAATCGCAGCAGTGGGTGGAGTTCGGACGCTGGCTGGTCAAGCAGCGTGAGGAGCGCGGGCTCCGCCGGCGCGACGCCGCCCGCCGGGCCAAGATCCCCGAGACCCTGTGGCGCGACCTCGAGACCGGGCGCAAGGAGGCCATCGGCGCCATCCGCCTGCTGCCCAACCCCAGTGCCGACGTGCTCGAGCGGGTGGCGGGCGCCCTCGAGGTCCCGGTCGAGGACGTCCTGGCCCGCATCGGGCGCCCCGCCCACCGACCCCGGCCGCTGGCGGCCGTCCCCGACGACAGCGCCCGCTCCGAGGAGGGCGCGCTGCTGGCGGTGAAGCTCCGGCGGCTGTCCGAGCGCGACCGGGCCGTGGTCGAGCGGCTGGTGGACGCCATGCTCGAGCACGACGAGCGCGGCTAGGCCCCGGACACGTGCGCTTCGGCATCTTCTACGAGCTGCAGCTGCCGCGCCCGTGGGACCCCGGCGCCGAGCACCGCCTGGTGCAGGAGTCCCTCGAGCAGATCGAGCTGGCCGATCGCCTGGGCTTCGACTACCTGTGGGCCGTCGAGCACCATTTCCTGGAGGAGTACTCCCACTCGTCGGCCCCCGAGGTCCTCCTGGCGGCGGCGAGCCAGCGCACCACGCGCATCCGCCTCGGGCACGGCATCGTCCAGCTCCCGGTGGGCTACAACCACCCGGCCCGGGTGGCGGAGCGCATCGCCACCCTCGACCTGGTCTCGAACGGTCGGGCCGAGCTCGGCACGGGGGAGTCGAGCTCCGAGGCCGAGCTCGGGGGCTTCGGGGTGCAGCGCGCCACCAAGCGCGCCCAGTGGGAGGAGGCCCTCGACGTCGTGACGCGCCTCATGGTGGAGGAGCCGTTCGCCGGCGTCGACGGCCGCTACGTGCGCATGCCGCCGCGCAACATGGTCCCCAAGCCGCTCCAGCGGCCCCACCCCCCGCTCTGGGTGGCGTGCAGCCGGCGCGACACCATCCACCTGGCGGCCACCAAGGGCATCGGCGCGCTCAGCTTCTCCTTCGTCGCGGCGGAGGAGGCCCGGTCGTGGGTGGAGGACTACTACGCCACCATCGCCTCCGAGCAGTGCGTGCCCGCCGGCTTCGCCGTGAACGCCAACCTGGCGTGTGTCCTGCCGCTGATGTGCCACCAGGACGAGGCCACGGCCGTCGAGCGCGGCCTCGACGGCAGCCAGTTCTTCGGGTACTCGCTCGGGCACTACTACGTGTTCGGCGCGCACGCGCCGGGTGGCACCGACGTGTGGCAGGAGTTCGAGCACAACCGCGACCGCTTCGGGTTCGGCCACGACGCGGCCGTCCGCAACGGCCAGCCGCTCGGGGCGCAGCTGTTGGAGGAGGGGATGGGCGCCCTGCGCGGGGCGGTGGGCACCCCGGCGCAGGTGCGGGACCTGGTGGCCGGGTACGAGGCGGCCGGTGTCGACCAGCTCATCTTCGTGAGCCAGGCGGGCCGGAACCGCCACGAGCACATCTGCGAGTCGCTCGAACTGTTCGCCCGGGCCGTGATGCCGGAATTCCACGAGCGCGCCCAAGCCCACGAGACGGCCAAAGCCGAGCGCCTGGCACCCGCCGTGGCCGACGCCCTGGCCCGCCGCCCGCCGCCGCGGTCCGCGCCGGCGGGGTACAGCTTCCCCGCCACGCCGCAGTTCTGAGCGGCCGACGCCCGCGCACCCGGCGCCCGTGCCGGCGCGGCCCGCCTGTTGCACCCCGGACGCAACTTCGGGCCCGCGGTGCCAAGGGCCGAGATGTTCGGTTGAATGGTGGCGATGACGACGGTGCTTGTCGCGGGAGTGGTCGTCCTCATCGGGGCGATGGCGGCCCGTGTGCTGTGGCGGCGTGACGCCGGCGAGCGGCACTCGGTCCAGGAGCACCAGCACACCCTGGAGACGCTGCGCCACATGGCGGACCGCCGCCAGGACGCCGAGCGCAAGGTCGGCCCGCGTCGTCGGCCACGCAGCGCCGCTCCCGGCCCGGTCACCCCCGCCGACCCTGCCGCGTCCGCCGATCCTGCTCGGTTCGCCGACCCTGCCGCGTCGGCCGGCCCTGCCGGCCCCACCGGCCGGCGCGCCACCGGCGCGGCGCCGACGAAGGGGGCCCGGCGCCGCGGTCGCCCGGTGGGGCGGGCGTCCTCCGCCAAGATCGAGACGTCCCGTCGGGAGGCCCTCGTCTTCGTGGACGACGCCCTCGCCGGCCCGGCCGCATCCGCGGCCCCGGGTCCGCTCACCAACGGCCGTCCGCCGTCCATGTTGACGGCGGGGCGGTTCGAGCCCGGGGTGCGGCCCCGTCCACCCCTGGTCGTCGTGGTGGCCGTGGTGGTGCTGGCGGCGGTGGCGCTCGGGGTGGCGCTGACGTGGTCGTCGCCACCGGCG
>JGI12269J14319_10002876_pt1 | contig 16405 bp, 13 predicted proteins | sample PeaSoiSIISIP2007_FD_14319 | JGI IMG/M metagenome (IMG submission 14319) | reverse complement strand
AGGCGAGGCCGGGAGCCTTGCGGGCCGGGCGGGTGTTGGAAGCGGAGCCGGTGGTCAAGCCAGCAATCTTGTCGGTAACGTCAGCCATGTTCAGTCTCCTGGTGTCTGTTGCCAATCCGTCGGTGGGGGGAGGGCCCAGACCTTATTCATATGAAGCCGGCGCCTGCGCGACCCAAGCAGGAAAGCGGCAGGCGGCGTCACCGCATAACAGCTTCCGGCATCACCTCTGAACCGGAATAGACCCGCACAATATACCTGCTAATGGTGCTTGTCAAGGGTGACCCACAACATATTGTACATATGGTTATTTTACACCCTGGGTCTGTCGCCTGGGCCGCGGCGCTGGCGGGACGACGGTTAATCCGAGAATCTCGGCTGGATGAAGTCGCGCGGTAGGCGAAATGTAGCACGCGGAAAGAGGGTGTCCACTTGTGTAAATCTTGCGAAGTGTGGAAAAAGAGGGCGCGGACTGAGGCTTTACTGCGCGTGGTAGACTCGCGGGCCGGAAAAGAACAGTTTCAAGTTTCAAGTTGCGAGGCAGTCATGACGAGAGCTGGCGCTTTGATGTTGCTTGCAATATCGGTGGCCGCGTTAGGGCCGGCGCCACTGGGGGCGCAGGGGCGGAAGATTGGCGATTTCGCGAATATGCCCGAACCGCTGGCCGCCACTTTTATCTATTGCGGCAGCCTAATCGACGGCGCCGGGGGACTGCGCAAAAACGTAACGATCATCCTCTTTCGTGATCGCGTGAAGGAGATACGCGACAATAAAGTGTGGGTCACAGGTACAGGTGACGGGCCTATCGACCTCAGCGATCACACCTGCCTGCCCGGGCTAATCGACGTCCACACGCACGTCCTGCTCCAGGGCGACATCACGGCCGAGGATTATGACAAACAACTGCTGAAGTGGTCGCCGGAGTACCGCACCATCCTGGGCACGCAATCGGCGCGCAAGGCGCTGGAGTACGGGTTCACGACCATCCGCGACCTGGAGACCGAGGGAGCGGGCTACGCCGATGTGGACATCAAGAAAGCCATCAACGCGGGCGTGATCCCCGGCCCGCGGATGCAGGTGGCGACGCGTTCGCTGGACGTGACCGGAGCGTATCCGCTGCTGGGTTATGCGCCCAACGTCCAGGTGCCGCACGGGGTGCAGGTGTGCGATGGCGCGGACGCGTGCCGCAAGGCGGTGCGCGAGCAGATCATGTATGGCGCCGACTGGATCAAGGTGTACTCGGACCGCAGCTACTACATCGATGCCAACCCGCCGCCCGGCGTTGGGCCGCCGCCGGTGCTCAACGACATTCCGACTTTTACCATCGACGAGCTGCGGGCGATGGTGGACGAGGCGCACCGCCAGCGGCACAAGGTGGCGTCGCACGCCACGGCGTACAACGGCGTGCACAATTCGGTCGAGGCGGGCGTGGACACTATTGAGCACGGCGACTACATCTCCGACGCCGACATCAAGCTGATGATCCAGAAGGGGACGTATTTCGTGCCCACACTCTACGTCGGGGAGTACGTGGCCGAAGGACGCGCCAAGGCGGGAGCGCCGGTGTGGCTGGATATGGTCAAGATCAGCGCCGACACCTTCCGCCGCGCCTTGAAGGCCGGGGTAAAGATCGCCTTCGGCACCGACGCCGGCGGGTTCGACTGGAACATCAATCCGGCGGTGGAGTTCTCGTTGCGCGTGAAGTACGGCCAGACGCCGGCGGAGGCGTTGCGCTCGGCCACGGTGACCGCGTCGGAACTGCTGGGGATGCAGAAGGAGATCGGCACCATCGAGCCGGGCAAACTGGCGGACATCGTGGCGGTCAAGGGCGATCCGCTGGCGGATATCACGGTGCTCGAGCACGTGGATTTCGTGATGAAGGGTGGCGTGGTCTTCAAGAGCAGTCGTTAGTCGTTGGCCGTGAGTCGCGAGCGGCGGCGGAACGCCGCCGCGACAGCCGGCAAGATGCCGGCGCTACTTTGGTGCGGCGGCGGCCAGCAGGAAGCGGCCGTCGTCGCCCTTGTCGGAGAGCTCAACCCGGAAGCCGCCGCGCTCGATGCGCTCGAAGAAAGCACGCTCGTCGTACTTGAGCGAGCTGCTCATGCGCAGAGGGTCGTCTTTGCGGAGGCGCAATGTGCGGCCCGCCACGTTCAAGTCCAGATCACGCGCCGGGACGAAGTACTTCACCACCTCGTGCAGCCCGGCCGATCCGGGACGCAGCTCGAAGCGCAGCTCGCCATCGGATTCCGCGAGGCCGAGGGAGGCCAGTGGTGCGAAGGCGAAACGGCGGTTGGTGGGATGGTCGTAGCCGCGGAGGGTTTCGTCTCCAGCGAAGATTTCGCCGTCAAACAATGCGCGGTCCGTAGACCGCATGACGCGGCGCAGGCGCGCGGGGAAACGATCGGGATCGAAGGCGCCCAGGGTGTTCCCCAGAACGGTGTAGACAGCGGAACGCCCGGAATCGTGGACGGCCGCCGCAACGACAGCGAGGTGCTGGTCCGAACCGACGTCGAGCTTGAAGCCGTGGACGGCACGGGCGACCGGCGCAGCGCAAGCCAGCGCCAGTTCCAGCAGGCCCTGGCTGAAATCGGCTCCTATATATAAAGGATGCGGGAAGGCGTCGAGCAGGATGCGGTCCTTGGAGCCCTCTCCGCAGCCGAGGCCACAGAGGATGTCGGCGGCAGGCCAGAGTTTCGCCAAGAGGGGAGCAATCCTGGAGAGCAGCGTAAGTGCACGATCGGCGTTGCGGTACTCGGGCGAGCGGCAGAGCGCCACCCAGGCCTCCACCGAGAGCGGTAGCCAATAGAAGAACTGCTCGCCCACATAGCCGCGGGCAAGAGCCTCGGCAAATTGGGCCGCGATCACGTGCTCCGGTAGCAGGACGGCCACGGTCAACGGATTCGGTGCGGTATTCATGCGCGCGGATAATGGATGCCTGGGAAAGGGGTGTGGATTCGGGAACGGTGAGGCCACCGGGACAGCATCGGACGGCCGGCGCAAACAGCCCAAGCCTGGAAGCCGGCGTGCGGCCCCGGTCGGCTAGCGGAACAATATGTAGTGCTGCGCAGCTAGGACGGCGATGCCGACGATGATCTGCAACGCCGTCGAGCTGGCGACGCGGAGCAGAAGCGTCCGCGATAGGCGCTTGAACACCAAGGGCACGTTGGTCAAGGCACTGGCCATGGAGGCGAGGACCGCCGCGGTCCCCGCAAGTTCGGGCGTGATCTTGGCGCTGGCACTGAGGTTGGCGGCGGCGGCGGCGGCGCTGGCGCTGCTGGCGATCCCGCTGATCCCGCTGGCCGCCAGAAAGCCGACAGCGCCGAACGCCCGCTGCGCCAGTGTGCCAACCACTTCGATGGCGATGAACAACAGACCGTAGGAGAGGACTCGGCGCAGCGAGATGGGCGATCCCAGGGTCAGCTCTCTGCCCGGCTCATCGTCCGATTTGCCGGTGCGCAACAACAAGGCAACGCAGGCCATGGCGAAGAGCGGGCCGACCGCTGTGAGCAGGGCTCGCGGCGCGAACAGCGCCAGCAATACGATGTTGCGGATGAACATGGCGATGGTCGCCAGCAGAACCACCGTCGTGGTCCGGGAGCCGGTGCCGACGGTCATAAGTTCCGCGACCGCGGCGCGGCTGTTCACCAGGCCGCCGAGTATGGCGGTCCAGTACAATCCCCGGGTACTATACAGCCGCAGCAGCACGTAGTTGACGAAGGCGATGCTGGCGATCACGACCACCGTGACCCACGCCTGCCGCAAGTTCACCAGTTCCCAGCGATCGATGAAGCGGTCGGGCAGGACCGGGTAGATGACCAGCCCAATCAAACCAAGGAGTACGGCGCCGCGCAACTCGTCCATGCTCACGCCACCGGCGAACTTGCGCAATTCCACTTTCCAGGCCAGCAAGAGCGTCATCAGGATGGCGGAAGCGACCGGCGTGAAGGTGTGGCCGAGGCCGACCAGCGCGCCCAGGGCATAGGTCACCAGGAGCGCCGCCGAAGTGGTGATTTCCAGAGTGCGACTGCCGATCATGCTGCGCGCATTGAGGAATGCGACCAGCACGATCACGCCGAGCATGGCCGCCAGTCCATACGCCGGCGAGATCAGCACGCTCAGGGCGCCGAGCAACGCCGTCAACCCGAAAGTGCGGATGCCAACGTCCTTGTTGGCCGATTCGCGTTCGAAGCCGACCAGCATGCCGACGGCCAGCGAGATCGCGATCTTCACAGCGACCGTTTCCGGCGGAAATCTGGCCGCTTCCTGGAATAGCAGGGACATTTCCCCGAAAATCCACTTCTCCACCGTGCGGGTGGTCTTTACTGGTACGCTAGCACGCTTGCGCCGGGGCCGCTAGTATGTAAGTCCGCTTCTCCGGAAGCGTAATCCGGCGCCAGCAGTGAATCATCCAATGCAATCACCGAGTCTTTGAACGGAGCACACGATGCTGAACAAGAGAAAGCTGGGCAGTCAGGGATTGGAAGTTTCCGAACTCGGACTGGGCTGTATGGGGATGACCTGGGCGTATGGCTCGGCGGACGATCAGGAGTCGCTGGCCACGCTCGACCGCGCCCTCGAACTCGGCATCACCTTTTTCGATACCGCCGAGGCCTACGGCCCCTACAAGAACGAGGAACTGCTGGGACGAGCCCTGAAGGGACGCCGCGAGCGGGCGATCATCGCCACAAAATTCGGCTTTCGTTTCGAGAGTGGCAAACTGGTGGGCACCGATAGCCGGCCCGAGCACGTGAAGGAAGTGGCGGAAGGCTCGCTGCGCCGGCTCGATACCGATCACATCGACCTCTACTACCAGCACCGCCTCGATCGCACCGTCCCCATCGAAGAGACGGTCGGCGCGATGGCCGACCTGGTGCGTGCCGGCAAAGTGCGCTTCCTCGGGCTTTCGGAAGTGGGCGAGGACACCATCCGCCGCGCCCATCGCGTTCATCCGATTTCGGCGCTGCAGAGCGAGTACTCGCTCTGGGAGCGGAACCTGGAATCGCGCATCATCCCGCTGCTGCGCGAACTCGGCATCGGCCTGGTGCCGTTCTCACCGCTGGGACGCGGGTTCCTGACAGGTGCGGCGAAGCGCGCGGAAGAGTATCCGGAGAGTGACTACCGCCATGGCGATCCCCGGTTCCAGGGCGAGAACTTCGATCTTAATATGCAGGCCGCTGCGATCGTGCATGAGATGGCGGCGCAGAAGGGTGCCACGCCGGGGCAGATCGCGCTGGCATGGCTACTGCGCAAGGGCGACGACCTCGTCCCCATTCCCGGCACCAAGCGGCGCAGCTACCTGGAGGAAAATGCCGGCGCGGCCAACGTGAAGCTCAGCCCTGCGGAAATGAAACAACTCGATGAGGCGCTGAAGCCGGAGGCGGTGTCTGGTCCTCGCTATAACGCGCACTACCAGGCGTTCATCGACCGCTGAAATGCTTCACTGCCGCGGCTGAGCCATGGCGAGGGCGCGCTGCTGCGCTTCGGACAACTGCTGCGCGGTCAGGCGCGGCGCCAGCGAGTTCATGGCGGCGGCACTCTCCTTGTCGCCGGCCGCGGCGGCGAGCGCAAACCAGGAGTAAGCTTCCACGGGATCGCGGTTCAGGTAGAGGCGTCCGATGGCACACTGCGCCTCCGCCGACCCACGCTGAGCCGCTTTCAGCCACCACACTGCGGCTTCGGCGTCGCTGGCAGGGGCGCCCAACCCCTGCTGGTACATGAGTCCCAACTGGTACCAGGCCTCGGGAGTATCGGCGCTGCGGAAATTGCGCATGGCTTCCGCGTAGTCGCGCGGGACGCCGGCGCCGGCAATGTACATCCTGCCCAACACGAGCTGCGCGGGCACGTAGCCTTGCGCGGCCGCCGCTTTGAGCCACTTCAGCGCCTGCGCGTCGTCGCGCGGCACCCCTCTTCCGTTGGCATACAGAGTACCGAGGGCATACTGCGCCTCGGGCGCGCCGTGTTGCGCCGCTTGCAGCAAGGTGCTGGGATCGCCGGACGCGTCGGCAGCCGGTGTTGGAGCGGGCGCAGCGACGATGTGGGACTGAGCCATGGCGGCGGTACGCGAGATCTCAACCACCAGCCGTGGCGGGTCCGCCAGGAACAAGGCCGAATAGGGCGCCGGCCGGTCCACGTCAAGCACCACGCGAGTGATCCCCGGCTGATACTGCGAGACACGTATGCGTCGCAGTGGGGAATCGCCCACCGCGGTTCTCGCGGCCAGCGCGTCGGCCGGACGCGTGCCTTGCAGGTCGAAAAATATGCGATACGGATCAGCCGCCGTTCCCTCGACGAACCGCACCGGCCGGTCGAAGTGAACGACCACGCGGATGCGATCGCCGGTCGCCTGGTGCTCGACCGCGGTGACCTGGGCTTGCCCGCCAGCAATCTGCGCCAAGGCAGACCCGCCCGCAAAAACAACGAAGACGGCGAGAATGGCAGGGATCAGAAAAGTCCATCGAACTACGCAGCCACGACACATCACAACCCGCAGTGACCTTGAAGAGGCATGAACCACACAAGAGTGTAGCGCGCAGGCGCGCGCCGCCACACCAAAAAAAACTTCCTCGCGCTGCAACCTTTGTTCCCCTCTCAGCAAGTCACTGGTCCGACAACCGCCTCGCCGAAAGTTACGCCGCACTGAGGAAAAACTTCATCGACTGGCGCGGACTGCGGCGGGCGCGGGTTCTCAGCAAGCGCCGCCGCACCACGGCTGCAATAGGATAGAAGCAATCTGCTCCACAGTGCATGACTGGCAAGCGGCTTGCAACATGCTTTCGCTGACAGCCACAAGCAATCCAGCCAGTACGAGCGGGGCGCAGCCTCGAAGTGTGCCCGCTCGAGTTCGGCAAGAAAGCCGTGGACCAACTTCGATCCGGTCCATGGGACGCAAGACCAGCAAGACCAGCGTTAGCAAGCAAGGATAAGGTGAACGACGGCCGAGCGGGCATCGCTGCCTGGGTTCAGGTGCGACGGCTTGTTTGCACGATCGTCAGCCAAGGCACTCCTGCATTTTGTTCAATGCGGGGTTCTCGCTGATCGGCGCCTCTCTGTAAGCCTGGCCTGATCGCCGCGATGCGCGGCGGTTGTAGCAGAGCGTCTACGTCTGGGTCCGCACGTCCAGGACCCGATTGCAAATCAATTTGCCCGACAAAGCTCCCGCGCGAGCTGCGCGCAGGAGTGTGCCCGGGCGCCAGGAGTTCATGGTGAGAAAACACTTGTCGCAATTAAAGAACGAGTGCAACCAAGACGGCGGTTCACCCGGTCGCATGAACGATTCGGCTGAGCCGCCGTTTGCATTGGCCGAAGGTTCACCGGCGCGGCGCGCGAAAGGACTTGCTTCATGCCGCCGCATGTCGGCGTGCGCATCGCTCCGGCGGACGACCCAAGTACTGCACAAACTCCCCCGCACGCTTGCGACTTACTCGGGGACATGTCCGCATCCGCCCACGCCAGCAGTCTCTCGGAATCTTCCGCGAAATCGGCCGCGCACATACGCTGCTGGCTAGAGCTCCTAGTGAAAATGTTGCACATAACCAGTAGCGCAATTCCCCCGCTTAGGAGATATCCCCGTGAGGAAGTGCTTCGTATTCCTTTTTTGGGTTGCTCTTTTATGTAGTGCATCGCTTCCTGTCTTCGCCCAATTGGCTGCGCCATCCGTGGCGGCGTTGTTGGGTGACACTCGCGTCGAGTCGCAGCTGGACTCGAACTCTTCCGGCCAGGCGGAAGCATTCCCGGTTAATGCGACGGCCACAGGCAGCGTCGCTTCGCTGGCGATTTACCTCGATCGTTCCTCGACAGCCCAGCAATTCGCGTTGGGCGTGTATGCTGACGCCGCCGGCCATCCCAGCACGTTGCTGACCCAGGGCAGCACCGCGCAGCCGCGGCCTGGCGCCTGGAACACGATTGCCATGCCTGCCGCCAATGTAGTCAAGGGAACACGCTACTGGATCGCGATTTTGAGCAGTGGCAGCGGGACCGTCGAGTTCCGCGATACCAACAAGGGCAACTGCAGCAGCGAAACCAGCGCGCAGACCACGCTCAGCTCCCTGCCGGCCTCCTGGACTACTGGTGCAAGGTGGGCGACCTGCAGGGTGTCGGCCTACGGTTTGGGATTGTCAGCGCCGGTCTCCGTCGCCGTCGCGGTGTTGCCGAGTTCGTCGTCGCTCGCGTTGGGCAAGAGCCAGCAGTTCTCGGCCAACGTGAGCGGGACCAGCAACACGTCGGTGACCTGGAAGGCCAGCGGCGGAAACATCTCCTCGGGCGGAATGTACACCGCGCCCATGAGCGCGGGGAGCTTCGTGGTGACGGCAACCAGCATGGCGGACACGAGCAAGTCAGCCTCAGCGGCGGTCAGCGTAGCGGCAGCGGCAACGGTCGCGGTGACGATCTCGCCCGGTTCGGCGTCGCTCTCCACCGGCGGGTCGCAGCAGTTCACGGCGGCGGTCAGCGGGAATTCCAACGCCGCTGTGACCTGGTCGGCGACGGGCGGGTCGGTATCCGCGAGCGGCCTGTACACCGCTCCAAGCGCCGCCGGCACCTATACGGTGACGGCCACCAGCGTGGCGGATACGACCAAATCGGCGTCGGCGAGCGTGACCGTGAGTGCGGCACCGGTGGTCACTGTGTCCATCGCGCCAGGCTCGGCATCGCTATCCGCGAACGCCACGCAGCAGTTCAACGCGACGGTGACGGGCAGCAGCAATACGGCGGTCACGTGGTCCGCCACCGGCGGAAGCGTGTCCTCCAGCGGCCTCTACACCGCGCCCGGCAGCGCCGGCGCCTACACCGTCAAGGCGACCAGCGTGACCGATACCACCAAGTCGGCCTCTGCCACAGTGACAGTCAGCGCGCCGGTGGTTTCGGTCTCGGTCACGCCTAGTACGGCATCGCTCTCCGCGAGCGGGACCCAGCAGTTCACAGCCACCGTGAGCGGCAGCTCGAATACTGCGGTTACCTGGTCAGCCAGCGGCGGCAGCATCTCTTCCAGCGGCCTGTACACGGCCCCGAGCGCCGCCGGGAGCTACACGGTCAAGGCGACCAGTGTTGCCGACACGACGAAATCCGCGTCCGCGACCGTCAGTGTGAACCCCGTGGTTGCGGTGACCATCTCACCGGTGTCCGCCTCGATGTTGAGTGGCGGCACCCAGCAGTTCAACGCCAGCGTGACCGGCAGCAGCAACACCGCAGTCACGTGGTCGGCAACTGCGGGAAGCGTGTCTTCCAGCGGCATGTATACCGCGCCCTCGGCGGCCGGGACCTACACAGTGACCACGACCAGCGTGGCCGATTCCAGCAAGTCGGCGTCGGCGACCGTGATCGTCAGCGCGCCGGTGATTGCAGTGTCGGTTTCGCCGGGCTCGGTATCACTAGCGGCGGGAGCCACACAACAGTTCACAGCGACGGTGACCGGCAGCAGCAACACCGTAGTCACCTGGTCGGCGACTGCGGGAAGCGTCTCTTCCAGCGGCATGTACACCGCGCCCTCGGCGACCGGGACCTACATAGTGACCGCGACCAGCGTGGCCAATTCCAGCAATTCGGCGTCGGCGACCGTGACCGTCAGCGTGCCGGTCCAGCACTCCGTCACCCTGAGCTGGAATCCCGTAACATCGGTGGTCGGATACAACGTGTATCGGGGCTCGGTTTCCGGAGGGCCCTACAACATGATCAACACCGCGCTCAACGCGTCCGCGGACTATGCGGATATCAGCGTACAAGCCGGACAGACCTACTTCTACGTGGTCACTTCGGTGAACGGCAGCGGAATGGAGAGCCCGTTTTCGAAACAAGTACAGGCTCAAATACCCACGCCCTAACTAAACAGCACGCCTAGCGAACACCAGCCGGCGAGATCCGAACCTGGATCTCGCCGTTCTATTCGCGATTCGTATTTCTCGAAGTGACGTTAGGGACGTGAGGATCGGGCGCTACTGCATCCGCGGCCGGAGTCTTGCCGTTGGTGGGGACGGTGGTAAGAATGGGCGTAGCTCCGCCCTCAAACTTCTCGAACAGCCAGGTTTCGTCCGCCTCGAGACGAGCGGCCAGCAGGGTCCGTTCCGCCTCAGTGGGTTCGCGATAGCCATGGATGATCTTGCTGAGGATGGCGTCGCTGATCCCCATCTGCCTCGCTAGATGGTTCTGCCGCTCGCCACGCTTGAAGATCTGCAACTTCAGGTTCGGGTACACAACCGCCTCAGCTCACGAAAATCGCCTACCGTTGCCCGTTTCACATCATTTCCGCTTGTCACCGTAGTAGTAGTAGCGCTCGGAGTGGGCCGAGCCGTTAAGGATCACACCCAACAGCTTGTGGCTGTCCAGGTGTGCCAGCACCCCCTGCAGCGCTTGCTTTCCTGTGGCGCCGGCGCGAGCGACGACCAAAATCCCGTCACAACTGGCGGAGATCAGCTCGAAGTCTGCCAGCATCAGCGCGGGCGGACAATCCACCAGCACCAGCTTGAAGTTTTCCTTGCACCAGGTGATGAACTCCTTCCAGGGCGCCCCGGAGAACAATTCCGGGGGATTTGTCGTGGCATCGCCGGCGCAGACGACGTGGAGATTAGGAATGTCGGTGGCGACCACGGCCGCCTCGCGCGCCACCCGGCCGTTCAGTACGTCGGCCAGGCCGGGTCCTTCGTCATGCCCAATGCACCGGCTGGCGCCATGAGTGCGGAGATCACCATCGATCAGCAAAACGGGAAATCGGGGAAGCTGGGCACAGCACAAGGCAAGGTTGGTGGAGGTCAGGGTCTTGCCGTCGCCCTTGGCGGCGCTGGTGATGGCCACGGTTCGGAACGGGCGCCGTGACTGCAAGCGAAGCACACGGGTGCGGAAGCTGCGGTAGGCCTCCAAGGCCGGCGGCGCGGGGACGGTCTCATCCTCGGGGAAGAACAGTCTCCGCGGATCGCGCGGAAGGCGGACCATCCGATACGCCTCGGTAGGAAATTCCACCACCCCGACCGACGCGCCCTGGGTCGCAGCTTCGAGCGCGGTAGTGGTCTTCGACTCGAAGGGGGAAGTCTCCAGGCTTGCCAACTGATCATCGACGCTGCTGTTGATGGTTTCGAGCAGCTTATCAACGCTCAGCCCATCAACGGGCTGGGAGCGACGTTCGGCCGGTATCTCGCTCACTTTCTGGGTACGTTTGAAGAATTTGCTCACAACTGGCCTCCGGCAGCTCGGCGCTGGGTCTCGCTTTCCTCATGAAGGACGCGCGTGGGCATGGCACGCGGTTCGACGGCGGCGGTGCCCGGCGAAGTACCGGATCCGTTGGCGTGTGGCGGGGCAACCACCGAGGGCGGCGTCACGGTGAGCCCGGAAGCGGCGGCGCGCACGATGTCGCTATCCACGTCCTTATTGTGCATCTGCAGCGCGATGCTCAGGCAGCTATCGCAGAGAAGATTGATCAAGCGGGGCACCCCCTGAGTGCGGCGATAGATCTCGTCGAGAGCTGCTGCGGAAAACGGCAGCGGTCCTTCCAGCCCCGCCAGGCGCAATCTTTGCTCGATGTAGCTGCAGGTCTCTCCCGGGGTCAGCGGCCTCAGTTGCGCCAGCAGCGCGATGCGCTGCCGCAACGCTCGCAACTGCGGTTGCAGCAGCAGGGTGGCCAGTTCCGGTTGTCCGCAAAGGATCACCTGGAGCAGCTTCTCGCGGTGGGTGTCCATATTGGTAAGCAACCGGATCTCTTCCAGCAACTCCACGGTCAGCAGATGGGCCTCGTCAATGATGAGCACCGCTGTGCCGCCCTTGCTCTGCGCCTCCAGAAACAGTTCATGGAGCGCCAGCAGCCGGCGCGGTTTGGTGGTGGAAACCACCTGTAACTCGAACTCATCGAGCAGGGATTCGAGGAACTCCTCCCGGCTCAGAACCGGGTTCACCAGGAAAGCCGATGCCAGCCTGCGCTCCCCGTTCTTGTGGAGGTTCGACAGGAGGTGCAGAAGCGCGTTGAGAACCGTGGTCTTGCCCGTCCCCACCGGGCCGGTGGCCACCATAAAGCCACGCCGGCGCAGAACACCCTGGACCAGCGAAACCAGAGCATTGCGATGCGGATCGGCTAGGTGAAGAAACCTCGGATCCGGCGTCAGGCAGAACGGCTCGCGTTTAAGACTGTAGAAATCCAGGTACACTCAAAGCCCGCTTTCTGTCAGCTAGCTTGAAGAAACGGCAAACGTTCTTGGCGGCAGCCAGACTTGTGGCTGCCATCCCTGACTACGGCTCGCGCACGCGGCGTAATCGCCGCAAACCGTGAATCTCGAAAAAAAATTCTGCAAGCTGGATTCCAAAGCCCCCCGTCCAGCCCTTGCACAATGTTCATTATAATCAAAAGTTTAGGAAGGTCATGCCACTTCATCGAGCAGACATGTGCAAACAATTGCACACTCGAAAAGGTGCCTTTTGAGAATCCACAGCCCCTATAGGGGGCGTTCCTCGCGACCGCTAGGCGGTGCACGGCGTTTAGGGAGCACTTGGGGGGCCAAACAACGGCAGGAATCCGCCCGAATTTTTTTGATGTCACTTGTGAGTGACCTGCATCTACTACTGGGTTGGCAGTCACACGAAGGAGGCTTGCGCAAAATGAAGATCGTAGAAACTGCTGAAATCGCTCCCACCTGTCATGTCGGCTACAAGCTGGTGGAGACGGCGGAAATCGCCCCAACCTGTCACAACTTCAGCCTGGTGGACACGACGGAAGTCGCGCCGACCTGCCACTGAGATCACAGCCGTTGTTCGCTCCCGCAGCGAGTAGCAGGACGCCTGCCGCGGGAGCCGCACTTATGCCGTCATTCATCGCAGAGCGGCTCTCGGTCGGGACTTTTTACAACCCCCACCTGGCAGAGGCACTGCTGTCAGAGGGTGCTGCAGTTGATCACCTTTCGATGGCCGATCCTCCCGCCGGCGACGATGCCCTTTTTCCCAGCATTCGTGAACAGTTTCCGCTCCTGCTGCACGATTATCTTGGGCAGCTTGCCGATCCCTTGAGCGATCACGCGTTGGAGCGTGCGCGCAACCTGCAGCAGCTCTATCGCGGGCCGTGGATCGCCGAACACTTCCAATGCCTGCACACGGAAGACAGCAAGTACACGCTGGACTACGTCTTCCCTCCCCTGTACACGGAGGAGTTCCTGCGGCGGTTTGTGGCCAACGCGCGGCGCCTCGCGGCCTTTGTGGGCGCGCCGCTGGTGATGGAGAACATCCCCGGCTTCTTCTCGGTGGAGCACGCGCAGATGAGCGAAGCAGAGTTCCTGCAGCGCTTTTTCAAGGAGACCGGCTGCGGGTTCCTCATCGACGTGCCGCACCTCTGGCTGGCCGCGCATTACCAGCGGCGCAACCCGCGCGAGTGTATCGGCGAGTTTCCGCTGGACAAGGTGGTCGAGATCCACGTGGGCGGCGTGGAGGATGACCGCGACCTGGGCGGACCGTGGGTGGCGCCCACGCGTCCGACGAGTGAGATTCTCGAATTGGGAGTGTGGATCGCCGAGCGCGCTCCCCGCCTGCGTTCGGTGACCGTGGACCAGTTCTCCCCGGCGCTCACGGCCGACGTCATGTTCGAGTCGGTAGAGATGACAAGAGAGGCGTTCGGCGTGAGCAGTGCGGCGAGGAAAACGGCATAGGGAAAGTTATAGGCTTCGCGTTTCAGGTGCGCTGGCGGGGCGCCCGCGTGACAGCCGGCGATACAACATGAGTGATCGTGCAGTACAGGACGAGGTCATCCGCTACCTGACGGACGCCAGCGCGCGCGCCGAAGAACCGCGCCTGGCGCCGATCTCCATGGACGAAGTGGCAAGGGCGGCGCGGTTCGCGCATTTCCTGGCGCGGCGCTATTATCGCGACCGCCTGGCGCGTTCGTTCCGGTATTCACGTCGTTTCGGCAAGCAAGACGGAGGGGTGGCGGAAGAGGTAGTGGACGGCGCAGAGTTTGACCAGTTCCTGACCGAGTGCGCAATGGGGTCATCGGATTCGGCGCGCCGCGTCGGTGGAATGGCGCTCAAGCACCTCAAGGCACCTCCGCCACCGGGCGCGTGGTGGCCGGACCTGCTGGACTATGAGTATGCCTATTTCCTTCAGGCAGCTACGGCGGAGCGCAGGGCGAGTCCTGACCGGCCGTCACAAGGATTAAGCGCGGTTTGCCGTCGATTCGCGTGGGCGCTGCCCGAGATGCTGCCGCGCTTGCGCACCGGCGAGGCCATCGGCGACGACCTGCGACGCGAGACCACGCTGCTCTTCTCGCGCACCCATGCGGCAAGGATCTACGTCGTCGAAGTTGAACCGCCGGTGGAAGGAGTCTTCCACGCCGCCGACGGCCGCCGCAACGTGGAGGAAATAGCCACGGCGACTGGCATTCCCGACGAACAGGTCCATCTGATGCTCAGGTCGCTGGCTGATATCGGTGCGGTTCAGCTCCCAGCCTGAATCCGGGCCATCCGTATCGTCTACCAGTGTGCAAGGGTTTGCGCATCAGTTGTGTCGGTGTTAGCATTCGGCCGGCATTTCTGGAGTTGTTTGTCTAGAATCGTCTGGGCGTGCGGCTGCGGAGTTGCAAGCGCGTGTGAGCATTTTTGAACAGAGCCAAATTCCGACTCAGTAAGGTAGGTCTTTCTTAAGGCCCGGGAGAAGAGATCAGCTTAATGAACTCCCCCGTCGTACGATAGAAACGTAGTCTCCAGTGGTTACAGTTCAGCCATCCACTGGAAAAATCTGGAGTGACCCATGCTGCCGCCTCCCCCCGGCGCGACGGAACTGTTATCCGTTTGTCCTCCGCTTGCCCGCGCTCCCCGCATTTTCCTGATCCTCCTCGCTACCATACCGGCATGGGGCGGCATTGCCGTCGACCAGGTCAAGTCGACAGACCGCTCGAGTTCGAGCACGAGCATCACGTCTCCCTCCTTCTCGACGACCACGGCCAACGAGCTGCTGCTGGCATTCATTTCCACCGACGCCAAGTCGGCCGGCATCACGGTCACCGCTGTGACCGGCGCTGGTCTTACGTGGGCCTTGGTCAGCCGGACAAACGCCCAGATGGGCACGGCCGAGGTGTGGCGTGCTTTCGCTCCGTCCCAGCTCTCGAACGTGTCGGTCACGGGTACTCTTTCCCAAAGTGTCGTTTCTTCGGTCACGGTCCCTATAAGAGGCGATAGGGCCGAATCTAAGGAGAGTCACTAACACCAAACAACCGTCGATGAGAGGTCGTTATGAAACGCATACTCCCCCTGTTGGTAACCTTGGTAGCATTCCTTGCTTCTGTTCCAAAAGCTGCTCCCCAAACCACGACTAAGACAGCCAACTTCAGCAGTTGCCCAATCGGCAATCTGACTGGAGTGTTCGACGGAATCAATTGGTCAGGCACACCTTGGGATTGTGAGAACGCTGGTTATAGCGTCGGTACCACTGCATCGTGGACCCAACAGATTACTTCTGGTAGCTTCAGCTTCGTCTCACCTTCGGTACTAACCGGTTTTCAAGTGGGTGGTGAAAAGACGAGTACTCTCAAAATTTCCACCGACGCTGGTGAGAGCATAACTGAGAGCACTCCAGCGAACGTACTAACAACGTATACCACTGGGTTCGTCAAACCAGCTACCAAGATAACTGTATCCAACTCTGCGGGTTGGTACTTGGAGATGGACAACATTGTTTACACCACTTCAACGACGCCACCGCCTATAGCAGTCTCCATCAGTCCAACCTCAGTGTCTTTGGTAGTTAATGCTACACAACAGTTTACCGATGTTGTTAGCAATACTACCAGTGTGGGTGTAGGGTGGGCGGCCAGTTGTGGAACGGTTTCCCTTACAGGGTTGTACACCGCTCCGTCAACCCCTGGTACTTGTACTGTGACTGTCACGAGCCTCGCTGACAATACGAAGTCAGCAACAGCCACTGTTACAGTCACAGCGGTACCAATAGTTTCAGTCACCATTTCACCGACATCGGCAACACTCGCGCCTGGCGGCACGCGGCAGTTCACTGCCACCGTAACTGGTACGACGGCAGCCGTGACCTGGACACAAACCGGCGGAACCGTGTCATCTGCTGGTTTGTATACCGCTGGCTCAACCACCGGAGCGTTCAGTGTCACGGCCGCTGTTACCGTAGGTACGACTACTACATCGGCTACGGCGACCATAACTATAAGTAGCAGTGGGAGTAATGTCATTTTCTATGACAACTTCCCCGGCACAACGCTGAGTTCCGCTTGGACAGTCATTTCTCGTCATGGTGAGTATTCGCAGGGCGAGACTGAATGTAACGTCCCGCAGATGGTCACCGTCAACAACGGTTTGACTATCACTACGGAAGCACAGAGTGCGACCTGTGGAGACTACTTCACCGCACCAAGTTCGTGGCCTTACATCACTGGAGACATCCAGTGGGCCACTTTCAACTTCACTTACGGGACGGTCGAAATCTACGC
>JGI12269J14319_10002874_pt1 | contig 16411 bp, 11 predicted proteins | sample PeaSoiSIISIP2007_FD_14319 | JGI IMG/M metagenome (IMG submission 14319) | reverse complement strand
CGCATTTCGCAAAAAGACCGCTGGATTTCGTCGCCCGAATCGCGCGCCGAGGTACAGCAAATGCGCCACGCCTCCGACGCTCTGCTCACCGGCATCGGCACAGTGCTCGTCGACGACCCGCTCCTCACCGACCGCACGGCCCTGCCGCGCCGCCGCAAACTGTTGCGCGTCGTGTTGGACTCCCGCTTGCGTTTGCCGCTGCGCTCAAAACTGGTGCGCTCAGCGGATGGCGATGTACTCGTTTTCACTCGCGCAAAAGAAAATTCTCCGAAAGCGCGCGCCCTGCGCCGCGCCGGAATTGATGTCGTGCGCCTCGCCGGCCGCGGCTCGAAACCCGATCTCGTCGAAGTCGTCGCGGAACTTGGCCGCCGCGAAATACTCAGCGTCCTCCTCGAATCAGGCGCAATTTTGAATTCCGCCGCCCTGGCCGCCGGGATTGTGGATAAAATGCGGGTGTTCTTCGCGCCCAAAGTCGCCGGGGCCGCAGGAAGAAAACCTGGCGCGGCTTCATCGCCAGCACGTTTTCAGGCCATGCAGGAATTGCAGAGCGTCACCATCGAACCATTTGGCCCGGATTTCGCAATCGAGGGATATCTCCGCGATGTTTACCGGACTCGTTGAATACGTCGGCGCGATTGAATCCGTTGAACTGTGCGACGTAGGCGCCCGCCCGGATTCAGCCGGGACGCGCCCCGATCAAATCGGCGCAACCATCCGCGTGCACGCCGGTCCTCTCCTCGATGGCCTCGCAAAGTCGGGCAGCATCGCCGTGAACGGCTGCTGCCTCACCGCGGTCGACATCTCGAAAGAAACTTTCGCCGCCGATCTTTCCGGCGAGACGCTGCGCCGCACGAGCCTCGGCGAAATGAAGCCCGGCACGCGCGTCAATCTCGAGCGCCCGCTGACCGCGATGAAAGAGCTCGGCGGCCACTTCGTGCAGGGCCACGTGGACGGAGTCGGCCGCGTCGCGCGCCTCGAACCGGAAGGCGCGAACTGGTGGTTCGGCGTCCGAGTGCCCAGCGATCTCGCGCGTTACATCGCGATGAAAGGCTCGATCGCACTCGACGGCATCAGCCTGACAGTCGCCGGCTGGCACGACCGCGTCGTCGAAACCGCTATCATCCCCTTCACGTACGAGCACACGAATTTGTCTTCCCTGAAGGTGGGCGATCCCGTGAACGTCGAGTGCGACATCCTCGCAAAATATGTAGAACGCCTGGTGGAATCGCGCGAGAAATCTCACGTCTCATCCCTTAGTGTCGCGCGGCTAGTAGAAGAGGGATTTTAAAACGATAGGGCAACTATTCAGGCAGCGTAGTCAATTGCCATGCTGTTGAGATTCACTTCGAGCGTGCCGCTTAACCCCTCGTCGAATTTGGCTCGTCTTCAAGCAGGTTGATTCGATCTCGCAATTCCGTGCGCTACGCGGCGGTGTGAGTATCGACAATAGCCGCGTGTCGCCTCTGCGATTTTTCCGGTTTTGGCTTACGATAGCTGACGTTCAGATTCCATCCGTTTTGATTTCTTCATCTCGTAGAGAGGGCTGTCGGCGGCCGAAAGAAGCTGCTGAAGCGTTTGTCCATCGTCCGGACAGACTCCCACTCCATAGCTAAAGTGAACGGGATGGTCCACATCAAGAGCAAGCCGACTCTCAACCCGGCGAGCGAGGCTTCGAGCGCCATCGGCGTTTGTATCGGGCAAAATAACGGCGAATTCATCGCCCCCGTGCCGCACTGCAGTATCAATTGCGCGGCACTCGGTTCGGAGGGCATCGCCCAAACGGCACAACGCTCGGTCGCCTGCGAGATGGCCGTACGTATCATTGATCGCCTTCAGTCCATCGAGATCCAGAAGAAGCAGAGCGGAAGACCGTCCAGTGCGCTGCAACCATTTTAGTTCCCTGTCAAACGCCTCCTCCAGCCGGCGGTAATTGCCAAGGCGGGTGAGAGGATCGCTCGATACAAGTTGCCGCAGCTCCCCTTCCAATTTCTTCTGTTCCGTAATGTCACGAATGACGCCTAGGACGAGCCGCCCTCCCTCCGCCTCCAGAGGGCTAAGCATGATGTCGACCGGAAATTCGCTTCCGTCTTTCCGCCGGCCGTAGAGTTCATGGCCGGCGCCCATCGGGCGTAAACGTGGATGGTTGCTGTAATCATCGCGATGGGTTGCGTGGGCCGGTCGAAATCGCTCTGGAATTAAAATCTCGACGGGACTTCCCAACAACTCGCTGCACGCATACCCGAAAAGCGACTCCGTCTGCGGATTCGCCTCCAGGATGCGTCCCCCGCTGTCCACGATGACGATGGCGTCGGGTAAAGAGGTGAACAGCTTCTCGAAGAACGTCCGGGTGTCCAACCGCGCGATCTTGTCAAAGACATTCGTGCTCATAGCTCTTTCAGGATATATCCAGCAGTTGAAAATCGGATGTGATCTCTATCACCAGAACTAATAACCAATGAGGCACAGACAAACGGGGCGAAGCCCGATCCGTCAGGCATGGCGATAAGTTCTGGTGTCTCACTGCCGGTAAAACCGGGACTCCGAGGTATGGGCGGAATCCATGAATCAGCCAAACACAACTGCCGTTGCGCCAATCCCAGGCGCCGCAAACCAGTCATCTGAAGAAACTCACCAACTTAGCGAGCGAAGCAAGAGACTTGCCTAAGGCTTTCCGGAACTGGCCGGAGAGCCAGACGTTCCCCCTTTCAAGGCGTCCGCCAGGCTGATTTGGTTTACTTCCAGTGTGCGCCCCATCGCCTGGTTGAATTTCAGCTCATCTTCGAGCAGGTTGATTCGATCCCGCAGTTCCGTGCCTTCCGCGGAAGTGACGTCGCGCGATCGCAGAACCACGTTGTAACTTGTCGAAGCCCCCAGCCGGTATTTTTCCTGCTCGTCTTCCAGCGTTTGAACGGCCAGCCTCTTCGCCTCCTCCGCGGCCGCGAGCGAGGCTCGATCTTCGCGCAATGCGATGAGGGCGTTGCGAACGCTGACGAAGATGGCGTTTTGTTCCTGGCGGTACTGCGTCTTTTGCTGCCGCTCATTGAGCAGCGCCTGGGCGTTGTCCGCCTGCGCCGCGCGATTGCGAATCGGCAATGTGAAATTGATCCCTCCCTCGAATGTCGAATAATTCCCGCGGAACACGCGGCCGAGGTCCTGTCCCGCCCCGCCCGGAAAAACGACTGCCGACGATGTCGCAACCGCCGTCGCCTGGAAGAGATCGGAAACGGGAACGCCTGCGGAATTCACCACGGGCAGGCCGGGCAAGAATGCTCCTGTCGGAGTTGTCGTAGTGGCAGTCTGGACTCCGCCGAGGCCAGTGGCGACGTACTCCCCAAAAATATTGACCGACGGCAGGAGTTCATTTTTAGTGGCCTTCACGTCGGTCCCTGCATTTTCCAGGTTCAACGCCGCCTGTTTCAGTTCAGGCCGTTTCTGCCACGCTTCTTTTACGGCGTCTTGAATCTCGATGTTCTCGCCCGTGTCCGGCGTTGAGATCGGCGTGGCTGGAATAATTTCCGCGCGCAGCAGCGGGCCGTCCAAGGGATTCTTGGTGATGTCGTTGAGCAGCGTCGTTTCATCCTGCAGTTGAACCGATTGCGCCTGGACGAGGGCCTGCTTGTCGGTAGCGAGTTGCGATTGCGCCGTCAGCACATCCAGCGAGGACAGCGTGCCGATTTCGAGCCGCCTCGAATTTTCTTCAAAAAGCCGCTGCGAAACCTCCACTGCCGCTTCTTCCACCTTCACGTTTTCCCGCGCGTAGACCAGTTCCCAATAGTCGTTCGAGACTTGCGTCGTCGTGGCCATCACCTGCTGCTCAAGCTGCGACAGGCCGACCTTGATGGTGCGCTTGGCTTCGATGATCAGACGAGTATTTGGCAGAGTTCCGAAGCCCCGAAGGAGAGGCTGAGTAATTGTCACGGTCAGCGCCGACTGCAAATAAGGGTTGTACAAATTGAAAAATCCAAAGTTGGTGGAAGTACGATTGTTGGTCATTCCGGCTTGAAACTGAGTTCCCGTGGGAAAATACTGGTTGTATTGAAAATTCACGTTGCCGATGTGCTGGACGTACGCCACAGGCGTTTGGGCCGCGGCAGTGGTAGTCCCCGTCGGGATGATTCCGGCGAAGAGCGGATTATTCAGAGGCGTGACGGAATCCTGGACATTGAGATTGCTCGTCAATGTAGGATCGAACGGCACCAGGCCGTTAATCCCCGAATTGGCGCGCAGCAAACTGACCTCGTCCAGCCAAGGCACGTAGCGCTCCACGTCGATCGCCAGATTATTTTCGAGAGCGAGGGAGATGGCATCCTGCAGACTCAGCATCAGCTTGCCGTTTTGCAATAACTGCTCGATGCGGGGAGAATTTGTGAGCGACGGCTCGTCACGCTTCATCGGCGTATACGATCCGATAAAGTCCGGAAACCATTTCCTCCCCGCAGAATAGTCCAGCTTCAAGTCCACCGTTCGCGGCGGAACGGCGCCCGAGGGCGCGGCCTGCGCTTCAGGCTGAGCCGAAGGCTGGCCTTGCGCTGTCTGATCGTTTCCTTTCTGATCCTGCGCAAAGAACGGCGCAGGCAGCAGCGAGAACACCGCTAAAATTGCGACGACAACACGCGTAATCTGACTACTCATAATTTTCCCCTCCTCGAAATGAGGCCTTTTGCAATTAGAAAAAGTACCCTAAATGCGGAATTTTCGGAAACTTGCCTGCTCCGGTATCGTGCGAGGAGAAACAATTCAGTTCAATCGGAAGCGCCCCGGGTGTATAAAGTTGCCCATTCAAGATTCAAACCGCAATTTCCTGTTAAAGAGTTCTCGGTGTGCGCGCGGTCTGAGTGCGGGAATTCAGGGCAGGTCTCAAATGGACGAGGAGGCTAGGCGATGCGATTCAAATGTTTGCTGGTAGCAGCATGCGGAATTCTGTTGAGTACGACCGCGCTCTGGGCCCAGGGCAAGGCTCCATCGGCTCCGTGGCGGGGAGCAGGGCCGACACCGTGCGTCGGTTCCGACGGCGGCGTCGAGCTGTGCCCGCCGGCCCCGCGCGAAATCGCAGTTCGCGCCGGCCGCATGTTTGACAGCAAGACCGGCCAGATGTTGACCAATCAAGTGGTGCGTCTCTTCGGCGAACGCATCACCGCGGTCGGGCCGGAGTCGCAAGTCAAGATTCCGGCCGGAGCGCAAGTGATCGACCTCAGCCATGCGACGGTCCTCCCCGGATTGATCGATGGGCACACGCACATGTTCAATGCGCGCAAGCCCAACGGGACCACGGAAGACTACATGCTCATCGCCGTGCAGAACGTGCAGGCGAGTCTGCATGCGGGTTTCACCGCGGCGCGCGATATGACCACGCACGGCAACGGATATGGCGACGTCGCCATCCGCAACGCGATAAACGAAGGCCGCATCGACGGTCCCCGCTACCAAGTTTCCACCCGCGGCATTGTTTGGGGAGACAAGCCTGCGGATCCGGCCAATCCCGACAACCCCCTGGCCAGCGCGGTGATTCGCAATGCCGAGGAAGGGCGTGCAGCCGTGCGCGATCAGATCGCACATGGCGCCGATTGGATCAAACTGTATCCGGCAGGCGCGTATTCCTTCACCCCGACAGGAGAGGCCAAATACGTAGTGACCTATCCGCTGCCCGTATTGCAGGCCATTATCGACGAGACACACCGCCTCGGAAAAAAAGCGGGCTGCCACGTCTACGGCGGCGAGGGCCAAAAGAACGCCATCGTCGCCGGATGCGACACGATCGAACACGCCTTTGGTCTTGACCAGGAGCAAGCCAACATGATCGTCGCCAAAGGTCTTTACTATGACCCAACCCTCCAGCGTTACCACGAACCCTACTTGGACGATAACGACGCAAAAAATACCGGTGGCAAGTATCGGATCATTCCAATTTTTGAGCACGCCGTTCAGCTGGCCGCCGCCACCAAGGGAATGAAAATCATGATGGGCAGCGGAGCCGACGGTGAAACCTACGTGCACGGGACGCAGGCTCTCGATTTTGTGGCGCTGGTAAAGTTTGGCGGCTTAACTCCGCTGAGAGCCATCCAAGCCGCAACCACGGTTAACGCCGAAGCGTTCGGCTGGCAGGACCAGATCGGATCCATCGACAAGGGAAAATATGCCGATCTGATCGCAGTTTCAGGCGACCCGCTGTCCGACATCACCGAGCTTCAGCGCGTCAAATTCGTAATGAAGGGCGGAAAGGTCATCAAGAACGAAGTGGCGGATCACGCCTCGAAGTAGTGAAGGGTCGTAGGAGCATCCGCCGCGGCGGATGCTCCTACAACCGACGCACGGAAATGCAGCTCCACCAACACTCGCGCTATCTGGCGCACCCGCTGCCGTCGCCGCGTAATTTGTGACACTTTGCGCCGCGCCGCGTGGACGAATCTGGCCGCGCCGATCGAATCACCCCAATATACTTTTCGGGCAATTCGTCTATTTTCGCCTTTGACGTGTTCGGGTTCCCGCACGATAGTGGACACGGCAGTTCGGCTTGGACCTGACTCGTGCAGCGGGCGCATCCGCACTGCCACAATAAAATTTAAAAATCTTCCGCCCCCAGCCGGAAATAGAGTTGTCTGTGCAAACGAGCGAATCCTCGGTGTCGAAGCCGGACCGTCGTCAAACTCCGCGAACGAAACTCGTGGAGATCGCCTACATCGGCATGGGCCCGGAAAACGGCGGCCTCGTTTTGGACGTCTCCGACGGCGGACTTTCCTTTCATTCCGTTGCCCCGGTCCAGCCGGCCGAAACCATCCGTTTTTTGTTGTCTTCGCGGGGCCAGAATCGAATCGAAGGCGCCGGAGAAGTTGTCTGGACAAATGAAATGAGAACGGTTTGCGGGTTGAGATTTACTTCCCTCTCCAGCGGCGCCCGTGAACACCTCAACAATTGGACCAATCAATCGCGAATGTCGGCGCCCGCTCGTGACGAGGCTGAATCGCCGGCCCCGCCAGCAGTCCCGCTAACAGAGGAGTCGCTTGCTTCCCTTTCGAGCCAATCGGGAACCGGCGCGGAGCCCCTGTTTGCCATTCCTCCCGCTGAAGAGTTCTATCTATCGGAACCAAACGGCAAACCACTCTGGGCAGGACAACTCCTTCTTTGGATCGTATACGTCCTAATAGGCATTTCGTTCCTGGGCGCAGCGTACCTTTATGGCCTGCATGTGGGGCAATCGCAAATCAGATCGATGGCGCGGCCTGCGGTGGAATCCGGACCTGAAACAGAACCAACAATATCCGTACCCTCTCCCGTCCCGGCATCATCGGTTGCCACCGAAGCGTCTCCTGCTCCACCTGTTGCGTCTTCCATTCCAAGCGTCGCGACTTCTGCTCCGAGCGACGCGCCTGTGATTGGATCAAAAAAGGATGATGCAACCGCGAATGAATCGCAGCGCCCCGGCGCCGAGGGAAATGGCGCTGTCGCCTCCGATCCGCACGCACAGCAGGCGCTAGATGCAGGCAAATCGGAATTAGCGGCCGCGATGGCATTCTTGAACGGCGACAATGGCCCTCGCGATAGCTCCAAAGCGGTGCATCTGTTGTGGGCTGCGCTGGCGAACGGCAATTCTGAGGCTGAAGTAATCCTCGCCGGCCTTTACCTTCGTGGGGACGGCGTCGCAAAAAACTGTGAGCAAGGTCGAGTCCTGCTGAAAGCGGCCACGAAAAGTGGAAACGCACAGGCCAAAGTGAAATTGGACGAGTTGAATGCCAACGGGTGCCCATAGGCATTGCGGCCAGATCAGGCCGAGAGCGATTGCGCGATCAGGCCTTCCGACGCGGGAAAAGAACGATCGAACATTTGGTTAGCGGGATAGGGATTTTCCCTCCTGAAAGAAATCGTCTATAGTGGTTGTTGAGCTGATTTTCCAGCCATCGGGTTTCAGAATGAGTGTCGCACGGAAAATCTTCGCGATGCTGTGGTGGGCCAAATCGTACCCTGCCAAGCGCCCGGATCGCAAAATAACTGGAACAAGGACAGTTGAGCTTCCCGATCGCCGCGTAACGCCTCGGGTCTTCGTCCATATCCCGCTATTCGTCTACGGCCACACGCAGGCTGGCGATCCATTCCACGAAGAAGCTCGCACGATTTCGATCAATGGAGCGGGGGGATTGATTTCGATGTCGAGTCGAGTCGAACCCGGCCAACGATTGGCGGTGACGAACCAGGGAAACGAACAAACGGAACAGTGCATCGTCGTATCCGTTGTGGCTGGCGCGTCTGACGGAAGTAACATCGCCCTTAAATTTCCGACGCCGATGCCGCAGTTCTGGCGCGGGCTGGAAATAGGCAAGGGTCACCACGCTTGAAGCTGAACCAGCGTGGACACCGCCAAGGTAGCCGGAGGATCGGAAACTTGCCAATCGCAGTTCGCGAAATGGCGCTTTTCCGGAGCGGCCCAAAATCCGCTGCGCAAGGTAATCTCGTTACCAGAGTGCGTTGCCACGCACTGCCCCGCTATCTCAACGCGCTCTTTAGCCGTTTGGTGCTCTTCTTCAATTGCTTCTTGAGAGCGTCCACTTGCTTCGACAATTCGTTCAGCTCGAGTCTAGCTACATGCGCTGCTTTAGCAGCTTTATAAACGGCTTGATGAGCCTTCGCATCCGCCTTGCCTACTGCGGAGCCAATCGTAACCGCGGCATCTTTCAGTTTGTTTCTCGTGGCCATGTGGTTGCCTCCAGACAAACTAAACATCGCAGATTTTCAATCCCGTTTGCAAGACCGAATCTCAGCGTGCCATCAAACACCGGCGAGATTGAACATTTCTCCCGCAAGGAATCGGAAGCCCACCGCCTCCAAACCCGGAATGTCGCCATTGCGGCTCCGAAAGGGACGGGATAAACTCCCCCAGGGTATACCTTTTTTCAGCCGACTGGAAAAATAACCATGCCCGCCCCGCGCATCAACGGCATCGTCGAAACCTGTCTCTTCTCCAGCGATCTTCCCCGTTCCGTTCGCTTCTACCGAGATAAACTTGGACTGCGCCTGCTCGAATCCCTCGAACGCCTGTGCGTATTCAGCGTCGCGGACAAGCAAGTGCTCCTCATATTTCGTAGCGGCGGCAAGCCGGAGCCGGTCCCCACGCCCGGCGGCATGATCCCGCCGCACGAGGCCGCGGGCCAGCTGCACTTCGCGTTCGCGATTTCAAAAAATGATTTGGCCGCCTGGGAAGAGCGCTTGATCGCACAAGGCATCAGGATCGAAAGCAAAGTAACCTGGCCAGCCGGCGGCCAAAGTCTCTATTTCCGCGATCCCGACAATCATTTGGTGGAACTAGCTACGCCAGGAATCTGGGAAGTGTACTGAGCTTTTAGTAGAACAGACTTCAAGCCTGTCTGCTTTTGCGCGCTATCGAGAATCAAAACCAAACACGCTGAACAAGCTGCGGAAAAAGTGATTTATTTTGTCATTCCGAACGAAGTGAGGAATCTCTCATTGGTTTAAGCGCAGGAAAAGAGAGATTCCTCGGCGCGCAGCGCGCCTCGGAATGACAAGTTTGAGTTCTTCCGCAAGCTGTGAAGCCTTTCCTATTGAGCGCGCAGCCGCGCCCCGCGATAATACAAAATGAGCCCCACCGCGATCGTGCCCATGGTCCCCCCCGCCACCTTGACCTCGAACAAAACCTTGTTGGTTTCTTCTCCCGGTGGAATCAGCGAAAAGAAAATCCCCGCGACCACAGCCAGCAATCCCAAAATTCCGCAGATGCAAACGCCGGCCTTGCCGCCCGGAATCAGAACCGCATTTTTATTTTTCCCGCGGTCTTCTTTCCAGGCCAGCTTGATGACCGCCGCGTACATGTAAATAAATGGGATGAAGTACAGAACGATTGCGGCGGAAACGAGCACGACGTACGCAGTTCGCTCCGTCGCCTTGAATTGGCTGAGCGCCAGAACCACCGCCGAAAGTCCGGCCTGGACCAAAATCGAAATGTGCGGGGTTTTCCACTTCGGATGAATCTTGCCGAACCAGGACGGCAGATACCGATCGATGCCCACGACAAATGGCACTCGTGAAATCCCCGCCACGGTGCTTCCCACTCCGCCGGCATTTCCCACCGTCACGAGCAGCGCCGCGATCACTCCCACAAATCCGATCCGCAGAGCAATCGAGCCGGTCGTAATGGCCTGAAAGACTCCGCTCTTCGGGTCCACCACGTCGGCGGGAATCATCGTCAGGATCGCAATCGTCCCCGCCATGTAGATGACTGCGATCAGCCCCCCGGAAGCAAAGATCGCCTTCGGTAGCGTGCGCTGCGGGTCTCGGACTTCTTCGCTCATCGCGGAAACGAGTTCGAGGCCGGTAAATGCGAATGCGATCTGCGACCAGAAATTCACGGTGTCCCAATCCCAGTGCGGAAGCATCGCGGCTCGCGTAAAGTGCGTCACCGATCCCTGCCGTCCCCAGAGCCACAGCGCCACTGCAACGATCATCAGCAGCGGAATATAAGTACCCACGCCCCCTGCGTTCTGCAGCCACTTGCCGATGTGCAGCCCAATGATGTTCAGCCAAACGGCCACAATCAGCATCACGAACGATCCCGCTAAAAGAAACGTTTGGTTCTCCGCCAGCCATGCGGTTCTGCTGCCTCCAACGTATGCAGACATCGCCGCGCTCGCCAGCAATAATCCGGGGAAGTAGAAAATGGTGTACGTCCAGTACGTCCACCCCGCGACGAATCCGTGAAAATCCCCGAACGCCATTTTCGTCCAGACGTACAGCCCCCCCTCTTCCGGAAATCGCGTCGAAAGCTCGACGACGACGTACGCCGTTGGAACGAAAAACAGCAGCGCCGCCAGTATCCATATGCTGATGGAGGATTGCCCGTTGCGCGCCGCCGCAGCGATCCATCGCGGCCCCAGCACCGCGGCGATGCAAAACAGCAGCACGTCCCAGAAACCCATCGTGCGGCGCAACTGATGCTTCGCGTCGGAAGCGCTCGCCGCCGCCTCGCTCACGAGGTCACATCCAATTCGGGGATGAGTTCATCCTGGCGGAGGAAATTGCGAAGGTACGGCTCGGGCGCGGCCACGAATCCCGCCCAAGGTCCGAAATAGGCCACGCGGCCTTCATGAAGGAAAACAATCCGGTCGGCGAGTTTTTTCGCGAGGTGCGTGTCGTGCGTGACGACGACGGATGTCTTGTGAAATTTTTCTTTCAGCCGCAGGATGAGGTCGCCGGTATGCGCCGCCATGAGCGGATCGACCATCGTCGTCGGTTCGTCGTAAAGAATCGCTTCCGGGTCCTGCGCCAGCGCGCGCGCGATGGCGACGGCGCGCTTCGTTCCGGTGCTCAGTTCCGATGGCAGCTTGTCAGCGACATCAGTGACCTCGAGCATCTCCGCGAGTTCCGCGACGCGAGCCTCTTTTTGATCCACGGTGAGATCCACACGTTTTTCCAGCGGAAACGCGATGTTTTCCGCCACAGTCAGCGAATCAAACAGCGCGCCCGATTGGAAAACCATCGTGACGCGGCGGCGAATCTCGGCCAATTGTTTTTCAGTCCAATCGGTGATGTCCTCGCCGGCAACCAGCACGCGCCCCGAGTCGGGGCGCAAGAACCCAAGAATATGCTTGAGCGCCACGGATTTCCCCACGCCGCTGCGCCCCATGATGACGCACGTCTCTGCATGGTCGACGAAGAAGCTCACGTCGTCGAGGACGAGGTGATCGCCAAAGGCTTTGCAGACCTTGCGGAATTCGATGAAGTGGCCGGTAGCGGCCGGCTGTGATTGGTCAAATATTCGCGCGCCCATGTTTGGCCGCTATTGTTGATGAGCCCGCGCGCAGAAGCAAATGTTTTAGTGGCGCAGGCTTCTAGCCTGCGGGGGTTAGTCCAAGCAAGGACAAAAACCCGCAGGCTGGAAGCCTGCGCCACCATATGACCTGTGGAAACCCGCAGTCCTATATGTAAGTAATTGATAAATAAGGACTAACAATAAGCATGAAGACAGAACCCTTCGAGATGTACTTCGTAAGATTCCTTGACATCCCCAGCCCATTTGCTATATTAGCACTCGTCTTAGAGGAGTGCTAACGATCTGCTCGGCATTCCGCGTTGACCATCCCGACTCACTTCATTGAACGGAGGCAAGAAACGATGTCAGTAAATGTTACTCCGCTGCACGATCGCGTCTTGATCAAGCGGATCGAAGAGAAAGAATCCATCAAGGGCGGCATCATCATCCCCGACACGGCGAAAGAGAAGCCGCAAGAGGGCGAAGTGATTGCCGTTGGCGCAGGCAAGATCGAAAAGGGCCAGCGCATCGCTCTCGACGTAAAAGCCGGCGACCGCGTGCTGTTCGGCAAGTACAGCGGCACCGAAATCAAGGTGGACGACGAGGATTACCTCATCCTTCGGGAAGATGAAATCCTTGCAAAGCTTTCCGGCGCGGCCAAGGCTGCCGGCGGCAAGAAGTAACTTTTCCCTTTACCCTGAGCGCGGTAAGCGAAGGGCGCACCTTTCGCAGGAACTGCTCAGGGCAAGGGGCCGCAATTTTGAAATCTCAAATTTGAAATCTGAAATTCTTGAAGAGGAGAACGACTCATGGCAAAGCAAATCGTGACTGGTGAAAATTCTCGCCAGTCCATTCTGCGAGGCGTCAACGCCCTCGCGGACGCGGTAAAGATCACGCTCGGCCCCAAGGGCCGCAACGCGGTGATCGAAAAGAAATTCGGCGCGCCGATCATCACCAAGGACGGCGTGACCGTGGCGAAAGAAATCGAGCTGCCGGATCCGCTCGAGAACATGGGCGCGCAGATGGTACGCGAGGTCGCTTCCAAGACCTCCGACGTGGCCGGCGACGGCACCACCACCGCAACCGTGCTGGCCCAGGCCATCTTCCGCGAAGGCGTGAAGACGGTCGCCGCCGGCGCAAGCCCGACCGCTCTCAAGCGCGGCATCGAACGCGCCGTCGAAGCCGCCGTCGAGGAAATCAAGAAGCTGCACCGTGACGTCAAGGGCGACATGATCGCCCAGGTCGGCACGATCAGCGCCAACAACGACCGGCAGATCGGCAGCATCATCGCCGAAGCCATGAAGAAGGTGGGCAAGGACGGCGTCATCACCGTCGAGGAATCCCGCACGATGGAAACGACGCTCGAAGTGGTCGAAGGCATGCAGTTCGACCGCGGCTACCTCTCTCCCTACTTCGTCACCGACCCGGAACGCATGGAGTGCGTGATCGAAGACGCGCGCATTCTGATCCACGAAAAGAAAATCAGCTCGATGAAGGACCTGCTTCCCCTTCTCGAACAGATTGCCAAGCTCGGGAAACCGCTCTTGATCATTGCCGAGGACGTTGAGGGCGAAGCCCTGGCGACCCTGGTGGTGAACAAGCTGCGCGGCACGCTCCAGTGCGCTGCCGTCAAGGCGCCCGGCTTCGGCGACCGCCGCAAGGCCATGCTCGAAGATATCGCGACGCTGACCGGCGGCAAGGCCGTCACCGAGGATCTCGGCATCAAGCTCGAGAACGTGAAGATGGAAGACCTCGGACGGGCCAAGAAGATCACCATTGACAAGGACAACTGCACGATCGTCGAAGGCGGCGGGAAATCCACCGAAATCGAAGGACGCGTCCGGCAGATCCGCGCGCAGGTCGAGGAAACCACCTCGGACTACGACAAGGAAAAGCTGCAGGAGCGTCTCGCCAAGCTGGTCGGCGGCGTGGCGGTCATCAAGGTGGGCGCGGCAACCGAAACCGAGCTGAAGGAAAAGAAGGCTCGCGTCGAGGACGCCATGCACGCCACACGCGCGGCGGTCGAGGAAGGCATCGTCCCCGGCGGCGGCGTGGCTCTGATTCGCTGCATCGCGGTGCTCGACAAGCTCAAGGCCGACCACGACGAGCAGATCGGCGTGAACATCGTCAAGCGCGCGCTCGAGGAACCCTTGCGCCAGATCGCTCTCAACGCCGGCCACGAAGGCGCAGTTGTCGTCGGCCGCGTCCGCGAGAGCAAGGAAGACAACTTCGGCTTCAACGCGGATACCGGCGAGTTCGGCGACATGGTCAAGGCGGGCGTCATCGACCCGGCCAAGGTCACGCGCCTCGCTCTCCAGAACGCCGCTTCGATTGCCGGCCTGATGCTCACCACCGAAGCCCTGGTGGCCGACATCAAGGAACCCGACAAGACAGCCGCAGCCGGCGCCGGTGGTCACGGCGGCCCAGGCGGCGGCATGGGCGGAATGTACTAAATCGAAGGAACAACTTGCACTTCCAGAGCGTCCCGACCTAGTCGGGACGCTCTTTTTTATATGTGCGGCTCATTTGACAAGCTTCTTTACGCGTTTTTCCCCTAATTTTGGAATGTTAGGCTGAAACTTAAATAGCTGAACCATCCGCTGTTCGACCTTGTAATCACACGGGAATAGGTGAAGGAACTCAGCCACAAGTAACTTCAAGATGGTATATGCGGTGATGTTGTCGCGCAGCCGACGCTCTAATTCTTCGACATCAGCTTCTGGAATGTGATTGAAGTGATCAAGTTTAATTGATAAGTCGATAAGCCGAGTTGGCACATCCTCCTCGCCAACCAATTCTCTGACTTGATGGTAAGTCTCCTTCAGATCCACTACGCCAACGGCTAACGACAATCTCTTTATCATGCCGAAAATCGCAAATTCGGTCAGCCTTACCATCGCCGACTGGGATGCGCTGCGAATTTCCTCATTGGTTTTCCTGCTGAATGGTTGTAGGGTACGCAGCGCGGTGTCGAACAGAGCCAATATCTCACCAACATTGTTTTCTATAATATTCAAATAAGTCCTCAGGGTCCTGAGCGTCAATTCATAGCTCTGCCTCGTCAGGGCAAGCTTCAAATCACCCTTGAGGTCGAGTGGGAAATTCTTTACGACCTGGCCCATTACATGAAGGCTCTTAAACGCAAACTCGATTTTTAAGGCGTCAGATATGTCGTCACGATACTCTGTCTTGGCTAATGCTTGGTCGACCCCCACTTCCTTCTCGTCAGAACTGTCCATTTGAGACCGACGAGCCTCGCGATTCTCCTCAATGCTACTTCTTTCAATAAGAATATCTGGCGCCTTAAACCTGAGTGAATTTACGAAGTCCACATCTGTAGTTAGGTGCGCAGGCTCCTTCTCAGAGTAGATGCGTGAGGCAACCCCAAGCATTTCCTCAATGAGCACTCGATCCTTCGTCAGGTAGATATAAAATATTAGGATGTTCGCGTAATCTTCGTCATGCACGCAACGCACCATATAGGAAAGCTGCGCTCGAAGGGCCGGTGCATCTTCAACGTTTCCGATGCCGAGTTGGAAATACTTTGCGACGAAGAAATAATAGGCGTATTTGTATTGAAACTTAAATTCATCACCATTCCGGACAAACACATGAGCAGTGCTTAACTCCTCCCAAAGCTCACGTTCATCTACCGCAACGTGGTAATCCCTTTCATACGTGCTATGCACTCTTCGAAGTTCGCTTTCGTTCAGGACTGTCTTCTCCTCCCTAAAGAGTTCGTACGCCACAAGCGCCAAATATGCATATTTGAGTCCAAGGGAGTTCCTTCGTTTACTTGAGCCTACCATTCGCCTTGTAAGGAGTGCCTCATAAAGGTGGCCATAAGAGCCATAAGAAGCGGTCTCCTCCACCTGAAGAGAGCTTGTTTGTAGTACGGAGAGAATGAATACCGGCCAAGAAGGAACTATTCCCTTTCTCACCAGAGTGTCCAAAAGGTTTTCACTCGTGGAAATTCGAGACGTGAGCTCCAAATCGTCGATGTCAGTACTTATGCTATGCCATTTCCTGATTAGCTCACTCCTCAATCGATAGCCGAACTCCTTAATTTCACAGTATTCTGATTCGGAGGCACTCCCGTCCGCAGCAGTATCGGCTAATAGCTGAAATAGCGAGACCTCATCCGAGAAAACGATTACTTTTGCAAATATAGACCTTAAGCCTTCCAGAATCTTTCTTCTAGTCTTGCCTGGAACTCTACAGCGGTGCCAATCATCGATAAATAATACTTTTCTCTCCCGGTCTAATTGCCGGAATCGTTCATACATAGTAGCGCGATACTGTCGTCTGTAAGATGCCTCAACGATTTTGTCAAGATCCTCCTTCGACGAGCCCTTCAAGTCTGTCCCACTTAGAAGAATCGGGACCATATTCCAGTCGTGCTGTAGGTCGACGTATAGTGCCCGAGCGAGAGTTGTCTTGCCTGATGTGGGGGCACCGGCAATATGAAGGAAGTCCCGGCCCGCAACGAACGATAAAATCTCTGAGCCGTGAATGCTCAACTGATTTTTGGATGTTACGCTTGCCATTTTCAGTTCTGGGTACACGAACAAATCGCGAAGTGTCAGGCTTCTGTCAGGATGAGAGAAACCGGTGCCCACGTCGTCCAAGTACTTGGAGAACTCTGGGGTATTCTCAAAG
>JGI12269J14319_10002873_pt1 | contig 16414 bp, 24 predicted proteins | sample PeaSoiSIISIP2007_FD_14319 | JGI IMG/M metagenome (IMG submission 14319) | reverse complement strand
ATCCTGTCGCCGCGACAGGCAGGCGACGATCGTCCCGTGAGCTGGCGGCTCACCATGGCTCGCATTTGAGGAGAGGTAAATGGCCGACGGCACCGTGAAGTGGTTCAACGCGCAAAAGGGTTATGGCTTCATCCAGCCCGATGACGGGTCGAAGGACGTGTTCGTCCACATCAGCGCGGTTGAGCGCGCCGGCATCCTCGGCCTCCAAGAAGGCCAGAAGCTGAGCTACGAGATCGAGGCTGGCCGGGATGGCAAGAGCTCCGTGGTCAATCTGCAGACAAAATAGCGTCGGTGTCCACAGACAGGGCGGACCGCGCGGACTCCTACCGGGTGCATCTGTGGTTAAAGCGCGGGATCGATCTCAATCATCGCGACCTCGGCATGGTCGATGTGACCTTACATAAGGGCTATCTGGTCGACTTGGTCGGGAAAATTGCATTCGCCTTCGAGGACAAGATCATCCTTGCGGCAGTTGACAAGGTCTCCCGCGTCGACGGTCAGCTCACTGTCCTGGCGTCAAAGCTATAACGTCTCCCTAGAGAGGGTGCCCGGTGGCGCCATCGGGCGCTCACCGCTATGTTCCCCCTATGGCAACTCTTAGCGATGTGGCTCAGCGAGCTGGCGTATCCGCCGCTTCGGTGTCGCGGGTCCTCAATCACCCCGAGAAAGTGGGTCCGGAGGTTTGCGACCGCGTGATGCGAGCCATGGCCGAGCTCGGCTATGTCCGGGATGGAGCCGCGCGGGCGCTGGCTTCGCGCCAATCCCTCACCATTGGTCATGTCGTGCCGACGCTCGGGATCGGGATATTCGCGGCGGGCATCGCGGCGCTGCAGCGACGATTGGACGAATATGGTTATCAACTACTTGTCGCCGCCAGCGACTACGACGAAGCAAAAGAGGCTCGCCAGGTCCGCGCCCTCATCGAGCGTGGCGTCGACGGTATCGCGCTGGTTGGACAACGCCACGCGACCGAGGTCTACCAGCTGCTGCAGTCGCGCAAGCTGCCCTACGTCAATACCTATCAATTCAACGCGGATAATCCCCATCCCTGCATCGGCTTCGACAACCGGATCGGCACCTTCAACCTGACGCGCCATCTGTTCGATCTCGGGCATCGCAATTTTGGCATCGTCACGGCCCTACCCGACCTCAACGACCGCATCGCGGCGCGTTTGAAGGGCATACTCGACTGCTTAGACGATGCCGGCATCGCTGCGTCCTCGCGGCATGTCGCGGGAGTCCCAGCGCAGACCATTGTCGAGGGCCGCAGCGCGACCCGGGCGCTACTCGCCGCGCATCCCGATCTGACCGCGATCTATTGCACCACAGACACACTCGCGATCGGTGCGCTGTGTGAGTGCCACGCGCTCGGCATCCGCGTGCCGCAGGACGTCTCCGTCGCAGGATACTCCGATCTCGAAATCGTCTCGCAGCTCGACCCCCCGCTGAGCACAGTTCATATCCCGGCCGATCAGATCGGGACCCGCATCGCCGATTTCCTGATCGACCGCATCAACGGCAAGGCCGGCCCGAATAAGGTTGAGCTCCAGGCCGAAATAATCATCCGGGGATCGACCGGCCCCGCGCGCGCCGCGGTTCGGCGCCAACGCCGAGCGGTCTAACTAGAAAAGTCTGACGGCGGCTTGACGTGGGTCCATGAATATCTATAATGAAAGCGCTATCATTACATAAAATCAATAGTTTACAAAGATCATCCGGGAGGGCGCTGTGAGGATTTGCGTGAGATTGCTAATCGCCGTGCTGCTCATCACCGTGCCAGCGATGATGATGACGGCCCCGGCACGCGCCGAAAGCACGCTCGACAAGATCCTTAAGGAGAAGAAGCTCCGAGTTGCCATCGATGTCGCCAACCCTCCGTTCGGCGTTCTCGACAAAGCCGGCGAACCGGACGGGTCGGACGTGGCGGTGGCCCGCCAGATGGCCAAGGACATGGGTGTCGAGCTTGAGTTCGTGCAGGTCCCGTCGACCGGGCGCATTCCGGCTCTACTGGCTGGGCGCGCCGATGTCACGATCGCTTCGATCTCGGTCACCGCCGACCGAGCCAAGGCGGTGATGTACTGCAACCCGAATGGCGCACTCCAGATTGTCATCTTCGGCCCCCAGAACGTGGCCATTAAGACGCCCGCCGATCTAGCCGGGAAGCGCATTGGCATTACCCGCGCGACGCTCGAGGAGGCAACTGTTCCGAAAATGGCGCCTCCGGGGACCGACATCGTCTGGTTCGACGATATCGGTGCGACGATTCAAGCACTGCTTTCCGGGCAGGTCGACGCGGTGGCGATGACCTCGTTCGCCGGGAAGACCGTGGCGGACGGCAATCCCGACAAGCATATCGAGACTAAGCTACTTGTGACGACCGCCTTTTACGGCCCGATCGTGCGGCATGACGATTTCGAGCTGCGGCAGTGGATCAACACGTGGCTTTTCCTCAACACCCAAAACGGCATGCTCGCCGCAATCTACAAGAAGTACACGGGGATCGATCTTCCCACCCTGCCCGTGTTCTGAGCTTCCAGCGGCACCGGTTCGCCATGACGCAGGGCAACGTGCCGCTTGATCGAAGCGAGCCGGTGTGAACTACATTTTTCAGTTCAACGTTGTCTGGGATCATATCCCGGAACTGCTGCATGGCGCGCGGCTGACGATCCAGCTTTCGGCAATGGCGATGGCGCTTGGCTTTGCCTCGCCGTTGTCTGCGCCTACGGCAAATCGGCAGGGCCGAAGCCGGTGCGCTGGCTGGTGGGAGGCTACGTCGAGCTGATTCGCAACACACCCTTCCTGGTCCAGATTTTTATCATCTACTTTTCGCTGCCGATGATCGGATTGCGCCTCACGGCCAATACCGCGGCTCTCCTTGCCATGACCATCAATCTCGGCGCTTACGCCAGTGAGATCGTCCGCGCCGGCATCGAGGCGATCCCGCAAGGCCAGGTCGAGGCGGCGCGCGCGCTTGGCTTGAGGCGTCTGCAGATCTTCCGCTTCATCATCATCTTCCCAGCGCTGAAGACGGTTTATCCGGCCCTCTCCAGCCAGTTCATTCTGCTGATGCTGAGCTCGAGCGTGGTCTCGACGATCTCGGCGGTCGAGCTGACGGCGATCACGAACTCGCTTCAATTGACCACCTTTCGATCCTTCGAATTCTATTTCGTCGCGACCGGCCTATACCTCGCCATGGCGCTCGGCTTCAGAGCGGCCTTGGGCGCGATCTACTGGGCGGCCTTCCAGCGCGGCCGGGCAGGGTAAGTTAGCGATGGGACGCAGCTTCGGAACGGCGGAGTTCCTTTTTCTCGTCAAGGCGATTCCCTGGACCTTGCTGCTCTCGCTTGGCGCCCTTGCCGGCGGTGGGATCGTCGGCTTGTTGGTCGCGATCCTGCGCACCTCCCCGTACCGCGCGTTGCGGTGGCTTGCTACCGGCTACATCGAGCTGTTCCAAGGGACGCCCGTGCTGATGCAGCTCTTCGTCACCTATTACGGCCTTGCTGTCCTATTCAACATCCAGTTCGGTCCGTGGCCGGCTGTGCTGACCGCTTTCACACTCTATTCCGGGGCGTTCCTCGGCGAGATCTGGTGGGGCTCAATCCAAGCCGTTCCGCGCACGCAATGGGAAGCCGCGGAATGTCTCTCGCTCAGCTTCCCGAAACAACTCTGGTACGTCATCCTGCCGCAGGCGGCGCGCATCTCGATCCCACCGACGGTCGGCTTCGCGGTCCAGTTGATCAAGAACACATCGATCGCCGCGATCATTGGCTTTGTCGAACTTACCCGTGCCGGGCAGCTGATGACTGACACGACCTTCAAGCCGATGATCATCTATCCGATCGTGGCGGCACTCTATTTTGTCCTCTGCTGGCCGCTTTCATTGTTGGCCAGGACCCTCGAAAGGCGCATCGATGCCACTCTTGGCATTAAACAACATTTCTAAGCGCTTCGGCGGGCATCAGGCGCTCGACGACGTGTCGCTCACCGTCGAACCCGGTGAGGTCGTGGCAATCATCGGACGAAGCGGCTCAGGAAAAAGCACGCTTTTGCGCTGTATCAACGGCTTGGAGCGGCCGGACAGCGGCACCATCCGTTTTGACGGCAGACCTCTGGAGCTAACTCCTCGACAGCTGAAGACCCTGCGCCGCGAAGTCGGCATCGTCTTCCAAAGCTATAACCTTTTTCCCCATCTCAGCGTCGAACGGAACATCACACTGGGACCGACCGCGGCTAAGGGCATGACCCTGGTTGCAGCGCGTGAGCTCGCCCTTCGCGTCCTGCGGATGGTCGATCTTGAGGATAAGATCGCCGCCTATCCGCAGCAGCTTTCCGGCGGCCAGCAACAGCGCGTCGCGATTGCCCGCACCCTCGCCATGGAACCGCGCCTAGTGCTATTTGACGAAATCACCGCTGCGCTCGATCCCGAGTTGATCGGCGAGGTCGTGCGGGTCCTCGACCGGCTCGCCCGCGACGGCATGACCATGGTGCTGATCACCCACGAGGTGGGGTTTGCGCGGCGCAGCGCCGACACCATCGTCTTCATGCATCAGGGACGCGTCTGGGAGAAGGGTCCACCCGACAAGCTGTTCGGCGCCCCGGAAACTGTCGAGTTCGCCTCTTTCATCGATGCAATCCTTTCAGTAGCCCCAGCCGCGAAGCAACGCGTTGGGTGACCACACCGCTGGCCCATGTCCCCGCGTGCAATAAATAGCCGCAATGGGGTCGACCCCGGCGGTTGCATCGCGGCCCCGCGAGCGGCCGGTATCGGCGCATCTCGGTCATTTCGGGTTGCGGGAACGAATGACGGCTCGCCACCTGATTCAGACCATCGGCAACGGCAGAAGTGCACTCTAAAGCCGACCTTCGCCACTGGCAGAAGTCGACTCTATGAGCCCTCTCACGGGTGGCTGTGTCCCCCGATACGACGGGAGCCAGGATATGGATGGTCAAAAATTGGCCCTACAATCTTCGACCTGTTTGCGTCCGCGAGGCCACCCCCTTCGGCGGGGGTACCCCAACCCACAAGGCCATTCGCAAAGGGCCATCGCGGGCGTTAGCAGATCACCTTCGCGGTGCGCTGGGCTGCTCGGGTTGGGAAGAGGGGAAAGGCCACGGTTTGGGCTTCGGAGCCGACATTGAGCCGACACGCGTTAACTCTCTTCCATAAATATATAAATTCGACAATAAGATAGAGAGGAAGGATGGCGGACTACTAGTCCGAGGGCGGGCAAATTTCGTAGTCCTGGGCCGCTGCATCCTCTCCGTTCGCTAGCGCTAAACGTCGCCGCGCGCGCTCAAGCTGGCCAGCAATTCCGTCATGGTCGACACTGATCCGCTGCACCGTGGCCGACAGCTTTGGGCGCTCATAGGGGACCGCGGCCTCGGCGGCGCGCTGGCGAAGATGCGGTTGCACCCGTGGATCATTCGCTTGCTGTAACAAGACCTCATAGGCGGTCAACGGACCTCGGGCGGCGCGTATCCCTAGCTCTTCCTCAAGGCAGCTGCGCCCGCACCAGCGCCGACAGATTGATCTCGTCCGTCATCCTAGCTCATCCAAGCGGTCGAGCATGGTTTGCGCTTCCTCGCCGGTCATCGGGCCATTGTCGCTCACAGCGGGCGCACCATCGAGCAAATCCGGCGAGGTTAGCGCGTCGGTTGTGTTGTCCGGGACTAATGCCGCCGGAAGGTTGGATTGGTTTTGGTTTGGTTTGGAATTTGTTGAAACCGAACTGAAACCTGATCGATTGGTTTCAGTTCGGTTTTCCGCCCCCCTTAGGGGCGAAACCGGAACCGAAACCGAACCAGGCGAAACCGGTCCCTCCGCCAGCCGATACACGACCCGTGCGCGGCCATCACTGGGGCCACCGGGTTCTTCGACCACAATGCCCTCTTTGACGAGCTTTGGCCTGATCCGGTTGAAGGGCGTTTTACCAACACCCTGCCGGGCGGTTTCCTTCAGCCATTCGCCGAAAGTGGCAGCGCGCGGCTCGAAGCTGCGCAGCGCCGCCACAACGATGTTACTCTCTTTCACCGGCTTTGGCGGGTCGATGTCTGTCATAGGAGCATCGAGGATACTGGCGCGGCCTTTGACGGCGCGCTGCGTTTCCCAGCCGTCTTCGGTTTCGACCATCACGCCCTGCTCGAAGGCGATTGCCAGGGGCTCCAGCGACTTGCCGTCCCGCATCTCGTCCGAGTGGATTTTGACCTGATCGCCGCTTGCCTCGACGAGGATCATCGCGTCGGCGTTGGCAGGGATCGCCGTCGATCCGGAATACGTCTTGTCACCTTTCCGGTTGTGGTGGATCACGATTACCGTGAGGCCGGGAAACCGGTCGCGGATTCGGTCGATCCCATCAAACAACAGCTTCATCGCCACCGCGTCATTCTCGCTCCCCGTGCCCGCTGCGCGCCGCAGCGTATCGACGACCAGCAGATCGGGCCGTACTGCCTGCTCTTCGATCGCGTCTATTGCGGCGTTGACCTCGTTCGGGTCGAGCAGGTTGATCGCGTGATCGATGAAGCCGATGTTGCCGCGGCGTTTGTGCACGATCTCAAGCGCCTTCGCCCGGCGCAGCATTCCATCATGCCCTTCGGCGGCGATGTAGAGCACAGAGCCCGACCGCACGTTGAACTCGCACCACTTTGCCAGCCCGGCCGACACGGCGTAGGCGATCGACAGCACGATGTAGCTCTTGCCGCACTTAGGATCGCCCACGAACACCGTGGTCTGGCCCTGAGGCACGACCCGATCGACGCACCAGCGCATCGCCGGCAGCTTGGGGTAGTCGGTCAGGCGGCGGATTTTATATCGCGGGTCGAATGCTGGCGCCGACGGGCCAGCGTCCTTGAGTTCCCCCGGGCCTTCGTCTACAAGCCGGCTCATCATACTACCTTAATTGCGTGAACTTCAGCCGCCCTTCGCCGGGCGGCTTTTCTTGTCGGCTACTTGGTGCAGGGCGCAGGATCGTGATTTGTGGATGCAGGGTTGTTTGGTGGTGTCGATGAATGCGGGGGCGGGAGGTCGGGGTACGGCTCCGCGACCCCGGCCGTAAGCCCGGAGCGGATCGTCTTGCTGATTTCGTCGGAACCAAGCCCGGATAGTTTGGCGCTGTAACCGAGCCACTGGGCGACGTGCTCAGCCTCGATCCAGCCTCGGGCGACTAGCCGCCCCATTTTGTAGGCCATAACGTTGAGCTTGTGGTTTCTCTCGCCCTCCCGCGCCACCTGAAGTTCGGCCCCCGCGTTATTGAGCGCGGCCATCGCGTAAACGCACTCGCGGCTCCAGGGATACAAGCGGCGAGGGGGAAGGTGGGCGTCTCCCTCACAGCTAGGATGGAAGACACCCACCCCCCTCTTTTCTTGGCGCAACAGCACCGCAAGTAGCCAATCGGGCCAGGGCGCTATCGGCACGTCGCACCGCACCGGAAAGCCATGCGCCGGCCACCACACGACTCCGCTGCCGGTGGTTCGAACGTCGATGCCGATCACCGGCCGGCCCACCCAATTGCGCAGCCGTGGATCGTGCTGAAATCCCCAATGCTGGCCGCCCGAGCGGGTCGCATGGACCCTGGTTAGCGGTAAACGGTCGTGATGGGTGACAAGCCATCGGGCCGCTTCGGGATGGCGGGGGCCGTCGAGGTCCAGCACGTCAAACCCGCTCTCAGCGCCCGTTGCTACACCGAGGAGCACCGCTCCCCAGCATGCTTCGCGCTGTCCGGTCAATGCCGCAGGATCGGAGGTCGCGGCGGGCCAGCCGAAGATCGGGGCCTTGGTTTCAGTGTTGCAAAAAGTCGCTGGCAGCGCACGGCCGTCGAGCCGCGGCAATTCCGCGAGCATGGCCGAAGGCCACTAGGCCGCTTCGGACGTGCTGCGCCGCGAGTGCTCCACCAACCACTCCGCAATGTCGTTGTCGCGATAACGGACTAAGTGACCGAGCTTTACGAAAGCGGGGCCGTCGCCGCTGACCCGCCAGCGTTCCAGCGTGCGGACCGAGCAGCCGAGGCGCTCGGCGACAAAACCTTGGTCGCGGAGGATTTCTTGTTCCATGACACTGCCTCGCAAAGCCGCGAACTTGCGGCGGAAGGCAAGTAGGTATCGCGCTAAAAGCAGCCCTGCGACTGACTTTACAAATGCCCGATGTATTGTTCCTACGCGCCGCCGAGCAGCGAAGCAGCGCCGCCCCGTGATTTCCGCAATTGATCCTCTATGGCGTCGCGTTCACGACGCTTAGCAAGCAGGCGGCGTAACCGCTGTTCGACCGCTTTCGCGCTAAGGCCCGCCGCACTACCGTACGTGCCGTGTAGCCATCGGGCGACTTGCGCAACTGTGCCTGGCTTCGTCTCCATCGACGCGTGATACTCGGCGAGCAACCGCTCGCTCGCCATAAGCGCCTTGCGAGGAGGGCGCTGCTCTCTCCGCCCATCGGCTGCTTTGTTGAACATCTGGCGTGCCTCGGCCCTCCCGACCATCCTCGCCAAATAGTGAAACTGCTCGCGCAATCTCTGTTCGACCAAGTCTCGCCACTCTTTGGTTTCCCCGAGCAGCGACGTGCGCGGCAACCTGAACGGATCACGATCCGACACTGGCGGTGGAAACATCACTGGCGCTCGCGCCGCAGTGAGACAACGTCAGCAGCCGACTTCGGCGCCATCGCCGCCGCGATCCGAGCGCCCACGCCATCGTTGACAGCCCGCAGCGGGTCATCCGACAGATGCGCATAGCGTTCGGTGGTCGCAGTGTTTCGGTGCCCGAGCAGCTTTCCGATCATTAGCAGGCTAGCGCCACCCTCAGCGGCGATGCTCGCATAGGAGTGCCGAAGATCGTGTAGCCGCACGCCGCTGAGGTCAGCCGCCTGCCGGACCTTCGCCCATGTCTTGTCGATCGCCGCGCTGCCGCTCCGCGTGCGCATCCCGCAGATGACAAGTGGGTTTCCCCCCATCCGCGGCAGACCTTGCAGCAACTCAAGCGCGGGCGGGCTCAGGCGAACAATTTTGCCTTCGCCCTTGGCCTCTTTCGCGTCCGTCAGTCTCAAACACTGCCGCTCGAAATCGACGTGCGGCCATTCGAGCCCGACGATTTCGCCCTTGCGACAGCCGGTCAGTAGCAGCAGCTTGATCGCCGCGACAGGGTAGGGGTTGCCGGTGGCGGCCATCGCCACGTCGAGCGCGTCGGCCAGCCGGGCAATCTCGGCATTTGACAGGAAGCGTTCGAGCTTGCGCACCGGCTCCCTGTCGACGCCGCGGGCAGGGTTGCGGTCGCACAGGCCGCGCTTGTTGGCGAAGGTGAAGACGGCGCTCGCCAGCGTGACGCACTGCGCGGCGACGCCCTTGCCGCCTCTAACCATACTGCCACGCGGGCGCTTGTCAGGTTTCCTGGCCGCCTTACCCGTAGCGATCGCATCGCGCATGCGCTCGATCTCGGTGCGGCCGATATGATCGAGACGCCGACCGCCGAGCAACGGCCTCAGGTAGTGTTCTGCGCGCCCGCGATCAGTCCGCACCGTCCTCGGCTTTTTGACGCTGACGCCCTCGGCGAAATAGAGGTCGAGCAGCATGCCAAAGGTCAACGCATCCCGCTCTTCCTTCCGGTCCTGCGCCGGATCGCCACCGTTTGCCACCTTCCCGAGCAACCGCTTGGCCTCGCGTCGCGCAGCATCCGGCGTCCAGGGCGAGCCGTGCTTGCCAAGTGTCAGTCGCTTGTTCGGCGCAAAGCGCCCACGTCCTGCGCGGTATTCGACGGCATAGCTCTTTGTGCCGGCCGGCGTCACAACCAGCACGAACCCCTTAAGCTCAGTGTCGTAGACCTTGCCCGGCTGTGCCGCATCGACCGTCCGTTTCGTGATCTTTTCCCGCATTCCCGCCTCCGCCGGACTTCCGGTCCGCCGTCTTTCGTATCGGCACCATATCGGCACCGTAACGCGCAACCATGTCGGAGAATGTCGGACTATGACGGGATAAAGTCAAGAAATGCAGCTAAAATTGGTGCCGACAGCGAAGGTGTGTCGTCTGGTGTCACCATAGGTATTCGGACTCTGACTCCGCCAGTCTAGGTTCGAATCCTAGTCCCCCAGCCAACTTTTTCAATAACTTAGACTAAGATGAGGCTAGACGGGAACCATCGGGTCTAACATGGGTCTAACACCCAAAGACTTTTAGATACTTGATATTGCTGAATGTTGCTGATTCCCAGAGGGAGAGGCGGCGGGTGAGCTATCCCCGCACCAACCCACCGTCGATCGGGATCACCGCACCGGTCACATAGTCGGATAGGTCGGTCGCCAGGAATTCGACGACCCTGGCGCAATCCTCGACCGTCCCGAGCCGCCGCAGCGCTACCAATTCGGCCCGATCGCGATTGCTCTGGGTGCTGCCGGGAATGACCGTCGCCATGATCCGCCCGGTAGCGATTACACCAGGAGCGATGCAGTTGGCGGTGATTCCGAACGGGCCGAGATCCTGAGCCAAATACCGGGTGTAGTGGGCGATAGCGGCTTTCGCAGCCCCATAATGGGCGTAGCCGCCATCCACCGATGGTCCTGTTCCAGCGACCGAGCTAACGGTGATGATCTTGCCTGACCGCTGCTCCTTCATGACCGGGGCAACGGCGTTGACCGTGTAGACGGTGCCGTAAAGGTTCATCCCGACGACAAGCTGCAATACTGCCGGATCGAGATTGCTGGCCTTCGTGTCCATAGGCCGACCGCGACCGCCGCCCGCATTGGCGACCAGGACATCGACCCGGCCCCACTCCTGGACGACGCGGGCGACCATCCCGGCGACAGCCTCGTGGTCGGTAACATCGACCTCGATTCCCGAAGCGGTTCCGCCCGATGCCTCGATTTCGGCGACAGTGCTATCGCCGGTCATGTCCTTCGCCTCGGCCTCGAATTCCTCGTAGGAGTGCAGGTTGAGATCGGTGACCGCAACCTTCGCCCCCAACCCGGCGAGCCGCTTCGCGTACGTCCGAGACCGCGTGCTGCGCCCGTGACGATAGCTACCTTACCGTCCAACTTGCCCATCGCGTCCTCTCCGATTGCTCAGAAGACCAGGGTCCGGTTCTGGTCACCTTCTCGGTTTCAGTGACAGCAGATACTCAACGATGTCGTCCCTATCGTCAGATTTCAGCATGATGTTTGGCATGGTCGAATGCGGAGTTCGCAGGAACACCCGCAAGGAGGTTTCAGTTATCGAGGCTTCGGCGGCGATGGCCGGAAAGGTGGGCGATTTCGGATTCGCTGAGGCCTCATTCAGGTGGACGCCGTGGCATTGGGCGCACCATTGTTCCGCTAAGACCTGTCCTCTCGCGGCGTCTGCCTTTGCGCGGCTCGCGGCATCGAGCACGATCAGGGCCATAGCAATGAAAACTGCACAGATCGTTCTCGGCCCGCTCATAGCGTCCTCAATCCGAAATCCCTGGTCGATTATCGTCGGATCTGAAGGGAGCGCCAACTTGCGTAGAGTTCGGTGACATGTTGAAGTTCTGTGCGCTCGGAGCAGCAACAGTGGCTGTTTTCCTCATCTCGACAGGCACAACTGAAGCCCAGGACTCGTCGGGTCAACGGGGGCAGGCCTTTGCACAGGCTAACTGTGCACGATGCCATGCGGTCGGCCCCTCGGGAGAAAGTCCGCTATCGAAAGCGCCGCCATTCCGAACGCTTCATGAGCGGTATCCGGTTGAGGATCTGGCGGAGTCGCTCGCCGAGGGTATCAGGACGGCCCATCCAGCGATGCCCGAGTTTGAACTGGACGAACAACAGATCCACGATCTGATCTCGTATCTAAAATCGCTTGAACGCTAATCCAGCGCGTCGGGTTTGCTCGGCCCTTTTTGCAGGAAGTCTGCTAGGGGAACCGTGCTCAATCGGCTGCCCCGCCGCGCTGGCCTTAAATCGCTCTGGTCAGATCCACTCTCACCGGCCCAAACAGAAGCGTGGTGTCTTTATAGAGCATCTGAATCAGATACTTAGCGTCGAACTGCGTGGCCGCTTCTACGCGAACCCGCTGCTGATTTCCGGTCTTGTTGATCTTTATTGTGGCCTCCCACGTCACGCCTGACATGTTTCCTCCGTTGAAAGTTGCAGGGATCGCCCCCGAGGTCGTCGCCGTGGTTTTCGCTGACGCCGACATCGAATGGCGGACTCCAGAGTATCAATTATCGTGTTTTCTGATATTGGATTTTCTGATTTAACCACCTTGGCCGAGTCATTCCATGCGAGCCATCGCAAAATGGATTTCGTCCGAGCATTACGAAATCGTTGGAGAGGTTTTGGAGGCTGCCCGACGTAGGGGAAAACTTACGCAAAGCGAACTGGCGGCTCGGCTCCAAAAGCCCCAATCGATGATTTCGGCGATTGAAGCCGGAAAGCGGCGGGTCGATCTCGTGGAGTTTCTGTTTATCGTCCGCACCTTGGGTGCCGATCCGGTCGAAATCTTTGCCGAGATCGTCAGGTCATTGCCGAAATAGCCGCTGCCCCGACGCTGATGGCGTATGCGCGGGGACGGTTCGATCATGGTCTTGGATATCCGCGACACCGGCTGCGGTATCCCATCAGCCGAGGCAGTGGATACGTTGCTCGCAATCGGAGGCTCGCCCAAACGGGGGACCGACGCACGTGGCTTTCGCGGTGTCCCGTCGATGCCGGTGTGGGGTTTCGGCTTTTGATGGGCAAAGCCCCCAACGTCAGAACCCGCCAGACCGCGAAGGCCATCAGCACAAACAGCGTCGTCCAGACCGGCGCGAAGACCCAATTTGGCGGGTTAAAACCAGGTTTGATCAGCCCGGCATACCAGGATGCGAGGTTCGGATAAGTGGCTATCTGGCCGATAACCAGGGCGGCGGCGACCGGGATCACGGCGACCGCGACGAGACGCGCCTCATCGGTCAATCTGGTCTTCGCCCGCATGACGCCGAAACCGCCCGTCTTTTGATTTGAATCAGTGTCGTCACTACCATTCGCTACGAAAACCGTTCAATCGGGCCTGAAAACCCGGATGGAGGCCGAAGCGATGGCTAAGAATTCTCTCAAGCCCGAGGGGGATCACCGCAAAGCCTCAGCAGGCAGAGACGCCAGAGGCCAGGGTGGAAATGAGCTTTCCGTTCTGCAAAAGGGCAATCGCCTTCAAATCACGGCGGATATTGATCTGGAGGGAATCGCCGAACTCAAGGATGTCCTCGGGCACTACGAAGCGATTCTAAAGCGGCTCTCGGTGCGAAAGCCGCCATCTACTGGCGTGTCATTCCTGATCACGCACCATCAGAAAGCTGAACTCAGGGAGCGTGGCTTCACCGATGATCAGATTCACGCCATGACCCCCGAAGAAGCACATCGGCTGCTTGGGTTATCCATTCCTGGTCCTGACCCTTCTGGGATGGATATGGAGCTTGCTGAGGGAAACGCCGTGACGGGGAAAGGGAACACCACACAATTGAAGTAGAAGGCCAATGGCCCTTTGCGATGAGGGACGCTAAGGGTGACGGCCAGTTCGACCAGACTAGGTGAGCAGGCAGACCTGAATTCGATCCACCACGACCGCGTAATTTCGGTCGCCTGCGACGCATCTCACCAGCGCAAGCCGCCTTGTAATTCTCTGCTGCTCCTGCGGCGGCGTGGCCGGATCAACGAACTCCGCCAGAAGGCTCCGAGTGATTTCTTCAAGAGCATCCCGGAGGCCGCGAACGGGATCGTGGAGGCCCCGGAGAAAGGGTCTTAGTGAGCGAATACCGGTCGCCAACTCCATCTCGCACCCTTCGTTAACAGCAGCGTCGATGTGGGATGTCAGCCGCACGAAGCGTAAGTGGTGGCCGACATCACTGCACTCTCGACGGCTAATAACGCCGAGCAGAACAGGTGTGATCGGGATAACTAAACCACCTTTCAAGATCATGCTCTACTAATAAATTGGTTAGCAAAAAGTCGTTAATGGGTTATTTTTCAATTAAATGATCAAAAGTTCGGTATACGCTAAAATGCTTTAGCGGAATTCAGTCAGGAGATCATCTTCAGAATCATTTGGAGGTTGAGAATCTCGTTTCTGCGTGCCGGTGTGATTTTGTGGTGACGGTGAGTTTCTTCGGCCATCTGCTGTCGGGTGTGCCGGACCCGCAATTTGCCCCTCGGTCGATCATGTTAGCGGGTCATGATTCAGCCATCGCCTTCTCGTGGGCGAGGCAGTAAGGGGCGTCGGTCGTCGCCGAACAGCCCTTCCGCTCACAGTAATCCTCAAGCTCGGATGGGCTTATCGGCATGAAAACAATTTCGTGTCCACTCGCCTGATCTCGTTGGTGGTAGTGATGCTGATGGAACTGCCATTCAGCGTGCGTTGGGGGCCACCCGTGGCAAATGCGGCAGAACTCGGGATAATCCGCTGCCGAAAGCTCGGGTATGGGTAAGCTAATCATCTACGAAACCTTCACAGACCCCTACTTCCTCAACTAGATCGAGGTCGTCTCGCTGGCGGCGGAGGGTTTCAGTCTGTCAGATCAAGCAACGTCACCCGGCGTTTTTTCAGAGATTGTCTTTGGATCGACCGGCACTTCGCCCGTGCCGTTACAGCAGTCACACAGGGCCTCGAACCGGCTGAGAATGTCGCGCTGATCGACCTCGCCAGCCTCACTTCGTCGTGGCTCGCGCTTGACGCGTCCCGATCCAGCACAGGTCTCACATAGTTTGGTGAGATAGCCCACCGCTCAAAGCCTTCGGCGATCTTGCGTTGAAAGGCTGCACTATGCGGTGCTTCAGAATGGTTAATTTCGACGGTCCGCAGATCGGCGTCAGTTGGGGAAACGCCGACACGGCGGTTCCTGAGCTATCGCGCTATTGCGCTCGCCCACGGACGCGGCCGCAGCTCGGTGATCCCGCTGAGACACTACCCCTGTGGCGGAATGTCGCACCTTGTGATAGGCTGCTTCAAACCGCGTCACCGATCCGGTGGTGGAAGCTTCGACTTGAACAGCGCGGAATGGGTTGTGACCGGGGTGATCGTGACGGTGCTTAGCCTGGGCGCGGCCATCGTCCTGCTCGTCATTCTCTAACGATGGATTGACGCCCCGAACAGCGGTTTGGGAGGAACGCTATGCATATCCGAAACCCTGTCGAGTGGAGCTTGGATTTGATCAGGTCTGCTGGCTCCGTCGTCGACTCTGTGACCCACGTCGGGCCTTATCGGGAAGGCGAGGCGCTCCCCTCTATCCGGCGCATCGAACTGTCCGACCTGGGCGACGCCCTCGCTAAAGGACTAGACGACTTCGCGGCCAACCGAACCGATGTCATCTTCCTCTGTGCGATTTACCCAATCGTCGGCCTCATCCTGGCCCGACTAGCGTTCGGCTACGACATGCTGCCACTGCTGTTTCCGCTTGCTTCTGGTTTCGCGCTCATCGGTCCATTCGCGGCGGTGGGCCTCTATGAGATCAGTCGGCAGCGCGAGCGGGGCGGCAGCGTTACGTGGAGTGATGCCTTCGCTGTCTTTCACTCGCATTCGCTCGGCGCGATCGTCGTGCTCGGCCTCTTGCTGATGGCAATCTTCCTGATGTGGCTCAGCGCAGCGATGGCGATCTACACTCTGACCCTCGGCCCCGAACCGCCAGCGTCGATAACAGCATTCGCGCGTGCTGTGTTCACGACCGATGCGGGTTGGGCATTGATCGTCCTGGGGATGGGCATCGGGTTCCTGTTCGCCCTGCTGGTGCTGTTGATCAGCGTGCTGTCGTTCCCGCTTTTGCTTGACCGCGAAGTCGGGCTGAGAACGGCTGTCGCGACATCCGTGCGTGCGGTAATGACCAATCCGGGACCGATGGCAATCTGGGGATTGATCGTCGCGGGCGGGCTGGTAGTTGGATCTATCCCGTTATTCCTCGGCCTGATCATAGTCATGCCGGTGCTCGGTCACGCGACTTGGCACCTTTACCGCCGAGTCGTTGAACCTCGATAGCAGCGCCCTTTTCGACGGCGCTTTCAGTTGATACACAAGGCTATGACTGAGACGGTCGCCATTGAGCGTGTCGCCCACATCGGTATCCGGGTGCGCAACCTCGACCGCGCCTTGACCTTCTATAGGACGCTAGGATTTACGTTGTCCCGCCGTGCGGAGGGCGACGACGTGGCGATCATCCGCAACCCGCAAGGCGTCGAAATCAATCTTATCTTCAATGCCAACGCTGGTGATCCGGCGACGAACATCCTGATGGATGTCGGCGAGAAATACCCCGGCTACACCCACGTTGCGCTCTACGTCGCCTCGATCCCGGCTACGATCGCTGCCCTGAAGGTCCATGACATCGCCATCTCACAGGGGCCGGTCAAGTTCGGTGAAGACGGCGGCGTCTCGGTATTCGTGCGCGATCCCGATCGTAACGTGATCGAACTCCGGGGGCCTGACCAGCCTAAGATTGAGGGTGTCACCCGATACGTTCCCTG
>JGI12269J14319_10002869_pt1 | contig 16421 bp, 15 predicted proteins | sample PeaSoiSIISIP2007_FD_14319 | JGI IMG/M metagenome (IMG submission 14319) | reverse complement strand
CCCTCGAGCCGGTCGCCGGTGCGCCCGGCGGCGGGGCGGGCCGGCTCGCTCTCGGTGCTCGAGGGCTCGAATGTTTCGCGCGTGCGTCCGATCGCCAACCCGAACCGGGGCCGGGGTATCTCGCCGTTCTCGGCCGAGCGCGACGTGGCGGTCGTGTCGCCAACGACCTACGACGACTCACGGCGCATCACCGACCTCCTGCGATCGAACCGGGCCGTCGTCTTGACGACGCTCGACGTGGACCAGACCCTCGGGCGGCGGCTGGTGGACTTCACCGCCGGCACCGCCTACGCGCTCAACGCGAAGATCGAGATGCTGATCCGCGGGGTCTACCTGGTCAGTCCTCAGGGGATGCATCTGGGCAACGAGATGAAAGAACGCCTGCGCGCGGCCAACTACCACGTCGTCGATCAAGCATGAGCCTGATCCACGATCTGCTCACCCTCTACATCTGGATCCTCATCATCACAGCGCTGCTCAGCTGGCTGCCCAGCCAGAGCAGCCAGGGCGGATTGGCCGCGACCAAACGGTTCCTCGCGCGGATCACCGAGCCGGTGCTGCGCCCGCTGCGCTCGATGCTGCCACGACCGAGCGTCGGCGGCGTGGGCATCGACCTGTCGGTGCTCGTGGCCGTTGTGGCGCTCGAAATTATCAACGTCGCCATCTGAGTTGCCCTCGGTATCGCCGAGGCTCGAGCACTAGGGTGGCTGCATGGATAGCACCGATAGCGCACAGTCGGCCATCGACGCCATTGACACGGTGGCTTTTAAAGTCGGCCTCAAGGGCTACAACGTCGACGAGGTCGACGAGTTCTTGGAACGGCTCTCAACCGAGGTTCGCCAGCTGAAAGACCTGGCCCACCAGCAGCGCCAGCAGCTGCGTCAGGCGGCCGAGCGCATCAGCCAGCTCGACGCGCGCGGCGACGTCGCCCAGGCGCCGGTGGCGGTTCGAGCGCCCGTGGCGACCGCGATCGACACCGGCGGCCCGGCCGGAGCCGAGCAGGTGACGTCGATGATCGCGATGGCCCAGCGCTTCATCGATGAGGCCCAGCAAGAGGCCGAGGCGAAGGCGCGCGAGATCGCGTCGGCCGCCCAGGATCGCGCGCGCGAGATCGTGAACGAGGCGCGAAGCCGGGCCGAGGACGAGGTGAACCGCCTGAACGGGCTCAAGCAGCGCCTCAGTGAGGACGTCGACACCTTGGCCCACCAGCTCGAGTCCGAGCGCACGCGCATTGCGCAGGTGCTCGCCGAATTCACGAACTGGGTCGAGAACTCGCTCCAGGCCGGCGTGGCGAAGCGGCCAGCCTCGCCCGTCACCGCGCCAGCACCGACGACCAACGCCGCGCCGCCACCGTCGCAGGTCGTGCCGCCGCGCCCGACTCAGACGCCCCCGCCGGCACCGGCGCCGAGCTCGTCGACGCCAACAGTCAGCTAAGTCATCAAGTTCGAGAAGACGCCCCGCGACAATCGTTCGTAACGCGACTCCCGACTGCTAGGGTCGGCGGGCACTTGTTACGAGAACTGCGAGGAGAGCATGCCGTCGAGCGCCAAGACCAAGAAGAAGGCTCCAGCGAAGAAGTCGCCGGAACGCCGGGGCGCCTCGGCGAGCGCGCGGGCCCCGAAGAGCGCACCCACGAAGGCCGCGGCGAAGAAGTCGCGCCCACAGCCCAGGTCTTCGAAGAAGGCGACGAGCAAGAAGTCGAGCACGTCAAAGCCGGCGTCGCTCGCCGCCGCCAAGAAGGCCGCCGCCGCCAAGAAGGCCGCCGCCGCCACGAAGGCCCGCGAAATCGCCGCCGCCCGGGCCCAGCGTGAGCGCGACGCTCGCGCTAGGGCCGCCGCGAAGAAGGCGCAGCTGCGCCAAAGGGCCATCGTCGCCGCCAGGGCCAAGCGCGAGCGCGAGGCCAGGGCCCGTGCTCTCGCGAAGGAGAGGGCGGCCGCAAAGAAGGCCCGGGCCATCGCCGCCGCGAAAGCGAAGAAGGAGCGCGACGCCCGCGCCAAGGCCGCCGCCAAGGAGCGAGAGATCCTGCGCAAGGCGCGCGAGAAGGCGGCGATCGAGGCGAAGAAGCAGCGCGAGATCGAAGCCAAGCGCAAGGCGATCGAGGCCGAGAAGCTGCGACGGCTACGCGAGATCGAGCGGCGCGAGGCCGAGGAGCGCAAGCGTCAGGAGCGGCGCGAGGCCGAAGAGCTGAAGCGCCAGGAGGCGCTCGAGCGCAAGATGCATTCGAAGCCCTACGCCGAGGACCACGAATTCCTCGAGGAGCTGCGCGACTTGCTCCTCACGACCCGCGACGCCACCAACGCCCAGATCGCGGTGAGCGAGCTGGAGGCGAACGAAATGCTCGTCGACCGGGAGCGGCTCGAGTACGACGACGAGGACGGCAGCAGCGTCGCCTCAGACATCCAACGCGATCAACTCAAGGAGTTCACGGCGGCCCTTCGCCTAAAGGTTGACGAGATCGACGTGGCGCTCGCGCGCATCGACGACGGCAGCTACGGCCGGTGCGACGAGTGCTTCGAACCGATCTCCCAGCCGAGATTGCGCGCGCAGTTGCCGGTGTTCACCTGCGTCTCGTGCCGCGCCAGCGTCTAACGCGCCGACTCAACCTCACCGTTGTGACGGTGGCCCTCGTGGTGGCGGCGATCGACGCAGCGACCAAGTATTGGGCCCGGCACGACCTCGTGGCGCGCAGCGTGCACGTAGTCGGTGACGTGTGGCTGCGACTGCAGTTCAACTCGGGCATCTCATTCTCGATCAATCAGTCGGGTCCGCTCATCACGACCGTGGCGACGCTGCTCGTCGCGGTGGCGGTGGTCGTCGTTGGGCTGCAGGCGGCTCGCGGGGCGCCGACCGTCGGCTTCGGACTGCTGCTCGGCGGGGGAGTGGCCAACGTCATCGATCGCCTCGCCGCCACACCCCACAAGGTCACCGACTTCATCGCCGTGGCGTCGTTTCCCGACTTCAACGTGGCCGACGTCGCAATCACGTGCGGATTCATCGTCCTGCTGGTGGCGGCGCTGCGCGGCGACCGGCTGCTCGCGCGATGAGCGGCCCCGAGGCCTTCGACGGCGAGGTGCTCGACCTCGTGGTTCCGAGCACGCTCGAGGGGCTGCGCGTCGATCGCGCGCTGGCGCTGCTCACCGGACTCTCGCGCGCCGAGGCCCGGGAGCTCGTGGCTCGAGGCGCGGTGAGCGTGAGTGGCGCGACAGTGGCGAAGCCATCGACCGCGCTGCGCGAGGGCCAACGACTCGTCGCGGCGATCGCGCCGCGCGACGTGGAAGTGGCGCCCGAGCCCTCGGTCGCCGTCGACGTCGTCTACGACGACGAGGACCTGGTCGTCGTCAACAAGGCTCCCGGCCAGGTCGTGCACCCCGGAGCCGGCCAGCGCGAGGGCACGCTCGTCGCAGGGCTCGTGGCCCGCTACCCCGAGATGCGAGAGCTCAGCCGCGAGGGGCTGTGCGATCCCGCGCGACCGGGCATCGTGCACCGACTCGACAAGGGCACCTCGGGCCTGCTCGTCGCCGCGAAGACGCCCGAGGCATTTCTCGGGCTAAGCCAGCAACTCGCCGAGCGCGGCGTCACTCGCACCTACCTCGGCCTCGTCCAGGGCCACGTGGCTGAGGAGCGCGGCGTCGTCGACGCGCCAATTGGCCGCTCCACGCGATCCCCGACTCTGATGAGCGTTCGATCGGATGGGCGACCGGCGAAGACCTCCTACGAGGTGGTCGTGCGACTGGAGCGACCGAGCTCGACGGTGCTGCGGCTACGCCTCGAGTCGGGACGGACGCACCAGATCCGGGTCCACCTCGCGTCGATTGGCCACCCGATCGTCAACGATCTGCGCTACGGTCGCCGGCGCGACCGACGACTCGACGAGGAGCGGGTCTTTCTGCACGCGACGACGCTCGCCTTCAGCCACCCCCGCAACGGCGCGTGGATCGAGACCCGCGCGCCGTTGCCCCTCGACTTGTCAACCCTCGTGCCGACGGGTCTCGGGCTCTAGGCGACCTCGTGCGCCGCGAGCACGCTGACGTCGTCGCGCAGGATCGCGAGGGCTTCGTCCTCGGCCCGACGCACGCGACGAACGCCAATGTCCATCTTCGTGGCCGTCGCCTGCAGCGAAAGGGGCGACGCGCCGTCGAGGCCGAAGCGCAATTTCAAGACGTCGCGCTGCAGATCGGTCAACTTTGACAGCGCCCCGTGCAGCTGGTCGTTCATCATCGACTGTTCGATGTCGCCGACCCAGTCGTGCTGGCTCGGCGCGACGAGATCGCCCAGCGTCGTCGCTGAGTCCGAGCTCGCCGGCTGGTCGAGGCTCGCCGTCACGCCCGCCAGGCCCTTCAGGTTTTCGCGCTCGGCCTTGGACATGCCCGTCGCCTCGGTCAGTTCCTCGTCGGTGGGCTTGCGCGCGAGCAGCGAGGTGAGCTCCGCCGTCGTGGCTTCGAGCCGCTGGAGCTGCTCGCCAACCTCAAGGGGAATACGGATCGTGCGGCCGTGCTGCTGAACGGCGCGCTGGAGCGCCTGGCGGATCCACCAGGTGGCGTAGGTGGAGAACTTGAATCCCCGCTCCCAGTCGAACTTCTCGACCGCGCGTAAGAGGCCGAAAGTTCCCTCCTGGACGAGGTCGACCATCTCGACGCCGCGGTCCTGGTAGCGCCGTGCCCAGTGCAGGACGAGGCGCAGATTCGCCGCCACCATCTGCTTTTTCGCCTCTTCGTCACCGGCCGTGACGCGCTTGGCCAGTTCGACCTGTTCGTCGTAGTTGGGCATGGGATAACGGTCGAGGTCGCGCATGAGAAGGCCCAACATGTCGTTGGTATTCACTGCGGAGCGGCGGGGGCTCGTGCTCACTGCGGTCTCCTTGTCTGTGGGGGGCACAAAGTCGGCGTCCCGTCTGGGGATTTCTCCTATGGACGCCTTACTAATTTACCACTAGGTAAAACGGTTTTCAAGGGCCCGGACGAGCCAAAACGGGGCTCTAAGCGAACTCTAACCGCTGTGGGTGCGCGCGACGGGCTTGACGCCGCGCGCCTGGTCGACCATGTCGGCCAGCGTGAAGCTCGCCAGGTGCTCGCGCATATGGTTGCCGACGTCGGCCCACACGCCCAGCAACACGCATTGGCCCTCGTGGTCGCAGGCACCATCCTGGTGGGGTTGGCCGAAGTCGCCGGCCGCGATCGGCCCGTCTACGGCGGCCACGATCTCGGCCAGCGTGATGGACTCGGCCGGCCGGGCGAGCACGTAACCGCCCCCGACGCCGCGCTTGGAGCGCACGAGGCCCACACCCTTCAGGCTGAGCAGGATCTGCTCGAGGTAGGGCTGGGGCAGACCCGTGCGGACGGCGAGGTCGTGCACCGAGGTCGGCGAGGCGTAGTTCTCGCGAAGGGCCAGGCTGAGCAGTGCGCGACTGGCGTAGTCCCCCCGGGTGGATACCCTCACGGCGCCATCCTATCGATGGCGAGCGCACGATTCAGAGGCCGCGCACGGTGGCGCCGGATGTCTGGCACACTGCTGTAGTGGGCGATGCAACGAGTGAGGAACCGACCGTCGAGCCCGATCAGGTGCTCGCACCGGGCGAGAACAACGAGGCGGCGAAGGACGAGAACGCCGACTACATCAGCCAGCCGGCCAAGGTGATGCGCATCGGCTCGATGGTCAAGCAGCTGCTCGATGAAGCGCGAAGCGCTCCGCTCGACGAGGCGGGACGCACCAGGCTTCGCGAGATCTACGAGACTTCGGTCCACGAGCTCTCGGGCGCGCTCTCGCCCGACCTGGCCGAAGAGCTCGGTCGCATGGCGCTGCCCTTCGGCGCTGAGGTGCCCTCGGAGTCGGAGTTGCGCATCGCCCAGGCCCAGCTCGTCGGCTGGCTCGAGGGGCTCTTCCACGGCATCCAGGCGTCGCTCTTCGCCCAGCAGGCCGCCGCCGCGGCGCAGCTCGAAAAGATGCGCGACCGTTCGCTGCCTCCGGGCACCGCCGATTCCCGTGCTGGCACCTATCTCTAGGCGTCGCGTCGCGGCCGGCGCGGGGGGACTAACGTGCAAATCCCATCCGTGTAGTTCGCGGCGAGACCCACCGGGAGAGTCTGGTTGATGGCCGACGGCTTCGTCCACTTGCACAACCACACCGAGTACTCGATGCTCGACGGCGCGGCGCGCATCGAGGAGCTCGTACTGGCCGCGCGAGCCGACGGGCAGCGCGCCCTAGCGATCACCGACCACGGCAATCTTTACGGCGTCATCGACTTCTACGAGACCTGCCGGCGCCACGGCGTGAAGCCGATCATCGGACTCGAGGCGTACATGGCGGCCGGATCGCGCTTCGACCGCCCGACGCGCCGGGGCAAGATCGATGACACCGGCGGCGACACCGAAGGCGGTCAGAAGCTCTACCACCACCTGACGCTTCTCGCCGCTTCGAATGCGGGCTACAAGAACCTGCGTGAGCTCTCCTCGCTGGCCTTTCTCGAGGGCTACTACTACAAGCCCCGACTCGACTGGGAGCTGCTCGAGCGCTACGGCGATGGACTCATCGCGACGTCGGGCTGCCTGGGCGGGGTAGTGCTGCAGGCCCTAGTCCAGGGCGACCGCGCGAAGGCCCTCGAACTCGCGGGCCGGCTCCAGAGCATCTTTGGCCGCGAGAACTTCTTTGTCGAACTCCAGGACCACGGCCTGGAATCGCAGGCCCGCACGAATCCCGAGCTAATCGCGATCGCGAGGGAGCTGAACGCCCCGTTGCTCGCAACCAACGACTTGCACTACGTGCGCCACGAGGACGCTGAGATGCACGACGCACTGCTCTGCATTGGCACCGGATCGCGCGTCGCGGACCCCGATCGATTCCGCTTCGAGAGCGACCAGCACTACCTCAAGTCGATCGCCGAGATGCGCTACCTCTTTCGCGACCTGCCCGAAGCATGCGACAACACGCTGCTCGTCGCCGAGCGCGCCGAGGTCACCATCGAGTTCGATAACGACGCCCTGCCCGAGTTCCACTTGCCCGAGGCATTCGACGCCGGCACCCACCAGGACGGCGCCACGCGTTACCTACGCGAGTTGACCTACCGGGGGGCCGGCGAGCGTTACGGCGAGCCGCTGAGCGACGAGCTGCGACTTCGCCTCGACTACGAGCTCGGGGTGATCGCCGACATGGGGTTCTCAGACTACTTTCTCGTCGTCTGGGACCTCATTCGCCACGCCCGCGAGACCGGCGTGCGGGTCGGACCGGGCCGGGGATCGTCGGCCGGCTGCTGCGTCGCCTACTGCCTGCGCATCGTCGATATCGACCCCATCCGCTACGGGCTGATCTTCGAGCGTTTCCTCAACCCCGGTCGTCGCCAGATGCCCGACATCGACATGGACTTCGACGAGCGGTACCGGGGTGACATGATCCGCTACGCGGCCGAGCGCTACGGCGCCGACCACGTGGCTCAGATCGTGACCTTCTCGACGATCAAGGCCCGCGCCGCGGTGCGCGACGCCGCCCGAGTGCTCGGCTACCCGCCCCAGCTGGGTGACAAGGTGGCCAAGGCCATGCCGCCGCTCGTCATGGGCCAGGACCTGCCCCTGGGCGCCTGCTTCACCCCGACTGAGGGCTACGAGGCCCGCTACGGCGAGGCCGGCGAGCTGCGCAAGCTCTACTCGAACGACCCCGAGGTGAAGCACGTCGTCGACGTCGCAATGGGCTTTGTTGACAAGCGCCGCCAGGACGGCATCCACGCCGCGGCCGTCGTGATCACGAAGGAGCCGATCCTCGAATACGTCCCGGTGCAGCGCAAGTCGTCGCCGGGCGGCTCGAATGAGAGCGCCCCCATCGTCACCCAGTACGAGGCGAGCGCCATCGAGAAGCTCGGCCTGCTAAAGATGGACTTCCTCGGCCTGCGAAATCTCGCGATCATCGAGCGCACGCTCGAGCACATTCGACGCCGCCACGGCGTCGAGGTCGACATCGACCAGGTCCCGCTCGACGACCCCAAGGTCTACGAGATGCTGCGACAGGGCAACTCGATCGGCGTCTTCCAGCTCGAGGGCGACAAGATGCGCCAGCTGATGCGTCGCCTCGCGCCGACCAGCTTCGACGACATCGCGGCCCTGAACGCGCTCTATCGCCCGGGTCCGTTGAGCGAGAACGTGCACAACGACTACGCCGACCGAAAGAACCTGCGCCAGAGCGTGAGCTACGACCACCCGAACCTGGAGGGTGTCCTCGGCGAGACCTACGGGCTCATGATCTACCAGGAGGACATCATGCGCGTCGCCACGACGGTGGCGGGCTTCTCGATGACCGAGGCGGACGACCTGCGCAAGGCCTGCTCGAAGAAGATCCGCGAGATGATCCGCGCGCAGCGCGCGAAATTCGTCGACGGCGCCGAGCGCGAGGGCTACGGTCGAGCCCTCGGTGACGCGATCTTCGACAAGATCGAACCCTTCGCCGACTACGCCTTCCCGAAGGGCCACGCCTACGGTTACGGACTCATCGGCTACCAGAACGCGTGGCTGAAGGCGAATTACCCGGTCGAGTACATGGCGGCGCTGCTGACGTCGTTCCGCGACGACAAGGATAAGGCCGCGCTCTACCTCAACGAGGCCCGCCAGATGGGCATCACGGTGGGCGTGCCGGACGTGAACGGTTCCTTCGCCGACTACGCGCCCTCGATGGGCTCGGATTCAACGATCCTCTTCGGGTTGGCAGCGGTGCGCAACGTGGGCGAAGCCCTCGTCGAGAAGATCGTCGCCGAGCGAGAGTCCGCTGGCCCCTTCGCGAGCGTGTACGACTTCGTGCGTCGCGTCGACCCGGTCGTTCTAAATCGGCGCACGATGGAGTCGCTAATCAAGGCCGGAGCGTTCGATTCGCTCGGGGTGGCGCGCCTCGGGTTCTTGCTCAAGGTCGACGAGATCGTCGAGGCGACCCTCAGCCGGCGCAAGGACCTCTCGCTCGGGATCACGACCCTGTTCGCGGCAATGGGCGATGACAACGACTGGGAGGGCACCGAGATTGCGGTGCCCGACGTTGAGTTCGAGCCCGCAGCGAAGCTCGAGTTCGAGCGCGAGATGCTGGGCACCTACATCTCGGATCACCCTCTCTACCAGGTGGGTCAGAGCCTGCGCGCGCGCGCCGATGGCTCGATCGTGGAGGTGCGCGAACGCGCGGAAGAGCTCGCCGCGAGCGGCCAGATCGTGACATTGGGGGGCATCCTCACCGAGGTCCAGATTCGCCAGACCAAGGCCAACCGACCCTACGCCCGGGTCGTGCTCGAAGACCTCAGTGGTTCGCTCGAAATCAACTTCTCGGTGGCCGCGTTCGAGAAGCTCAGCGGTTTTCTCGCCAAGGACAGTGTCGCCTGGATCAAGGTGCGCGTGAGCGACAACGACGACGAGCTGCGCTTCAGCGCGATCGACGTGGAGCGCTACAGCCTGGAGCACGCGACGAGCGAACTGCGCCTCTCGCTGCGTCCCGAGGATCTGACCCAGCAGTCGATCGCCACATTGCGCGAGATTTTGGCTCGCTACCCCGGTCCGTCGCCGGTCGTGGTGGACACGGGCGCCTCCGGCAAGGTCTTCAAGCTCGGCCCGGCCTTCAACGTTGACATTGCGGGCGTGGTCGCTGATCTGCGCTCAGAATTCGGCCGAAACGTCATCCGGGCTTAAGCCCGCCCGAGGGGGTCGCGAACTCCCGTAGAATGACTCCTATGGCAATGACGGTCACCACCAAAGACACCACCGCCCTCAGCGACGCCGAGCTAGCTGAAATGGCCGACCTCTGTGTAGACCGGGAGCCCAACTTCGACATTGGCTTTCTGTCCAAGCAGCGCGAGGAGTGGGTGCTGGTCACCCACGCGCGCGAGGGCAACAAGCTGCGCGGCTACTCGTTCTGCACGCTTGAGCGCATTGGGGGCACGCCGTCGCTGCTGGTGGGACTACTGCTCGTCGATCGCAACGCCAAGTCCGATCAGACCCTGAAGACGATCCTGCACGACCAGTTCCGCCGGGCCCTCCTCGCCTTTCCTGATGAGGACGTTCTCCTGGGCGCGCGTCTGACGTCGCCCGACGGGTACCGGGCCTTCACGGGACTGGACGACGTGGTGCCGCGTCTTGGGTACCGCCCGACCGGCGAGGACCGCGCGTGGGGCCGGCGCCTCGCGAAGCGCTTCGGCTCGGAGAAGTCGATCGACGACAAGACCTTTGTCATGACCGTCACGCCCGGACCGGTGGGCGGGCTCGACTACCTCGCCTCGCGCGGCGCGATTCCCGAAGGCGTCGACACGTTCTTCAACGGCCTCTACCCGGAAAAAGGTCAGCGTCTGGTGGTCTTTGGCTGGGCGATGGCCGAAGCGCTCGCTACGGGCAAGCTGCCCAAGTAGCTACCCCCGGGGCAGCAGCCCCGTGCAGCTCTTGTAGCAGTGGCCGTCGAGGGGGCGCGAGAGCGTCGTGAGCACGTACGCCGGTCGAAAGCCGAGCGCGGTCGCGAGGTCCTTGCCCGAAAGCGAAGTGCGTCGGGTCGCCTCAATCGCGCGGATCGCGTGCGCGTCCTCGCAGAGCAGCCAAATGTCGTCGCCGAACCAGCCAAAGCGCACCCAGGTCGAGCCGTCGTCGGGTCGGCGAAGGAGCTGGGGTCCGCGATCGGCCGCGATCAGGGCCACGCTCGGCCGCTCGCCGCGAAACTCCCAGTAGGGCGCGCTCGGACCGCGAAAGCCAAAGAGCGGCCCGTCGGCGGGGCTCGCCAGCTGTTCGAGCCAGGCGCGCACGCGGCGTCCCCGGTACGGACCGACGCGCCGGGGCAGGTCGGCCAGGGTCACGGCCTCGGGCTGGGCGAGGTCGTCGCGCTCGACGTCGTCGGCGAGCTGCCCCTCAACGACGTCAAAGGCCGTGAGATCGGTCTCGGCGTTGTCGGGCCAAGGCACGCGCCAGCGTACGAGGGCCTGGCTCGCCAGGTCGACCACCGTGGTCGACTCGTGGGTCGAGCCGAGCACAAGTCCGTAGACCGTTGAGCCGCCCGACAGGTCGACGGTGACACGCTGTGGCGTGTGGTCGATGAGGCGCTTCGTCGCCCGGGCGGCCGGGTCGCGGGTCAGGAGGGCCACGATAGGACACTCTCTCGTGTCAGTGCGTCGAGCTCGTCGACGTCGGCGACGGGCTGACGGCACACGCCGCCGCGACAAATGTAGGCGAGCCCGGCGTGTCGGCCCTCGAGCAAGGGCGATGCGCCCGATCCGGTGACGAGCACGATGCGCGGCATGGCCATCGATCGTACGTGACGGGCGAGGAACCCCGGCGGGCCGGGCACGACCACTTCCACGCCCTCGAGGGCGTAGCCCGCGGCCGCCACGAGGTCGGGACAGGCGCTCGGAGAGGTCACNAGAAGGGTGGCGGCGAGTTCGACGAGGCGCTGGGCGACNACGAGCAGTGTCGAGTCGCCGAGCACGAGGGCCAGTCGGGCCAGCGCGCGCGTCGCGACCGCGTGGGCCGAGGGCGTGGCGCCGTCGAAGATCTCCTTGGGCCGGGTGACGAGATCGCCCGCGAGGTCGCTCTGGCTAAAGACACCGCTACCCACGTGGGCTGATCTCACTGTTGGGACAGGGCCGTCCCAGTAGTGGTCGAGCAAAAAGCGAGCGGCGTCGCGGGCTGACTCGAGCCACGCGTCCTCGCCGGTTAGTTCGAAGGCGTCGAGCTTCGCGTCAACGAGCCAGGCGACGTCGCTCGCGCTGGCGAAAGCGCGCCGGCTCTGGGTGCGCCACCACGCGCCATCGCCGTAGTGCGACTTTTCCAGATCGTGCAAGAGTCGCAGGCCGCGTGCCTCGTAGTCGGCGTCCCCACTTTGCAGGAAGGATGTCGCGAGCATGGCGTTCCATTCGAGGATGATCTTCTCGTCGCGACTCGGTTGCACTCGCGCTCGCCGTGCGGCCACCAATGCGTCGTACGCCGCGCGTAGCGACGCCGGGACCGCGAAGGGTTCGCCGTTGGCAAGGCGCGCGATGGAGCGACCTTCGAAGGAACCCGGGCGCTCGATGCGCCAGCGGCGCAAGACCGCCTCGATCGCTTCCTCGTCGCCGGCGGAGAGGACGTCAGCGATCTCGTCGCGTGTCCAGGTGACGTGCGAACCCTCGACGCCACCGGCGTCGGCGTCGAGCGACGACGCGTAGCCGCCATCGAGTGCAAGATCGCGGACAACAAAGGCCAGCGTGTCGAGGGCGACCTGTCGCCATGCGAGCCGACCCGTTACCAGACTGGCCCGCAGGTAGCAGCGCGAGAGCAGTGCCTGATCACTCAGCATCTTCTCGAAGTGGGGCACGTGCCACAGGGCATCGACGCTGTAGCGAGCGAAGCCGCCGCCGAAGTGGTCGTAGAGGCCGCGACGCGACATCGCCTCGAGTGTGCGAATGGTGGCGTTGCGCGCGGGCTCGTCGTCGAATTCGAGCAGCGCCTCAACGAAGCTGGGTCGTGGGAACTTGGGCGCCGCGCCGAACCCGCCTTCATCGTCGACGCGCCCGATGAGTTCGTCGCGCAGTCGCCGGCGGACGTCGCCCAGGTCGAGTGAGGCGTTGTGGGGAGCGAGGTGGTCGATGAAGCGAACCTCGCGTGCGAGAGCCGTAGTGAGCTCGTCGGCTTGGCGCTCGACGAGGTTGCGTTGGTCGACCCAAGCGTCGTGCACGGCGCGCACGAGGCGCGCGAAGCCCACCAGGCCGCCGCGATCAGTCGGCGGGTAGTACGTGCCCGCCGTGAAGGGCCGACCGTCAGGCAGCAGGAAGACCGACATCGGCCAACCCCCGTGACCTGCGACGAGCTGGGTGGCGGCCATGTAGATCTCGTCGACGTCAGGTCGCTCCTCGCGGTCGACCTTGACGGGCACGAAGTACTCGTTCAAGAGACGGGCGATCGCGTCGTCCTCGAAGGACTCGTGGGCCATGACGTGGCACCAGTGGCAGGCCGCGTAGCCCACCGAGAGAAAGATGGGCCGATCGGTACGCCGCGCCTCCTCGAGCGCGTCGTCGCCCCAGGTGCGCCACGCCACGGGGTTGTCGGCGTGATCGATGAGGTAGGAGGAACCGAGTTCGCTCCTTACGTCCCGTAGCAGTGGCATCACGAATCCTCGAGGCGACCTTAGGCGCTCGTCCCTCCGTCAATGCGGGCCGTGCGCGGCCCGGCGCGATTGAAGTCCTCGCGTCTCCCATTCGCTCCTTCGAATAGCCATGACGATCTCGTCAGTCCACTCGCCCTTGACGAACTCGTTCTCGACGAAGTGAGCCTCCTGGCGCAATCCGGCCTTTTCGAGCGAGCGAACGGACGCGACGTTGCGCGCGTCGCAGCGCCCGATGACGCGGTGCAAGTCGTAGTGGGTGAAGGCGAGCACCAAGAGCTCGCCGTAGATCTCCGTGGCGAAGCCCTGGCGCCGGGAGTCGGGGTTAAGCGACCCACCGATCTCGCCCTGGCGGTGGACGTCCTCGCGCCAGCGCAGCATGAAATCGCCGATGAGCCGGGATCGTTCTCGCAGTTCTACGGCGACGTTGAGCACTTTGTCCTCGCCCGGCACCGTCGCTGACTCGATGCGGCGCTCTAGCGTGGCGAGGGTCTCGGCACGGTCGCGCGGCTCAGAGTAGAGGAATCGATTTACCTCAAGACTCGCGAAGATCGGCGCCAGGTCATCGAGGTCGGTGAGGTCGAAGCGTCGTAGCGTGAGGCGCGCTGTCTCACGAGGTTGCAGGAGTTGGACCACCCGTATGTTCTACTTCCATCGCGCGCATTCTCATTACTGTGAGGGCCAGGGCGACTCGGAGGAGGAGCAGGCGATGAGCGAACCGCTGCGCTGGGGCATACTCGGCACGGGCCACATCGCCCACACTTTCGCGCGTGATCTGGTCTACGAAAAGAGCGCCGTCATCGCGGCCGTTGGCTCTCGCACGACGGCATCGGCCAACGCCTTTGGCGAGGAGTTCTCTATCGCGCGGCGCTACGGTTCCTACGGCGAGCTGGTGGCCGACGCGGAGGTCGACGTGATCTACGTCGCCACCCCGCACCCCATGCACCTTCACAACGCCGCACTGGCGCTCGAGCACGGCAAGGCGGTTCTCGTCGAGAAGCCCTTCACGATGAACGCGAGCGAGGCGCGAAGCTTGGTGGCGATGGCCCGAGCGAAGGGCCTCTTCCTGATGGAGGCGATGTGGACCCGGTTTCTGCCCCACGTTGTGGCGATACGCGAACTTCTGAGCCAGCGTGCCCTGGGCGAGATCGTGGCGGTCGAGGCCGACCACGGTCAGTGGTTTGAACGCGACCCCGCGTTTCGACTCTTCGCTCCCGAGCTCGGCGGCAGCGCGCTGCTCGACCTTGGGATCTATCCGGTGTCATTCGCCTCGATGATTCTTGGTTCGCCCGAACGCCTGATGGCGCTCGTTGACCCCACCTTTACCGGAGTCGATGGGCAGGCGTCGATGCTCTTCGGTTACGCGAGTGGCGCCCAGGCCATTCTCACCTGCACCTCGAGCGCTCGGACCGCGACGCGCGCCTGCATCTCGGGCACCGAAGCACGCATCGAGATCGACGGTGACTTCTACGCGCCGAGTGCGTTCACGCTCGTCCATCGGAACGGGAGAACGGAGCGCTACGAGTTCACGTCGCCGGGGCGCGGACTCTACTATCAGGCTCGAGAGGTCGCGGCGCGCCTCGCTGGAGGCGATACCGAGAGTGACGCGATGCCCCTCGACGAAAGCGTCTCGATCATGGAGACGATCGAGCGTGTGCTCTCGTACCTCACGACGGGGCCGACGTAATCGGGTCCAATGAAAGTACACCGCATCGGGTGACAAGGGACCGGGCTCAGCCGGGAGAAGGAGATCATTTCACCGGTAGATGACTGGGACGCCGAGAATCGCCGCCTTCGTCGGCCCTCTCGTGGTGCGGGGACAGGACCGTGCGCGACGTCGTCGCCGTGATTGCCCGACCGCAATACCAGGGGCCCGACGCCCGTAAGGGGGACAACTTCACGACACAATCGAGGGCGCCCAACGTACGCGTCGAACAGGCGTGCTAACTTCGCACTTTGAATAGGACATTCACGTGCTGTTCACACCGAAATGAGACAAACGGCACCACGGGGTGTCTAAGAAGGGTTGGGGAAAACTATGGCATTTAGAAAAGGAAGGGCCCTCGCGGCCGTTGCGCTGGCGGGGACGTTCGCCGCACTGGCGATTCCGGGGGTGAGTTCGGCTGGGGGGACCGTTTCGGCGACGACGTTCAATCCGAACTACACGACGATGGCGGACCTCACCTCCATCGTGAACGCGGGCAAGGGCGGTATCGGCGTGATCCTGCCCGACGAGGTTTCGTCGGACCGTTACGTCGACTTTGACGCGCCGAACCTGACGACCGCGTTGACGGACGCCGGTCTTCCGCTGACGGACCTGAGCGTGCAGAACGCGCTCGGCGTTGACGCCAACGAGATCAGCATCGCCCAGGCCGACATCGCGGCGCATGACAAGGTTCTGATCATGGACCCACTCGACGCGCCGACCGGAATTACGATTGAGAAGGACGCGAAAGCGGCGGGCGTAAAGGTAGTTGACTACGACCGTCTTACGACCGGCGGTTCGGCTCAGTACTACGTCAGCTTCAACAACGTCACCGTTGGCACCCTCATCGGTAGGGGCGAGCTTGCTTGCATCACGTCATGGAAGATCGCAAAGCCGTTGCTCTACGTCATGAACGGCAGCACGTCCACCGACAACAATGCGGTGCTCTTTGCTAAGGGTTACGACGCGGTTCTCAAGACAAAGGGCTACACCGCCAGCGTTGGTGGATCCTCCACGGCCAACACGATCAACGAGATCGGCACGGGCACCTGGACGCCGTCAGTGGCGCTCACCGACTTCGAGGGCGCGTACGCGAAAAACCCGAAGATCAACGCGGTGTTGACGCCGAACGACGAGAACGCTGCGCCGATCATCAGCTACCTTCAGGGTAAGGGTCTCAAGCCGGACAAGATTCCCTTCACGGGTCAGGACGCGACCTTGCTCGGTTTCCAGAACATCATTTCTGGATACCAGTGTGGAACTGTCTACAAGCCGATCTGGAATGAGGCGCAGGCCGCGGCCGCACTGGCTGTCTACATGCGCGCCGGTCAGAAGCCGCCTTCGGCGCTCGTGAACAGCACGACCACCGACCCGACAGACCACCGCGCCGTGCCATCGGTGCTGCTGACCCCCTACTGGGATACTCCGAATCTGATTCAGTCGACGGTCATTGCGAACGGCGTGATCAACGCGGTAGCGCTGTGCACGAACGTGCGCCCGCATGTCGCCGGGGACGCAGCGATCCCGACGTTCAAGCAAGACTGCAGCAAGTACCACATCAGCTAACGAAGTAGGAAGTCATCCCGCCCGTGTCCGAATCCGGCCCGATCGCAGACGCTCCGTCTGAAGTCGTTCCGGATTCGGGCAC
>JGI12269J14319_10002859_pt1 | contig 16452 bp, 12 predicted proteins | sample PeaSoiSIISIP2007_FD_14319 | JGI IMG/M metagenome (IMG submission 14319) | reverse complement strand
CTCGTCGAGCAGCGCCCCCGCCGCGGCGGCGATGGCGGCCCGCGCCCCGGACGTGGTGGGCGGTGGCGGGAGGTCCACCGGGCAGCGCTCGACGGGCGCCGGCAGGGAGACGGTGCTACGCGTGGGGGAAGCGATGGCGTCGGCAGGCACCGGCACACGGTAGCGGGCGCCCTCGTGGGCTCGGACAGGAGGCAGGCAGTGGCGTGGGACTTCGAGACCGAACCTGAGTACGAGGCCAAGCTGGCCTGGGCGCGCGCCTTGGTGGACGAGGAGGTTCTGCCCCTCGAGACCCTCGACCTGGAGGGCGACGCCCTCCTCAAGGCGATCCGCCCCCTGCAGCAAGAGGTCAAGCGCGAGGGCCTGTGGGCCGCCCACCTGCCGCCCGAGCTCGGCGGCATGGGCTTCGGCCAGGTCCGGCTGGGACTGCTGCACGAGGTGCTCGGGCGCTGCTTCCTGGCTCCGGTCGTCTTCGGCAACAACGCGCCCGACTCCGGCAACGCCGAGCTGCTGGCGGTGGGGATCGAGGCCAACGGGCGCGAGGACCAGCGCATGCGCTGGCTCGAGCCCCTGTTGGAGGGCAAGCTCCGCAGCGCTTTCTCCATGACCGAGCCCGGGGCGGGTGCCGACCCCACCCTGATCGCCACCACGGCGGCGCGCGACGGCGAGGAGTGGGTGATCAACGGCCACAAGTGGTTCACCTCCAACGGGTCGGTGGCCGACTTCCTCATCGTGATGTGCGTCACCAACCCCGACGTCCACCCCTACGCGGGGTGCTCGATGGTCCTCGTCCCCGCCGACACCCCCGGGGTCGACATCGTGCGCGACGTGCCCACCATGGAGCACCCCTTCCCCCACTTCGGGAAGTTCGGGGGCCACTCCGAGATCGTCTACCGCGACGTGCGCGTGCCGGTCGAGAACCTGGTGGGTAACGAGGGCGACGGCTTCCGCCTGGCCCAGATGCGTCTGGGGCCGGGCCGCATCCACCACTGCATGCGCTGGCTGGGCCAGTCCCAGCGCGCCTTCGACATGCTGTGCGAACGGGCGGTGTCGCGCCATGTCCACGGGTCGCTCCTCGCCGACAAGCAGATGGTGCAGAGCTGGGTGGCCGACTCCATGGCCGAGATGGCCGCGGCGAGGCTCATGACCCTGCACGCGGCGTGGAAGATGGACCGCGACGGTGCACCCGCGGCGCGCGTCGAGATCGCCATGATCAAGTACTACGGGGCCGGGGTGCTCTACAACGTGATCGACCGCGCCATCCAGGCCCACGGCTCGTTGGGCTTCTCGACCGACCTCCCGCTCGAGCATATGTACCGCGCCGCGCGCGCGGCGCGCATCTACGACGGGCCCGACGAGGTGCACAAGGTCACCGTGGCCCGCCAGGTCCTGAAGCGCTACACCGCGGCCGAGGTGCCCACCGAGCACGTGCCCACGCGCCGCGCCGCGGCCCGGGAGAAATTCGCCGAGCTCCTGGCCGAGGTGAGCGCCAACGACTGAGCGGGCGCGCGCCGGGGACCGTATTTGACGATCCCGGCGCCGGCATGACCAAATCACCCCATGACCTGCCCGCCGTTGTCGTGGCGCGCCCCGATCGCCGAGGGCCCTGCATGCGCGTGACGATCTGCGGCGCCAGGGGCTCGACCCCGGCGTCGGGCCCCGAGCACGTGCGCTACGGGGGCCACACCTCGTGCCTGGCGCTGGCCCACGACGGCGAGGCGCCCAGCCTGGTGCTCGACTCGGGCACGGGCATCCGCGCCGTCACCGCGCTCCTCGGCGGCCGGCCCTTCTCGGGCTCGATCCTCCTCGGGCACCTCCACTGGGACCATACCCAGGGCCTGCCCTTCTTCGCCGGCGCCGATCGTCCCGATGCCCGCACCGACCTCTACATGCCGGCGCAGGGTGACGCCGAGGAGGTCCTGCGCCGCGTCATGTCCCCCCCGCACTTCCCCATCACGCCCGCCCAGCTGCGCGGGACGTGGTGGTTCTCGGGGCTCGAGCCGGGCACGGCGTGCGCCATCGAGGGCTTCACCGTCCTCGCCCTGGAGATCCCGCACAAGGGGGGACGCACCTTCGGCTTCCGCGTCACCGACGACAGCGCCACGATCGCCTACCTCTCGGACCACTGCCCCACCGCCCTCGGCCCCGGCCCCGACGGGCTCGGGGAGTACCACGAGGCCGCCCTCGAACTGGCCCGGAGCTGTGACCTGCTCGTGCACGACGCCCAGTACCTCGACGAGGAGCTGGAGAGGCGGGCCAGCTTCGGGCACGCCTCGTGTGGGTACGCCGTCCACCTGGCCGAGCGCGCCCAGGCCCGGCGCGTCGCGCTGTACCACCACGACCCGCCCCGCACCGACGACGAGATCGACGCCGTGGTGGCCTCCTACGCCGGGGGCCCGGTGCCGGTGGTCGGGGCCGCCGAGGGCATGGTCGTCGACCTCCCCTGACCCCCGCACCCTGACCAGGGCGGGGTGGGGTCCCGAGGCGCCTGGCCTACAGTTCCCGTCCATGGCGGTGCGTGTCGTCCTGGCGGAGGACAATTACCTCGTGCGTGAGGGCGTGCGCACGCTCGTCGAGACCGAGCCCGACCTCGAGGTGGTCGGGGTGTGCGAGGACTACGACTCGCTCCTCGCCGCCGTCGAGGCGCAGCACCCCGACGTGGTGGTGACCGACATCCGGATGCCGCCCACGGGGACCGACGAGGGGATCCGGGCCGCCGAGGTGCTGCGCGAACGCCACCCCGACATGGGCGTGGTCGTCCTCAGCCAGTACTCGGAGCCGGCCTACGCGCTGGCCTTCCTGGACGGGGGTTCCAAGGGCCGGGCCTACCTCCTCAAAGAGCGCGTCTCGGACATCGGCCAGCTGGCCGGCGCCATCCGCGAGGTGGCGGGCGGTGGTTCGGTGATCGATCCCGAGGTGGTCGACGCCCTGGTGGCGGCGCGGGCCAAGTCCGCCGATTCCCCGCTGCACCGCCTCACCGCCCGCGAGGGGGAGATCCTCTCGGAGATGGCGCAGGGGAAGAACAACGCGGCGGTGGCGGCATCCCTGGTGCTGTCGGAGCGGGCCGTGGAGAAGCACATCAATTCCATCTTCTCGAAGCTGGCGCTGTCGCAGGAGCCCGATGTCCACCGGCGCGTCAAGGCGGTCCTGCTGTTCCTTTCGGTCCAGGACGCCTGAACCCACGCTCCGGCGATCTCGTCTCCCGCGGGGGTGCTGGCACCCCCGGCCCGTTCGTGCTGTCAGCCTGTGCCCCTGACCGGCGGACTGCCAGGATAGGAGCGTGGCTGGCGCGGGGACGACGGTCCTGATCGTCGACGATCAGATGCCCTTCCGCATGGCGGCGCGCACGGTGGTCGGCGTCACCCCCGGGTTCGAGGTCGTGGGAGAGGCGAAGTCGGGTGAGGCCGCCATCGAGCAGGTGTCTGCCCTGTCGCCCGAGCTCGTCCTGATGGACATCAACATGGACGGCATGTCGGGGATCGAGGCCACCCGGCGCATCACCGACGCCCATCCCGAGATCCGGGTCATCCTGCTCTCGACCTACGACGCCGACGACCTCCCCGCCGACGCCCGTACGTGCGGGGCGATGGGTTACGTCCACAAGGAGCAGTTCGGCCCAGACGTGCTGCTCCGGTTGTGGGAGGACAGGGACGGCTCGGGCTCCCAGGTGGATTGACCGGCGATCGACCGTCAGGCGGATCGACCGTCAGGCGGATCGACCGTCAGGCGGATCGACCGTCAGGCGCATCGGCCGCCGTCAGGCGTATCGGCCGTCAGGCGCCGATGGGGATGCACCCCGACACCGTGGTCCCGGCGCCGGGCGCGGACGCCACGCTGACGGTCCCGCCGATCGCTCCCACGCGGTCGCTCATGTTCACGAAGCCGGCCCCACTGGCCAGGGAGCCGTTGGCGTCGAACCCCGCCCCGGTGTCGCGCACCTCGAAGAACAGGTTGGCGCCGTCCTCCCACACACGCACGAAGGCGGCGGCCCCGTCACCGGCGTGCTTGCCCGCGTTCTGCAAGGCCTCCATGCAACAGAAGTAGACCGCCGCCTCCCTCTCGGGGGAGAAGCGGTCGAGGCCTTCGGCGTCGACCTCGGTGGGCAGCGCGGCGCGCCCCGCCGCGGAGCGCAACGCCTCGGCGATGCCGCGGTCGATGAGCAGCGGCGGGTAGATGCCGTGCGCCAAGGCCCGCAGCTCCTGCACGGCCTCCTGGACTGCCTCGCCCAGTTGGTCGAGGATCTTGCCCGAGGCCTCGGGATCGCGCTCGGCGAGCTGGCGGGCCAAGCGGATGTTGACCGCCAGGGCCACCAGGTGCTGCTGGGCCCCGTCGTGGAGGTTGCGCTCGATCTGGCGCCGGGCCGCGTCGGCGGAGGCCACGATGCGCGCCCGGGACGCCCGCAGCTCGTCGGCCTGGCGCCGGACCTCGTCGAGGGACTCCTGGAGGGCAGAGTCGAGCTCCACGTTGTGCAGGGCCAGGCCGACCTGGCGCGCCAGCTCGGTGAGCATGGTGTCGTCGTCGCTGGTGAAGGGCTCGCTGTTGGGCGGGCGCACCGCCACGATGAGGCCCAGGATCTGCCCCGAGTGCGTCGTGGGCGCCACCCGGATCACCGAGTCCTCGCGGTCGTGCAGCAGGCTGGGCAACCAGATCTCGACCCACGCCGTGCCCGTCACGCCGGCCCGGGCCACCACGGTGGACTCCTCCTCGTTGAGCGTCAGGCGCTGCACCGGGACGTCGGGGACCGACACCGTCCGCTCGAGATGGCCGCCCGAGCCGGTCCACACCTCCGCGGCGGACAGGCCGAGGGTCTTGCGCAGCGACTCGGCCACCTGCAAGAGCAGCTCGTCCATGGGGATGGCACGCGACAGCCGGCTCCCGAAGGTGCGCAACACGGTGTCGGGTGCCTCGCGCTCGCCGTAGACGATGCGGTTGGCGTACTGGGTGAGGCGCTGGCGAGCCGGGCCGTAGAGCAGCGCCGCCACCGCCGCGGCCGCCATGGACAACGCCAGCAGCGAGCGCTGGTTCTGGGTCGGGGTGTGACCCAGGCCGACCACGATCACCAGGTACACCACCACCACGATGCCGGTGAGGCCGGCCAACGACACGGTATGGGCCAGGATGCGGTCGATGCGCCCGGCCAGGCGGCGCGAGCTGCCCATGGCGAGCGCCACGGCCAGCGGGAGGCTCGACACCATGACCACGAGCCACGGGCGCGTGGGCCATCCCCACAGCACCCGGAGGGCGAGCGCCACCACGAGTATCTCGGCACCGACGGCGATGGCCCACCCGAACCACTGCATGCGCTGACGCTCCACGCCCCGGGAGCGGGCGTAGCGCCGTTGGGACCCGATCACGCCGATCGATCCGAACACGACGACCTCGACGGCCACCGGCCACAGCGGCAGCGCGGGGCGCCGCGTCCACATGGCCACGCCCACGGCCGCGCCCACGACGTACCCGCCGACGATGGCGGCCCGGCTGAGCCGGCAGCTGCCGTCGGGCAGGCCGAGCAGCAGGTGCATGGCCGCCACCGGCAGCAGGGCGACGCCCACGGGCACCACCACGCGCGCCACCGACACCACCGTGGCGTTGACGGCGGTGCCGTGCGCGTGGGCCTGGATGACCGCCGCGAAGAGGGCGGCGAGGGCTCCCACCGCGGTGCCGGCGAGCACCAGTGTCCCCTGGCGCTCGAAGGGCCGCCGGATCACCGCGAACGTCCCTGCCAGCGCGAAGGCGGCCACCAGCACGGCCCGCACCGACTCGGTGGCCAGGTTGCCGTGGCGACCCAGGACGGGGGCGTAGGCGGCAGCCCCGAGCGCGAACAGCGCCAGTACCGTGGCGGCCAGGGACGTCACCGGCCGCGCCGGTGCCACGGGCTCCGAGACGACCCGTCCCCGGTCGGCGGCGACCTGGACGCTCATCCCGTCGAGGTGGGCGACGTTCCCGAGGTGGCGGCGACGGTGGCGGTGCTCCGGCCGCTCAACCCGTCGTCCTCGATGCGCCCGTCGCGCATGCGCACCATGCGGGTGGCCGCGCCCGCCACGGCGTCGTCGTGGGTGACCAGCAGGATGGCCTGGCCTCCGGCGTGGAGGCGGCGGAAGAGCTCGAGCACCTCGAGGCCGCCGTCGGAGTCGAGCGCGCCGGTGGGCTCGTCGGCGAGCAGGAGGGTGGGCTTGTTGGCCAGGGCGCGGGCGATGGCCAGGCGCTGGCGCTGCCCACCCGACAACACGCCGGGCGCGGCGCTCTGCTTGTCGGCCAGCCCCAGCATGTCGAGGAGGTCGCGGGCGCGGCTCTCGGCCTGGCGGCGCCGGGCCCCGGCGATGACCGCGGGCAGCGTCACGTTCTCGAGCACGCTCATGCCCTCGAGGAGGTTGAAGAACTGGAAGACGATGCCGATGTGGGCCCGCCGCATGCGGGCGAGGGCGTTCTCGTCCTTGTCGGCGAGCGACTCGCCGGCCACCACGATCTCGCCTTCGGTGGGGACGTCCAACCCGGCCACCAGGTTGAGCAGGGTGGACTTGCCGCATCCCGAGGGCCCCATGACGGCCACGAACTCGGTGTCGTCCATGGTCATGTCGATGCCTCGAAGGGCCCGGACGGGCGCACCGTCGGCCTCGTAGGTCTTGCGGACGCCGCGTGCCTCCATGACGTGCATGCCTTACTCCCTAGCTCGGTTGTCGGTTTCCGATCGAGACGCCGTGCTACCCGATGCTCCGCTCTCGGGTGACGTGCTTCCGGCTGACTTGCTTCCCCGTGACGTGGTTCCCCGTGAAGTGGTGCCCGCCGCCACCTTCCACGCCGCCACCGGCGCCTCCCGACCCTTGACCAGTGCCGGGGGAAGGGCGGTGGCCGGCGGGGGGTCCACGAGCGCCTCGTAGGTCGACTGGCTGAGCACCGTCTCGCCCGGATCGGCCCACTGTTGGAGACGCTGGGCGAGGTTGACCGTGTCGCCCACGAGCGTGTACTCGAGACGCTCCTCGGACCCGAGCAGCGCCGCGGCGGCGGGCCCGGTGGTGACCCCGATGCCGAGCTCGAAGGGTGCGAGCCCCGTGGCGGCCCAGTGCTCGTTGACTCGGGCCTGCGCGGCGTGCATGTCGAGGGCGGCCTCCACGGCGCGCCCGGCGTGGTCGGGCAGGGGCACCGGCGCGCCGAACACCGCCATGACGGCGTCGCCGACGAACTGCATGACGGTGCCGTTGGCGTCGAGGATGGCCCGGTTCATCTCGGCACGGTGCACGTTGAGCTGTCCGGCCAGCGCGCTGGGGTCGGCGCGCTCGGCGATGCTCGAGTAACCGCGGATGTCGGACATGAGCACGCTCACGTCCACCGCCTCGGTCTCGCCCACGCGCCGGCCCTGGCGCACGAGGAGGTCGGCGACGCCCCCCGGGAGCAGACGGCTGAGCGTCTCGCCCTGCTCCTCCCGGTTGACGATGGCCTCGTGCAGCATGCGCAGGCGGCGCAACGAGTTCTGCCCCCCCGCACTGGCCTGCTGGGCGATGCGGAGGAAGAGCTTCTCGACGCCGTCGGCGGCGGCGCTCGGGGTTGTGCCCTGGGCCACGGCGATGGCCTTGATGGGTCTGCCTTCGGCCACCAGCCGGAGCAGGTCCTCCTCCGCCTCGCTCAGGTCGCCGGTGTCGGTGACGGGGTGCACCATCGACTCCACGATGGTCGGGTCGAGCACCGATCCGCCGGTGGCCACGGCCCGCACCGCCCGGGCCAGCTGGTCGCCCTCGGCGACGTGGTCCTTCAACAGGTACGCACAGCCCGCCGCGCCCTCGTCGAGCAGCGAGATGGCGTACTCGGGGTCGTCGAACTGCGACAGGATCACGATGCCGGTCCCGGGGTGGCGCTTGCGGATCTCGTGGGCCGCCTCGATCCCTTCCTTCTGGAAACTGGGCGGCATCCGGATGTCGGTGACCACCACCTGGGGGGCCAGCTTGCCGGCGCCGTTGACGAGCTCGTCGTAGTCGGCGGCGGTGCCGACCACCTCCACGTCGGGCTCGAGGGCCAGCAGGGCTCGCACTCCTTCTCGCACGATGAGGTTGTCGTCGGCGAGAAACACGCTGATGGCGTCCCCGGGCATGCCCCTATTTGGCCCGGTGGGGGTGCGATGGTCAAGGGTGCGCGCCCCCGCCGGCGAGGGGGTGCCAGCCGGTGTGCGGGGCTCAGATCCGGCGCCTGCGCCGGTCCGAGAGCACGCGCCGCGCACAATTGTGCCCGGCCATGCCGTGCACCCCGCCGCCGGGATGCGTCGAGGCGGAGCACAGGTAGAGGCCCTTCACGGGCGTGGCGTAGCGGAACCACCCCGGCACGGGCCGGAACACCAGTTGCTGGTCGAGGGCCGACGATCCCGCCCCCAGGTCGCCCCCCACCAGGTTGGGGTTCTCCTCCTGGAGGTCCAGGGGGGTGCGCACGGCGGTGCCCACCACCCGCGCCGCCAGTCCTGGGGCGTGGTCCTCGAGGCGGTCCATGACCACCTCCAGGAAGGCGTCTTTGGACTTCGCCCAGGACCCGGTGGGGCGCGGCACCGGGGGCACGTGGGTCTCGATCCACAACGTGTGCCCGCCGGCGGGGGCGCGGCTGGGGTCGGCCACGCTCTGTTGGCCCACGATGAGCATGGGCTGGGCGGGGACGATGCCCCTGCGGGCCTCGTGCGCGGCCCGGGCCATGGCGTCGAGATCGCCGGTCAGGTGCACGACCCCGGTCTCGGCCAGGTCGGGCGCCGCCCACGGGGCGGGCCCGTCGAGGGCCAGGTCGACCTTGAACACCCCCGTCCCGTACCGGAAGCGCCGCAGCCCGGCCAGGTAGCGGGAGGGCACCAGGGCGGCGTCGACCAGGCTCCCGAACAGGGCCCGGGGCCCGGTGTCGGCGACCACGGCGCGCCGGGGGCGCACCACGGCGCCGCCGGCGGTCTCGACCCCGGTCACCCGGTTGCGCTCGACCACGACCCGCGTGACCTCGCAGGAGGTCTCGACGCTCCCGCCCGCCTCGGTGACGGCGTCGACGAGGGCGGCGGCCAGCCGGCCCGCTCCTCCCACCGGCACCGGCATCCCCAGCTGTTGGGCGGCCATGGCGAGGATGAGCGCGCCGGGAACGCTGCCGGGGACGTCCACGGGCACATCCGCGTGCGAGGCACCGGCGGCGAGCAGCACCTGGGAGGCCGGGTCGGCCAGGCGGTCGGCGGACAGCGCCTCGATCGGGCCCAACAGGACCTGCGTGGTGGCGAACAGGCCGTCACGGCGAGCCCGGCGGGCGAAGGCGAGCCCGGCCCGGGGCGCCCCCACGGGCCCGAGCATCTGGCGCAGGAAAAAGGTGCCCACGTCGCGCCACCACCGGTAGAGCTCGAGCCAGGCCAGGCCGTCGGCGTCGGCACGGCGCGCCAGCCCGTCGGCGGTGCGTCGGGGGTCCGCGAAGCACACCGCGGCGACCTCGGGCGACACGGCGGCGGCGACGGGGGCCGAGAAGTGGGCCCACTCCACGGACCGGTCGAGCCCCAGCTCGGCCAGCACGGGAGAGGAGTGCAGCAACCCGTAGAAGGCGGAGTAGGTGTCGTGGACGTAGCCGGGCACCGTGTGCTGGGCACTGTGCACCGCTCCGCCCGCCACGGCCGACCGCTCGAGCACGGTCACGCGCCAGCCGGCGCGCGCCAGCACGGCGGCGGCCACGAGGCCGTTGGGCCCCGACCCGATCACCACGGCGTCGACGTCGTCCACGGCCGGCGCCTAGGCGCGCCCGGGGGGCGACGTGGCGTCGAGGATCAGCGCTGTTCCTCGCGGCGGTGACCACTGCTCAGCTCGGCCAGGGCGTCCCGATCGATGGTGTCGGCCGAGGCCACGGCCAGCTTGCACGCCGTGACGGCGCGGATCGTCGAGGTGCGACGGCCCCCTTCGAGCACCGCCCGCTCGCCGTGCATCGACCCGGGCCCGTACTCCGCCAGCCGCTCCCCGTCGACCTCGATACGCACCACGCCGTCGAGGACGAGGAAGAGGTCGTCCTCCTCCGCACCCTGCTCGGTGATGGCGGCCCCGGCCTTGAAGGTCCGGAGCTTGGGCTTGGCGCCCCCCTGCATGAGCGTGAGAGAGAGCTGGCGCTCGAGCGCGGACTCCACCTCGGTGGTGAGCGCTTCGGAGTCCCGGTCGCCCCAGGGGCTGTGCTTGCCGAAGGCGCGCCGGTACCAATTGGAGAAGTCGATCATCCCCGACTTGAGCGAGAGCTTGCCGTCGTAGTCGTAGACCCAGTGGCGCGGGAAGCTGCTCGCACCGGACAGTGCGAACGACGACGACCCGTCGGCCCGCACCGTCAGGGCGAGCGTGGTCCAGGCGAGGGGCGCCGCGAATTGCACGTACGGCGCCCGGCGGACCCGGCGAGGGGCGGGCACACCGGTACGTCCGCCCGCGGTCTGGAAGAAGGTGACCTCGGTGGCGCTCACCTGGGGATCGGGTTGGAGGTCGGGCAGGGAGATGGCTTCGAAGGCGACCTGCTTCTTGCCCAGCTGGATCAAGGTCGAGCAGAGGAGGCCGCCTCCGGACTGGCCGTGCCCCACGATGCGACCGCCGTCCACGTCGACCCAGGCCGACAGGCGGTTGGCGAACCGGAAGCGGCCGTCGCGCTGCAGCGCGTCGAGATCCTCGATCACATCCGGCGGGGGCTGGTCGTAGTGGGCCAGGCCGGTCTCGAAGGGCATCTTGGTCATGCCGCCCACGGCCTCGGACGGGATCCAAGAGAGGGACGTGACAGAGGACTCGATGCGCATGGTGCCTCCCCGCTCGCTCGCTCTCCGAACAGTACCGACCGGCGCCACCCCATCCCAAGGGTGGGGGCTGGTGTCGTTGGGTGGGGGTGGCATCCCCGGGCCCGAGGTCCCCGGCGCACCGCCTCAGGCGGCCACGAAGCGCAGCTCGGCCCGACGGACGCCGGTCACCACCGACGAGGGGCTTCGTTCCACGGCGCCCTCCCGCTCCACATCGGCGAACCGGTCGAGCAGCTCCTCGAGCACCACCCGGCCTTCGAGCCGGGCCAGGGCGGCCCCGAGGCAGAAGTGGTTTCCCTGGCCGAAGGCCAGATGGGGGTTGGGGTCACGTCCCACGTCGAAGGTCGAGGCACTGGGACCGAAGGCGTCCTCGTCCCGGTTCGCCGAGGCGAACAACATGAGGAGCGGTTCGCCCTCGGCGACGGACACGCCGCCCACCTCGGTGTCACGGGTGGCGGTCCGCATGAACGACACCACCGGCGAGGACCACCGCAACATCTCCTCCACCGCGCTCGGAACGAGGTGACGATCCGCCCGGAGCCGGGCCCACTGCCCAGGATGGTCGGCGAAGGCGAGCAGGCCGGAGCTGATGAGGTCGCGGGTGGTCTCGTTGCCGGCCACGAGCAGCTGCACGAGGAACATCCCCAGCTCGTCGTCGCTGAGCCGCTCTCCGTCGAGGTCGACCTGGGCCAGCCGGGTGAGCACGTCGTCGCGGGGCCGGGCGCGCCGGTCCTTGGCCGAACCGACGAGGTACTCGACCATCTCTCCCATGAGCCGGGCCCGCCGCTCCTCGGGCCAGTCCGTGGCCCCGGGGATCACGGCCTCGGACCACTCGTAGCACCGCTCCCATTCGTCGTCGGGCACGCCGAGGATCTCTCCGATGACCTGGAGCGGGAGCGGCACGCTCAGCACGGAGACGACGTCGGCGGCGACGCCGTCCTCGAAGCGCTCGACGAGCGCCGTGGTCCGGGCGCGGATCACGGGCTCGAGGGCGCGCACCGCCGAGGGTTTGAAGGCGGGCTGCACCAGTCGCCGGTACCGGGTGTGCACCGGGGGGTCCGAGTGCATCATCGTGGGCGGGGACGGGTAGGTCGTCCCGATCTCTTCGACGAGGATGCCGCGCCCGGCACAGAACGTGTCGTGATCGTTCTCGACGGCCGACACGTCCGCATGCTTGGCGACGGCCCAGAAGCCTCGCTCCTCGTTCCACGCCACCGGTGCCTCGGCGCGCAGCCGGGCGTAGAGGGGGTGAGGGTCGATCGCGTACAGCTGCGGGTCCAGTAGTCGAGTCGCCAACGCCGCGCCCGGCCGTCCCTGCTCCGACACGGTCGACACCCTACCCATCCTCGACGGTGACCGAAGAGGCCGTCAGGGCCCGGGACGTCCGGCGCGGTCGGCGTGACCGGGGGGATCGGCGTGACCGGGGGGATCGGCGAAGCGCGGCGGTCGGTGAGCCGTGAGCGCCGCCACCCCTTCCGCGAAGTCCGGGCCCGTCATCATGGCCCGCAGTCGCTCTTCGGCGTCGCGTGCCGACGTGGCCGCGTCCCGGTGGAGGTCGGTGTAGAGCTGGAGCTTGGTGGCGGCGAGCGACGCCGGGGAGACCTCGGTGGCCAACATGCGGGCGTAGCGGTGGACGGTGGGGAGCAGCTCGTCACCCGGCGTCACCTTGTTGACGAGCCCGAACTCGGCGGCTTCCTCGGCCAGCAGCACCCGGCTCGAGAGCAGGATGTCGGCGCCCCGGGTGAGGCCCACCAGACGGGGCACCAGCCACGACAGACCGAACTCGGCGGGGAGGCCGAGTCGGCCGTGGGCGGTGGTCAGCTTGGCGCCGGCGGCGGCGAAGCGAAGGTCGCAGTAGCACGCCAACGCGAACCCGACCCCGGCGGCGGGGCCGTTGACGGCGGCGATGATGGGCTTGGGGATGCCGAAGTGGTAGGCGAACTCGGCGTCGAACTCGGGCCGCACCCCAAAGCCCGGCTCATCGAGGCCCGGTCCGGTTCCCGGGTCATAGCCACCTCGCTGGACGTGACCCTCGAGCGCCCGGGTGTCGGCCCCGGCGCAGAAGCCCCTTCCGGCGCCGGTCACGACGATGACCCGGACCGATCCTTCGGCGGCGGCCCTGGCCAGGAGGGACCGGTACTCCGTGTTCATCCGCCCGGTCCAGGCGTTGAGCCGCTCCGGGCGGTCGAGGGTGATGGTGGCGACGGACTCGGTGACCTCGTAGCGCGTGACCTTCAGCTCGTCGAGCTCCACCCCCCCATTCCTATCGGAGACGGAGCTCGGGCACGTCGCGAACTGTTGTGCCGCCGTTGGCCGTCAGGGGCTCAAGTTCTCCCCGCCACGGCCGATCATTCTCCTCGGACACCTTCAGTTCCAACCCCACACTCCAGCATCCCCAATGTCGAGAACCCCCACCACCCGGTGGGGGTTCTCGCGTCAGGGGCCTCGTGCGCCCGTGCCCTCGCCGACACCGACCCCGAAGCGGACCAGCCGCCTCGACGCTCTTGCGGGTGCCTCGCGTACCATCGCGCCATGAGTGCGCCCCGGCCCGTGCTGGGCGCGCTCGACCCGGACGTGCCCCTGCCATTCGGGCGCGACAGCGTGGTCCGAGCGGTGGTGGCCGAGCCTGTCACCGCCCTGCTCGTCCAGCGGGCACTCGTGATGGAGGTCGCCCATCCGGAGGTGGCCGCCGCCGTGGCCGACCACAGTGACTTCCAGAGGCATCCGCTCATGCGGGCGTGGGCCACGGTCGACGCCGCCCTTCGACTCGTCTTCGGCGACGAGCAGGTGGCGCGGGGTGCAGCCCGGCAGATCTACGCCGTCCACGACCACATCAACGGCCACCTCGACGGGCACCTCGAGGCTCACCCCGGACCTCCCGCCGATCCCGGGGAGGGCGCCGGTCCCCGGTCCTACACGGCGCACGACGCCGCCCTCTTGGCGTGGGTGTGGGCCACCCTGGTGGACACCGCCGAGACGGCCTACACGCGTTGGGTGCGCCCGTTCGGCCCCGCCGAGGCCCGGGCCTTCTACGACGAGATGCGGTCGTTCGGGCGCTTCTTCGGCATTCCCGACGAGCTGCTCCCCGCCGACCGACAGGCGTTCTCGGACTACGTCGACGGGATGCTCGGCGGCGAGCTCCTGGGCACGAGCGCCGGGAGCCGGTCGGTGGCGCGTCAGGTCCTGTGGTACCGGCACCGCGTGGTCCCTGCCGCGCTGGTGCGTGTGGAGCGGGTGCTCGCCCTGACCACCCTCGACCCCCGTGTCATCGACGGGCTCGGGATCCGTCCCGACCCCGCCGACGTGGACCTCGGGCGCAGGCTCGACACCTGGCTGCGGTTGCACTACGGGCGACTCCCGCGCTCACCCCGGATCCTTCCGTCCCTCTATGTCCTGATGCGCGGACCCAGCGTCGGGCTGGCCGGGCGGGCTCGTGCCGCGCTGGGGCGAGTCCGGCGTTGAGTGGATTTCTTCCAGTTAACTACTCTTCATGGTTATGATGTCGCTACACGCAGTGAAAGAGGCCCGCGACTCTTGTATTGTTGTCCAGAAATGGTCCAGTATTCTCACTGATGTCATATGGACCGGCACTCAGAGTGAAGCCGGATAGGGAAGCCTGGCCGGCACATGGAGTGGGGAGCGGGACGCCCAAGACCGGGCCCAGCCGGTTGCCGCCCTGGTCGTGGTTTCTCGTCGGGGCACTGACGCTCATCGGGGCGGCGACGTCGGGATTGCTGGGCAGCTTCGAGTCGACCGCCGTGTTCGTGATCGGCATCGCCACCCTGGTGGCCCTGGTGGTCTCGGTGCGCCTGCATCGACCGGCGGTCACCTGGCCGTGGTGGGCGATCGCGGCGGCCATGGCGTTCTTCCTCGCCGGCGGTGCCCTGCGGGTCGACCTCCACACGCTGGGAAACATCACCCCCAGCCGATCGCTGGTCCCCGACCTGCTCTCCCTGCCCGGCTACGCGCTGGGTGCGGCCGGCCTGCTCGGGTTCTCGCGCGCCCGCGACCACGGCCGGCAACAGCACCGCGGGGTCATCCTCGACGCCGTGATCGCCGCGCTGGCCATCCTGGCTGTGGCCTGGGTCTACGTCATCGACCCCGTCCTGTTCCAGTACCACACGCCCCTGACGATCCGGCTCGTGCTGACGTGCTACCCGGCGATGTCGATCTTCTTGGTGGTCGTGACGGTGCGGATCGCCTTCAGCGCCGAACAGAACCGCGTCCCTGCGTACTGGTTCCTCCTGGTCGCCATGACGTGCATGTTCGCCGGCGACACGCTCTACATGTTCGCCGACACCGACCTCATCAACGTGGCGGGGCGGCTCCTCGACCTGCCCTACGCGCTGGCGTTCACCGCCACAGGCACCATGGCGCTGCACCCGTCGATGCGCGCCCTCACCGAACCGGCCGGCAATCGACCCCACGCCTCGTCCCCGGGTCGCGTCGTGCTCGTGGCCATCGCACTGCTCGTGCCGGCCTTCATCACCTTGCGTCATCCGTCGAACTCGCTGCAGGACCGGGTGGCGCTGTTCGCGATCATCATCCTCTTGACCCTCACGGCTGTGGTCCGCATCATCCAGGCCCTCCACATCGCCGAGCGGTCCGAAGCCAATCTGGCCTACCAGGCCATGCACGACAGCCTGACCGGGCTGCCCAACCGCCGGATGATGCACCAGTACCTGACCAACGTGCTGGAACAGGCCTCGGTGGACGACACCCACGTGGCGTTGCTCTTCCTCGACCTCGACCGCTTCAAGCTCGTGAACGACACGCTGGGCCACACGCACGGTGACGAGCTCCTGGTGGCCGTGGCGAAACGGCTCAACGAGCACATGCGTCCCACGGACCTCGTCACCAGGATCGGGGGCGACGAATTCATGATCGTCCTGGGCCAGATCCTCAGCGTGTCCCAAGCCCTCGACCTGGCCAACCGACTGCGCTTCAGCCTCCGGGCGCCGTTCATCGTCAACGAGATGGAGTTCTACGTGTCGGCCAGCATCGGCCTTGCCTTCGCCTCGGGTGACGATCCCAATGCCAACGCCGAGATCCTCGTCCGTGATGCGGACACCGCCATGTACCAGGCCAAGGAAGCCGGACGCGACGCGGTGGCGGTGTTCGACGAGTCGATGCGGACGAAGGTGTCCGAGCGCGTCGAGCTCGAGCACGACCTGCGCCGCGCCGTCGAGCTCCGCCAGCTCCATCTCGTCTACCAGCCCATCGTCCGCATCCCCCACGGGCCCATCGAGGGAGTCGAGGCACTGGTCCGTTGGGCGCACCCCACCCTCGGGGTCATCCCGCCCATCAAGTTCATCCCCCTGGCCGAGGAGAGCGGCCTGATCATGGGGATCGGGGAGTGGGTGCTCGAGGAGGCCCTTCGCCAGCTGGCGGCGTGGCGCCACCAGACGACGGGGTTCGAGGAGCTGTACGTGGCGGTCAACCTGTCGGGGGCACAGCTCCACGACGAGCGCCTGGTCGAGCGGGTCGGACAGGCACTGGCCCATCACGGGATCGAGGGCAACGCGCTGTGCCTCGAGCTCACCGAGTCGGTCGTCATGGACAAGCCCCTCGAAGCGGCCGCCGTGCTCACCGAGCTCCGCAGCCTCGACGTACGGCTGGCCATCGACGACTTCGGGACCGAGTACTCGTCCCTCGCCTACCTGAAGCGCTTCCCGGTCACGAGCCTCAAGATCGACCGCTCCTTC
>JGI12269J14319_10002858_pt1 | contig 16454 bp, 14 predicted proteins | sample PeaSoiSIISIP2007_FD_14319 | JGI IMG/M metagenome (IMG submission 14319) | reverse complement strand
ATCCGTTCGCCATCGTAGGGGCGTAAAATTTTACGCCCCTACACCGGTGAACGGACCTGGTCAACCGTTTAGATCAGGCCGGACAACAACGTCACAACGCTGCCCGATGGTCGGGTGGGGATTCCGCCGGTGGCCAAATCGACGGTCGAACTGCCCGATCCGATGCCGGGAATGCTGAATCCGATGGTCCCCGTCAGGAAATAGGGGATGGAATCCCCGGCGACGATTTCCTGCAGCACGGAATTGTTGGCGATGTCGCTCAGGGGAATGCTGACCGGGAAATCCAAGGTCGTATCCGCCCCCCCTGCGACCGAGAACGACGGAATGGGGGCCTGGATGGGTGTCGAATTCAAGCTCAGGACGTAGAAATTCAAGCTGATCGGAACCTCTGGACTCCCGAACGCCGCCCTCTGGCTGTTCTGCGTGTTGTCGGCGTTGACGTGGAACGTCATCACAAGCTGAAAGTCGCTCAGATGCGGGATCAGTCCTCCGGTGTAGCTGATGTCTGGTCCAGTGTAGACCGGAGTGGCGGGTGTGAACTTCACGTTCACCACGTTCAAGGCCTGGGTGAGCGAGTCGCACGACGACAGCACCAGCGGGAACACCAGGACGGTCAGGAGCGAGAGCAGACGGCGCATGGAGAGGCCTCCGGTGGTCAGAACATGACGTTGAGGGACAGGCGGGACTGGCCGGAGCGCACGCCTTCGGGCTGGGTTCCGATGAAGCTCACGTCCTTGATGTAGGCGTAGTCCAAGGTCATCAGGTCGGACAGGAGCACGCCGGCACCCACGTCCATTTCCTGGCGCTCGCCGCCCGGATCGAAGAGCAGGCCGGTGCGCAGGCTGAGGAGCGACGCGTAGGTGTACTCCACGCCCATGTTGTACATGGATTGATCCAGGTTCTCGCGGGCGATGTCGAGCCAGTTGGATCCGACGGGAGCCTGCCCCTCGCCCCATGGCTCGGCGACGGCGTAGTAGGCGCCGGTGGCGAAGTCGCGCGCCTGACCGCTGGCCGTGCGCGAAACCGTCTCGCGGGAATAGTCCGCGGCCACCGTCAGCTTGTGGCTGGGTGTGTGGAACACGTCGTAGGCCAGGCCCGTGCGCCAGGTCAAGGGGATGGGGTCGGCCTCGTCCTGGCTGATGTAGAAGACGGCGGGTCCGATGTTCTGGATCACGGCTCCCCAAGAGAGATCCTTGACCAGCAGGTTCTTGCGCAGCACGGAGAGGTCGAAGGCGTAGCTCACCGCCACGCCGTCGGCCTTCTGGCCGCCGATGGTGATCCCCGAGGCCAGCGCCGAATAGATGAATTTCAGGTTGAGCCCGAAGCCCCAGTCCAGGTTGAGCCGCGTGCCGTAGGAAAGCGCGCCCACCAGTTCGTACGAACTGAAGGTCTGCACCGCCGACTGGTCCGTCTCCTGGAAGGTGGTCTGGCCCAGCGAGAGGAAGTTGATGAACCCTCCGAAGGTTCCCCACTCCTCCACCGGGTAGGTGAACCCGGCGTAGGTGTGATACAGGTCCTTGAGCTGCAGGGCGGGAAGCAGGGTCTCGTAGAACAGGCCCATCCGGGCGGAGGCTCGGTGGGCCCGCACGATCCCCGCCGGGGTCGCGAACCAGATGTCCTCCCCCTGGGCGGAAACCAGACTCGCGTCGTTGGCGGCCAAGCCGTTTCCGGAGTGGTAGTGGATCCATTTGCCCTGCGGGGCACCGTCCACCTTCCCACCGGCGTCCTTCTTCTGGGCCGAGAGGGGCAAGTACTTCCAGACACCCTTGTCGGTGGCGATCCACACGTTGCGTTTCTTGTCCACGGACACCGAACGCACGTCCACGCCCTGGAACGAGAGCTTTTCCCAGGTCTTTCCGGTCCAATGGGAAACCCCACCGGGCTCGGCGACCCAAGGATCGCCGTCGGGGTCGATCCCGATCGCCCTCGTGCTGTCGGACAGGAGACCGTCCGCCGTGGACCACTGCTTCCAGGTGGACGCCTTCTCGGTGATTTCCAACCGGGAAATGCCGCCGGTATCCGTCCCCACCCAGAGCGTCCTGGACTTCTCGTCCACCGCGAGCGCCGTGACCACCTGGCTCGTCAGGCCGAAGCTCTCGCCGAATCGTCGGAATTCCACGTCGTTTTCGCGCTGCTTGAGGCGCACCAGGCCCTTGTCCGTCCCCACCCAGACGCTGGCGCCGAATGTGGCCAAGGCGGTGATCCGGTTGGAGGGAAGCCCCGAGCCCGAGTCGCGCCAGACCTTCCAGGCGCGGCCGTCCCAGCGGAGGAGCCCGTTCACCGTCCCCAACCAGAGCTTGCCGGTCTCGTCGGAAGAGATGCACAGGATGGAATCGCGGACAGGGACGGAAAAGGACGCTTCCAGCTCCACCAGGTCCTTCTCGTCGGCCTCGCGCATGGCTCCGGAAGAGCGCAGGACAGTCTCCAGGACCGCGCGCTGACCCGCCGTGTCGGTGGGCCAGAGGTTTCCCAGCCACCGCCGCACCACGGTGGAGGCCTTCTCGCCCTCTTCGAGCGGAATGGTCTGGGTCGTGTGCCAACCCTTTCCGTCGAATCGCTGCAAGGAACTCCCCGAAGCGACCCAGACCTCGCCGCGCGAGAACAGTCCCGTCCGCTTGGTGGTCGTCATCGCGGTCACCGGACCGTCGAGCTTGGACGCCGGACGGGCGACCTCCCATTCGTCGGCCAAGGGCCCGAAGGCCAGTCCGGCCGGGTTCCAGTAGGGGGCGAAGACGTCGTCCGCCAGGCCCACGGATGTTTCACCCATTCCCAATTGTCGGGCACCCACCGGCATGACCAGCGTGAGGATGGACGACTCTGTTGCGCCGGAAACGGCAGCCAGGGCGAGCACGATTCCGAGGTGGTGCTTAACGGACAAAGGTCCTCCAATCGGGCACGCTGTAGCGTCCTTCGGCGGTGGGAAGCAAAGGTTTCCAGTCACCGGTCTCCCAGGCGTTGCGCGGTTCGAGCATGGCCTTGCAGCCCAGGTGGAACGGGGGAATCAGTTGGGCGTGGGTCCCCAACTGGTCGCGGGTCACGTAGGTGCCCTGCGGAAAGTCCAGCAGGGCCTCGGTCTGGTTGGGCGGAACCTGGATCTGGAAGGTCCGCACTTCCTTGATGTCCGCGTCTTCGATCAGCCGCATGTTCAATTCGGTCTGGTCGCGCCAAAGCTGGAGCACGGCCTGGATCTCCGTCGGAGCCAGCCCCAGGGATTGAAGGTGGTCCTGGATCTCCTTTTCCGAAGGCTTGGCGGCCAGCAAGGCCTCGCGCGGACTTCGCCGCAGTCGGTAGACCCCGGAATGGTGGATCTGCGGCGTCGCCTCCTCCTCGGTGTTCCGCTTTTGCAGCGCCACGTAGAGGCCCGCGAGGAAGAGGCTGACAAGGATCAGGACGGCAACGCCGAGGAGGAGCAGGTACATCGCGACCACAATCTACCCTAATTCGGACCTTCCAGGCCGCCTTCCCCACGACCGGCTTTCCCTCCGGGTCCGGACGTGGTAACTTTCCGGACAGGCCCATGCACCACTGCACCTTCCATCCGTTTTCCCCCGAGGAGGGGGAACATGCACCCGGCTGGGTGGATTTGCACATGCATTCCACCCTGTCGGACGGTTCCCTCTCGGTGGCGGAGATGTTGGACCTGGCCGCGCGGCGGAAACTCACCGCCATCGCCATCACCGACCACGACAACATCGATTCGTGGGAGCAGGGCAAGGACGTGGCGGCCAGGCTGGGCGTCGAACTCATCCCCGGGGTGGAGATCTCCAGCTCCTGGGAAGGGTCGGACATCCACATCCTGGGGTACTTCTTCGATCCCTCCAACCTCGCCCTGAACCAGGTCCTGGAGCGCGCCAAGCGCCGCAGGTTCCTGCGCGCCAAGGCGATGGTCCGCAAATTGGGCCACCTGGGGCTCCCCATTCGGTTCGAGAAGGTCCTGTCGTATGTCCAAGGCGGAACGGTGGGTCGCCCGCACATCGCCCGGGCCCTGCTGGAGGAGGAATACATCAAGTCCTTCCAGGAAGCCTTCGAAAAGTGGCTGGGGCCCGAATGTCCCGCCTACGTGGAGACCGAATGCCTGACCCCCATGGAAGCCATCGCCCTCATCAACAACGCGGGTGGCGCGGCGGTCATGGCCCATCCCATGGCCACCGATCGGGACGATGTCATCCCCCTCCTGGTGGAGGCCGGGCTCAAGGGCATCGAGATCTACTGCCACCACCTGCCTTCCGCCGCCCGTCGCAAGTACCAGGACATCGCCCGGCGCCACAATCTGGTCTGGACCGGGGGCTCGGACAGCCACGGCGAACGGCCCGGCTGTCCCGGGATCGGCTCCGTGCGCGTCTCCCAAACCGTCGTCGAAAAGCTCCTTGAAGCCCGCGATCGCCACTTCGCCGAAATCTGACCTTCCCGCCACGCTGGGGCCCTACCACGTGCTGGAACCCATCGGGACCGGATTGGGGGGGATGAGCGACCTCTACCTGTGCCACGATCCGTCCCTGGATCGGAAGGTGGTGGTCAAACTGGTGCCCAACGGGGTCGGCGACGAGATGCTGAACCGATTCCACCGGGAGGCCTGCCTGCTCTCGGGGGTCGCCCATCCCGGCTACGCGCACGTCTACCGCTACTGGCTGGTGGACCAGCGTCCCGCCATGGCCATGGAATTCATCGACGGGCTGACCCTTCGGGAGATCCTGGACCTGCGCCGGACCATTCCCCTGGACGTGGCTCTTTCCATCGCCTGGACCGTCGCCGAAGCCCTTCGCCACGCCCACCTGCATGGAATCATCCACCGCGACGTGAAGCCCGCGAACATCCTGATCAGCCATGCCGGCCAGGTGAAGCTCCTGGATTTCGGCGTGGCCCGGTTCGAGAACCAATCCGACCTCACCATGCCCGGAATGGTGGTGGGCACCACCTCGTACATGAGTGCCGAGCAGGCGAAGGGAGAGGAGTTGGACGAGCGCAGCGACCTCTATTCGCTGGCGCTGTGCACCTACGAATCGCTGGCTGGAAGGCATCCCTTCCGAAAGGACCAACCGGAAGCTTCCCTGACCGCCCTGCTGACCAAGACCCCGGCGCCTCTGTGGAGGATCCGCCCTGGCACGCCCTGGTCGGTGTCCCGCCTGGTCTCCGCAACCCTGTCCCGCGACCGCAGAAAGCGCCCGCGCGACGCTTCGGAATTCCTCTCCCGAGTGGACCGATGCCTGGGCCGGGCCGGGCAGGACCGCGAGGCGTTCCTGGCGGCCTACATGGCCGCGGTCCGTGCGGGCAGGAAATTCGCCTCCCCCCTGCCCCGCAAAGGTGTTTCGCCCTGGTGGTTCCTCGCGGTCGGGGGCGTGCTGGGTCTGGCCGCGGGACTCGCCGCGGCTTGGCGATGACCGCGAACTGGGTGGACCTCCTCGTGGCCGTGCTGGTGGGGGTGCCATTGGCGACGGGCCTCAAGGACGGCCTGATCTCAGGGCTCCTGCGTGGGGCCGGTCTGGTCCTGGCCGCCATCCTCGCCGTCTGGAAGATGCCCCTGCTGGTGTCGTGGATCGGGCGGGGACTGGGACTTTCCGGCCCATCCGCCGTCCTGGGGGTGCTCGCCCTGGCCCTCGGGACGGGGTGGCTTCTGGGCATGCTCGCCGCCTGGGGTTGGAAGAAGGTCTCCGCGGGCAGCGTCGGTTGGGCCGACCGCTTGGCTGGCGGCGCGTTCGGAGCGCTCAAGGGCGCCCTGGTCGCCTTGGGGGTGATCGCGGGACTTTCTCTCCTTTTTCCCCGCGCGAGGTGGGCGGCCCAACAGTCCTGGCTGGGTCACCACGCCCTGGGCCCCGCGATGGAGTGGACTCGGTCCTGGGTGGAAGACCGCATCCACCATTGGCGCACCGAGCCCTGAGCGTGGAACTTTCGGTCCGGATCGGCGAACTCGGTCGCCCGTGGCATCTGGCGATCGATCGCACCCGACTGCGATGGGCGCTGGTGGTGGGCGTCGTCCTGGGAATGGGGTGCCTCACGCTGCTCTACCAGCTCCTTTCGTCCGCCAAGATCTACCCCCAAACCCTCTACCAGTCGAGCAAGGCCATCACCGACGAGGCGGCACTCGCCAGACTCCATCGGCAGGCCGAACAGATGGGCATGGAGGTCGCCTCCCTGGACTCCGTGCGGGAGCGGCTGGCCGGACGGTTCGGGTACACGGATTCGTCCTTCGCGACGGCACGGGGGACCGTGTCCGATGCCCGACTGCTGGAAACGCTCTTTCCGGATCTGGAAGGCGACGAGGCCTGGGCGCGTTCCGTGGAAGACATGGGAGAACACGCGACCGTGTCCAGGGCGAGCCTGGTCCGCTCCTCCGACCTCGCGACCCGCCGGATGTCCCAACTGGAGCAGACGCCGAGCATCGCCCCCGCCCGGGGGCCGTTTTCCTCCGGTTTCGGATGGAGATTGCACCCCATCCTGGGCGTCTACATGATGCACGAGGGGCAGGATGTCAGCGGGGCCGTCGGCGAGCCGGTCATGGCCACCGCGGCGGGAAGAGTTGTGCAGGCCGAGTTCAGTTCCTCCTTCGGCAACTACGTTGTGGTGAACCACGGCGGGGGGATCCAGACACTCTACGCCCATCTCAGCGCCTTCCGGTGCGAAATCGGGGAGCGCGTCCGACGCGGCGAGGTGATCGGACTTCTGGGGAGCACGGGAAGATCCACCGGTCCCCATGTCCATTACGAAGTCCATGTCGATGGCAAGCCCGTCGACCCCCTCCCTTGGATCCTTCCGACCACTTTGGTCCCCTAGTCCGCCTCCAGGAATCGACGACATGAGTCCCGTACTGCTGAAAAACGAGTCCATCGAAGTCCACATCTCGCCTCTCGGGGCGGAGTTGCGAGGCTTGCGACGCCTGGACACCGGCGTCGAATACATGTGGTCCGGGGATCCCGCCTTCTGGGCCCGGGTCTCCCCCATCCTCTTCCCCGTGGTGGGCCGTCTCGCCAACGACGCCTACACCTGGCAGGGACGGAGGTACTCGCTGCCGCAGCACGGCTTCGCCCGCGACCTGGAATTCGACGTGGTGCACGAGGACGAACAGGAAGCCTCCTTCCTGCTCGGTTCCGCGGGCCCTTTCCTGGACCGGTATCCCCAGCAGTTCCAGTTGGCGGTCTCCTACGCCCTGGACGGGAATGCGCTGAAACTGCGCTACGACGTGTTCAACCCGTCCTCCACCGACGACCTCCTCTTTTCCCTGGGCGCCCATCCCGCCTTCCGCTGGCCCCTGGCCCCCCAGGTCCCGGCGGACACCTACCACCTTTCCTTCGAACACACCGAAGCCGCCGATCGTCTGGAGGTGGGGATCGACGGACTGCTCACCGGGAAGAAGGTTCCCTTCTTCCGCGATGTGGACCAGCTCAAGCTTCGTCCCGACCTTTTCCGCGCCGGGGCGGTGGTCCTGGAAGGGCTCAAGTCGGATTCGATCCGCTTTGGAGCCGACGAGGGGCCGGCGGTCCGACTCACGGCTCCGGGTGCATCCTGGTGGGGGTTCTGGACCCACCCGGGGGCGTCCTTCCTGTGCCTGGAGCCTTGGCATGGCGTGGCCGACAAATTCGGTGCGGATTGGGACCTGCGCGGGAAGCCCGGGATCATCGCGCTTCCCCCGGGAGATTCCTGGAGCTGGAACCTTCGGATCGAAGCTCTCTGAATTAATTTTGGTGGGCACCGTCCGGATGTGCCTCCGGACTTGGCATCGCTCACCCAAGGAAATCCCGGATGTTCTTCCCGAATCCCGTGACCGGAAGCTTGGACTCCATGACCCCGGCCTCGCTTGCCCAGCAGTTGCAGGAAGCCACGCTATCGGATCTCCAACGAATGGAGGTCTTGGGTTCCGTCCCCATCTGGGTCCTGTCCGGACTCCGGTTGGAGCGCACGGGAGCGCGCCAAGTCGCACCGGGTTGGGCGGTGGGCGTCTACAGGACCGGTGAAGACGGACAGACGGAAACCGTTCCCAGTCCCGCGACGCCCAAACGGAGAGCCAGGAAGCGGTAGCCGCGTCGCCCGGGTGAGCGAGATCTGCGCTTCAGCGGAATTTCCAGCCCGGCGGCAAAACGATCTTNGGCTTGACNCCCTTCGGACCGGTGCATCCCACCTTGCCNTTCCANGGGTCCCANTCNAGNNTCCAGGATCCCTGCGGGGAGTTCCACAGGCTGGGAAAATTCCGCTCCACCAGGGCCNGATCCGAAGGAGCGGGGNCATCCGGAATCGCAGGCAGATCNGGGGGCGTGCCCAAACCGTCCAAACGNCGGACCAGCCATGCNTCGGGGGTTTCCGGCACCGCCACCCAGGTTCCGGCTTCCAGGCAACGCTCCAGNCCCANNAGGCGCAGACCGCGACGGGTCCTGTCCAGGATCCCCGGTTCCAGGCATCGCAGGACGGCACGCTCCCACACATCTCGGTCCCGGGGAAAGCCCTCCTCGCGCCCGATTTCGCTGCTGCCCACCTTGCGGCACCAACGGGCCCAGACTCGATTTCCCTCGCGGCGGGCCTCCAGGATCTCGGCGCGCCCCATCCCCAGGCGGATGGCCTGGGCGGCCGTCAGTCCTTGGGCGGACTCGATCCAGACCTGCTTGCGACCTTTCCCGTCCGTTCCGCCGTGCACGCCCACCGCGAGCGCGAGTTCCGGCGGCTTGCGCAGCGACAGGGATTGTCGAGAGGGGAGAAGCCCGGGTCCGTCCCCCAGCGCGTATTCCTCGCGCCCGGGCGGGCCGCGGCGGCGGCGGAGCGCGCGCGGTTCGAGTTCGTCGAGGCCCCTTGCCAACGTCTCCGACTGGAACTGGGCGGGCCAGCCGTCGGCATCGATGCCCAGCCGCGCCCGCAGACGTTCCCAGAGGCGCCGCGCCTCCCGCCAGGTGGAGAGGTGGACACCCGCGGCGCGGACCTCCGATTCGGAGAGGTCCAGGCTCCGGGCCAGGAGCGCGAGATCCCCGAAGCCTCCCGCGAAGGCGTCGCGCAGATCCATGCGGTCCGGGGAAGCCTTGCCGGGAAACAGCGGGCGCGACGCGGACAGCGCGGCCGCCAACGCCACGCCGTCGCGCAGGGCGGCGGTGCCGCGCAGCCTGAGGCAGAATCCGGCAAGGTCGGCGGGAAGGGGCAGGTCTCCCGCCTCGCGGGCGAGATCCGTGGGACGGCCCCCGGCAGGCGCCCAAGGATCCGGCTCCCAGAGTCCCAGCCGGGTGAAACGGTCCAGCGCCTCGGTCATGCCGTCGGCGCGGGGGCGGTCCAGCCACGGCAGGGTCGCGGGATCCACCCCGGCCACCAGCAACGGCAGGAGCCAGTCCTGGGGATCGTCCACCTGGATGGCGGGGCGAGGCCGGGCCTCCAACCGGGCGTGGGGTGCCCACAGGCGCACGCAGCGGCCAGGACGCACGCGGCCGGCACGGCCCGCCCGCTGGTCGGCGGAGGCCTGCGAGACGGGAGCGAGCTCCAGCCGGGGGAAGCCCCCGAAGCGCACGATGCGCCGTTCCAGGCCGGAATCCACGACGGCCACCACATCGGGAACCGTGAGGGCGCTTTCGGACACGTTGGTGGAAAGCACGATCCGCAGTCCCGGATCCGGGCGCAGGACGTCCGACTGCGCCTCCAGCGAAAGGCCTCCATGCAGGGACAGGATCCGACCCGGAACGCGCCCGTCCAACCAGGAGGCGCAATCCCCGATCTCGGAGAGACCGGGCAGGAAGGCGAGCACGGTCCCCTCGCAGGGATCCAGGAGACGCAGGGCCCGTTCCAGGCGCAGCGGCAATCCGTCCGGGTCGGGCAGGACCTGTCCGGGGGCGGGAAGGTGCTCCACATCCACCGGATGGGTCCGTCCCTCTCCTTCCAGCAGCGTCGCGCCCAGTTCCCGGGCCAGGCCAGCGGCATCGAGGGTGGCGGACAGCAACACCACCCTGCGGACCTGCCCGGTGAACCGCGCCCAGGCCAATAGGGCGTCCACGTCGGCGCGCCGCTCGTGGAACTCGTCCAGGATCCAGGTGGGGAACGCGTCCATGTCGCCAGACCCCGCCATGGCCAGCGCCACCCCCGGCGTGCAGAACAGGACTCGAGTGGACTTGGAACGGACCGATTCGTCGCGCACCACCCAACCGGCGAACGCCCCTGGAGGGGTCCCCGTCTCTTCCGACATGCGGCACGCCAGGGCCCGGGCGGCCACGCGCCGAGGCTCCACCACCAGCACGGGGCCGTCTTCTTCGGCCCAAAGGGGAACCCTGGTGCTCTTCCCGGACCCGGTGGGTGCGCACACCACCAGGGGTTTGGAGCGATCGCGAGCGGCGAACCCCGGCCGCAGCGCGTCGATGGGAAGAGTTTCCATGGTTCCTCAAATGTGATTTGTTTCTTTGGGGGTCTCATGCCCTCCGTTCTCATGCGTTCCGTTTCCGGGGTCCGAGGCATCGTCGGGGAGGGTCTGACTCCCCCGGTGCTGGTGGCCCATGTCCATTCCTTCGTCCAATCCGTGGGGCGCGGCCGCATCCTGGTGGGCCGGGACACCCGCGATTCGGGGCCGGCCATCGAGGATCTGGTCTGCGCGACGTTGGCGTTGTCCGGCTGCGACGCCGTCCGGTTGGGCATCGCCACCACGCCCACGGTGGAGATGGCCGTCCTGGCCGACGCCCATGCGGTGGGGGGGATCATCCTCACCGCGTCCCACAACCCCGCCGAGTGGAACGCCCTGAAGTTCCTGGACAGGAACGGTCTGTTCCTGGGACCCGACGAAGTCCTGGAACTGTTCCGCCGGGTGGACGAAGGGGAAACCCGGTGGGTCCGCCACTCGGGAATGGGCAAGATCCTTTCCGGGTCCGACGCCGACGATCTCCACGTCCAGGCCGTGATCGACCTCCCCTGCGTGGACCAGCGGTCCATCCGCGCGAGCAATTTCCGGGTGGCCGCCGATTGCGTGAACGGAGCCGCCTACCGCATCGCGCCCATGCTCCTGGAGAGGCTGGGATGCCAGGTGGTTCCCGTGCACGTGGAACCGGACGGCAGGTTCCCGCGCGGAGCCGAACCCGTTCCGGAGGCCCTCGGGATCCTGTCCGAAGCCGTGGTCCGCGAACACTGCGACCTGGGTCTCGCCTTCGATCCCGATGGCGACCGGCTGGCCCTGGTGGACGAGACCGGCACCCCCTTGGGCGAGGAAGCCACCCTGGCGTTGGGCGTGCGGCTCGTGTTGTCCACCACTCCCGGACCCATCGCCCTCAACCTCTCCACCAGCCGCATGTCGGAAGACCTGGCGGCGCGCGCCGGAGTCCCCTGCCTGCGCACCCCGGTGGGCGAGATCCACGTGGCCAAGGCCATGCTGCGCGAAGGCTGCGTGGTGGGCGGAGAAGGCAACGGAGGACTGATCATCCCCTCCCTGCACCCCGGTCGGGACGGGATCCTGGCCTCGGCGGCGATCCTCTCGCTGATGGCCGCCACCAAACGGAAATTGTCCGAACTCGCCGCGGAGCTCCCCCGCTACGGGATGGTCAAGACCAAGTTCGCCCTGGAGGGCAAGTCCCTGGACGGTGCCATCCAGGCACTGAAGGCCCGATTTCCGGAGGCGGCCCTGGACGAAACCGACGGCCTGCGCCTCTCGTGGCCCGATTCGTGGCTGCACGTGCGCGCCTCCAACACCGAGCCCATCCTGAGAGCCATCGCCGAAGCCCCCACCATCGAACAGGCCCGCGACCTCTGCCGCGCCGCCGAAGAGGTCCTCTGAAATGTGCGGAATCGTCGGATATCTGGGAGAACGCCAAGCGCTCCCGTTGCTTCTGGAAGGACTCAAGCGCCTGGAGTACCGCGGCTACGACTCCGCCGGTGTGGCCATCCGCCATGGCGACCAATTCCACGTCTGCCGCGAGATCGGGAAGGTGGCCGCGCTGGAGGCGAAGGTGGGGAAGGACCCCTCGCGCTACGGGGGAACCGAGGGCATGGCGCACACCCGCTGGGCCACCCACGGCATGCCGTCGGAACGCAACGCCCACCCGCACCGCGACGACAAGTCCGGGATCGTGCTGGTGCACAACGGGATCATCGAGAACTACCAGACCATCAAGAAGGCCTTGGAGGCCAAGGGCCACCGGTTCACCAGCGAGACCGACACCGAGGTCCTCGCCATGCTGGTGGGCGAGCTCTACGAGGGCGACCTGGAGTCGGCGGTGCAGGCCGCCCTGCGCGAAGTGACGGGGGCCTACGCGATCGTGGTGGCCTGCGAAGGCGAGCCGGGCGTGCTGGTGGCCGCGCGCAAGGGCAGCCCCCTGATGGTGGGCGTGGGGCGCGACGAGTACGTGGTCGCCTCGGATCCTTCCGCCATCGTGGCCCACACCCAGCAGGCCTTCGCGCTGGAAGACTTCACCGTGTGCCGCATCTCGCGGGAGGGCTACCGGACCTCCAACCTGCACAACGCGCCGGTCACCCCCAAGCTCATGGAACTGGAGATGAACCTGGAGCAGATCGAACTGGGGGACTTCCCCCACTTCATGCTCAAGGAGATCTTCGAGCAGCCCGACGCCCTGCGCAACACCCTGGGCGGCCGCATCGACCTGGACCGCGGCGAGGTGGTCCTGGGCGGTCTGCAGCACATCGGGCGGGACCTGGCGCACGCCCGGCACATCGTGTTCACCGGTCAGGGCACGGCGTGGCACGCGGCGCTGATCGCCGAATACATGATGGAGGCCCTGGCCCGCATCCCCTGCGAGGTCCAGTACGCGAGCGAATTCCGCTACCGCAACCCCATCGTGGAGGACGGCACCGTGCTGGTGGCCATCTCCCAGTCCGGAGAGACGGCCGACACCCTGGCCGCGCTGGAGGAGGCCAAGGCCCGCGGCGCCACGACCCTGGGGATCGTGAACGTGGTGGGATCGTCCATCGCGCGGATGACCGACGCGGGCGTGTACCTGCGCGTGGGGCCGGAGATCGGCGTGGCGAGCACGAAGGCCTTCACCGGGCAGCTCGCCGTGAGCGCCCTGATCGCGCTGTACGCGGGACGGCGCAAGCACCTCTCCATCGACGCCACCAAGCGGCTCCTGGGCGAACTCAACATGGTCCCGGACAAGATCCGTCGCGTCCTGGACCAGTCCGACGCCATCCGCGACCTGGTGGCCAAGCTCGTGGACCGCGAAAACTGGCTCTTCCTGGGGCGCGGCTACAACTACCCGGTGGCCCTGGAGGGGGCGCTGAAGATCAAGGAGATCTCCTACATCCACGCCGAAGGCATGCCCGCCGCCGAGATGAAGCACGGTCCCATCGCCCTCATCCACGACGGCATGCCCTGCGTGTTCGTGGCCCCGCGCGGCAGCCAGCACGAGAAGGTGATCGGGAACATGCAGGAGGTGCGCGCCCGCGGAGGGCGCATCATCGCCATCGCCACCGACGGCGACGAGGAGATCGCGGCCAACGCCGACGAGATCGTGCGGGTCCCCCACTGCCCCGAGGTCTTCAGCCCCATGGTCACCACGGTAGCCCTGCAGCTCATGGCCTACCACGCCGCGGTCCTGCGCGGCCACGACGTCGACAAGCCCCGGAACCTCGCCAAGTCCGTCACGGTGGAGTGAGGTCCGCTCGCTGGGCCTCCGAGTCCCTGCCTCGCCCACCTCTCCCTCGCCCGCCTCACCCACCTCACCCCTCCCTCGCCGGTGGCGAGGGTGTCCCCTCTCCAACAAGTGGAGAGGGGAATACGAAGCATGCCCCCTCTCCACTTGTTGGAGAGGGGGACTGGGGGTGAGGTGGGGAATGGGGGTGAGGCGGGACATCTCGCTGGGCGCAGTGCGGTCCCGCGGGTATCTTCCCGTCCAGGCCACAGCGCCAGGAGGGCTCACCATGAGCGACCACGCCCAGAAGATCCGCGAGCACGTCAAGGGAATCGCCGAGGAGGTCCGCAGCCTCGTGCACGACAAGACCCCGGAAGCCGGGGAGGTGGGAGACCACCTGAAGTCGGCGGCCAGGGAAACCCTGCTGGCGGCCCGGACCGCGTTGGACAAGGCCATCGAAAAGCTCTCTCCCACCTGAGCGCGGGTCCCTCGCGGCCCCGGACGCGAACGAGCTTTTTCCCTCGTTCGGTCCGCACCACGGCCTTCGTGCTGTGCCTGGCCACGGCCTACTACACCCTGAACCGCCTGCGCGGTTTCCTTCCGTGGAAATCGCACCGGTCCCTGACGCTGCGCGCCCACCGGATCTTTTCCGCCTGGTTCGTGGGGATGGCGGTGGACCTCAAGGGCGCCATCATCAAGATCGGGCAGATCCTGTCCATCCGCCGCGACCTGATGCCGCCGGAATGGATCGTTCCCCTGTCGCGCCTCCAGGACGAGGTGGAATCGGTTCCGTGGGACGACCTCCGCGAACCGGCCCTGTCGCGCCTTCCCGCGCTCGCGGATCTGGCGGTGGAACCCGAAGCCCTGGCCGCGGCCAGCTACGCGCAGGTCCACCGGGCCCGCACGCCGGAAGGACGGGAGGTGGTTCTCAAGGTGCGCCACCCCGGCCTGGAGGAGGCGGTCCGCTCCGATCTTCGATCGTCCGCGCTGGCCGTGCGGTTGCTCTCCCGCTTCCTGCCCGGAATGGACCTGGCCGAAGCCCACGGGGCCATCCGCGAATCGCTGCTGCGGGAACTGGACTTCGCGCTGGAGGGAAAGAGCCTGGAGGCCTTCCGCGCCCAGTTCCAGGGCGAGAAATGGTCGTGGCTCGGATTCCCGGAGGTGTTTTGGGAGTACACCTGTCCCCATGTCCTGTGCTTGACCTACCTCCCCCACCCCACCCTGCGCCAGGCCCTTCCCACGTTGCGGAAGGACCGGCACGAGGTCTTCCAACGGATCGCGCGCATCTGGTACCACTCGGTGTTCCACCACGGCTTCTTCCACGCCGACCCGCACCCCGGGAACATCCTGGTGGGCACCGATGGAAAACTCTACCTGATCGACTTCGGGATGATGGGCCGGGTGGACCGCCGTACCGCCGGAGGCCTGCGACGCCTGCTCGCGGGTCTGGTGGACTTGGACTCGTCGACCATGGTGGAGGGCTACCGCCGCCTGGGGATCGTGCGGACCCCCGCCGACGAGCGCCTGCTCCAGGACCTCTTCGAGGAGTTCCTGGCCGCCTTCCGCCACGCCACCCCCCAGTCCATCGGGGCCCTGGCCGAGGCCTCCCGGCTTCCCGAGCGCAGCATGGACCTGGTGGGCCAGGCGGAAGATCTGCGCTTCCCGCACCAGGTGGTGCTCCTCTTTCGCGCCGAAGGTGTCGTGGAGGGACTGGCCGGGTCGCTCTTGCCCGACGAAACCCTCCCCGAGGCCCTGGCCCCCTCCTTCGCGGACTTTCGCGAGTCGGCCACCGAACAACTGCGCGACGAGCTCCAGGACATCTGGAGCTTCGCGCGGTCCTTTCCGGGAGAGGCCCGTCGCACGCTGGAGCTTCTGCGGGAGGGGAAGATCGCGATCCGGACGGAGGACCCGAACTTCCGGAAGGCGCTCTTCTGGGCCGGACGCCTGTGGCAGCGGTCGGTGATCGCGGCCCTGGCCGGGGGGGCACTTTGGTTCGTGACGGGTTTTTCGGCGCCCACGCGGGTGTTGGATTGGGTGCTGTGGGGGGTGTTCGTGGGGGCGGTGCTGTTGTTGGCGCGGACGAGGCCGTGATTGTTTCCGAGGGCGATTCATGAATCGCCCCTACGTATTATTTGGGTATACGCATGAACAACGAAAATTGTCAGACCGGGTCCGGGCCGGGGCCCATTCCATTCTCGGATCTTTCGCCTTTGTATCGGGAGGTGGGGGCTGCCGTGGAGGCTGCGGCCATCCGCGTGCTGCGGGCCGGGTGGTATGTGCTGGGGCCCGAGGTGGAGGTTTTCGAGGAGGCGTTTGCGCAGGCGATCGGCTCCCGGCATTGCGTGGGGGTGGACAGCGGGACCTCGGCGTTGCGGCTGGCGTTGCAGGCCGCGGGAATTGGGCCCGGCGACGAGGTGATCACCACGCCGTTCACGTTCATTGCCACCGTGGAGGCCATCCACCAGATCGGGGCCGTCCCGGTGCTCGCGGACATCGATCCGGTCACCTGGAACTTGGACCCCAATCGCGCCGAGGCCGCCATCACGCCCAGGACCCGCGCCATCCTGCCGGTCGACATTCATGGCCGGCCCGCGAACCTGGACGCCTTCGAGGACATCTGCAAGCGCCACGGCTTGATCCTGGTGGAAGACGCCGCCCAAGCGCATCTGGCCAGATCCGGCTCTCGCCTGTGCGGCACTGTGGGCTCCGCCGGGTGCTTCTCGTTCTACCCCGGCAAGAACCTGGGCAGTGCCGGAGAGGGCGGCGCGGTGGTCACCAACGACCCGGACCTGGCCCAGCGCGTGCGCATGTTGCGCAACTTCGGGTCGGAGCGCAAATACGAGCACACTCTCCCGGGCGGCACCAACGCAAGACTGGAATCCATCCAAGCCGCCATCCTGATGGCCAAGCTTCCCCACCTGGAAGCCTGGACCC
>JGI12269J14319_10002856_pt1 | contig 16459 bp, 15 predicted proteins | sample PeaSoiSIISIP2007_FD_14319 | JGI IMG/M metagenome (IMG submission 14319) | reverse complement strand
AGACCCCCAGCCACAACCACAGCGGCTCGCGGGCGACGACCCCGAAGTGCCGCAGCACGACCAGGATCGCCAGGGCCGCCGGGCCCATCCCGTAGCTGAGGACGTGGGGACTGACCTTGAAGCGCCCGGAACGGGGCTCCCCCACCTCGTCGGCCCTGGTCGATCCGCTCCATCCGGGGGCGCCGCCCACCGGCTGTGCATCTGTGGGCCCAGCGGGCATGTTCCCCCCTTTCGTGCTGCGAGCAGCTATTTCGCGCGTTGCCGTATCGACGACGGGGCCGAGGTCCTTGAGAGGAGGCGGGCGTGGTGGGGCAAAAGGACCCACGTCCATCGGCCGCACGAGCCTGAGGACGCCAGGCCCCGGGGGTCGCCAACCCCCGGGCCACGACGGACAGGCATTGATCGAAGGACCATCATTCCTCGTGTCCGAGTCACTACGAAGAGTGATTCTATCGGCACGGCGACGGCTGACGGTCTCGGTGTCCTGCGGGCCGGAGGGGAGCCGCGTCCTGGCGCCTGCGGGGTTTCCGGAAACCGTGCTCAGAGCGGGCGCGACCACCAGCCCTGCTCCTCCACCGCCAGGCCGGCATCGGCCAGCTTCTCCAGGGCGAGCGACACCTCCCCCACGGGGAGGCCGCTGCGCAGCACCACGGTGTCGAGTGTGGCGGGGTCATGGTCGAGCGTCCGCCGCACGCGACGCGACACCGCCCCCAGTTCCGGACGACGGGCGGTGGAGCCCGCCACCGCGACCGTTCGGGGCCGACGCGGCGGCACCACGGTCGGGGCGGTGGCGATGGCCAGCTCGACGGCGACGAGGACGTCGGCGGTATCGCGCATGAGCGTCGCACCGTCGATGAGCAGTTGATTGGTTCCCCTCGACGCCGGACTGCGGACCGAGCCGGGCACGGCGCCCACGGTGATACCGCGGTCGAGGGCGGCGTCCACCGTGTACAACGATCCCCCGGTGACGTGGCACTCGACGACCACGACGACGTGGGCCAAGGCGGCCATCACCCGGTTGCGGACGGCGAACCACCAGCGGGCGCTGTGCACGCCGGGCGGGATCTCCGACAGCACCACGCCCCGGGCCGCGACCGCCCGGCACAGGGCGGCCTGGGCACGCGTGGTCGGGGCGTCGAACGCATGGCCCAGCACCGCGACAGGGGGCGCGGCGTCGGCGGGGCGGAGCGCTCCGCCATGGGCGGCGGCGTCGATGCCCCTGGCCCCGCCCGACACCACCACCACGCCGGCGGCGGCAAGTCCCTGACCGATCTCGGTCGCCAGCCGGAGCCCGTAGGGCGTGGCCGAGCGGGTCCCGACCACGGCCACCCGCGGCCGGTCGTCGAGGACGCCTAGGTCTCCGCGGACGAACAGGACGGCCGGGGCCTCGTGGTCGGCGGCCAGTGCCGGCGGATAGCCCGGGCTGCCCATGACGGTGACGTCGACGCCGGTGCGCGCACAGGCCGAGGACACGGCCTCCACGGTGGCGGGGACGGCCTTGGCCCGGTACCTGCCGTGCGGGTCGGCACGGTGACGACCCTTGGCCAGTGCCGCCCACGCCGAAACCGGGTCGTAGCCGTCGAGGAATCTCCGCAGCGTGGTCGGCGACGATCCGAGTGCGGCCAGCGCGGCACCGTGGCGCTGCTCGGCGGTGAGCGGGGCGACGCCGTTCACCGCTCCCCCCCGGGCACGAGGACGGACCGTGCCGACCGGAGGGTGAGCGCCTCTGCCACCTGGCGCTCGCCGACCGGCCCGGTGACACCGTCGAGGTCGGCGATGGTACGCGCCACCCGCCGGATGCGGTGCAGCCCCCGGGCGGAGAGCGCACCCGAGCGCAGGCGCCGTTCGAGCAGGGCGGCGCCATCCGGTGTGAGCGGGACGCGATCGTCGAGTGCGCCGACGGGCAGCTCCGCGTTACAACGGACGTCGCGCCCGGCCGCCGTGTGCCGGGCGGCGAGCACCCTCGCGGCCACACGGGACGACGACTCCCCCGGTGGCCCCCCGAGCAGGTCGTCCACGTCGGGCCGGCCCAGGGCGACGGCGAGGTCGAAGCGGTCCAGCAGCGGTGCGGACAGCCGTCGCAGATACCGGGCCCGCATGGCGTCGGTGCAGCGGCAGGCGCCGGAGAGACCTCCCTGCCCGCAGGGACAGGGGTTCATGGCCCCCACGAGGAGAACGCGCGCCGGGAGGTCCACGCCGGCGCGGGCCCGACGGATCCGGATGACCTGCTCCTCGAGCGGTTGCCGCAGCGCGTCGAGCACGGCGGCCGGGAACTCCCCCAACTCGTCGAGGAACAGCACGCCGGCATGGGCCAGCGACACCTCGCCGGGACGGAGCCACGGTGATCCGCCTCCCACCAGCGCGACGTCGGTGGCTCCGTGATGGGGCGCCCGGAACGGGGGCCGGAGGGGAAGGGCTCCACCTCCCGCCGGGACGCCGGCGGCGGAGTGGATGCGGAGGACCTCGAGCGCGTCGTCACGCGTGAGGGCGGGCAGGAGCCCGGGCAGGCGCGAGGCGAGCATCGTCTTGCCCGAACCGGGCGGCCCCACGAGGAGAAGGTGGTGCCCGCCGGCGGCGGCGATCTCGAGGGCGCGGCGGGCCACGGGCTGGCCTCGGACCTCGGCCAGGTCGGCGGTGGGCGCTTCCACCGCGGCCCGGTCCGGTCCGGCCGGGAGGGCGGGCCAGGGGACGGTGCCGCGCAGCGCGGCAAGCAGATCGGCCACGCTGCGCGCCGTCCGCACCCGGTCACCGGCGACCAACGCTGCCTCGCCGGCGGCGGCGACGGGCACCACGACATGCCGGCCCGTCATGACGGCCACCAGCGACACGACGCCGGGGACGGTGCGCAGCGAACCGTCCAACCCGAGCTCGCCCACGAACCCGGTGTCCTCCACGCAGCGCGGCGGCAGGGCTTCGGTGGCCACCAGCAGGCCGACGGCGATGGCCAGGTCGAGGCCGGCGCCCGTTTTCCGCAGGCCGGACGGCGCCAGGTTCACGGTGACGCGCCGGGCCGGCCACGACAGCCCGCTCGACAGGAGAGCGGCGCGGACCCGGTCACGCGACTCACGCACAGCGGCATCGGGGAGCCCGACGACGGTGAAGCCGGGTAGCCCCGACGACACGTGGACCTCTACCGACACAGGGCGTCCGTCCACGCCGTGGAGCGTGGCCGACGAGATGTTGGCGAGCATGGTGCGACTCCGGTTGTCGAGCGGCAGCCCGGGAGGCGGCAGCTTGCGAAGAAGGCGGACCGGTGTCGGCGCGGGTCACGCGAGCGCTCGGACCAAGATACGCCGGGGCTGTGTCGCGCTCCATCAGCGGCAGCCAAGAGCCCGTGGCGGCCCGCTCTTCGTCGACAGTGAACGGTGAGACCTGGACGAGGCGCACCCTGAGCAGTCGGACACCGCTGAGCGAGAAGGGGGGTCGCCCTGATCGCTCTGAAGGCTCGGTGCTTCGGACCCGGCCCCCTGATGGCGGCGCCCTGGGCGCGGCGCGCGCCGCCAAGCGCTTTACGAATCTCGAATTTCGGCGGCGCCGGCGCGATGACGGTCCCGGTCGAGCTCGACGTCGAGCTCGGCTCCGAGCAGGACCGCCATCGCCGTCAGGAACAACCACAGCAGGAGCGCCGCCACGCCGGCGAAGGTGCCGTAGGACCGCGACTGGTGGCCGAAGTGGTCGAGGTAGAAGGAGAACGCCGCCGACGCCGCCAACCAGCCGAGGGCGGCGACCACCGCCCCGGGGCTCGCCACCCGCAGACGCGACCGACCGTGGTTGGGCCCGACGGCGTAGTACACGGCCAGGAGCAGCATCACGAGGGCGAGCGCTCCCGCCCACCTCATCGCCGCCCAGGCCGCGTCGAACGCCGGACGGGCCAGCCCGACCGACGACGGCAGGAGCGACCGGATGGGATCGCCGAGGACGAGGAGTCCCGACGCCGCCCCCCCGAGCAACGCCGTGAGGACCAGGAGAGGCACGGCCATGAGCCGGCGCCGGACGAATCCGCGATCGGCGGTGATCTCGTAGGCCACGTCCAGGCCCACCTGCAGCGCTGCCATCGACTCCACTCCGCTCCACAGAGCCACGACCACGGCGAGAGCGACGGCGAGGCCACCCCGGGCACCGGTGAGCGGGTTCCGCAGGGCGGCGTCGACCGCCTGGGACGCCTGAGCGGGCAGGAGCACGCCGACGTCGCGCACCACGTCGCGCTGTTGGGCGGCCGACAGGCCGACGATGCCGAGGACGGCGACGGCGGCGACGATGGCGGGAAAGAGGGCGAGCACCCAGTGGAAAGCCAGGCTGGCGGCATTGGTGGTGATGCGATGGCGCGTCGACCGGGCCAGCGTGCCACGACCGACGCGCCACCACATGCGGACGTCGAAGACCCGGCGGAGCGCGGCCCGCGTCAGCGAACCGCCTGCCCGGCGGCGTCGACGGCGTACCACAGCCCGCCCGAGTCCCGCACGCCTTCACCGTTGTCCTCACCGGCGGCCGTGTCCCCGATCCAGTGGTAGAGGGGCCAGCCGTCGTAGGTCACCTGCAGCGAACCGTCGCTGCGCCGCGCCGTCCCCACGAGCCCCGGTTCTGCACCCGGCCCCGTCACGGGAGCGGTCACCCCGGCCGGAAGCGTGAGGGGAGGCCAGCGTGCGGCGCAGTAGCCCGAACACGTCGATCTCCCGGCGCCGTCGTCGGGCACGAAGAGGTAGAGCGTGAGGCCGTACCCGTCGACGAGGACCCGGCCGAGGCCCTTCACCGTGGCGGTGTGCACCGCGTAGGTCGGCTCTCCCGCCGCCGTGGTGGGGGCCACACCGGTGGGGATGCCCACGCCCCCGGCAGAGGACCCGCACGCACCCAGTGCCGCCGGCGCGCCGAGAAGGCACACGACTCCCAACACCCCGATCCGACGTGGCACGCCCACCGCGGTGGCATGGTACCCGGACCGGCCCGCCCCCACGCCGGCCGGGCCGTCAGCGACCCTCGAAGCGGGGCTCGCGCTTCTCGGCGAAGGCGCGCATGGCCTCGGCCGTGTCGGCCGTGCCGAAGTTGATGGTCTGGCAGCGCGCCTCGTCCTCGAGCGCCTGGGCCATGCTCACCGCCATGGCGTTGTCGAGGAGCGCCTTGCTGAGCGACAGTGCGATGGGGGGACCCGCCGCCAGGCGTCGGGCCCAGCCGTCGACGAAGGCGTCGAGCTCGTCGTCGGCCACCACCCGGTTGACGAAGCCGTAGTCCGCCGCCTCGGCGGCGGAGAGCATGTCGGCGAAGTACACGATCTCCTTGGCCCGGTGCAGCCCCACGAGCCTCGGCAGCATCCACGACGAGCCCCCGTCGACCGAGAGCCCGCGGCGGGCGAAGATCTGCGAGAAGCGGGCGTTGTCCGACGCGACGATGAGGTCGCAGCCGAGGGCCAGGCCCATGCCGGCCCCGGCGGCCACGCCCCGCACCTTGGCGATGGTCGGCTTGAGCAGCGAGCGCAGCGCCAGCACCACCTGACCGAAGAACCGCATCCGCACCAGGTGGGGGTCGTCGGGGTCCCCGCTCACCCCGCGGGGGTCACCGATGTCCGCACCCGAGCAGAACGCCCCACCGGCGCCGGTCATGACGACCACGCGGTCGTCGCGACGCCGGGCCACCTCCGAGAAGGTCCGCTGGAGCTCCTCCCACATGAGCCCGTTGCCGGCGTTCTTGCGCTCGGGCCGGTTGAGCGTGACGGTCACGACACCGCCGTCTCGTTCCACGATGATGGTCTCGGTGCTCACGGCCTCACCCTATCGACCGGCCCTCGGTCATCACCAAGACGGGTCATCACCGGGCTCGGCCGACGTGGACCGGGCCGGGCGCGGGCCTCAGAAGGCGTCCTCGAGCACCTCGACCTCGAGGGCCCCACCGGGTCCGGGGGTGACGGCGGCGACGTCGAAACGGACCTCGCGGTAGGACCGTCCACCGCGCTGCGCCTGCAGCCATCGGGTGGCCAGCCGGCGCAGCCGGCCCTGCTTGGCCCCCGTGACCGCCTCCCAGGGGGACCCGAAGCGGCCCGACGAGCGGGCCTTCACCTCGCAGAACACGATCACGTCACCCGACGGGGCCCGGGCCACGAGGTCGATCTCCCCCTCCGGGCATCGCCAATTGCGAGCGAGGATCTCGTAGCCCGAACGTACGTACCAGGCGGCGGCGGCCGCCTCCCCGCGGGCACCCAGCGCGGCGGGACGCGCCGTGGGCACCTCAGGTGTCGTGCTCGGGCAACCGCTCCACGTTGACGTCGCGGAACGTGAGCACCCGCACGTTCGGCACGAAGCGCGCCGGACGGTACATGTCCCACACCCAGGCGTCGGTGAGCTCCACCTCGACGCAGGCCGGTGATGCGGTGTCGCGCAGGGTGACCTTGACGTCGTTGGCCAGGTAGAAGCGCCGCTCGGTCTCCACCACGTACCGGAACAGCGGGAGCACCGTGCGGTACTCCTGCACGAGCGCAAGCTCGATCTCGGCTTCGTACCGTTCGAGATCCTCTTCGCTCATCGTTGCTGGACCACCGTCGATCCGATCCGGGCCGGGGGAAGGGGGCGCGCTAGGTGCGCGCGGCCCGCTTCTCTTTGATCTTGGCGGCCTTGCCGACCCGACCGCGCAGGTAGTACAGCTTCGCCCGCCGGACGTCGCCCCGGGTGACGACCTCGATCCTGGCCAGGATGGGCGAGTGAACCGGGAACGTCCGCTCGACCCCCACGCCGAAGCTCACCTTGCGCACGGTGAACGTCTCCCTGGCGCCCGTACCCTGCCTGCGGATCACGGCACCTTGGAAGACCTGGTTGCGTTCCCGGTTGCCCTCGACCACGCGCACGTGGACCTTGAGGGTGTCACCCGGGCGGAAATCGGGGATGTCGTCTCGGAGGCTCTCGCGATCGACGATGTCGGTGGGGTTCATGGCGCGTCCCTTCACGGGTCCAGCTCCGAGCGGCCCGGGCAGCGTCGCCGGGGCCACCGCTGTCGACGGGGGCGGCCGAACCGTACAAGCCTGCCGGAGCGGCCAGGATAGCCGCACCCCGGGCCGGGCCGCACCCTATCGCCCTGAGGCGGGGTAGACACCTGGACGGGAACTACTCGTGCTCCCCGTTGCGCTCCCCACGGTCCGGCGGGCGGGGGGCCGGCGTCGGTTCCTCGGGCCACTCCTCGAGCAGACGCCGCTCCTCGTCGTCGAGCCCGCCACGGGCCTCGACCAGGTCGGGGCGGCGGGCGAGCGTCAGGCGCACGGCCATCGCCCGCCGCCAGCGGGCGATGCGCCCGTGGTCGCCGGTGAGCAGGATCTCGGGCACGGGCCAGGCCCGGAACACGGCCGGCCGGGTGTACTGGGGGTACTCGAGCAGGCCAGCGGTGAAGCTCTCGTCCCGGGCCGAGGCGTCGTTCCCCATGACACCGGGGACGAGGCGCGCCACCGCCTCCACCACCACCAGGGCCGCCGCCTCCCCGCCGCTCAGCACGTAGTCACCGATCGACAGCTCCCCGTCGACCAGATGGTCGGCCACCCGCCGGTCCACGCCTTCGTAGCGCCCGCACAGCAGCGAGAACCCGCCCGAGGCCGATCCGCCCGTGGCCGCCAGCTCTTCCACCACCCGTTGGTCGAGGCGCCGTCCACCGGGGCCGAGCAGGAACAGCGGACGGGGCGGCGCCACCGACTCGACCGCCTCGAAGATGGGCCCGGGGGCGAGGACCATGCCCGCACCGCCGCCGAAAGGCGCGTCGTCCACCGACCGACGCGGGTCGGCCGCACCGGCCCGCAGGTCGTGGACGCGCACGTCGAGCAGGCCGAGACGGCGGCCCCGCCCCAGCAGCGAGCCCTCGAGGAAATGCTCGACCAGCTCGGGGAAGATGGTGAAGACGTCGACGCGCACCGGCGGGATCACGCCTGGTCGAGCAGGCCCGGCGGCGCGTCCACCACCACGCTGCCCGGGGTCCGCTCCACCACGAAGCGCAGGGGGACGAGCCGTCCGTCGTCGAGCTCGAGCAGATCGCTGGCGGCATTGGCCACCACGGCCCGGACGGTCCCGAGCCGCGTGCCGTCGGGGGTGACGGCGGCGGACCCCACGAGCTCGTGCACCCACCAGGCGTCGTCGTCGGCGAGCGGCCGCCCCCGCAGCACGGTGCCGCGGATGCGCTCGGCCTGCTCCAGGGTCCCCACCCCCTCGAACCGCACCAGCCACCGGGGCCCGAAGGGGCGGGCGGACTCCACCACGAGCGGACCCCGATCGGTCTCGAGCGAGGACCCGGCGACGACGCGTTCGGGCCGGTTGCTCACGAAGGCCACGACCACCTCGCCCTGCAGGCCGTGCGGTTTCACGACGGTGCCGACCTCGAGCAGCCGCTCTTCGGACCCCGGCCCGGAGCCGGGACCGGGCTCGTCAGTCGTCGACGAAGTCGACGTTGGTGTCCATCCCGTCGCGCGAGCCCGCCACCCGCACCACGGTGCGGATCGCCTGCGCCACCCGACCTCGACGACCGATCATCCGGCCCATGTCACCGGGCGCCACGTGGATCCGGAAGCGCACGCCGCGGCTCGACTCCTCCGTTTCGACGACCACCGCGTCGGGCTCGCCGGCCAAGGACCGGGCGATGTAGTCGAGGACGCCTCGGGCGGTGCCTCCCTCGACGCGGTTGCCCGCCATGTCGTCCACGGCATCCTCGGCGTCGAGGTTGCCCATGTCATCGAGCTCGTCGCTCACTTGGCACCGGGCCGGTACTCGTCCCAGGCGCCCGAGGCGCGCAGGAGCTTCTCCACCCGGTCGGTGGGCTGTGCCCCCTGGCGCAGCCACCTGAGGGCCTTGTCGTTGTCGATCTTCACGATGGCGTCGGGCTCGGCCGTCGAGCGCCCCCGCGGGGCGTAGGTGCCCACGATCTCGATGAAGCGGCCGTCGCGCGGCGACCTGCTGTCGGCCGCCACCACGCGATAGGTCGGCTGCTTCTTCTTCCCCATCCGCATGAGGCGGAGCTTCACTGCCACCGTCTGGTTCCTGCCTTCCCTGTCGAGGGGTCCGAGCGCCATCGCGCGGACCTCATATTGTGGCCCGTCGGAGGGCANGGGTCGAAAACACCGGTCGGGGCCGACCCGGTACCCCCCAGCCAAGCCCCGGCGGGGTCTGGCCCCGGCACCTCCGGAGTCCTAGCTGCGGCGCCCGCCACCCCCCGATTTCGGGGTGACCCGCCCGCCTTTCTTCTTCTTGGAGCCGGGCCTGCCCTTGCCCCCCGGCACGGCGCCGCCGGAGGAGGCGGACGAACCCGACAGGCCACCGGGGAGCCCGCCCCCCGGTGCACCCCCGGGCAGCTCGAGCCCCCCGCCGTCGCCCATCCGCTCGGCCAGGGCCTGCGCCAGCCGGCCCCCTTTGCCCCCGCCGAGCATGCCCCCGAGCATCCCCGGGGAGCGCATGAGCTGCTGGGCCTCCTTGAACTGCCGCAGGAGCTGGTTGACCTCCTGGGTCGTCGTGCCGCTCCCCCGGGCGATGCGCACCCGGCGCGCCCCGTCGATGAGGGCCGGCTCGCCACGCTCGGCCGGGGTCATGGACCGGATGATCGCCTCGACCTGGGCCACCTGACCGTCGTCGATGGCGGCGTCGGCCTGCTTGAGCTCCTTGGGCACGCCGGGCATGAGGGACAGCAGCCCACCGAGGGAGCCGAGCTTCTTCACCTGCTGGAGCTGCGCCAGGAAGTCCTCGAGCGTGAAGCGTCCCTCGAGCAGGCGGGTGGCGCCCTCGGCCGCGACGTCCTTGTCGAACTCCCGCTCGGCCTGTTCGATCAGGGTGAGCATGTCCCCCATGCCGAGGATGCGGTTGGCCATCCGGTCGGGGTGGAAGAGGTCGAAGTCGGCGAGGCGCTCGCCGGTGGAGGCGAAGGCGATGGGCCGCCCCACCACCTGTTTGACGCTGAGGGCGGCACCGCCCCGGGCGTCGCCGTCGAGCTTGGTCAGGATGACGCCGTCGAGCGCGAGGGCGTCGTGGAACGCCCGCGCCGTGGCCACGGCGTCCTGGCCCGTCATGGCGTCGATCACCAGGAACGTGTAGCGGGGCTCGACCTCCGCCGACACCCGCCGCACCTCGTCCATGAGCGCCTCGTCGATGGCCAGGCGGCCGGCGGTGTCCACGATGAGGACGTCCCGGCCGAGACGCCGGGCCTCGCGCAGGCCGGCGGCGGCGACGGCCACCGGGTCCGTCGGCTCGCTGAAGACGGGCACGCCGGCCTGCTCGCCCAGGACCCGGAGCTGCTCCACGGCCGCCGGGCGCTGGAGGTCGGCCCCGACGAGCAAGGGGTTGCGTCCCTGCTGGCGGTACCACCGTCCCAGCTTGGCCGCGGTGGTGGTCTTGCCCGACCCCTGGAGGCCGGCGAGCAGGACCACGGTGGGAGGGGCCGACGCAAAGGTGAGGCGCAGCGTCTCGCCGCCCAAGACCTCGACGAGCTCCTCGTGGACGGCCTTCACCACCTGCTGTCCCGGGCTCAGGCTCTTGGACAGGTCAGCGCCCACGACCCGGGCGCGGATCCCGGACACGAGCGCCCGGGCCACGCCGATGTCGACGTCGGCCTCGAGCAGGGCGGTGCGGATCTCGCCCAGGGCCTCGTCGACGTCGGCCTCGCTCAGGCGACCCCGGCCCCGGAGGCGGCCGAGGATCCCCTCGAGGCGATCGGAGAGGGCGTCGAACATGCGGACGCTCAGGCTACCGGCCGGCGCCGCGCCGTCCGGTCCGGCACCGCCGCCCGATCACTCGAACCCCGATCACTCGAACCCCGATCACTCGAACAAGGCGTCGACGAAGTCGTCGGCATCGAAGGGCAGCAGGTCGTCAGGGCCCTCGCCCAGGCCGACGAGCTTGACCGGGAGCCCGAGCTCGCGCTGGATGGCGATGACGATCCCGCCCTTGGCCGACCCGTCGAGCTTCGTGAGCACCACACCCGTGACACCGACCGCCTCCAGGAACTGCCGGGCCTGCGTCAGCCCGTTCTGGCCGGTGGTGGCGTCGAGGACGAGGAGCACCTCCGTGACCCGGCCGGGCGGGCGGTCCGCCACGCGGCGGATCTTCTTCAGCTCCTCCACCAGGTTGACCTTGGTGTGGAGCCGGCCGGCGGTGTCGGCCAGCACGAGGTCGTAGCCGCGGGCCGCGGCGCGCTGCACGGCGTCGAACACCACCGCGCTCGGGTCTCCGCCCTCGGCCCCGCGCACGATGTCGACACCGGTGCGCTCCGCCCACTGCTCGAGCTGCTCACCGGCGGCCGCCCGGAACGTGTCGCCCGCCGCCAGCAGTACCGAGTGGCCCTCGAGGGCCTGGCGGCGGGCCAGCTTTCCGATGGTGGTGGTCTTGCCCACACCGTTCACGCCCACGAACAGCCACACGGTGGGGCCGTCGTGATCGACGGCCAAGGCCGTGCTCCCGGCGGTGTCGAGCGAGGCGCGCAGATCCTGGCGCAGCGCGGCGACGACGGCGTCGGGCCCGCGCAGCTCCCCCGCCGCCACCCGGGACCGCAGGTCCTCGAGCAACGACGTGGTGGTGGCCACCCCGACGTCGGCCCTGAGCAGCGCCTCCTCGAGATCGTCCCACGTCTCGTGGTCGACAGAGCCCCGGCCCCGCAGGGACCGCACGTAGCCGGAGATGAGACCGCGGGTCTTGCCGAGGCGCTCGCGCAGCTCGGGGGCGGGCGCCGGTGCCACGCCGGCCGGCGTGACCTCGGCCGGGGCCAGAGCGGGGGGCGCCGCCGTCGGGGCCGGAGCCTCGGGCGCGGTGCCCACCCCGGGCGGGGCGGTGGGAGCACGGGGTGCGGCCGCCGGAGCGGCTTGCGCCGTCGGCGGGGCGACCGTGGCGCCTGGCGCCGGCGGTGGCGCCAGGGTGGCGGGCGGCGGCGGGATCGCCCCACGCCCACGGCGCGGGACGAAGACCACCAGGGTGACGATCAGGGTCGCCACCACGACGGCGAGGACGATCCAGAGGACGATCATGGCGTGGGGAGCCTAATGGTGGCGCCCCGACGCCCCCGACGGCGTCGCACCACCCCCACGACGAAGACGTCGCCCTCCCGACGGCCGGTGACGCCACCGGGGGATGCGGGGCGCCGAGGAACTCAGGCCGGGGACGACGCGGGCTGGGTGTCGGTCGTGTCGCGACGCACTTTCTGGCTGACGACCTTGGAGGACCCTCCCGGGGTCATGGTCACGCCGTAGAGGGCGTCCGCCGACTCCATGGTCCGCTTCTGGTGGCTCACCACGATCAGCTGGGCTTCGGCCCTGAACTCGTGGAGCAGGTCGAGGAACCGGTGCAGGTTGACGTCGTCGAGGGCCGCCTCGACCTCGTCGAGGAGGTAGAAGGGCGACGGTCGGCTGCGGAACACGGCGAACAGGAACGCCAGGGCCACGAGCGACCGCTCCCCTCCCGACAGCAGCGAGAGCTTGCGCACGTTCTTGCCCGCCGGTCGGGCCTCGACCTCCACTCCGGTGTCGAGCAGGTCGGTGGGGTCGGTCAGGGTCAGACGACCCGTGCCCCCGGGGAAGAGGGCGGACACGAGCACCTGGAAGTGGTCGTTCACGTCCGCGAAGGCCTGCGAGAACACCCGCATGATCTCGTCGTCCACCGCCCGGATCACCTGGTGCAGCTCGCGCCGGGCGCGCCGCACGTCCTCGACCTGCTCCTCGAGGAAGCGGTGCCGCTCCTCCAGCGTGCCGAGCTCCTCCAGGGCGAGCGGGTTCACCGGCCCCATGGCCGCCAGCTCCTTGTCGACGGCGGCGGCTCGGCGGGCGGGGTCCTCCCCCTCGGGGACGTCGGGGCAGGGCGCTCCCAAGGCCTCTTCGGGCTCGCACCCGAGCTCCCGCCGCAACGCCTCGGCCGCGGCCTCGCGCCGGACGCCGGACTCGGCCAGCTCGAGCTCGAGTCGCTGGAGGTCGTGGCGAAGCTGGACCAGGCGCCCGTCCGCCTCCGAGCGCTGCCGGCGCAGCGCCTCCAGGCGAGAGCCGCCCGCCCGGACGTCGTCGAGCTGACGGCTGCGCCGCTCGCGCAGGTGGTCGAGCAGCGTCACGAGACGGGCCACCTGCGCCTCGACCACGGTGNCGAGCCGCTCGGTGGCGAGCGCCGCCGCCTCGAGCCGCCGCCGGCGATCGCCGGCGCGCTGGCGCTCCTCCACGTGGCCGGCCAGCCGGCGCTCGGTGTCGTGGAGACGGGACGTGAGCACGGCCCGCCGCTCGGCCAGGCCCGCCACCTTGACCTCGAGCTCCCGCCGCAGCACGGCCACCTGGGACCGGCGGTCCTCGAGCTGCCGCCGCGACTCGTCGGCCACCGCCAGCCGCCCCGCCGCCGACGCCGCCGCCTCCTCCAGACCGGGCAGGCGCTGCCGGAGGGCATCGAGCCGGGCCGCGTCCCGTTGGAGCCGTTCAGCCAGGGCCTGGCGGTTCCGGCCGGCCTCCAGCCACTCCTCGTGGGCGGTCCGCAATGCCGACCGCAGACGGTCGCGAGCTGCCACCAGGCCGGCGTGCCGGTCCTCCGCCCGCTCGGCCTGGCGGGCGGCATCGGCCTCCTCGGCCGCGGCCCGCACGGCGCCGCGCCGGGCCTCGTCCACGGCGGCGGCGGCGGCCTCGGCTGCCGTCACGGCGGCCTCGGCTTCGGCCCCGGCCTGACGGGCCAAGGCGGCCAGCCCGGGTCCGGTCGCCCGCACCAGCCAGCCGGCCGGCGAGAAGCGGTCGCCCTCGGTGCTCACCACCACCAGATCAGGCCGGCCCAGGGCCACGTCCAGGGCGGCCGCCCAGCTGCCCCGCACGACCACCACCCGACCGACCAACCGGTCCAGCAATGCCCGAACGGCCGGGACCCGGGCGTGCACGTGGCGACGCAGGAGGTCCGACCCCGCCGGCGCGTCCGCCGCCGGGTGGTCGAACGACGACCAGTCCGCCGCAACGTCCTCCAGGGCCTCGGCGACGAGCACGGTGCCGGGTGCGTCCCGTCGGTGCAGGGCGGTGAGCACGGCGCGCGCCGTCTCCGTGCCGTCGACGACCAGAGCCCCCAGCCCGGCGGCGGCGGCCGCCTCGAAGGCGGAGGTCCACCCCTCGTCCACGTCCACCAGATCCCGGAGCGTGCCGAGCACGCCGGCCATGTCACCGACGACGTCGGCCCCGGGCCCACCATGCTCCTCGGCCGCCCGCCGAGCCAGCGCCTCGGCGCGCGCCTCGAGCCGGTGCCGTCGCCCCTCGGCCTGTCGCTGCGTCTCCTCGGCGCCCCGCAGAGCCTCCTCGGCCAGGGCGTGCCCGGTCCGGGCCTCCTCGACGCGTCGCCTGTCGTCGGGCCGGGTGTCGTCCAGGACCTGGAGCTGGTGCCCCACCTCGGCCGCCTCGGCCTCGAGAGCCTGGCGCCGCTCACCGGTGACACGGACGCGCTCCTCGGCGCCGGCCAGGCCGGCGCCGTCGTGCTCGAGGGAGCGCTGCAGCGGTTCGAGCTGGCCGCGCGCCATGGCGTAGGCCTCCTCGGCGGTCCGCAGACCGGCCAGATCCAAGAACGACGCCTCGTGCTCGGCCAGGTGGCGGGCCAGGGCGTGTTCGGCGGCACGGACGTCCTCGGCCTGGGGCACCAGGGCGTCGTCGTCGTGCCCGGTCACCTCGAGCTCGGTGGCGAGCCGGGCCGCGTCGGCCTCGAGCGTCGACACCACGTCGCTGTCGGCCGACGCCTCCAGGGCGTGGGTGATCGACCGCCGCCGCTCGGCCAGCACGCCGCTCAGGCCCCGGCCCCGTTCGACCAGGCCCTGGACGCGCGTGAGCGCCACCACGAGATCCTCTTCGCGCCGGGTGGCCAGCTCGGCCGCGGTGGCCTCGGCCGCGGCGTCGAGCTCGGCGATGGTCGAGACCAGGTCGGCCTCGGTGGCGTGGAGCGCGGCGCTCTCGGTCGCGGCCACCAGCCGCCGGTCGTCGAGCATGGCCAGCTCCCGGCCCACCAGGTGCAGGCGCAGGGCCCGGAGCTCCCCGACCAGCGAGGCGTGCGACCGCGCCGCCGCCGCCTGACGCTCGAGCGGCCGGATCTGGCGCCGCACCTCACGGAGCAGGTCGCCGAGGCGGTCGAGGTTCTCCTCGGTCGCCGCCAGCCGGCGCTCGGCCCGCTCACGGCGCCGGCGGTGCTTCAGGACCCCGGCCGCCTCCTCGATCACCGCCCGACGGTCCTCGGGACGCGAGTCGAGGATGGCGCCCAGCTGTCCCTGGCTCACGATGACGTGCTGCTGGCGCCCGACACCGGAGTCCGACAGCAGCTCCTGGATGTCGAGCAGTCGACAGGGCTGGCCGTTGATGGCGTACTCGCTGTCCCCCGAGCGGAACAGCGTCCGGGTGATGGTGATCTCGGCCAGCCCGCCGGGCAGACGGCCGGCGCGGTTGTCGATGGTGAGCGACACCTCGGCGCGCCCGAGCGCCGGTCGGTCGGCCGAGCCGGCGAAGATGACGTCCTCCATCTTCGACGACCGCACGGTCCGAGGACCCTGGGCGCCGAGCACCCACGCCACGGCGTCGACGACGTTGGACTTGCCGCTGCCGTTCGGTCCCACCACCACCGTGACACCGGGCTCGAGGACCAGCGTGCACGGGTCGGCGAACGACTTGAATCCCTTGAGGGTGAGGGCCTTCAGGAACACCGGGGTCACCCTACCCGTCGGTCCCGACGGAGCGGGGATACCCGCAGCAGGGGCGGAGGAATCGGATCGGAGCGGATCTGCCGGATCAGATGAGATCGGAACGGATCAGATCTGGCAGTGCTCGCACAGGAAGGCCGAACGGCCGTTCACCTTGACGCGCACCACGGAGTTGCGACAGCGCCGGCACGACTTGCCCTGGCGGTCGTACACCTGGTGCTGGCCCTGGTAGTCGCCGGTCTCGCCGTAGAGATCCTTGTACTGCTCGTCGGCCAACGACGAGCCGCGATGTTTGACGGCCTCGGTCAGCGTCTCCACCATGGCGCGGTACAGGCGACGGATCTCCTGTGCGCTGAGCGAGTCCGACATGCGGTCGTAGCGCAGGCCGGCGGCGAACAGGATCTCGTCGGAATAGATGTTGCCGATGCCGGCGACGAAGCGCTGGTCCATGAGCAGGGTCTTCAGGCCGGTGGGCCGTTCCGCCAGCAGCTGGCCGAAGCGGGCCCAGCTCATGACGTCCTCGAGCGGGTCGAAGCCCAGGTGCGCCAGCTCGGGGACCTGGGCGGTGAGCTCGTCGGCGGTGGTGACGAACATCTCGCCGAACGTCCGGGGATCGACGAAGCGCAGCTGGCCCCCCTGGGTGAACGTCACCACCACGTGCGTGTGGCGCTCCATGGGCTCCTTCGGGCCCTTGGCCCGCAGGAGCTGGCCGCTCATGCCCAGGTGGACGACGAGCACGTCGTCGCCGTCGAGGCCGATGAGCAGGTACTTGCCCGCCCGGCGGATGGAGGAAACACGCCGGGCCTCGAGCCGCTCACGGAACTCGGTACCACTCTTGTGGCGGCGG
>JGI12269J14319_10002853_pt1 | contig 16465 bp, 14 predicted proteins | sample PeaSoiSIISIP2007_FD_14319 | JGI IMG/M metagenome (IMG submission 14319) | reverse complement strand
GACGGCTTCTCCNCCCGCTTGCGATGAGCGAGACTATTATGCGGCGAGCGGCCGTGTAAACCGGCTCGCCGCGACACCCTCGCCCCTGGCGCGGCGCGCGCGGGCCATGCTAGAGAGGCGCCACCCACGCTCCGGCGGGCGAGGCAATCCATTCCTGGCTGCGGCACTCTTTCATGGCACGTCGCGCATTGATTGCGGGAAACTGGAAGATGAACGGGCTCGGGCCGGGTGGTGCCGGGCTCGATGGGCTGGCTCTGGCGCGCGACCTCTTGGCACGGCTACGGCAAGGGCCGGCACCGCGCGCCGATCTCGTGGTGGCGCCGCCCGCGACCTTGATCGCGCGTGTGGCCCAGATCTTGGCAGGGAGCTCAATCGCGGTCGGCGGCCAGGACTGCCACGCCGAGCCGAGCGGGGCGCATACCGGCGACCTCAGCGCCGAGATGCTGAAGGAAGCGGGTTGCCGCTACGTCATCGTCGGCCATTCCGAGCGGCGCGCCGACCACGGCGAGGGCAACGCAATCGTGCGCGCCAAGACGGCCGCCGCGCACCGTGCCGGCCTCATCGCCATCCTCTGCGTGGGCGAGCGCGAGGGTGCGCGCCTCTCCGGCACCGCGGCTGCCGTGGTCGGCCGGCAGCTCGCCCAATCGCTGCCTAAGTCGGCAAGTGCGGCCAACACGGTCGTGGCCTACGAGCCCGTGTGGGCGATCGGCAGCGGGCGGACGCCGAGCGGCTCCGACATCGCCGCGATGCACGGCCTCATCCGCCGCGCGCTTGCCGGCCGCGCGGCGAACGGCGAGGAGATGCGCATCCTTTACGGCGGCTCGGTCAAGGCGCAAAACGCGCGCGAGATTCTACGCGCGTCCGATGTGGACGGAGCCCTCGTCGGGGGGGCCAGCTTGGACGCCGACGCGTTCTGGGCGATTGCCCAATCAATTCCCTAGCGCAAAGTGCTGGAAGGCACTACATAGCCACTCGGCCACTAGTACCTGCTTGCAGAGCTTCGCGCCGGCGGCCCGTAGGGCCGCCTCCTTACGAAACGCAAGAAGAGGCGCGCTTTGCGCGCCATGGCGCGAAGCTCTGCAAGCAGGTACAACACTTTGAGTTTGTACCGATTTCGCGGCTCGTGAGTCGCCGCAAGGCGACTCACGAACTCGCGAAAGTCGGTACTAGGCCTTTGGGCGGCAAATCCTCGCGAGTCGCGGCAATGCAAGCAGTCCTCGTCGTCATCCATGTCATCTTGGCGGTCGCACTTATCGCCGTCGTGCTGCTGCAACGGAGCGAAGGCGGAGCGCTCGGCATTGGCGGCGGCGGGGGCATGAGCGGCTTCATGACCGGGCGCGGTGCCGCCAACCTCTTGACGCGCGCGACCGCCGTGCTCGCCCTCTGCTTCATGTTGACGAGCCTCGGCCTCGCGTGGCTCGCGGGCCGCACGCCCGCGCAGCGCTCGCTTCTCGACCAACCGCCTACGCATGCCGCACCGATCGAGCAGGCTCCGGTGGCTCCCGCGCCAACGCCGGCCCCCGCCACCCCCGCGGCACCCACGGCACCTACGGTACCCACGGCACCCAAGACGCCGGCGCCGCCGATCGGGCAATAGCAGCGCTGTCAAGCAGGATTTTTCGCGAGGCAGCTATGCGGTTGCTTCTTTCGCGTTGGCTTGCCGCGCGGGGATGCTATAATGATGGCCCATGCAGCGGTACATCTTCATTACCGGCGGCGTGGTCTCCTCTCTCGGCAAGGGCATAGCGTCGGCGGCACTCGGAGCGCTCCTCCAGGCCCGCGGCTTCACCGTGCGCTTGCGCAAGCTCGATCCTTACATCAACGTCGATCCGGGGACGATGAGCCCGTATCAGCACGGCGAGGTCTACGTCACTGACGACGGGGCCGAGACCGACCTCGACCTCGGCCATTATGAGCGCTTCACCGGCGTCGCCTCGCGGCGCAGCGACAACATCACGACGGGGCGCATCTATTCGGACGTCATCGCGCGCGAGCGCCGCGGCGACTATCTCGGCGCCACGGTCCAGGTCATCCCCCACATCACGGACGCGATCAAGGACTTCATCCTGGCGGACGCCGGGGGTGCGGACTTCGTGCTGTGCGAGATCGGCGGCACGGTGGGCGACATCGAGGGACTGCCCTTCCTCGAGGCGATCCGCCAGCTCGGCAACGAGCTCGGCCCCGAGCGAAGCATGTTCGTGCACCTGACGCTGGTGCCCTATATCGCGAGCTCGCACGAGCTCAAGACCAAGCCGACCCAGCACTCGGTCAAGGAGCTGCAGGGCGTCGGCATCAAGCCCGACGTCATTCTCTGCCGCAGCGAGCGGCCGATCCCCACGAGCGAGCGGCGCAAGATCGCCCTCTTCTGCAACGTGCGCGAGGAGCGCGTCATCCAGGCCCTCGACGTCCCCACCATCTACGAGGTGCCCCTGCGCTACCACGCCGAGGGTTTCGACACCCAGGTCATCAAGCATTTCGGCATCCGGCAGGAGGGCGAGCCCGACCTCGCGCGCTGGCAAAGCATCGTCGAGCGCATCCGCAAGCCCGAAGGCGAGGTGACGATCGCGGTGGTCGGCAAATACACGCATCTGCTCGACGCCTACAAGTCGCTCTCCGAGGCGCTTGCGCATGGCGGCGTCGCCAATCACGTGCGCGTCAATATGAACTGGATCGATTCCGAGATCTTCGAGCGGGACGACACCATCCACCACCTCGAGGGCGTGCACGGTATCTTGGTCCCGGGCGGCTTCGGCGAGCGCGGCTCGGAGGGCAAGATCCAGGCGGCCCGCTTCGCGCGCGAGCGCCAGGTGCCCTACTTCGGCATCTGCTTCGGCATGCAGATGGCGGTCATCGAGGTGGCGCGGCACGTGGCCGGGCTAGAGGGAGCCGGCTCGACCGAGTTCGGCCCGGCCAAGCATCCGGTCGTCGGCCTCTTGACCGAATGGATGCGCGGCAACGTGCTCGAGCACCGCGCCATCGGCGACAACCTCGGCGGCACCATGCGGCTCGGCGCCTATGATTGCGTGCTCGCGAAAGGGAGCCAAGTGCACGAGGCCTATGGTCTCGACCAGATCAGCGAGCGCCACCGTCACCGCTACGAGGTGAACATCAACTACAAGGGCCAGCTCGAGGGCGCGGGCCTGCGCTTCTCCGGCATGTCGCCCGACGGCGAGCTCCCGGAGATCGTCGAGATCCCCGGCCACCGCTGGTTCATCGGCGTGCAGTTCCACCCTGAGCTCAAGTCGAAACCGCTCGAGCCGCACCCGCTCTTCACCTCCTTCATCAAGGCGGCGGTCGACCAGAGCCGGCTGGTGTAGCGCGCTTTACGCTGGTTGCGCGGCCGGACTTCGTATAAGTCTACGGCTTGCAAGCTCCCTCACCCTCCCATGGCCTTGCGGTCTTGGGCCCTCCCTCTCCCGCATGCGGGCGAGAGGAAGTCGCGCACAAATCCCCTCTCCCGTTTACGGGAGAGGGAGGGGCCCAGCGCGCAGCGCTGGGAGGGTGAGGGACGCCGCAGTAATTGCGAACGAGCCTCTGATGACCACGCCCCGCCACGTCCGCATTGGCGAGCTTACGATCGGCAACGACCGGCCGCTCACCCTCATTGCCGGGCCGTGCGCGCTCGAGTCGCGCGCGCACGCGCTCGAGATGTCGCTCGCACTTAAGGAGATTACCGCGAAGCTCGGCATCGGCCTCATCTACAAGACCTCTTTCGACAAGGCGAACCGCACCTCGCTCACGAGCCCGCGCGGCCTCGGGCTGTCCGAGAGCCTGCCCATCCTCGCCGAGGTGCGCGAGAGCCGCAGCATCCCGGTCTTGACCGACGTGCACGAGCCGCACCAATGCGCGATCGTGGCGCAGGCGGCGGACGTGCTGCAGATCCCCGCCTACCTCTGCCGGCAGACCGACCTCCTCGTCGCCGCCGCGCGCACGGGACGCGCCATCAACGTCAAGAAGGGCCAGTTCCTCGCCCCCTGGGACATGGCGAACGTCGTCGCCAAGATCACCCATGAAGGCAACCACGACGTGCTCCTGACCGAGCGCGGCGTGTCCTTCGGCTACAACACGCTCGTCTCCGACATGCGCGCGCTGCCGATCATGGCGAAGACGGGCTTTCCCGTGGTTTTCGACGCCACCCACTCGGTACAGCAGCCGGGCGGGCAGGGGAGCAAGAGTGGGGGCGAGCGGCAACACGTGCCCGTGCTGGCGCGCGCCGCCGTGGCGGTCGGCGTCGCGGCCCTTTTCATGGAGACGCATCAGGACCCCGACAAGGCGCCGTCGGACGGTCCCAACATGGTCAAGCTCAAGGACCTGCCGGCCCTGCTCGAGACCTTGATCGAGCTCGACCGCATCGCCAAGGCGAAGCCGATCGAGTTTTGAGGTACCCCCGCAGGGCTGCCTGGCATCCTGCTTGCGTCCACGGGCCGCGGTCGCTATCTCTCTCGCGCCAATCCTCTTATCGCACCTCATCCCTTTCGGGAGCGTGTCATGACCGCCATCACCGACATCCGTGCCCGCGAGATTCTCGACAGCCGCGGCAATCCGACCGTCGAGGTCGACGTGGAGCTCGAGACCGGGACGATCGGCCGCGCCGCGGTGCCGTCCGGCGCCTCCACCGGCCGGCACGAGGCGGTCGAGCTGCGCGACGGCGACAAGGCGCGCTACGGCGGCAAGGGCGTGCTCCAGGCGATCGTCGCGGTCGAGGGCGAGATCTTCGATGCACTCTCGGGCCTCGAGGCCGAAGAGCAGGAGCATCTCGACCACCTCCTGATCAAGCTCGACGGCACGCCCAACAAGAGCCGGCTCGGCGCCAACGCCATCTTGGGCGTGAGCCTCGCCGCCGCGCGCGCCGCCGCCGAGGAGCGCGGCTTGCCGCTCTACCGCTACATCGGCGGGGTCTCGGCGCGCACCCTTCCCGTGCCGCAAATGAACATCGTCAACGGCGGCGCGCATGCGGACAATGCCATCGACATCCAGGAGTTCATGATCATGCCGCTCTCGGCCGCGAGCGTGGCCGAGGCCGTGCGCATGGGCTCCGAGGTCTTCCAGGCGCTCAAGAAGCGGCTCAAGGAGGCGGGCCACAATACCAATGTCGGCGACGAGGGCGGCATGGCGCCCAACCTCGGAAGCGCCGACGAGGCGCTCGGCTTCATCGTGAAGGCGATCGAGGCGGCCGGCTATCGCCCGGGCGAGGATATCGCCTTGGCCCTCGATGCGGCGGCGAACGAGTTCCACCGCAAGGGCAAATACGTGCTGGAAGGCGAGGGCAAGAAGCTCGACGCCGCCGGCATGGTCAAGTACTACGAGGCCCTCGTGCGCCGCTATCCGATCATCTCGCTCGAGGACGGCATGGCCGAAGGCGATTTCGCCGGCTGGGCCGAGCTCACAGCGGCACTCGGCAAGAAGATTCAAATCGTGGGGGACGATATCTTCGTGACCAACCCGGCGCGCCTGCGCGCGGGCATCGAGAAGGGCCTGGCCAATGCCATACTCGTCAAGCTGAACCAGATCGGCACCCTTTCCGAGACGCTGGAAACCGTGCAAATCGCGCAGCACGCGGGCTATCGCGTGGTCATCTCGCACCGCTCGGGCGAGACCGAGGACACCACCATCGCCGACTTGGCGGTCGCCACCAACTGCGGCCAGATCAAGACGGGATCGCTCACGCGCTCCGAACGCCTCGCCAAATACAACCAACTCATCCGCATCGAGGAGGAGTTGGGCCCGGCGGCCCGCTACGCCGGCAGAAGCGTGCGGCGCTGAGAAGCGGCGCGCCGTCGCAATAGCGACTCGGGCGTGGTTCCACCGCGCTAGCTCGATCTGCCTGAGTTTTTCGCCGCGGACTTGCCATGGCAGCAGTGTAGATTGACGGAAATCGGCGGCTGATGCGGGAAAATCGGGCAGACTCTTGATTTGCCTATTGACCAGCGTGAATCTCCTGTGATTCGCTTCTTGTCATGAGCCTCACGCGCGAGATCACCAAGCGGCTTCCTGGCATCTCGGCCCAGCTCTTGTTGGCTTGCCTTGCGTTCTACTTCGCCTATCACGCGGTCGAGGGAGATCGCGGGCTCAATGCCTGGTGGGGACTGCGCCAGAAGATCGGGCTCGCCGAGGCGACACTCACCGCACTCAACAGCCAGCGCACCGGCCTCGAGGAGCGCGTCGCGCACCTGCGCCCCGAAAGCCTCGATCCTGACATGCTCGAGGAGCGTGCGCGCGTGCTGCTCAATTTCGGCCGGCCCGACGAGATCGTCATCCTCTCGCCCAAGCCAGAGGCCAAGCCTTAGGCTCTGCTGTCCAAACCGCATCATCGCCTTCTCGGGGCAAAGCCGCGTCGCGGCGGAACAGGCGTGCGCTCAGCGCTTTGAGCCTCGCGCGCCCCCTTCCGGGCTGGCAGCATCGCTTGTTAACCTAAATGCAGTTAAAACGGCATTGTGCATTGCGATAGAAGCATTTTTCGCCACTCGGTTCCTTGAAAACGGCATCTCTGCGGGCTACTAGTCTAAGGAGGTAGGGAGGCGGCCGCACAGGCGGCCGCGGCTCGTTTTTCCGAGGATCAGCCGAAGGATGACGTGATGGCCAACGCCAAGACCACGCGCGCCAAGCCGCGGGCGAAGAGCGCTGCGGCCGAGGAGCTCATCACCCTCTATCGCGAGATGCTGTTGATCCGCCGCTTCGAGGAGAAGGCGGGTCAGATGTATGGCATGGGTCTCATCGGCGGCTTCTGCCACCTCTATATCGGGCAGGAAGCCGTGGTGGTGGGCTTGCAGGCCGCGAGCCGACCAGGCGACGCGGTCGTGACGAGCTATCGCGATCACGGCCACATGCTGGCGTGCGGCATGGACCCGAAAGGGGTGATGGCCGAGCTGACCGGCCGGCGCACGGGCTATTCCAAAGGCAAGGGCGGCTCGATGCACATGTTCAGCCGGGAGGCCAACTTCTTCGGCGGACACGGCATCGTCGGCGCGCAAGTGCCCATCGGTGCCGGGCTCGCCTTCGCCTTCAAATATCGCAACGAGCCCAAGGTCTCATTCACCTATCTCGGCGACGGTGCCGTCAATCAAGGCCAGGTCGGGGAGGCCTTCAATATGGCGGCGCTGTGGAAGTTGCCGGTCGTCTTTGTGATCGAGAACAACAAATACGGCATGGGCACCTCGATCGAGCGCGCCTCCGCCCGCACGGATTTCTACCACCGCGGCGCGCCCTACGGGATTCCGGGCGAGGTGGTCGACGGCATGGACGTCGTGGCGGTCAAGGCCGCGGCTGAGAAGGCGGTCGAGCAGGCCCGCGCCGGCAAGGGCCCTTACATCCTCGAGATGATCACCTACCGCTACCGCGGACACTCCATGTCCGATCCCGCGAAGTACCGCTCAAAGGAGGAGGTGCAGCGCATGCGCCAGGAGCGCGATCCGATCGATCGCCTGCGCCAGCGCCTCGAGGCGGAAGGGGTGACCGACGAGGAGGGCCTCAAGAAGATCGATCGGGAGATCAAGGACATCATCCAGGCCGCCGCAGACTTCGCCCAGCAGAGCCCGGAGCCCGATCCCGGCGAGCTCTATACCGACGTGCTGGCGCCGGCTTAAGCGGACGGAGGGAGGACCGACATGCCGATCGAGGTGTTGATGCCGGCGCTCTCGCCGACCATGACCGAGGGCAAGCTCGCGAAATGGCTCAAGCAGGAAGGCGATGCGGTGAAGGCGGGCGACGTGCTCGCCGAGATCGAGACCGACAAGGCGACGATGGAGATCGAAGCGGTCGACGAGGGCAAGCTCGGCAAGATCCTCGTGGCCGAAGGCAGCGAGGGCGTCGCGGTCAATACGCCCATTGCCCTTCTCCTGGGCGATGGAGAGAGCGCATCCGCTCTCGCGGGCGCACAACGGCCGGCCGCAGCACCTGTTGCGCCTGCGCCCGCCGCTGCGGCACCAGCACCCGCTCAGCCTGCGGCCAAGGCGCCCCTTGCGGCAGCCGCGGCGAGTGCCGCACCGCGCCCGGCAGCCCCCGCCGCCGAGCCGGAATATGCCGGCCCCACGAGGACGCAAACAGTGCGCGAGGCGTTGCGCGATGCGATGGCCGAGGAAATGCGCCGCGATGCGAGCGTCTTCCTCATGGGGGAGGAGGTGGCGCAGTACCAAGGCGCGTACAAGGTGAGCCAGGGCCTGCTCGAGGAGTTCGGCGAGCGCCGCGTGATCGACACGCCCATCACCGAGCAGGGTTTCACCGGCCTCGGCGTGGGTGCCGCCTTCAACGGCTTGCGGCCGATCGTCGAGTTCATGACCTTCAACTTCGCCATGCAGGCGATCGACCAGATCGTCAATTCGGCGGCCAAGACGCGCTACATGTCGGGCGGCCAGATGAGTTGCCCGATCGTCTTCCGCGGCCCCAATGGTGCGGCCACGCGCGTGGCGGCGCAACACTCGCAATGCTACGCGAGCTGGTTCGCCCATGTGCCGGGCCTCAAGGTGGTGGCACCCTACTCGGCGGCCGACGCCAAGGGCCTGCTCAAGGCGGCGATCCGCGACCCGAACCCGGTCATCGTGCTGGAGAACGAGATCCTCTACGGCTACAGCTTCGAGGTCCCCGAGCACGCCGATTGGGTGGTCCCCATCGGCAAGGCGAAGGTCGAGCGCGCCGGCAACGACGTCACCATCGCCGCCTTCTCCCTCATGGTCCATCGCGCGCTCGAGGCGGCGGAGCTCCTGGCCAAGGAGGGGATCAGCGCCGAGGTGATCAACCTGCGCACGATCCGGCCGCTAGATGCGGGCGCCATCGTCGCCTCCATCAAGAAGACGAACCGCCTTGTCACGATCGAGGAGGGTTGGCCCTTCGCCGGCATCGGCGCCGAGCTCGCCGCGGTGATGATGGAAGAGGCCTTCGACTGGCTCGACGCGCCGGTGGCGCGCGTCGCGGGCGTCGACGTCCCCATGCCCTATGCGGCGAACCTCGAGCAGCTGGCGCTCCCGCATGCCGCCACCATCGTCGAGGCCGCAAAGCAAGTATGCTACCGCAGCTGAGCGCCCGCGCGCCCGCTGTCCATCCGAGGGAAAGGTCATGCCGACGCAAATCCTGATGCCAGCCCTCTCGCCCACCATGACCGAGGGTAAGCTCGCGAAATGGCTCAAGAAGGAGGGCGAGGCGGTGCGCGCCGGCGACGCGCTGGCCGAGATCGAGACGGACAAGGCCACCATGGAGGTCGAGGCGGTGGATGAGGGCACCATCGGCAAGCTGCTCGTCGCCGAGGGCACGGACGGGGTCAAGGTCAACACACCGATCGCACTTCTGCTCGCCGAGGGCGAGGACGCCAAGACACTCGCGGCGGCAGCGACAGCACCGCCTAAACCTGCCCCCAGCGCTCCGCAAGCGACAGCTCCAGCTGCGGCAGCGCCCGCGGCCAAGCCGGCGCCAAGTCCCGCGGCAGCACCGGCACCGGCACCGGCGCCGCAACTGGCCGCCGAGCGCGGCAATGGCCAGGACCGGGTCGTTGCCAGCCCGCTCGCACGCCGCATGGCGCAGCAGGCCGGCCTCGATCTGGCAAACCTGCGCGGGAGCGGCCCGCACGGGCGCATCGTGCGCGCCGACATCGAGGCGGCCCTCGCCAAGGGCGCTCCGGCGCTACCTCGCGCCGCGGCAGCGGCACCCGGAGCGGCTGCGCGGCCGGCACCCATGGTCGAGCTTCCGGGCGCAGCTCCCTACCGAGAGGTACCGCACAGCACGATGCGCAAGATCATCGCGCGCCGGCTCACGGAGGCGAAGCAGCAGCAGCCGCATTTCTATATCTCGATCGATTGCGAGATCGACGCACTTCTCAAGGCGCGTCAGGAGCTCAATGCCAGGGCGCCGGAAGGAAAGGGCGGCTACAAGCTCTCGGTCAACGACTTCGTGATCCGGGCGGCGGCGTTGGCGTTGCGCAAGGTGCCGGCGGCGAATGCGTCCTGGACGGAAGAGGCGGTGCGGCTCTACGCCCGCGCCGATATCTCGGTCGCCGTCGCTATTCCGAACGGCCTCATCACGCCCGTGATCCGGGGCGCCGACCAGAAGGGCCTGGCCGAGATCTCGAACGAGATGAAGGAGCTCGCCGCGCGCGCGCGCGAGGGCAAGCTCAAGCCCGAGGAGTTTCAGGGCGGCACCTTCTCGATCTCGAACCTCGGCATGTACGGCATCCGCGAGTTCGCCGCCGTGCTCAATCCGCCGCAAGGGGTGATCCTCGCGGTGGGGGCCGGCGAGCAGCGCGCCGTCGTGAAGGAGGGTGCGCTTGCCATCGCCACGGTGATGACTTCGACGCTCTCCGTCGACCACCGGGTGGTGGACGGCGTCATCGCCGCCGAGTTCCTCGCCGCCTACAAGAAGCTCATCGAAGACCCGCTCACCATGCTGCTCTGAGGACGAGTCATGGCTGACCCTTCTACTTCCTTCGACATCATCGTCGTGGGCGGCGGCCCGGGGGGCTATGTCGCCGCCATCCGCGCGGCCCAGCTCGGCATGAAGGCGGCCGTCGTCGAGCGCGAGCATTTGGGCGGCATCTGCCTCAATTGGGGCTGCATCCCGACCAAGGCCCTTTTGCGCTCGGCCGAGGTCTATCACCTCATGAAGCATGCCGAGGAGTTCGGCCTGAGTGCGCAAAACGTCGCCTATGACGCCAAGAAGATCGTCGAGCGCTCGCGCAAGGTGGCGGCCCGCCTCTCGAACGGGGTCAAGTTTCTGCTTAACAAGAACAAGGTCCGCGTCTTCGATGGCCACGGCAAGCTCGCCGGTGCGGGCAAGCTGGCGGTAACGAAGGACGGCAAGGTAGGGGCCGAGCTTGCGGCCAAGCATATCGTTCTCGCGACGGGGGCGCGGGCGAGGGCACTGCCCGGCCTCGAGCCCGACGGCAAGCTGGTGTGGACCTACAAGGAGGCGATGGTGCCGCCGGCGCTGCCGAAATCGCTCCTCGTCATCGGCTCGGGCGCCATCGGCATCGAGTTCGCGAGCTTCTATCGCACCCTCGGTGCCGAGGTCACGGTGGTCGAGGTGCTGCCGCGCATCCTGCCCGTGGAGGACGAGGAGATCTCCGCTTTTGCGCAGAAGGCTTTCGAGAAGCAAGGGATGAAGATCCACACGAGCGCTTCCGTCACGGCGCTCAAGAAGGGAGCGGGAAGCGTCACCGCCACGATCGAGGCGGGCGGCAAGACGAGCGAAGCCACCTTCGAGCGCGTCATCCTCGCCATCGGCATCGCGGGCAACGTGGAGAACATCGGGCTCGAAGGCACCAAGGTGAAGGTCGAGAAGACGCATGTGGTGGTGAACGAGTGGCTCGAGACCGGCGAGCCAGGGGTCTACGCGATCGGCGATCTGGTGGGACCGCCTTGGCTCGCGCACAAGGCGAGCCACGAGGGCGTTATTTGCGTCGAGAAGATCGCCGGCCTCAATGACGTGCATCCGCTCGATGTCACGAACGTGCCGGGCTGTACCTACTGCATGCCGCAAGTGGCAAGCGTGGGACTGACCGAAACGGCGGCCAAGGCCAAGGGCCATCAAGTCAAGGTCGGCCATTTCCCCTTCGTGGGCAACGGCAAGGCGATCGCACTCGGCGAGACCGAGGGCATGGTCAAGACCGTGTTCGACGCCAAGACGGGCGAGCTCCTGGGCGCGCACATGATCGGCGCCGAGGTGACCGAGCTCATCCAGGGCTACGGCATCGCCAAGACGCTCGAATCGACCGAGGCCGAGCTCATTCGCGCCGTCTTCCCGCACCCCACCTTGAGCGAAATGATGCACGAGGCGGTGCTTGACGCCTACGGCCGCGCGATCCACTTCTAGACGGTCGGTCCGGCGATGCGGGTGAGAGCGTGAAAATCATTGTTCCGAGCGTGGCGATGGAGGAGGCGGGCCTCAGGGGCAACGCCTCCGTCAAGCGCATTTTCACGGCCCTCCAGCCCAATGCGGACGGCAGCTGGGATGTGGTCACCGTGGTCGAGACCAGCCTGGTCCTCGATGCGGCCCGGCCCGGCTACAACCAAGCTGCCTGCGATAAGCTCGTGGAAGACGTCGAGGCGGACCTGCGCGCGCGCAAGATCTTCGGCCGCGTGACGCTGCGAGGCGCATAGCTCATGACGGTCGAGGCCCCCCGCCCGCGCCACCCCGAGAAGGTCAACCGGCCCGACCATCCCATTCCGCGCAAGCCGGCGTGGATCCGCGTCAAGGCGCCGGTCTCCCGCGAGTACCACGAGACGCGCAAGCTCATGCGCGAGCACCGCCTCAACACGGTGTGCGAGGAGGCGGCCTGCCCCAACATCGGCGAATGCTGGGCCAAGCGCCACGCCACCGTGATGATCCTCGGCAGCGTGTGCACGCGCGCTTGCGCCTTCTGCAACGTGGCGACCGGGCTTCCGGACGGGCTCGACCCGCACGAGCCCGCCCATGTCGGCGAGGCGGTCGCCGCACTCGGCCTCTCCCACATCGTGGTCACCTCGGTCGACCGCGACGACTTGCCCGACGGCGGGGCCGGGCACTTCGCCGCAACGATCCATGCCATCCACGAGGCCGCACCCGGCACCACCATCGAGGTCCTGACCCCCGATTTCTTGAGGAAGGCGGGAGCCGCCGAGATCGTGGTCGCGGCCAAACCCGACGTTTACAACCACAACCTCGAGACCGTGCCGCGGCTCTATCCCGCGATCCGGCCGGGTGCGCGCTACTTTGCCTCCTTGCGCCTCCTGCAGCACGTCAAGGAGCTCGCCCCCGCCATGTTCACCAAGTCGGGCCTCATGGTGGGCCTCGGCGAGAGCAGGGAGGAGGTCCATCAGGTGATGGACGATCTGCGTAGCGCCGAGGTGGATTTTCTCACCATCGGCCAATATCTGCAGCCGACCCCCAAGCACGCGCCGATCGCCCGCTTCCTCGCGCCGGAGGAGTTCGCGGCCTTGAATGCGATGGCGCTCGGCAAGGGCTTCCTCATGGTGGCGAGTTCGCCGCTCACGCGCTCCTCCTATCACGCGGGCGACGGCTTCATCCGCTTGCGCCAGGCGCGCGATCGCTTGCTCGCCTCTCGCTAAGCGCGGGCGGGCGGGCAATGCCGACCCATGCCGAGCGGCGCCATCTGCCCTATCGGCAGGATCAGCTCTTCGCCCTCGTCGCCGACATCGAGCGCTACCCGGAGTTCCTGCCCTGGTGCCGTGCCGCGCGCATCCGCAGGCGCGAGGGCGACGTGATCGTCGCCGACCTCGTGATCGGCTGGAAAATGATCCGCGAGCGCTTCACCTCGCGCGTGGTGCTGAAGCAACCCGATCGCATCGATGTCACCTATCACGAGGGGCCGTTCAAGTATCTCAACAATCACTGGATCTTCGAGCGGCAGGCGGACGGCACCTGCGTCCTCGATTTCTACGTCGACTTCGAGTTCCACTCGCGTGTCCTGCAAAAGGCGATGACGCTCCTCTTCAACGAGGCGGTACGGCGGATGGTCCGCGCCTTCGAGGAACGCGCGCGGACGCTCTATGGCGGGGCACGGGAGAAGGGCTGACGGGCCAAGCTCCGATGCGTCGCGCGCGCCTGCAGCCGCTAATGGCGTAATTAGCTCAAATACCGTCGCTTTCCGACTACGTCATTGATCGGGCGGATGGATTCCTCGCTTGTGTTGTGGCACCCTGCGTCCAGACCCACTACCTGCGGTCAGTCATGTTCGGGCGCTTCCGCCAAAAAGACGATACGCTCGAGCGCCTGCTCGCCGAGCGGAGTGCCGCGCTCGCGGAGAGCGAGCAGCGCTTCCGGGACTTTGCCGCCGCCGCCGCCGACTGGCTGTGGCAGAGCGATGCGCGGCATCGCTTTACCTCTATCGCGGGGGAGAGGAACGAGGCCGCCGGCATTCATCCCTCGGACGTTCTCGGCAAGACGCGATGGCAGCTCGCCGGCGGCGATCCCCAAACGGACGAGCTTTGGCGCCGGCACAAATCCGATTTGGACGCCCATCGGCCTTTTCACCGCTTCCGTTATTCCTTCGTGACGGTGCTCGGCCGCCGCATGCATTTTTCCGTCAGCGGCACGCCGGTCTTCGACCTTAACGGGGCCTTCCGCGGCTATCGCGGAACGGCGAGCGACGAGACCGCTGTCGTCGATGCGCTGCGCCGCGCGGAAGAGGCCGAGGCACTGCTGCGCGACGCCATCGAAAGCGTCTCGGACGGCTTCGCGATCTATGACCGCGATGACCGCTTCGTCATGTGCAACGCGGTGCACAAGCGGCTGCATCCCGGGCTCGCCGAACTCTTCGTGCCCGGCGCCCGCTTCGAGGACATCCTCCGCGCAGGTGTCGCAAAGGGCATCTATGCCGATGCGCCGGGCCGCGAGGAGGAATGGATCGCGCAGCGCCTGGCACGGCACCGCGATCCCAAGGACTTCGTCGAGCAACCGCTGAGTAATGGGACGTTCCTGGTGATTTCCGAGCGTCGCATGAGCAACGGCGGCACGGCCGGCGTTCGCATCGACGTGACCGCGCTCAAGCGCGCCGAGGCGGCGCGGCGCGAGAAAGAGGAGCAGCTTCTCAGCATCGCGGAAAACGTTCCCGGCGCGATTTACCGGCGCGTCCTCAGGCCCGATGGGAGCTTCACCTACACCTACGTCAGCCCCCGCATGTGGGATCTCTATGGCATCGATCCGGCGGAGATGCTTCGCGACGGCGCGCATTTCGTTCGCTCCATCCATCCCGACGACCGCGGGCGGTTCAGGGATGCCCTCGCGCATTCGGCCAAGGAGCTGTCGCCCATGGTGGTCGAGTTGCGCCTCTTCACCCCGGACGGCCAGACGCGCTGGCTGAGAACCTTGTCGCGGCCGCGCAAGCTCGACAATGGCGACGTCCAGTGGGACGGCATCGCGCTCGACATCACGGAGCTCAAGGACGCCGAAGCGCACCGGGATCGCCTTGCCTATTACGATCAGCTCACGGGACTGCCGAATCAAACCCTGTTCGAGGATCGCTTGGCGCAGGCGCTCCCGCTCGCCAAGCGCGCCAAGGGTGCCGTCGCGGTCATTTGCCTGGAGCTGGTCTCGCTCCAGGATTTGAGGGACAGCCGGGGAATGACGGTGGCGGACGGCGCCATCAAGGAAGCGGGCAGGCGCCTGCGCAATATGCTGCGCATGGAGGACACGGCCGCGTACGTCGGAGGCGACCGCTTCTTCGTCCTCTTGACCGGGCTCACGCGAGGGGAAGATGCGAGAAATCCCGCCAGCAAGATCGTTCAAGCCCTCGAGGGAAAGCTCGAGGTCGATGGCAACGAGGTCCCGCTCAAGTTGGCGCTGGGGGTGAGCATCGGCCCGGAAGACGGCGACAGGAGCGAGACGCTCATCCGCAACGCCGCCACCGCCTTGAACGAGGCCAAGGCCAATCCCGGTCAACAGTACCGCTTCTACGATATCCGCATGACGGAAAGTGCCGTGCTGCGACAAAGCCTCGAGGCGGAGCTGCGGGGTGCCATCGAGAGGCAGGAGTTCGCGCTCTTCTATCAGCCGCAAGTCGATACGCGGAGCTTGCGCATCATCGGGGCGGAGGCGCTCGTCCGCTGGAGGCATCCCGTGCGGGGCCTCGTGCTGCCGGGAGAATTCATCGCGATCGCCGAGGAGACCGGTCTGATCGCCCCGCTGGGCGATTTCGTGCTCAGGCAAGCCTGCGCCCAGACGCGCCTATGGCATGATGCCGGAGTCGCGGATTTCCGCATCTCGGTGAACCTCTCGGGCTGGCAGCTCCTGCAGGAGGACCTCGCGCGCACCGTTCTCGCGATCCTCGGCGAGACGGGCTTGGCCCCCGGCAGCCTCAGGCTCGAGTTGACGGAGAGTACCATCGCCCGCAATGTCGCGATCGCCAGCCGCGTGATGAAGGAGCTGGCCGAGGCCGGGCTGCAGTTTGCCATTGACGACTTCGGGGTTGAGCATTCGGTGCTGGGCCAGCTCGCACTCCTGCCCTTCGATACGATCAAGATCGCACGACTGTTCATTTCGCGCATGACCGCCGACCAGGCCCACGGCGCATTGGTCCAGGCCATGATCTCGATGTCGCACGCGATGAACAAGGACACCGTCGCCGTAGGTGTGGAGACGCACCGGCAACTCACTTATTTGCAGGCCCTTCAGTGCGACGCGCTCCAGGGTTTTATTTTCCACGAGCCCGTGCCGGCCGACGCCTTCCTGCCGATGCTGCGGCGGGGCATACTGAGGCCGTCCGACAATTCGCCGTAAGACCCCGAGCGCGGGGGCAGGCGCCCAATCCTCAGGTCCCCGCGGCTTGTTGCAGGAGCAGCTCGAGCGCGCGCAGCACCGCGGCCTCCCGAATAGCGCGCCGGTCGCCCGCGAAGACGCGGCGCTCAGAGAGGAGGGGGCCGCCGCGCCTCCCCGCTGCAATGAACACGAGGCCCACGGGCTTCTCGGCACTTCCTCCGCCCGGACCGGCCACTCCCGTGACGGCCACGCTCAAATCGGCTCGCACGGCGCGCATAAGTGCCGCCTC
>JGI12269J14319_10002849_pt1 | contig 16480 bp, 16 predicted proteins | sample PeaSoiSIISIP2007_FD_14319 | JGI IMG/M metagenome (IMG submission 14319) | reverse complement strand
GGCGGCTGCCGCTGATCGGGTGGCGCAGGCTGCGGCGCGTCACGGCCGATCCCCGGTCACGAGCTCGGCGTGCCAGGGCGAGGACCGGCGGTCGAGGCTCCAGTTGACGAGCGCGCGCAGCGGCAGCGACACGGCGGCGTTGCAGAACGCCACGACCGCGACGACGACGCCCAGGTCGACCTTCAAGACCTGCTGCTGGCCGAGGACAGCTCCGAGCACCGCGTAGAGCATGGTCGCGGCGGCCGACCAAAACAGCGCGACCACCGGGGTCATGACCCAGGTGCCGTGCTCGGCCTCATACCCGCTCACCCGGCCGGCCGTGAACCCGGCCAGGCAGCCCACCAGGGCGCCCAGGCCGAAGGGGGTGGGGACGAACAGGTCGGCCGCCAGGCCGGCCGCGAACCCGACGACCGCGCCCAGCCGGGGGCCACCGGTCAGCCCGGCCACGATGGGCAGGGCCAACATGAGGTCGGGATGGGCCCCGGCGATCCGCAGATCGAGGCCGACGGTGAGCTGGGCCACCAGGACGGCGACCACCACCAACCCGAGGCGAAGCACCACCCGCGGAGTCACGGTGCGGGCTCCCACTGGACGACGTCGACGTAGGCCAGCTGGTCCAGGTTGGCGATCGGGCGGGCGGTGACGGCCTCGAAGGTGGCTCCGAGCGTCGCGTGCGACGAGAACACCGTGGCGACCGGGATGCCGCTCGGGAATTGCCCGCCCGACAGCCCGCTCGTGACCATCGTCTCACCGCGGACGAGGCGCGTGTGCGCGGCGATGAACTGGGCCGTGAGCGGGTTGCCGGCCCCCTGGCCGTCGAGGATCGAGAACGACTCCTTCGACCCGAAGGTCACCCCGACGGCGGACTGGCCGTCGGTGATGAGCTGGACGATGGCGCTGTGATGGCTGGCGAAGGTCACCTGCCCGACCAGGCCGCCCGCGCCGACGACCGGCATGCCGAGGTCGACCCCGTCGCTGCGGCCCTTGTCGATCGTGATGTCCCCCTCGAAGTTGGAGACACTGATCTCGGTCGTCTGTGCGGTCACGGTGGGCAGGTTGTCGAGGAAGGGGAGGTGCTCCAAGGCGGTGAGCTCGCGCAGCTCGCGTGCCTGGGACGGGCGTTCGGCCAACTGCTGGCGTAGTTGCCCGATGGTCCGCTGGAGCTTCTGGTTCTCGCTCTGCAGCGCGCCGTAGTGGACGGCACCGGCGAACAGGTCGCCCACGGGGCGCAGGATGTCGTTCACGCCGGCCACGACCGGCGAGAAGACGTCGTGGGCGACCGACCGGATGCCCGAGGTGAGGCTGTGGGTGCCGCTGCGCTCGTCGAAGGTGATGAGCGTGATGGAGACGAGGACGAGCACCACCACGGTGATCAGGGTTCGGCGCGACCGCCGCGGCGACGGCGCCACCCTCGAACCCGAGGCCGTCCGGTCAGCGAGACGAAGACGTGATCAGGACCTGCTTGAGCGCTTCGAACTCCTCGAGGCACTGACCACTCCCGATCGCCACACAGTTGAGCGGGTCGCGGGCAACGACGATGGGCATTCCGGTCTCGTGCTCGAGCCGCGCGTCGAGGCCGTGCAGCAGGGAGCCGCCGCCGGTGAGCACGACCCCTTGCTCCATGAGGTCGGCCGCGAGCTCCGGTGGCGTGCGGTCGAGCGTCGCCTTCACCGCGTCGATGATGGCGCTGACCGGCTCCTCGATGGCCGCTCGGATCTGCTCGGTCGACACGATGACGGTCTTCGGGAGGCCCGTCAGCAGGTCGCGGCCGCGGATCTCGGCGTGGAGCTCCTCTTCGAGCGGGAACGCCGAGCCGAGGGCGATCTTGATCTCCTCGGCCGTGCGCTCTCCGAGCGCCAGGCTGAACTCCTTCTTCACGTAGGCCACGATCGCCTCGTCCAGCTCGTCGCCCCCGATGCGCGCCGACTGGCTGGTCACGATGCCGCCCAGCGAGATGACCGCCACCTCGGTGGTGCCGCCGCCGATGTCGACCACCATGTTGCCGCTCGGCTCGTGCACCGGCAGCCCAGCGCCGATGGCGGCCGCCATCGGCTCCTCGATGATGTAGGCCTTGCGGGCGCCGGCGTACTCGGCGGCCTCCATGACGGCCCGCTGCTCGACGCCGGTGATCCCCGAGGGCACGCAGATGACCATGCGGGGCTTGGCGAAGCGGCGCTGGTGCACCCGGTGGATGAAGTACCGGAGCATCTTCTCGCAGATCTCGAAGTCGGCGATGACCCCGTCTTTGAGCGGCCGGATGGCCCGGATGTTGCTCGGGGTCCGCCCGATCATCCGCTTGGCCTCGGCCCCGACGGCGAGCGGCCGACCGTCCTTCACGTCGACCGCCACCACCGACGGCTCGTTCAGGACGATCCCGCGCCCGCGGACGTAGACCAGCGTGTTGGCAGTTCCGAGGTCCACCGCCATGTCGCGGCCTAGCAGAAATAGGCGATTGTCGGACATGAGCTCTCGTTTCGAGCCGCTACGGGAGGGTCGACTGGCCCCCGCCGAACCCAGCCGTTCGCCAAGAGGCTAGGGGACCCGGCCAGACGGCACAAGGCGAAGGGCCCCAGCCGGGCACCGGCGGATCTTCTCACCCGGGGTTGTCCACAGGCCGGGGGCCCCGATCGAGGCACGGGCACGGGGCTAGCGTCGGCCGACGGAGGGCCCGACGACGGTGGGCCCGGGGGAGGCGGCGATCGGTGACACCACGGACCACGCCCCCGTTCCGGGCCGACCACGTCGGCAGCCTGCTGCGGCCCCGCCCCCTGCTCGAGGCTCGGGAGGCGCAGGCGGCCGGGCGGCTCTCGGCGGCCGAGCTGGCCGCCGTGGAGGACGACGCCATCCGGGCGGCCGTGCGCCTACAGGAGGACCTCGGGCTGCGGGCAGCCACCGACGGTGAGTTCCGGCGGGCGTCGTGGCACATGGACTTCATCTATCAGCTGGGCGGCGTGGAGAAGACAGAGGGGCACCTCTCGGTCGCCTTCCGCAACGCCACCGAGTCGATCGAGTTCACACCCTCGGGCCTCTTCGTCTCGGCCCCCGTCACCCTCGACCAGACGATCTTCGCCGACGCCTTCTCGTTCCTGGCCGCCACCACGACGACCGCGGTGCCCAAGCTCACGATCCCCTCGCCGAGCATGATCCACTACCGCGGCGGGCGCGCCGCCATCGATCCGGCGGTCTACCCCGAGCTGGACGCCTTCTGGGCCGACCTGGCCCGGGCCTACGCCGACGAGGTGCGCGGGCTCTCTCGGCTCGGCTGCACCTATCTGCAGCTCGACGACACCAGCCTCGCCTACCTGAACGACCCGGCGCAGCGCGCCTACCTGGCGGCGGCCGGCGGGGACCCCGACCACCAGCACGAGACCTACATCGCCACCATCAACGCGGCCATCGGCTCCCGCCCGAGCACCATGGCGGTCACGACACACCTGTGCCGCGGGAACTTCCGCTCGTCTTGGGCGGCCGAGGGCAGCTACGAGTTCGTGGCCGAGGCGCTCTTCACCCAATTGCAGGTCGACGGCTTCTTCTTGGAGTACGACGACGACCGGTCGGGGGACTTCTCGCCGCTGCGCTTCGTGCCGAAGGACAAGGTCGTCGTCTTGGGGCTCGTGACCACCAAGCGCGGAGAGCTCGAGCGCAAGGACGATCTGAAGCGCCGCATCGACGAGGCGGCGCGCTACGTGGACCTCGACCAGCTGTGCCTGTCGCCCCAGTGCGGCTTCTCGTCCACCCTCGAGGGCAACGCGCTCAGCTACGACGAGCAGGTGGCCAAGTTGGCCCTGGTGGTAGAGACGGCGGCCGAGGTCTGGGGATGACGCCCCGAGCCGGTCAGGCCAGGCCGGGGAAGTAGAGCGCGATCTCGCGCGCCGCGGACTCGACGGAGTCCGAGCCGTGCACCAGGTTGTCGGGCATCGAGGTGGCGAGATCGCCCCGGATGGTCCCCGGACCGGCGTCCGCCGGATTGGTGGCCCCCATGGTGGCCCGCACGATGCTGATGGTGTCGGGTGGTCCCTCGAGCACCATGACGAGGGCGGGCGAGCGCGTGATGAACTCCAAGAGCTCGCCGTAGAAGGGCTTCCCGTCGTGCTCGGCGTAGTGCGCCTTGGCCGTCTCGAGGTCGATCGAGCGCAGCTCGGCGGCCAGGAGGTGCAGGCCCCGGCGCTCGAAACGGGCGACGATCTCTCCGGCCAGGCCGCGCTCGACCCCGTCGGGCTTCACGATGACGAGGGTCCGCTCCACGACCGCTGGAATTTAGCAGCAGCCATCGCGCCGGCCCCGGGGGGCCAGCACTCGCCGGCGCCCTAGCCGGGCGGGAGCGCGGAGCCGGCGGCCTTCTCCTCCAAGAGGAGGCGGCGGGCCTCGGCCACGACGTAGAGGGAGCCCGCGACCACGAGCAGGCCGTCGTCGGGGACGGCTCCTCGGGCGGTCGCCACTGCGTCGGCGACCGACGGGGCGGTCAACACCCGCAGGCCGAGGGCATTCGCCGCCTCGGCCACCACCTCGGGTGCGAGAGCCCGCGGGGACTCCGGCGCGCAGGCGACGACGAGATCGACGCCGGCCGTGGCCAGCGCGGCCAGCATGGCCGAGGGGTCCCGCCCCCGCAGCATGCCGACGACCACCACCGTGGCGCCGGCCACGCTGAATCCGTCGCTGAGGGCCGTGGCCAGGACGGACATCCCGGCCACGTTGTGCGCGCCGTCGACCAGGGTGAGGGGCTGGCGGCCCACCACCTCGAGCCGACCGGGCACGCGCACCTGGGAGAACGCCTCCTCGACGAGCGACTCGTCGAGGGGCGCCCCGAAGAACGCCTCGGCCGCGGCCAGGGCGCAGGCCGCGTTGGTTCCCTGGTGGGGCCCGTGGAGGGAGACCAGGATCTCGCCGTAGGTGGCGGCGGGCGTGCGCAGGTCCAGCAGCCGGCCGCCGACGGCCAGCCGGTTGGCCGTGCAGTCGAACTCGCGGCCGGCCACCCAGGCCTCCGCACCGATGCGCCGCGCCCGCCCGGTCACGATCTCGACGAGGTGCGGGTCGGTCTCGCCGACGACGGCCACGCTCCCCTCCTTGATGATCCCGGCCTTGTCGGCGGCGATGCCCTCAAGCGTCGGACCCAGGACGTCGGTGTGGTCGTAGCTGACGTTGGTGAGCACCGCCACGCGCCCGTCGACCACGTTGGTGCAGTCCCAGGTCCCACCGAGGCCCACCTCGATCACGCCGGCCGCCACGGCCTCGTCGGCGAACCAGGCCAGGGCGGCCGCGGTGAGGAGCGCGAAGCGTGTGGGCCGCTCGGTCAGCATGCCCTCCAGTCCCGCCAGCACCGAGAGCACTGCGCGGAACGAGTCGTCGTCGATCGGCTCACCGTCGAGCGCTAGCCGCTCGTTGACCCGGGACAGGTTGGGACTCGTGTAGGTCCCGACCCGCAGCCCCATGGCCCCGAAGAGCGCCGTGGTCATCGCCGCGGTCGAGCCCTTGCCGTTGGTGCCGGTCACATGCACCGAGGGGTAGGCCTCCTGGGGATCGCCCAGCAGGTGTGCCAGCTCGACCATCGGGGCCAAGGTGGGGAGGGCCCGCGCGCTGGGGGCGGTGGCCTCGTAGTTGATGTGGCCGTCGAGCCAGGCCAGAGCCTCGCTCAGCGAGTCGAAGGGTGGATTCGACACCGGGTGCGTCGGACCGCCGGGGACGCGATCAGGACGCGGCCCGGCGGCTCCGCGTCGATTTGGCCGGCGGGTCGCTCAACGGCACGAGGGTCGGGTTGACGCGGTCCAAGACGACCGCCCGATCGACGACGCACTTGCCGACGTCGGACCGCCCCGGCAGGTCGTACATCACGTCGAGGAGGACCTCTTCCAAGATGGCCCGCAGACCGCGGGCACCGGTGCCGCGCAAGAGCGCCTGCTCGGCGACCGCCTCGAGCGCATCCTCGCTGAATTCCAGCTCGATGCCGTCGTACTCGAAGTTCTTCTGGTACTGCTTGATCAGCGCGTTCTTGGGCTCAACCAGGATCCGGATCAGGGCGTCCTTGAAGAGCTGGGACACCGCGCTCACAACGGGCAGCCGTCCGATGAACTCGGGGATCAGCCCGAACTTCAAGAGGTCCTCGGGCAGAACCCGGCGGAGCACCTCAGCGTCGTCGCGCTCGGCCGCCGCCACCTCGGCCCGGAACCCGATGCTCTTGCGGCCGATCCGGCCCTCGATGATCCGGTCCAGGCCGGCGAACGCGCCGCCGCAGATGAACAGGACGTTCGTCGTGTCGATCTGGATGAATTCCTGGTGCGGGTGCTTGCGACCCCCCTGGGGCGGGACCGAGGCGGTGGTGCCCTCCAGTATCTTGAGCAGCGCCTGCTGCACGCCCTCGCCCGAGACGTCGCGGGTGATCGAGGGGTTCTCGCTCTTGCGGGCGATCTTGTCGATCTCGTCGATGTAGATGATCCCGGTCTCGGCGCGCTTCACGTCGTAGTCGGCGGCCTGGATCAGCTTCAAGAGGATGTTCTCCACGTCCTCGCCGACGTAGCCGGCCTCGGTCAGCGCGGTGGCGTCCGCGATGGCGAAGGGGACGTTCAACATGCGGGCGAGCGTCTGGGCGAGCAGCGTCTTGCCACAGCCCGTCGGCCCGAGCAGGAGGATGTTCGACTTGGCCAACTCGACGCCGTCATCGGTCGGCGTCGCGGCCTGGATGCGCTTGTAATGGTTGTAGACGGCAACGGAGAGGATCTTCTTCGCGTACTCCTGGCCGACGACGTAGTCGTTTAGGAAGTCGAAGATCTCGCGGGGCTTGGGGAGGTCTTCGAAGGAGAGTTCGCTCGTGTCGGTGAGCTCTTCGGCGATGATGTCGTTGCAGAGATCGATGCACTCGTCACAGATGTAGACGCTCGGGCCGGCGATGAGCTTCTTGACCTGCTTCTGGGACTTGCCGCAGAAGCTGCACTTGACGAGATCACCTCCTTCACCGAACTTCGCCACGGTCTTGTCTCTCCTCTAGCGATTCGGCGCCGGATCTCAGGCTGCGCCGACGGCTTCGAGCGGGGCGGCGTCACGAGAGGTGATCACCTCGTCGATCACGCCGTAGAGCACGGCCTCGTCGGCCGTCATGACGAAGTCGCGATCCGTGTCCTTCGCCACTTTGTCGTGCGCCTGGCCGGTGTCGGCGGCCAGCATGCCCGTGAGCAGGTCGCGCATGCGCAGGATCTCTCTCGCCTGCAGCTCGATGTCGCTCGCCTGGCCCTCCACCCCGCCGAACGGCTGGTGCAGGAGGATCCGCGCGTGCGGCAGGGCGAACCGCTTCCCGTGGGCGCCGGCCGCCAGCAGCACCGCGGCAGCGGAGGCGGCCTGGCCGAAGCAGAAGGTCGAGACGTCGGGCTTCAGGTACTTCATCGTGTCGTAGATGGCGAACAGTGCGGTGATGTCGCCGCCGGGAGAGTTGATGTAGAGGTGGATGTCCTTGTCCGGCTCCTCGGACTCCAAGAAGAGCAGCTGGGCGCAGACCAGGTTGGCCACGGTGTCGTCGATCGGGGTCCCGAGGAAGATGATCCGTTCCTTCAGCAGCCGCGAGTACAGGTCGTAGGCCCGCTCACCGCGGTTCGAGGACTCGACCACGGTCGGGACCAGATAGTTGCTGGCTCGCATCAGATGCTGGGCGGCGTCGGTCATCCGTCCGCCTCGTCGGCCGTCGCTGCAACCACCGTCTCCTCGGCCTCCACCGTGTCCTCCCGTTCGCCGCCCTGATCCCGTTCGCCCTGGTCCACTCGCAGATCGTCGCGGGAGATCGGATTGCCTGCCTCGTCCACCAACTCGATGTTGTCGAGCAGCCAGTCCAGCGCCTTGGCCTTCCGCTGCTCTGAGCGTACCGCGCCGGTCCTCCCACTGCGGTCCACCTGCGTCCGCAGCACCTTGGGATCCACCCCGAGGCGTCCGGCCATGGCTTGGAGGCCGGTCTCGAGCTCCTCGTCGGTCACGTCGATGCCCTCGGCATCGGCCAGCGCGCGGAGCGCGAGGTCCGCCTTGACCGCGCGGAGCGCGTCGAGTCGCAACTCGGCCAGGAGCTCGTCGCCGTTGCGCCCGGTCGCCGAGAGGAACTGTTCGAAGGAGATCTTCTGCTCGTCCAGCCGGTGACCCAGGTCGTGCAGTCGCTGACGCAGCTCCTCGTCGATGAGCACCTGCGGCACAACCTCGTCCCCGACCAGGTCGACCAGCTCGGTGATCCCGCGCTCGCGCAGCGCGAACTGGGCCTGGACGACCTTCACTCGCGCCATTCGTTGGCGGATGTCGGCCTCCAGGTCGGCCACCGTCTGAAACTCCGAGTTGTCCGACACCCACCCGTCGGTGAGCTCGGGCAGGCGCTTCTCCTTGACCTCCTTCACGAGCACCCGGAAGCTGACCGAGTCGGCCCCCGGGACCGTCGCCGAGAAGTCCAAGATGTCGCCCGCCTTGGCCCCCCGCAGGGACTCGTCGAGCTCGGGTACCACCCGGCCCGACCCCACCTCGTAGAGGTAGTCGTCGGCGCCCATCACCTCGGCGCCGGCCCGGTTCTTCGCATGGATGTTGATGGTGGCGTTGTCCTTGTCGGCGGCGGGCCGCTCGACGACCAGGAGCTCCCCGTCGTTCTCCCGCAACCGATCGATCTGCGCGGTGATCTCCTCGTCGGTGACGGTGAGGCCCGGCAGCACGGCTCGCAGCCCGGCATAGCCGGGGATGTGCACGGTCGGGCGCACCTGCACGACGGCGTCGAAGGAGACCGGCCCGCTCTCCTGGCCGCCCGTGATGTCGATCTCGGGCGGCGCGATCGCATCGAGCTGCGTGTCGGTCACCGCCTGCGCGTAGAAGTCGGGAAGGGCCTCTCGCAGGGCCTCGCCGCGCAGGGCCAACGAGCCGCCCATGCGCGCCTCGAGCACCCGGCGCGGCACCTTGCCGGGCCGGAAGCCCGGGACCCGCGCCTCGCGGGCCATCTTGCGGACCGTCTGGTCGAGCGCGCGATCGACCTCGGACTCATCGACCTCGACAGACAGGCGGACCTTGCTGTCCTCGAGCGACTCGGTCGTGGCGCGCATGGCGCAGACACCCTACCGGCGCCCAACCGGCTCCCCGCGCCCAACCGGCGGTCAGAACATGAAGTTCATGGCACCCACCACCGCCCGGCCGACGTCGGCGTCCCCATCGATGTCGACCGAGCCGGCGGCCAGGACACCGGCCGGGTCGATCCGACCGCAGCCGAGCCGCCAGAATGTCTCGGCGACGAGCGTGAGCCGGGCCGTCGGGGCCGTCGGCGGCTCGTCGAGCCGGACACCCCGCCCTCCCTCGACGCCGACGGTCACCGTGCGGGCCAGGGGGCCGGTGATCTGCCAGACGACCGTCGTCCCCTCCGGCGGCTTCACCTTTCGGCCGACGACGAAGCCCATGCCGTCGGCCACGCGACCGAGCGTCAGCTCCTCGGCCGGGCCGTCCCGGTTCCCCGGCCGGCCGAGCGCCCTTCGGAGATCCTGCTCGTGGATCCAAGAGTCGAAGGCCCGCACCCACATGAACTGGCGGTAGGGCACCTCGCCGATCGGGCTCGGACCCACCTTCTCGAAACGCGCCTCTGAGTCCGCCTTGAGCTCGGCCACCCGCCGACCGGTCACCGCCACGAACTCATCGAGCACCTCGTTGCCGGGCCTGGCCCGTCGTTCGGCGATCCAGGCCTCGTTCATCTCCCCGACCGGGTTGTGCACGTGGGCGGGCGTTGGTGCCACGGCCGGCGGCGAGGGCTCCCCCACGAGCATCAGCTCGGTACCGATCACATGCGAGAGCTGGTCCCGCACGCTCCAACCGGGGCAGTCCGTCGGCGCGTCCCACGCCGCCTCGGGCAGCCCCCCGCAGGCTTCGGCCATGGAGCGCCAGATCTGATCGAGAAGGTCGACAACGGGCTCATTGGGCATGGGGGAAGCGTACGGCCGGGCGTCGTGCGTGACCCGCCCGCACCGGCTCGGGGTCCCCGTGCCTGGGGTCCGTCGCGGGTCCGTGCCTGGCCCGGTCGGCCGGTATCCCACCTGCCCTTCACGACCAGGGGTAACGTCGGCCCGTCTCGAACCCGGGCTTACTGGGCCTTGAGGGGGACCTGACACATGAGGAGGAGTCCTAATGGCTTCGTACGAGGGGTACTGCGTGAAGTGCCGCGAGAAGCGCCAGTTCGAAGGCCACGAGGTTGAGCTGGCCAACGGGCGGCGAGCGGCACAGGGCACCTGCCCGACATGCGGCACCAAGATGAACCGAATCCTCGGCAAAAAGGTCTGACCAGGGCGTCTTCGGGCGCTCGGCGAGGCCCTGGCCAGCTGGGGCCTCGCCACCGAGGACCGACCGGGCGCAACCGCGCGGTCGGCCGGCACGATTCTGAGGGCCTCCGTCCCTCCGCCCGGGGGCCGGTTGTGCTGGCGGTACGCTGCGCCGACGGGCGAAGACCCCGGAGCCGGGGAGTGGCGCAGTAGGTAGCGCGCCTGCTTTGGGGGCAGGAGGCCGGGGGTTCGAGTCCCCCCTCCCCGACCAGAGTGGCTGGTCAGACCCTGACCAGCCGGCTCTTGGTCTTCCGAGACGGCTTGTCAACTGATTGTCGACGAGACGCTCAGGACTCTTGGCCTGTCTCAAAAATGCGGTAGCGGCTCGGCTCTGCTCACGCTCCGCCATTTGAGGCTCATTGGCGCGTCCGGTCACAAGGACCCATCCGGATCGCCACCACACGTTCCACTCGTCAGGTCGTACCTATCCCCGCACCGGAGTGCCTCGGGGTCACGAGCCGCCAACACCGGCCGCGCTGGGCGAAGACCGACTCAGCGAAGTGGTCCAAGAGTGACGATCAGTCGAGTCGGCGCAGCCCGGCTCGGTAGCGCTTGGCATTCTCCACGTAGGCCTCGGAGCCCCCTTGGATGGCTGCCGCCGACGATGCGCCCAACTTGATGGTCGCGGGTATGCCGATGGCCAGTGCCCCCGCGGGGACCTCGGTGCCGTTGGTCACCACCGCGCTGGCAGCAACCGTCGCGCCAGTCCGGATGATGGCTCGATGCAAGACGACACTGTTCGACCCAATCAGGCACGAGTCCTCGATCTGGCAACCCTCCAGATGGACCAGGTGGCCGACGATGCACCCCGCACCGACAACGGTCTCGAGCTCTGGTGTCGCATGAACGACCGTCCCATCTTGGATGGACGTGCGCGGGCCGATGATCACGGTCCCGTAGTCACCTCGGAGCACCGCGCCCGGCCATATTGAGGTATCGGGTCCCAGCCGCACGTCACCGATGATCGTGGCGTCCGGATGGACGAAAGCCTCGGGACTAATGCTCGGCACGCGATCGCCCAGTGCATAGATCGGCATCCGGCCATGTTAGGAGTGGGCTTCAGTTCGGGCGTCCGCCCATGGCTCGACGCTCTGGGGTCGTCTGCGTTCTCGCCTCCTGGCTAGCTGGGTGACGAGCACGCGGGCGATGAGGAGACCGGGGACCGGAGGCGACTGGGCTGGGGCAGATCGGCCGCTCAGTCCGTTCGTTCCATGAGGACGCGGCCCTCGGGCCCCGCACCCTCGATCCGGTCCAGGTCGACGATGACCGCCCGGCCCCGTCGCCGCGGGTCGAGATTGCGCTCGCGTTCGGGCGAGGCGTCGTAGATCGCCCGAGTGGTCTCCCCGTCCGCCACCACCCGCGCGCGTCCGGTGAACAGGAAGTTCGTCCGGTTGGTCGGATTCCGGTACCAGAGTGCGACTGAGGGATGCGCCCCGAGGGCGCGCAGGAACCCGCCCTCTGGATCACGGATCCAGATCGCCAGCTCCCGATCCCCGTGCGCGTGGACCGAGCCGCGAGCCGACAGACGCGGGGTGCCGGCGTCGTCGACATAGGCCAGGGTCATCGGCCGCTCATCGGCCAGGGCCTCGTCGACCGCCTGGCGCATGCCCGGCGTCACCTCGAGGGCCGTCGGATCGGGGCGCGCCGCGGGGGTGAACTCCTGAGTGATCTCGACCACCGCACCGGCGTCGAGCGAGATCGTCGACAGGATGCCACCGATCGGCATCCCCGGAGCGACCGTTGCCCGAAGAGTGAACGTGTACCCCTCTAGGACCGGCTCCCCCCAGTCGGCCGCGGCGAGCAGACCCGGCAGCATCGGACCGCCCAGGGCCTGCACGACGGCGTCCCGCCCGATGGCGGCTCCGAAGGGTCCGGCCAGGCGCACGTCGGGCGCCAGGAACTCGCCGAAAGCCGCCTTGGCGTCACCGGGTTCAGGCGCGAGTGCGGCCCGATAGGCCGCGGCGATCAGCCGGGGCTCAGCCACGGCCCGGCGGGGGGCGATGAGACCGCGACCAACGAACGAGACGCCACATGGTGCCCAACACCCGACGACCGGATTGCATTTCCGAGGGGTCGATCAATCGCCGGCGGGCTCGCTGCGCTCGAGCGCTTCTCTGCGGTGCCGCGCCCGCAGCCGGAGGTGGTTCGCCACCAGCGCGACGACGACCACGCCAACGACCGCGTAGGACCAGACACCGATCGTGGAGAGCACGTGGTGGTAGCCCTTACCGACGGCGTACCCAACCAGGGTGTAGAGCGTGGCCCACACCACGCCGCCGACCACCGTGTAGGGCACGAACGTGCGGAACGAGATGTCGCTCAGTCCGGCTAGGGCCGGGATGATGGCCCGCACGACGGCGATGAACCGGCCGACCAGCACGGCCGGTCCGCCCCGGCGCGCCAGGAGTTGGCGCGTGCGTTCGACCGCCAGGTTGCGACGCAACGGCTTGCGGGCCAGCAGCCACGGCCCCACGAGCTGGCCGACCAGGTACCCGATGAAGAACGCCGCGACTGCGGCGGCGTTGGCCACGAGGAGCATGGCCACCAAGTTCACGCGGTGCTCGTTGGCCAGCACACCGCCCAACACCACCGCGATCTCGCCGGGCACGAAGAAACCGATGACGAACCCGGACTCTGCGATCACGAGCCCGGCCACCAGGAGGTAGACAGCCAAACCGTGGTAGTGCGTGATGAACGTCACGGCAGCGGCGAAACCATCGCGGCGCGGCGTCCGGCGGCCGCCAGCTGCGTCATGACCACAGCCTACGCGGGGACCCCGGGGCACCTCCGGGCGGCGGCGCGGGTGATCGCTACTGCTACCGTCGCCACAGAAACGCGGTGGGCGCCCTTCCGGGCCGTCGAAGATGGGAACGAGCTGTGAAGGTCGTCGTGATCGGAGGCGGACTCATCGGGTTGAGCACCGCGATGCTCCTCGCGGACGACGGCCATGAGATCACGGTCCTCGAGCGCGACGTCGAAGCCGAGACCGAGCCGCTGGACGCGTTCGCCCGCTGGGAGCGCCGGGGCGTCAACCAGTTCCGGTTGCCCCACTTCTTCCAGGCTCGCTTCCGAGAGCTGGTCGAGGCCGAATTGCCGAGGGTCGCGGAGGGACTGACGGCAGCCGGCACGCTCTCGCTCAACTTCCTCGAAGGGATCCCGGACTCGTTGACCGGCGGCTTCACCGAGGCCGACCGTCGCTTCACCGCGATCACCGGCCGGCGTCCGGTCGTCGAGTCGGTGTTCGCCACCGCGGCGGCGTCGACCCCGGGCATCACCGTGCGCCGCGGCGTCGCGGTCGCAGGGCTGCAACCGGCGCGGGCGACGACGGTGCCGCAGGTGAACGGTGTGATCCTCGACTCCGGGGAGGTGCTCGGCGCGGATCTGGTCATCGACGCCACGGGTCGCCGCTCGCCGCTCCCGCGCTGGTTGGAGGCGATCGGCGCGCGGGCTCCCGAAGAGGAGCTCGAAGACTCCGGTTTCGCCTACTACGGTCGCCATTTCCAATCGCGCGACGGCACCCTGCCGGCCGCGCTCGGTCCCCCCGTCCAGAGCTACGGGAGCATCTCGGTCCTCTTGCTCCCGGCCGACAACGCCACGTGGTCGGTCACCCTGGTCGGCTCGGGCGAGGACGCCGCGCTTCGGAGCCTGCGCGACGCCGACACCTGGGCAGCCGTGATCCGCAGCCTGCCGCTGGCAGCCCACTGGATTGATGCAAAGCCCATCGAGGACCGCGTCGTCACGATGAGCAAGATCGAGGATCGGCGGCGTCGCTTCGTGGTCGACGGCGCCCCGGTCGCGACCGGCGTCCTGGCGGTCGGCGACTCCTGGGCATGCACCAACCCCTCGCTCGGTCGCGGCGCGTCGCTCGGGCTGCTGCACGCCGTGGCCCTCCGGGAGCTCCTGGCTGCCCACGCGGCCGACAGCCCGGTCGATCTCGCCACCGGATGGGACGCGGTCACCGAGGCGGAGCTCCGGCCCTGGTACGACGCCACGTTGCGCTTCGACCGTCACCGCTTGGGCGAGGTCGAAGCGAACATCGCCGGAGAGCTCTACGAGCCCGACGACCCGGCCTGGGAACTCGACAAGGCGTTGCAGGCGGCCGCGGGCCGGGATCCCGCCTGCCTACGCGCCTCGATCGCCATCGGCAGCGTCCTCCAGCTGCCCGACGAGGCGCTGGCCGGCGGGCTGGCCGAGCGGGCACGGGAGTTCGGGGGGGACTGGCGCGACGCACCGCCGTTCGGGCCCGGTCGCCGGGAGCTGCTGGACATCATCGGCTGAGCGGCCCTACCGCGGCACCGGTCTCAGGACCTCACCGAGGAGGGCAGCGGATGGGCGGCGAAGAACCGCCACATGACGTGGTCGGCGTCGATCGCGCTGGACGGCTGGCCGAGGAGGCGCGTCACGGCGCGCGGTAGCGCGGGCCCGCCCGGCCACTCGTGCCCCTCGCCCGCGATCGTGTACAGATCGACCACGGCGCCGCCCGCGCAGCCGGAGAACGCGCGAAGGGTCACCCCGGGGGTCGGCGTCGAGGAAGCGGCAGTGGGGCGGCAGTGGTCGTGGGCGGCCCAGCGCTGCTCGGCCACCGGCACGCTGTAGGTCCAGTACTGCTGGCCGTGCCCGTTGTAGGGGTCAATCGGATCGCCGGTGCCGTGGAACGCGTCCACCGGCACCGGTCGGGTGCCCGGACACGGCGACGGCAGGCGCAACCCGCTCACCGGAGCGATCGCCGCGAACTCGTCGGGCGCGTCGCACCCCAGCTGGCTGGCCATGCGGGCGCCGCCGGAGAACCCGGTGGCGAAGACTTGGCGCGGGTCCACGCAGTAGCGCTGCTCGAGCACTGACGGCAGCTGTGTCAGGAACGCCACATCGTTCGGCGACCCCTTGGGCGGCCGCGCACCACCCAGGAGCGGCTGGTTGGGCACGTTCCAGTCGAAGCCGCTCCTCGAGGTGATGACCCCCTGGGGGTAGGCGACGATGAAGGTGTCGTCGTCCGCCGCCGCGTTCATGCCGGTGAAGCCTTCCTGTTGGAGCGCGTCCGAACCGCTGCCGTGCATGTTGAGGACGAGGGCCAGCGCCTGGCCTGCGGTGGCGCTCGGGGGCACGTGGACGATCACCGTCCGGGGGTGACCGCCAATCGTGAGGTCAAGCGTGCTCGTGCCCGCGGCGGCCGGGCTGGCGCACCCGCTCGAGGTGCTCGGTACGCCCTTGGCGGCCGCGGCCACCGGTTGGGTGGCGGCCGGCCCGAGAACGCTGACGAGGGGCCCGAGCAGGAGGAACAGCGCGCCGACCAAGGCTCGGGGCCCCGGGGGCACTCGGTCGGTTGGGGTCCGGGCCATTGATCGACTCCTCAGGCTGGAAACGTTTTCAGTTATACTCACCCTCGTGCCCCGGGTCAATCCCCGACGGGGAGACCCGCCGGCAGCGGCGACCGAGCGCCCCGTGACGGGTATCCGGCTGGTGGCCCGCGAGGCCGGCGTCAGCATCGCCACCGTGTCGCGGGTCCTGGGAGGCCACCCGCACGCGAGCGACGACGTCCGGCGCCGCGTGCTGGCGGCGGCCGAGCGCCTGCACTACCAGCCGAGCGCCGCCGCGCGGGGGCTGCGCACCACGCGCACCATGATCGTGGGCGTCCTGGTCCCGAACCTGGCCAATCCGACTGTGGTCCCCTTCCTGCGCGGCGTCCAGGTCGTCGCCCAGGCGCAGGGGTACGCCGTCCTCGTGGCCGACGGGCAGCGATCGGCGGCGGTAGAACGGAGCCAGCTCGACCGGCTCTACGCGCAGCGGGTCGATGCCCTCGTCCTCCCGTCGCCACCGGGCGACCCCGAGCACCTGCGGGAACTCCAGACCGCCGGGCTGCTGGTGGCAGACGGCGCCCTGGACGCGCCGGCGGCGTGGTCCCTGTCAGCGATCGAGGGCACGGCCACGGGGGCGGCCTGCGAGCACCTGGCGGCGCTCGGCCACCACCGCGTCGGGTTCGTGGCCCGCGCCACGGCCCGCGGCTCGACGAGCGGCGCCCGCTGGACGCTCGTGTCCGCCGCCTGCCGTCGGGTGGGCCTCCACGTCGAACGCGTCGCGCTCGGTGATCCGTCCAACGCCGGGTCGGTCGCGCTCGGGCTCGAGCAGGCGCTACGGCGGGGATCGCTCACCGCCCTGGTCTGTGCCACCCACCCGCTGGCCCC
>JGI12269J14319_10002846_pt1 | contig 16485 bp, 14 predicted proteins | sample PeaSoiSIISIP2007_FD_14319 | JGI IMG/M metagenome (IMG submission 14319) | reverse complement strand
GTAGGTGGCGGCGGGGGTGGCGGCGGGGCGACTTTCTTGTGGCATGCGCCCAGGAACATGATCGTGCCGATTGCGAATACGAGAGTTAGCCATCTCGTCATCACTGTTGTTATTGTCATTCTCGTTGTTATTGCGTGCTTCACTGATTCCTCCAGTTTTCTGTGCGCCCGCATGGTGGCGTGCAATTTGCAGATTCACGGCAGGGCGCACTCTGGGCCAGCCGCAAAACCGTACTTGTCAACAACCGGTTGTGGAACTCCAAATCTCTGACCTCAGCGCCTGACGGCGCTTTCATGGCGTAGCTCCTACGGCACGCCTTAAAGGCGTGACCTGATATGAACCCACTTGCCACCAACAGGGATGTTCAATCAATCTACTTCCAACTCCAGTTGGGCTGCGTGTTGACGCCCGTAAAAGTCAGCTGCTTCACATTGGTGCCGTCCGCCAGCATGCTCCAGATCTGGTCGCTGCCCGAGCGGTGAGACTGAAACACAATGTGCCGCCCGTCGGGAGACCAGCAGGGAAAATCGTTGCGCCCCGCGTCGTGGGTGAGTTGCACCCACTGCTTGCTGGCGACGTCCATCAGATAGAGATCGTTGGAACCCGGCTCTCCGGGCCCGTACTTGCGCATCCAGGAGAAGGTCAGAAACTGGCCATTCGGAGACCAGTTGGGAGAAACCGCGTAGCCTTGATCGGTGACGCGCTGCAGGTTGGTGCCGTCGGCTTCCATGGTATAGATCTGCGGCAGGCCGGTGCGTCCGCTGACGAAAGCGATCTGGGCGCCAGTCTTGCGGTTCCAGGTGGGCGAAACGTCCGGGCCTTTATCGTTGGTCAGGCGGCGCGAGTTTCCTCCGGAGGCATCCACCACGAAAATATTGGGATATCCGTTGCGCGAGGAGGAGAACGCGACTTTGCCATCGGGCGACCACGACGGCGAAAGGTTCATGCCTCCAAAACGCGGGAAGCTGACCATGCGGTTGAGATCGAATGAGTACATCATGATTTCCCAACCGCCCTTGCTGATCGAACTGAACGCCAGCCGCGAACCATCGGGCGAGATGCGCGGCGACAGGGAAATACTTCCCAGGTGCGTGATCTGCTGCTGGTTGGCACCGTCGTAGTCCATCATCCAGACTTCTTTGTGGCCGGTGCGCTCGCTGACGAAATAGATCTTGGTTTCGGCGATTCCGGGTACGCCTCCGCCCAGGCGGAATATGATTTCGTCGGCGAAGCGGTGTGCGATTACGCGCACCGCATCGCTGGTCGCGCTATCGGTGTACTGCTTGCCCAGTACTTGCGGCGACTTCTCATTCTTTACGTCGTAGAGCCAACCCTGTACTGTAACTTTGCCGGCGGCTGCGCCCAGGTTGCCGAACGCGAGCATGGAGGTGTTGGGCGGCGGGGAATTCCACGCCGTGAAGTTGACTTCGGAGGGTTGCCCCGGCTCCTGCAGCGGATAAAAACTCTTGGAGACAAGATCGAAGATTCCAGCGTTGTCGAGATCGTTCCAGAGCACGTCGTTGAAGGTCTTCAGCAGGTTGGCGTTGTTGGCGTCGGAGGTCGAGGGCTTGAAGTCGGATGCGGCGAGGCGCACGCGCTCGACGCCGAGTCCGGTGCCGGTGCGGATCCAGTCCTGCGCGGAGCTGGTGGCTGCCAACAGAAGCAGCGAGACAACTGCGATTACAGCGTGACGACGAATTGGTCGAGCCGCGTTACTCAATTTATGCTCCTGTTATGCTTCTGTTGAGTCGTTGGTCGTCGGCAAGCCGTAGCAAGACTCCAATCTCTGGCCTCAGCGCCTGAAGGCGCTTTCATAATTCAGGCCCTGCGGCACGCCTGAAGGCGTGCCCTGATACGAACCGTATTCGCACTGCGGATCGATTGCAAACCCTCCGAACGACTAGCGACTGACGACCAAAGACTGACCTACCGCTTGTAGTCGAACCAGAATTCTACCGACACTTTGCTTCCCGAGTAATCCGGCGGCAGCGGGCCGAAGCTATCAATGCGTTGAAGCGCGCGGACCGCCGACTGATCCAGCGACGGCACACCGCTCGACTGCTCAATTTGGACATTCGACGGGTGTCCGTCGCGTGCGATATCAAACGTCAGATAAACGCGTTTCGCCTCCGCGATGCGCGGGTCCACTTCATACTTTAACCAGTTTTCGGTGACTTTCCTCTGCACGGTTTGTACGTACCAGGAAAATCGGCTGCCGAAATCGCCGCCACTTCCGGTAAATCCAAATCCGCCCTTGGCGCCTCCCGCGCTCATGGTGTATGGTCCGCTGACCGGGCCACCCTCGCCATACGGAATTTGATTCGACTCGGGTGGTTGCGGTTCCGGCTTCCTTTGGGTAGCGCTGGTCACAGGCTTAGGTTTGACCTTCGTGTTCTTGTCGGGAATCGGAATCGCTTCCGGTTCCTTTTCCCGAACCATGGGCTGCGACTTCGAAAGACCCTTGGATTCCGTTGCCAGGACATTTGTTGTCTCTGTGGGATTGGCGGGCAAGGGAACCGAGCTCACGAGGGTTGCTCCCATGGCATCTCCTCCTCCTCCGCTGCCCCAGCCTTCACCACGAAAGCCGTGAATAAACATTGCGTAGAGCGTGACGAAGGCCGCGAATGCCAGATGCAGTCCGAGCGACCAAGCCAGAGGCCGGCGCAGTTGCGCGGGTTCGGAATAAATGTCGAAGTCATCCATGCGAAGATCAGTCATGTGAAAATCAGTGATGGCCGGCATGGGTATCCATCGGCTGCGTAACGATGCTGACGTTGCTGATGCCCGCCTGCTTGATGGCGTCCATCACGGTGGCGAAGGCGCCAAACGGGACATCTTCGTCGGAGCGCAAGAAGATCGACTGGTGTTGCGGGTCGCGAATCCTCTGCTTCAAGGTCGCTCCAATCCGGTTGATGTTAATGGGATCGTTGCCGAGAAAGACTTTTTGCGACTTGTCGATGCTGATGACCAGCCGTTCTTCGGTGATCTCCTTGACAGTGCGGGTGTGGGGCACGTTGACTTCGATTCCGGACTGCAGTATCGGCGCGGTCACCATGAAAATGATGAGCAGCACGAGGACAACATCCACCAGGGGCGTGATGTTGATGTCGGCGAGTGCGGTCTGGGTGCGTCCGTTGGCGGATGTGAAGGCCATTAGCGCCGCACCTCGGTGACTTGTGGGGCCTGTTGCCGCTCCACCAGATTCAGCATCTCCAGCGCGAAGTCGTCGTTGCGCGAGGCCATTTCACGAATGGAGCCAATGATGAGATTGTAGGCGATGACCGCTGGGATGGCGGCGGCCAGGCCGGCGGCGGTGGTGACCAGAGCTTCGGAGATGCCGGGAGCGACCGCGCGCAAAGTCGCCGCACCAGCGGTGCCCAGCCCGTGGAATGCGTCGATGATTCCCCAGACAGTTCCAAACAGTCCAATGAACGGCGTAACGGCGCCCGTGATCGCCAGCCAGGGGACATTGCGTTCGAGGCGGGTGACCTCCTCGGAAGACGCGATCTGCATGGCGCGCTGAATGGCCACGAGGTTGTGGATGCCGCCCGTCATGCCCATCTGGCGTTTGAACTCCGCGACTGCGCCTTCAAATACTCCCACCAGCGGGCTGGGACGGAACTGTTCGGCAACCGAGGCAACGTCCTGCATGCGCTGCGCCTTGCGGAAGACGCGGACGAAGCGTCCGCTCTGCCCGCGCGCGCGGCGGATGAGCCGCCACTTGGAAAGAATCACGGCCCAAGAGAGCACACTGAACACGAGGAGCAGGACAAGGACGGTCTTGGCGACCGGACCGGTCTGAAGGACGAGATCGACGATTTCGCCGCCGACAAACAACAGGAGGAGCGAAGAAAAATGCATCGGTTTAGGGAGAACCCCTGTTCAAGATTATAGACCAGGGTGGCGGCGCGTCTCGCCAGGGTACCGCATCGGTCAATGCGGTTGCTTGCTCTGGGTTGGGCTTCGACGGCTATTAGTTCGGAATCACTGCCTTCACTACATTTGAATAAGCGCTTTCCTCGCCTTGGGCGTTTACCGCACTTGCGACGTAATAGTAGGTCGTTCCGGCCACAACCGTGTTGTCCGTATAGTTGGTGGAGGCTTCCAAGGCGGTATTGATCATCGCGTAAGGGCCTCCGGAGGATGTGCCGCGGAACACGTTGTATCCCACCGGGTTCCCGCCCGCCGCATTCCAGGAAAGAGAGACATAATGGGAACTACTCTGAGCCACGCCCGTACCGGTCAACTGCTCGACGGTGGGCGAGCCTGCCGCATTGCTGGTGAACCCGGCTTGGCCGGAGGCAGCGCCAGAGGCGTTGGGCGTAAATTTAATCGTGACGGCGACGCTCTCCCCAGCCGCAATGGTTGCGGGCAGAGTGAGCCCGGACAGGGCAAATTCCGAACTCGTCGACGCGTCCGACGAGATGGTTACGGCAGCGCTCGAGGCGGTGAGCGTAGCCTGCAGGCTGGCACTCGACCCCACGGTGACGTTACCGAAATTCAGCGTTGCAGGCGTCACTCCCAGTACCGGTACCGCGCTGTTTTTGGGCACGCCGGTCCCCGTGAGATCAATTGAGAGTGGAGAATCCTTAGCCGTACTCTGGAGCGTCATAACGCCGGTCACGGATCCACTGGCAGTCGGCTTGAAGATGACGGGCAACTCGACGCTCGCCCCGGGCTGGATCTCGATTGGCAGGGTGAAAGTGCCGTACCAGAACACGCTGCTCCCACCTCTCGATTTGTACGTGATGCTCAGGGTTGTGCTCCCGGTGTTCGTGAGTGGGATGGAATAGGTACTGGAACTGCCAATCGCAACATTACCGAAGGCATAACTGCAAGGGTTGCATTGAAGTTGCTGTGCCGAGGCGAACGCAGGCACCAGCCAAAGGAGCAGGCCTGCGATTAAGACGGGGGAGAATGATCGCATGAATGCAATCTTCACCGAGCGCTCGCTCTCGAAGCAAAATCGGAAGTGCATCCGGCGAATGACTTGTACTAGCCATTTTGAGCACGGGGCGGCCTGTTTCGCGCACCCCGGCGGAGGCGGTCTGTGCTATCCTGCGCGTAAATTATGGATCGCGCAGATTAAAGATTGATGAATTAAGATCGCTGAATTCAAGATTGGCGGATTAAAGATTGCCGTGAATTCTAAAGATCGGTATGAACTTCGGTAACTAAAGATCGAAGGATTCTTGTGCTGGCCGAACTTCGACTCGAAAATTACGCCGTGATCGACAATGTCGTGATCGAATTCGCGGCTGGGCTGAATCTTCTGACCGGCGAGACCGGGGCGGGGAAGTCAATTCTGATTGACGCGCTGGGATTGCTGTTGGGGGAAAAAGCGTCCTCGGAAGTGATCCGCACGGGCGCGGAGCGGGCCGTGGTCGCGGCGGTGTTTGAGAGCGAGGGAGCGGCGGCGCGTTCCATCGCAGGGATACTGGAGACGAACGGTCTGGACGCGGAGAATGGCTCGCTGATTCTGCGGCGCGAGATTGCTCCGGGCGGCAAGGGGCGCGTCTTCATCAATAATCAGCCGGCGACGGTGGCAGTGCTGAAACAGATTGCACCGCACTTGGCGGTGATCCACGCGCAGAATGAATCCATCGTAAACTTCGACGCCGCGGCGCGGCAGGAGCTGCTCGACGCTTACGCCGGAGTCGAGTTGAAGGAAGTATCCGGCGCGTTCGCGCACTGGAAGCAGATTCGCGGGCGCATCGCGGAGCTCGAACAGGACGAGCAGGATCGTATGCGGCTTCTGGACCTGTGGAATTTCCAATGCCGTGAAATCGAAGAGGCGCGGCTGCGGGCGGGCGATGGTCCGCAAGAAGATGAGCAACTGGAAGCCGAGAAGCGCGTCCTGGCCAATGCCGAAAAAATTTACGGCGCGGCCATCAATGCCTTTGATCTGCTCTATGAGGGCAACGCTTCCACTTCGTCCAGCCTGCGTGCCGCGCAGAAGCACCTGGAGGAACTGGCTCGTTATGAGCCGAAGTTTCAGGAAGCGCTGGCGGAGTTGGAGTCGGCGCGCATCAGCGTCGAAGATGTGGGAGCGACGCTGCGCGATTATGCGGGAGGAATCCAGGCATCGCCCGAGCGTCTCGCGGCAATCGAAGAGCGGCTGGCGCTGCTGGATCGGCTGAAACGCAAGTATGGGCCTACGCTCGCGGAGACTATTGCTTTCGGCGATGACATACGGCGCAAGCTCTTGGAGATGGAGAATAAAGATCAGGTGCTACTTGAACTGCGGGCGATGCTGGCCGTCTCTGCCGAGGAGTATCGCAAAGCCGCTCGCAGCGTCTCGCGTAAGCGCTCAGAGGCGGGACGAAAACTGGAGAAGCTGGTCGAGGCCGAGATCAACGACTTGGCCATGCGCGCCAGCTTTCGCATTGCTGTCGAGGAGAACGAGGGCGAAGAACATTGGACTTCTTCGGGCATCAACCAGGTGATCTATCGCATTACGACTAATGTGGGCGAGACCATGCGCCCGCTGGAGCAGATCGCCTCGGGCGGCGAACTTTCGCGCGTCATGCTGGCGTTGAAGGCAAGCGTCGAGGCGGGGACGAATCCGGCGGGGAAAAAGAAGTCGGCGGCCGCGCAGCGGACATTAGTTTTCGACGAGATTGATACCGGCATCGGCGGCCGCGCCGCCGAAGCCGTGGGGAAGAAATTGAAGGCGCTCTCCAAAGGCAACCAGGTGCTCTGCGTCACCCACCTGCCGCAGATCGCAACCTTTGCCGATCATCATTACGTGATTGAGAAGCGCGAAACCGGAGGCCGCGCGAAGACCACCGTGCGGCAAATTACTGGCGAAGAGCGTACTGAGGAAGTGGCGCGGATGCTGTCGGGGGCGAAACTGACGGAGACTTCGCGCAAGCATGCGGAGCAGATGATTCGGGCAAATGGGTGAGTTCGTTCGTCCCTCTTACCCCATAGTTTCCCTGGGGGGTACCCCCCTCCCCCCCGTTTTCCCGCAAAGTATTCAAAATAAAGGACATGATGCTAAAGTATTCAGGAATAATGACTTAGCTCTAGGCTTTCTGCTGCGACATCGATGGGGTTTGTTCCAGCTCGAAAAAAATTAAATTTTGGTTCTATTGGAATCATTGGTTTAGCGGGAAATTCCCGCCAGATCTTTGAGTTTAAAGGACTTATTCGCAAAATATCACGGAATAAGGACTTACGCTGACTCCCCCATTTCGGCGGTTGCTTCTCCTGCGGGGCTTGGTCAGCTTTGGGCGCGGGAAGGCCGGGGCCGGAGCTCGGCTATTTTGTCTTCGGCTATTTTGTCAAAGATCGAATCCGGGATACGGCAAACACTTTGTTTGCTATAAATCTATCTTAGCATTTGGTGTCAAGTTCTATATGTCAGAGACTTAGCTAGTTAGAGGTTCGGATATACTCCCGGAGTAAGTGAATTAGTGGGTGCTCAGACCTTTCTCGTCCGCCGGAGGGCGCGCCCAGAGGCCACCGTGTGTGAGACTGCTGGCGAGGAGCGCACTGAAGAAGTGGTACGCATGCTGTCGGGAGCGGAGTTGAATGAGGCTTCTCGGAAGCATTCGGGGCAGATGATTCCGGCGAATGGGTGACGGGAAGACCTAGTTTTCGTATCCCCATTGCCAGAGCGCGTGGTCCATAGTTCGCAAGCTTACGTTGAGCTGAGCTGCTAGTTCGCGGCACTTCTTTAGATAGGCGAGATAGTAGACCGATTGGCCCTTCAATTTGTCGCCGACGCCTAAAGATACTAAAGCATTGACATCAATGATTGTGTATTTCTGCGGCAGGATCGTCGTCAAGATCGCTGATGCCACCGGTACGCCTACTCCATGAAGCCTGTCGAGGATCTCTATCGCTGACCGCTCGTCGTCGGTCGCGGCAGCCGAGCGTAGTGCCTGGTCAATTTCGGCGTCGGTATTCTGGCCAAGGTAAGACATTACGCGCGTGAGATGTACTCCCTCCATCTTCCACGCGACAATCACTTCCAAATTCTGTCGGCTGTAGTCTCCCCCGCGAATGCGTCTGCCAGCCTCGAACGCGTCGTCCTGTTCAACGTTCCTTTCCCGTCTGGCCACGAGCCCTGCTATCTCCGATGGGGGAAACTGAAGAACAAAATTGTATGGATCTGAATCTAATTCACCCCTAGGGATTTGCCCATCTGATTGGCGGACGCTGCGCACGGTGTTTTTTGCGGTTTTCGTGGTGCGCTCTCTGCGTACTTTCGTCGCATGAGAGTCGGCGAATAAAAGCGCATCGTACGTAGTCCGCCCGTTCGGAAATGGTTGGTAAGAATTTGCCTCCCGATTAAACTCGTTATACGTGCTTATCGTAGGGAGGACTCCCGGTCTGCTTCCCGACGCAGTCAATTCAATCGGTGGAAAATTTGGAAGATCAAAAGCGATAAGAACCGAATCCGGCTTGATGACATAGTTCGCTACGGTTTGTACGTCGCCGGGGTTGATTATCTCGTAGCCCACTTCGGAAAATCCGCGCTTCGATGCAAAATCGGCAAGTAATTGGTTCAATACTTCTTGCTGTTTACCGTTCATGACTCTGGCTCCTTTCACTTGCATCGGGTTTGATGGCCCGATTATCCCATGTGTTATGGATGTGAAGAGACGTAAAATGAATGCATGGAAATGGTCACCATCCATAAAGCTAGGGCTGATCTTTCGCTATTGATTGCGAGGGCTTGCCGGGGCGAGGAGATCGTTATATGCCGCGGTAAGAAGCCGGTCGTGCGTTTGGTCGCGCTTCGGGACGCGCAGGGCAACCGCAAACCGGGAGCTTGGAAAGGCAAGTTGAAAGTCGGACCCGAGTTTTTCGAGCCGTTGCCTCCGGAAGAGCTTGACGCATGGGGGCAGTAGGGCGTGCGCGCCCTGCCGAATGCGCACGCCCTCACGCAAAGCTCGGTCGTCCCTCCGGGACTTAATCGTTTCTCCGCTTTTCCCAGCGCTGAAGCGCTGGGCTAAGTTCGGACGCCCCTCCGGGGCTTGTTCTCGATGCTGCGGGCTGTTTCGGACGCCCCTCGGGGCTTGTTCTCGATGCTACGGGCTGTTATGGGCGTACCTCCCGTTCACCCGCGAGATTTCCCCGTCCGCTGCTAATCCACACATCCTCAAAGGCTTACATTGACCGGAGGGTACATCTTTCGATACTCTTACAATAACTTTTTTCGCATCTTATGTGGGGGCGGGGTATCCTCATAGGGTGCGGGGCTGAAATGGTGCCGAGGGCGGGACGCCCTCGGGACTGCCGGCAAGGATGCCGGCGCTACAACGTGGGGGTGATTATTGTCTGAGAGGAAGCAGTTGCTGCTGTTGAAGCCGCGCGGATTCTGCGCGGGAGTGGTGCGGGCTATCGACATTGTCCGGATTGCGCTGGAGGCCTTTGGGCGGCCGATTTATGTGCGCAAGGAAATTGTCCACAACCGCTTTGTGGTGGAGGAACTGCAAGAAAAGGGCGCAATTTTTGTCGATAGCGTGGACGAAGTGCCGGAGGGCGAACGCGTCATCTACAGCGCCCACGGGGTTTCGCCGGAAGTGCGCGAGGCGAGCAAACTGCGCAAGCTGCGCGTGATCGATGCGACTTGTCCGCTGGTCACCAAGGTGCATGTGGAAGCGGTGAAGTTCGCTAAGGAAGGCTATTCGCTGATCCTGATCGGGCATCGCGATCATGACGAAGTGATTGGCACGCTCGGCGAGGCGCCCGCGGTGACTCAGGTGGTAGGGTCGCCGGCGGAAGTGGCGTCGGTGACGTTGCCCGACCCCAACCGCGTGGCCTACCTGACGCAGACGACGCTTAGCCTGGATGAGACGCGCGACATTATCGCCGCTCTGCGGAAGCGGTTTCCCAACATTAAGGGTCCGGCGGCGCAGGATATCTGCTATGCCACGGAAAACCGGCAGGTGGCCGTGAAGCACGTGGCCTCCGATGCCGATTTGCTGCTGGTGGTTGGCTCCGACAACAGCTCAAATTCCAAGCGGTTGGTGGAAGTTGCTCGCAGTTTGGGCACGCCGGCGCATCTAATTGATGACTGCCGCAATATTCGGCCGCAGTGGTTACATGGGGTGAAGACGGTGGCCCTGACCGCGGGAGCATCGGCTCCCGAACATTTGGTGCAGGAAGTGGTGCAGTACCTGGCAGGACAGGGCTTTGGCGACGTGCAGGAACTTGAAATCATGCCGGAAAATGTGCGCTTTGGATTGCCGCCGGAGATCGTGGAAACGATAGCCGCGGCGCCGGCCGTAGCCGTGGAGTCGTAGTTTGGAGATATGTTCGGAGACATGATGGAAGAATCCTCCCCTTTTAGTTCGGCCTCTGCGCCCCACCCCAGCACGCCAAACGCGGGCGCACTGCCACCCCAAAACGCAAAAGAACGCGTTTTGGGGACCCCGGCGCTGGGGACCCCGCAGATGCGATTTGGAAAGATCGATGACCTGGGGAGCCGGGTCGCGGTCGCCGTCGATGCGGCCCGCAACTATCTTTTCTCGCAGCAACACGAAGAGGGTTACTGGTGCGGAGAGCTGGAAGCCGATACCACGCTCGAGTCCGATTACATCCTGCTGCACGCTCTGCTCGGCACGGGAAACCAGGAACGCATCGCCAAGGCCGCTCGCTACATCCTGAACAAGCAGAATGCAGATGGCGGTTGGAACACTTACCCCGGCGGTCCATCCCACATCGGCGCTTCGGTGAAAGCCTACTTCGGGCTGAAACTGGCTGGCTTCGCGGCGGATCACCCGGCGCTGGCACGCGCCCGCAAGAAGATTCTCGAAATGGGCGGCGTGACCGAAGTCAATACATTCACCAAGATCTATCTATGTTTCTTTGGGCAGTACGATTACGACGCGGTGCCGGCGGTTCCGCCGGAGATCGTGCTCTTTCCCAACTGGTTCTGGTTCAACATCTACGAGATTTCTTCGTGGTCGCGCGCCATCCTGGTGCCGCTTTCGATCTGCTATGCCAAGAAGCCGTTCAAGAAAATTCCCGACGAAATGGGCGTGGAAGAGCTCTTCGTGGGCGGACGCGACAAGTCGCGCATGCATTTGCACTGGGCCAAGAAGCGGATTTCCTGGCGCAACTTCTTTTTGGTGCTGGATCGGATTGCCCACTGGGCAGAACGTGTGCACATCCGTCCGCTGCGTTCGCTGGCTCTGAAGAAGGCGGAGAAATGGATGCTGGATCGCTTCGAGATGAGCGATGGGCTGGGAGCGATTTATCCCGGACTCCTGAATTCGGCCATTGCTCTCCGTTGCCTGGGGTATTCCGTCGACGATCCGCAGGTCATTCGAGCTCTCGATGAGTTTGAAAAGCTGGGCATCGAAGAGGGCGATACTTTCCGCATGCAGCCCTGCAAGTCTCCGGTGTGGGATACGGCATATGCGCTGTTTGCCTTGGGCGAGGCGGGGGTTCCGGCGACGGATCCGCGCCTCGTGAAATGCGCCGACTGGCTACTGCAAAAGCAGGTGCGCAAGCCCGGAGACTGGAAGATCAAGAATCCGAAAGGCGAGCCGGGCGGCTGGTACTTCGAGTTCAACAACGAGTTTTATCCCGATGTGGACGACACGGCCATGGTGTGCCTGGCGCTGAGCCAAGTCGAGCATCCGAATGGGCGCTACCAGAGCGAGTCTGTGCAACGGGCGATTGACTGGATTTTGTCGATGCAGTGCAAGGATGGAGGCTGGGCCTCGTTCGACAAAGACAACGACCGCATGGTGTTCCAGTACGTGCCCTTTGCCGATCACAACGCCATGCTTGATCCCGCAACCGTCGACATTACGGGCCGGATTCTGGAGTGTCTTGCGACCTATGGGTACGACCAGAACCATCCGGCGGTGAAGCGCGCGATCAAGTTCATTCGTAAACAGCAGGAGCCGGATGGAAGCTGGTTCGGACGCTGGGGCGTGAACTACATTTACGGCACGATGCAGGTGTTGCGCGGCCTGGAAGCCATGGCCGTGGATCGTAACGATCCCATGATCCAGCAGGCGGCGGAGTGGCTGCGATCGGTGCAGAATGCCGATGGCGGCTGGGGGGAGACGGTGGAATCCTATGACGATCCCAACCTTCGCGGGCAGGGCGAAAGCACAGCTTCGCAGACCGCATGGGCAATCATGGGGCTGCTGGCCGTGGGCGACACGCGCAGCGAATGCGTGGCCCGCGGCATGGTTTATCTGCTGCGCACGCAAAAGAAAGACGGATCGTGGGACGAGCCTTTCTGCACCGGAACCGGTTTTCCGCGCGTGTTCTATCTGATATACCACCTGTACCGCGAGTATTTTCCGCTGATCGCGCTCACGACTTATGCGAAGGTGATGGCGGAGAAGAGCAGCAGTTAGCCGTCAGCACTCAGCACTCAGCCGTCAGCGAGAACAAATCGGATTCTGTGGAATCGAAAACTGAATGCTGAATGCTAAGTGCTGAATGCTCGCATTTGTCACTGGAGCCACTGGATTTCTGGGCAGTCATGTTGCGCGCGTGCTGGCGGAACAGGGAGCCGATTTGCGGCTGCTGGTGCGGCCTACGAGCGATCTGCGCAACCTTGACGGCGTGAATGCCGATCGGGTCGAGGGCGACTTGCGCGATGCGGCTTCGATTGAGAAGGCGCTTTCCGGCTGTGACGTCGTATTTCACGTTGCGGCGGATTATCGGCTGTGGGTGCGCGGGCGAGATTCCGACGAGATGTATCGCTCGAATGTCGAGGGCACGCGTGCCGTGCTGGAAGCGGCGCGGAAACAGGGTGTACGGCGCGTGGTGTACACGTCGAGCGTGGCGACCATGGGCTTTACTTTGGGCACGAACAACGGGAACGTAGCCGATGAACAGAGTCCGGTCGGCATCGCGGATATGATCGGGCACTACAAGCGTTCGAAGTTCATGGCGGAGCAAGTGGCAGTCGAGGCCGCGCGAGCCGGAGTCGATGTGGTGATTGTGAATCCCACGACGCCGATCGGCGAGCGCGACATCAAGCCGACTCCGACTGGGAGAATCGTACTGGATTTTCTGAAACGAAAATTTCCGGCGTACGTGGAAACCGGATTGAACCTGGTGGATGCGACCGAATGTGCCCGCGGTCATATTCAGGCGCTGGAGAAGGGAAGGTCAGGCGAACGCTACATTCTGGGTGGAGAGAATCTTACGCTGAAGCAGATTCTGGACCGGCTGGCCGCGATTACGAGCTTGCCGTCGCCGACCGTGAAGCTGCCTTACATTTTTGCGCTGGCGGCTGGAGTCGTGGACGAAATGGTGACCGGGCGGCTCCTGGGCCGCGAGCCGCGCGTGACCATTGACACCGTGCGTATGGGACGCAAGATGATGTTTGTGAGTTCAGCGAAAGCGGAGCGGGAACTGGGCTGGCGGACGGTTCCGGTCGATGGGGCGCTGCGGCGGTCGGTAGAGTGGTTCCGCGCGAACGGCTATGTCTAAGGCCGTCAACATCAGGATTGCGATTGTTGCGGCGATGGAACGCGAGGTGCGACCGCTGATTCGAAGGTGGAAGGGCAGGACTAAGGTCAGAACGATGGAACAGGGCGGGCGGCGATATCGTCTTTTTGAAAATGGCGAAGCAGTTCTGGTTTGCGGCGGGATTGGGGCCGAAGCTGCGCGCCGCGCTACCGAAGCGGTGATTCGAGAAGTGCACCCCGTGCGAGTTGTATCAGCCGGTTTTGCCGGAGCCGTGGACGGTGGTTTGCAGGTCGGGCATGTTCTTGAGCCGCGCACGGTGATCAACTCTGCCGACGGCGCCCGAACAGAAGTCGGCCGGGGTGAGGGCATCCTGGTGAGTTCCGCGACCGTTGCGGATAAGGCGCAGAAGATTCGATTCGGCAAAGCTTATGGAGCGATTGCGGTCGATATGGAAGCGGCAGCGGTGGCGCAAGGAGCGCAGGCACGGGGAGTCGAGTTCGGAGCTCTGAAGGCCATCTCCGACGCTGCCGATTTCAACCTTTCCGCGCTGGATCGCTTCGTGGCGAAGGATGGGAGCTTTCACTCCGTCAGGTTTGCGTGTCATGTGGCGCTGCGCCCTTGGCTGTGGGGGACTACCATTGCGCTGGCGCGGGATAGTTCCAAGGCAAGCCGCGCTCTTTGCAGCGCGATTGTGAGTTACATCGGTCGCGAGACTTTGTCCGGCACATCTTTAGTGGCTGCGTCAAGCCCAGCAATAGTCAGCACAGAGTTCGCTGGCGCACATACTTGTACCGGTACTCAGGCTAATACTCGGGCTGAGGGGAAGCAGTAAGGGAAACGATGCAGAGGAGAATATGAGAATACCAGGTAGGCCACTATTCTTTGCCACAGCCATAGGCTTGGCAGTGACCTGCATGAGTTTTGGCCAGGACTCAAATGAACCGTTCTCCATTACCATCAGTGCGCCGCAGAGCGTGAAGATCGGCTCGGTGGCCAAAATGAGCATTATTGTAAGAAATGTATCGAAGAGGTCGATTCTTTTCGGCATTTGCAGTGATGCCACCCGTGTTCGACTGAACTTTGATTTCGATGTTCACGGCCCTGATGGCAGGCCCGCGTCTGAGACGCCCTACATGAAAGACAAACGAATAGAAGGGCATTACGGAACCGTCGATCTGAAACCGGGTGGCACCTTTCGGGTAAGCGAGGATATTGAGAAACTCTTCGATCTAACGCCCGGTGCATACACAATCCAGTTGTCGCGCGGCGAGAATGACTGCGTCCTTCACCCGCCGGGGCGGCTTGCGGACCTCGAATTGCGGAAGCCTGTGGTAACGGGGCTTCCCCAGCTGGAGCCGTCTCTCCCGACACCAAGGGCTATTGTGAAATCCAACGTAGTCACTTTGACCGTGGTTCCGTAGAAGGCAAATTCAGCTATGGCAATTGCTCGGACGTTGACGGTTGAAGACGCAAGGCGCGAGATTCCTTCCACGATGAGGGCCGCGGTGTATCGTGGCGTGAACGACGTGCGCATGGAAGAAGTCCCTGTGCCTGAAGTCGGGCCTGGGGAGATTCTGGTTCGAGTGCACACCTGCGGGATCTGTGGGACTGATCTTAAGAAGATCGCTACTGGCTCCCACTCCGCGCCTCGTATTTTTGGTCACGAAACTTCAGGGGTCATCGCGAAAGTGGGGCAAGGCGTTCGCAAGTTCGGCGTCGGCGAACGCGTCGTGGTCTTTCATCATATTCCATGCGGAGAATGTTATTACTGCCGCCACAAGACATTCGCCCAGTGCGCTACTTACAAGAAGGTCGGATGCACGGCTGGGTTCGAGCCGTCGGGCGGAGGATTTGCGGAATATGTCCGCGTGATGGACTGGATTGTGGAGAAGGGAACGGTGCGCATCCCGGACGGCGTCAGTTTTGAGCAGGCCTGTTTTGTCGAGCCGGTGAATACCTGCATCAAAGGTATTGAGACCCTTCGTCTAGAAGCGGGAGAGACGGTGCTGGTGATTGGGCAGGGTCCAATTGGCCTGATCCTGGCGAACTTGGCAAAGCGGGCGGGGACTCGCGTGATTACTTCCGATTTGTATGCGGCGAGGCTTACAATGGCTAAGGGCTTCGGCCTCAATCTGACAATTGACGCTTCCAAGGCTGACGCCGGACAAACGGTGCGCGGAATGACCGAAGGGCGGGGGGCTGACGCCGTGATTTTGGCAGTCGGCGGGAACGGCCTGATTCGGCCTGCCATGGATGCGACTCGTCCGGGAGGTCGAGTGTTGCTATTTGCGCAGACGGTGCGGGGCGAGGCCACGATTGATCCGGCGGCAGTGTGTGTGGACGAAAAGGCTTTGCTGGGATCCTACAGCGCATCTTTTGAATTGCAGGAGGAGTCAGTGCGCTTCGTCATGAACCGTGAAATGGATCTGGAACGGCTTATCAGCCACCGTTTCCCGCTCGAAAGCGGTGTGGAAGCGCTGAATCTGGCTGCCCATCCTCGGCCGGACTCGATGAAGATCGTCATCCAGCCGGGCAGCGCCTGGGGAGGACATCAATTGTGACTGGCAAGATGACGGCAGCCGTCCTCTACGGCAAAGAAGATATCAAGATTGAAAGGGTGCCGATCCCGCGTGTGGGTGACGGCGAAGTTCTGGTAAAGGTCCACGTCGCGCTGACCTGCGGCACGGATTTGAAGGTGTATCAGCGCGGCTATCACGCCCGCATGATTGTGCCGCCGGCGTTGTTCGGGCATGAACTGGCGGGCACGGTCGAGGAAGTCGGCGAGGGCGTGCGCGGCTTCAAGAAGGGGATGCGCGTGGTCGCGCTCAACTCGGCTCCCTGCGGCATGTGCTTCTATTGCTCCAAACACCAGTTAAACCTCTGCGAAGATCTGCTGTTCAACAATGGCGCTTACGCCGAGTACATACGGATTCCGCGGCGCATTGTGGAAACCAATATGCTCGTCGTGCCATCGAATGTCACCTTCGAGGATGCGGCGATGACCGAGCCGCTGGCCTGCGTGCTGCGCGGCCTGCATGAAACTGGAGTCGAGATCGGCGACACCGTGGCGGTCATTGGCGGGGG
>JGI12269J14319_10002838_pt1 | contig 16502 bp, 18 predicted proteins | sample PeaSoiSIISIP2007_FD_14319 | JGI IMG/M metagenome (IMG submission 14319) | reverse complement strand
CCGAGTGCAGCCGCGCGCGCTCTCGGTCAAGCACTGCAAGCACGGCGTTCCCTGCGGCGACACCTGCATCGCCAAGGGCAAGACGTGCCACGTGACGTCGAGGGTCCAGCCCAGGGGCTACAGATAACGCCTCCGGGCGCTGGTCGGCGAGTACAAGGCGTGGGCGCTGGTCTAACCCTGGCCGACGCGGAAGCTGGAGCCCCCATCAGGTCCAAGAACAACGGGAGGTCATCGTGACCGCGCGGACAGACGACTACGATGAGATCGTTCGGGTCATGCAGCTCTACATCGACGGGTTCAATGACAACGATGTCAGCAAATTCAAGGAGGCCTTTCACGAAGACGCCTGGATTTTCTACATCGACGCTGATGGCGTTCTTCACAAGAACCCAATCTCCGAAAGCTTCGAGACTTGGGGGGCACCGCCTAGTTGGGGCATCGTTGGAGGGTTTATCTCGGTGACGCAGGTGGGAGACGCGGCGGCAGTGCAGCTCAGCTGGGATCCGGACGGCGAGTCCGACGGGTTTATCGATTTCCACAATTTGTTGAGAATCAAGGGCGGCTGGAAGATCACCAACAAGACCGCCACGCACAGCAGCAGATAGCGCAGTCCAATGTCCGCTTCGAGCTAGAGCCGACCGCCGGGGGCGGCCGCTATACGGGGGAAAGCGGACATCGGCCTTTGATCTACCAAAGCGCGCCTGAAACGCTGACGGGCGACCCAAGGCGCGGCCGAGCCGCATAACCAGCCACTAGTCAATGGCGAAAGGCTCGGCCGACCGAACGCTCGTTGCCGACGCCACCCTCGTACGCGGCGCGTCTGCTAGCGGGGGGCCTCGATCAACCTTACCTGCGCCATGGCGCTGTCGACCGCGTCGCTGACGCAGTTTTGGTTGGATGCCTGAGATATATCCCGTTCGTTTGGACTTGAATAAAATGCGTCCAGCTGCGCACAGGACTGTTTCGCCGTGTCGTTGATGCGCGTTTGAAGCGTGGCCACACCCGCCTGTGTGGTCAAGTCAAGGTCGCCATAGCCCACCTCGCGCGTGAGCGTGATGCGTTCGACCGGCAGCCCATTCGATGCCATCTGTCCAGCTTGATGTACCACAATGCGTGGCGCGATGACTTCGACCTGCTGAGCAACCGCCGGACCGCTTGAACTCAGCCATCCGCTTGCCAGCGCTGCGGCAGCCAGCGCGAAGTGTTTCGTGCGAATTGCGAAGGCTTCGCTATTCATGACAACTCTCCCTGATTTTGAGTTGCTAAAGAAGAACACTCTGGCTCGCGCCTCTTTCCGGTGTCGTTGACGCAGATCAACGCCAGGCGAAATCCTCAGCGCGACGCGGCGACGGGGGGATGGTCTGGCGGGCAGCTGACGCCGAACGGTGAATGGCCGCTTTGGGTCGTTAGCCGACATTAGGTAGTTGCCCGGAAGCGGACACTGCCGGCGCCTATGAGGGAGGCGAAGCGCCCGACGGCGGTAGCCGTTGCGCGTTCAGCCAGCGTCGATTGACACGTCACGCATCCCTTCCACAATCTAATGTCCGCTTCGGGTCGGAAGCGGACATCGGCAACCTGCTCGGAAGCGGACAGGGCGTGAGCACCGCACCCCGCCGTCGGTCACCTTTCCCTTGCCCCTGACTTCGCAGCGTAGCTAGGGTTCCGACCGCGATGGTGGGTGGGGTCGCGCGGATGTCCGACGTCTTCATCTCCTACAGCCACGAAGACCGCGCCACCGCGCGGCGGTTCGCCGCGGCGATGGAGGCTGAAGGCCTCAGCGTCTGGTGGGACGACGCCATGCGCTCGGGCGACGCGTTCGACGAGAAGATCGAGCAGGCTCTCAGGGGCGCCAAGGCCGTCGTGGTGTTGTGGTCGAAACACTCAGTCGCCTCGCGCTGGGTGCGCGCCGAGGCGGCGCAGGCGGACCGCATGCGCACGCTGGCGCCGGTGATGATCGAGGCTTGCGAGCGACCGATCATGTTTGAACTCACGCACACCCTCGACCTGTCGCATTGGACGGGCGACCCGAAAAACGAGGCGTGGCGAGACTTCCTCGGCAGAGGTGCGCGGGTTTGTGGGGCAAGCGCGCGCGCCGCTCCGAGAGGTCGCGCCCGACCCAGCGTTCGCTGCCGCGACGGCTGCGCCGCCGCGGCGAAGTGGCCGTCCAAGCGTTGCGGTGATGCCCTTCACCAACCGCTCCGGCGTTGTCGAGGACGACGTCTTCGCCGACGGCATGGTTGAGGACGTGATCGATGCGCTGTCGCTTGGCGGCGGCATGAAGGTGCTCTCCAGCAGCGCTACGCGGGGGTACCGCAAGGGCGTCGCCGACCTGGGCGCGGCGGCGCGGCAGCTCGGTGTCCGCTACATGCTGGAGGGCAACGTCCGCCGCGTGGGCGCCACGCTGCGCGTGACCTGCCAGTTAGTCGAGGGCGAGACGAGCAACGTCGTCTGGATCCAGAGATTCGACCGCCCGCTCGCCGAGCTGGCCGAGCTCCAGGAGGACCTGGTGAGCGAGGTAGCGGCCCATCTCGGTGTCCAGGTGCGGCAGCTGGAGGTGGCGCGCGCGCTGAAGAAGCCCAGCGATCTCACGGCCTGGGAAGCGCTTGTGCGCGGCTCGTCTGGAAGCCTCAGCCTGAGAAGCATCCGCACGGCGATCGAGCACGGTCGCAAGGCGCTGTCGATCGAACCCGACTACGCCGCCGCGCATGCTTCGATGGCTAGCTCGCTTGGCGCGCTCGTCTTCTGGACCGGCGGCGACATGGCAAGCGTTCCCGAGACCGAGCTACACATCGATCGGGCGCTGGCGCTCGCCCCCGACGAGCCCAATGTCCTGGCCCGCGTCGCGTGGGCGCTTTGCATGATCAACCGGGAGCAAGAGGCGCTGCCGTTGGCCGAGCGTGCCGCGGCGCTGAACCACAATCTGGCGGCGGTCCAGGGCACGCTGGGCCTAGCCTACATTCGCCTTCGCCGATGGGACGAAGGCATCGCCCACTTCGAGGCCGAGCGGCGCCTGTCTCCGGGAAGCGCCGGGTTCTTCCACTCCGTCTTCCTGCAGGCGCTTGCGCAACTCCTCGACGGTCGGCTCGAGGCGGCTGAGGCGACGCTCGACCGCTCCCTGAGCATGAATCCGAACTTCGCCGGCTCGCTGCTACTGAAGACCGTGATTTTCCAGGCCACGAACCGGGAAGAGGGGGCCAGCGACGTCATTCGGCGCATTCGGCGGACCGAGCCTGGGGCCTCTCTCGATATGCACGTCAATCGGCTCAGCGCCTACCTGTCCCACCCATTCGGTCCCAATCCCCCCTTCGACGAACGCCTCGCCGCCTTCCGAGCACTATGGGAGTCGACGCCATTGGAGAACTGGTCAGTGCAAACCGCGCCTAAAGCCGCAAGCCCATCCTAGACCATGAATCGGTGACGCCGGTGCGAGGCACGAGGCCGGAATCCGTCTAGGTCGATGGCCCGCCGGGAAATGTCAGCTTTGGGTCGTAACCGGACCTTCGTTCACCGCCTGAAAGATGGACGATCACGCTCACTTCCGAAAAAGACCATCTGTAGGCCCGCCCGGGGGCTAGCGGACCTTCGCGGGAGCAGCCGCCAGCGGGCTGCGGGCTAGTCGCCCGGCGGCGGCGGGTAGTCCTCCCGCGGCGGCGGGTAGTCGTCTCGCGGCGGGTAGTAGTCCTCCCGCGGCGGGTAGTCTTCCCGCGGCGGCCGGTAGTAGTCGTCCCGGGGCGGCGGGTAGTCCTCCCGCGGCGGCGGGTAGTCGTCCGGCCGCATCCGGTAGTAATACGGATGTTCCACCGAGACGGCGGCGCCCGCGACGGCGCCAGTGCCGCCGCCGATGGCCGCGCCGACCCCGGCGCCTGGGCCGCATACCGGAAGCGTCACGAGGCAGCCGATCAGGGCGCCAACGCCTGCGCCGATCACGCCACCCCGAAAGACGTGCACGGGTGCCGGTTCTGCATGGCCATAGACGATGACGTTGGGGTCGTCAGGATCGCGATAGTCCTGCGCGAACGCCACGCCCGTCATCAGAGCGAACGCAGCAGTTGCCGTGCATAAGCTGCGGATCATGATGGTTCTCCTTACGCTTGGCGCTGGGAGACGCCCCGCGACCCGTGGGTAACGCCTGGCCGCGCCGCTTGGGCCAACGAGGCGCCGGGCACGGCCGCTAGCAGCGCTGCGCCCGCGACCGCCAATCGAGCGTCCATAGTCTGCTCCTCCCCAGGAGCGCCCTTATGCACCTTTACGCCTCGATCCGTGCAGCCGCGTTTCAGCATCGACACGCAGCCCGCTCGCGTGGCGCGAATGTCTCGTTTGGGTCGATAGCGGACGCTGGAGTTGGCCGGAAAGCGGACGTTGGCCCAGACAGCGCGCCGCTACCTTTCGCTTGCCCCTCAGTTCACAGTCTAGCTGGCCGACTTCTCGCTCGCCCAGATCAGCACTGCGACCAGCAGGCCGACCGCCCAGGCGAAGTCGAGGTAGATGGTCACCGCTGCGCTCATAGCTTGGCCGGGATGGCTGACCTCAGCCCAATCCTCTCCGGACCGATACGTTCCCACCGATAGGCTGACAATCGCGAGGGCGACCGAACGCCTGCTGGCGATAGCCGCCAAAGGCGAGGCAACCGACGACGCGGCCATGCTGAAGGTGGCCGGGAACGCCGTCATCGCGGCGCGGCTGCCCGAGTTGAGCGGCGGCGCTGGCGTCAGCTCGGCTGATCGCGTGGGCCATGTGTGGCCGCCAGCGCCGGCTCGCCCGAGCCCCGTCCTCGGCCGTGGCCCCCTCAGGGCCTATTGACGGGCGAGCAGCAGTGCCGCCACTCGCCGGGACAAGGATCGCCGCGATGGCGCACGCTGACGCACTGGTTCCAAAGATCGGTGCATCTGCGGAGCACGAGCGGGTTGGATTTGCACGCCCCAGCCGCCGGCGGATGGTTAGGCAGCCCGCCGGCGCCGATGCCCGCGCCCGTCCGCGTCGCGGCGTCAGCGGGTCCTAAGGCCGCCAAGCAAGTCAGCACAATCGCAAAGCCTACAGGAACGCCCCTCATCGCAGCGATCTCCAGGCAGCCAAATCGAACCGCAGTATGCGCCACCGGTGTCGCCTGGCAACGCGACTCGCTATCGCCGACGCGCGTTCGCGATCCTTAGCCGCCTCGCGCCACTGCGCTTTGCGGGCCGCCTTTGAGATGGCGCCAGCCGAGGCGCGTCGATAGGATGGCTCGCAGAGGGCATGCGAGGAGGCAGCGATGAAACTCGGGCCAGTACTGTATGCGTTCATTGCGGTGTTAGCTGCGGCAACAGTGACTGCGCCCGCCCAGGCAAGTTCCTGCCCGAAGGGTGACGTGCGGGTTCACATCTGTGAAAAATACGCCGGTCACAAGGGCGAAGCTCTCAAGATAACCGGCAAGTGCCTGAAATATGGGGGATATCAGTGCTACCCCCGCCACCAGCATATTCAGTGACTAGGGCGCTGGCCCGGGCCTGAACGACTACGCTGGCGACCTCGACCCCTGCAGCCTGGACGTTCCGCAACACGGAGCACCGCGGTTCACGAAGTGTCCTGTGTGGATGGCTCCCGGCCGAAAAGCGGACGTTCAGTTTGACAGAGCCCAAGCGTCTCAGCGGAGCGGCTTGATCAGGGCCACGCACTTCCAACCGGGTTTGCCGGTCGGAAGGCTGATCCAGCGCGGGCGGAACGGCCACTTGCAGTGGACCCAGTGCGGAGGCTTGCGCGGTTGGGCGGCGGCTGGCGCATCGGCGAGGCAGGTCAGGCTCGCAGCCAGGATCGAAGCGGCGAGTCCAGCGATACGCAGTTTCACGGCTGCTCTCGCGTATGCGCACGCTTACGCGAACGGTATTTCACGTGCCTCCCGTCCGCGAAACCGGCCTCGGCGCGGCGCATCCTTTTCAACCACGAAGGACACGAAGGGCACGAAGGGTCGGAGCTAGCCGAAGCGCGGCAGCCACAACCGCCTCTTCGTGCCCTTCGTGGTGAAATCGGGCGGCGCAGCGCCGCCGCGGTTCAGGCAGATCCCCGCTAACGCGGGGCTGCGCTATTCCCGGCCCTTGTAGTTCAGCTGGCTTTCGCTGACGCCGCCGGGGACGATCTTGACGCCCAGATAGCGCATCTCGCCGTCCTTGAAGCTGATGTCCTTCACCGGCAGGCTGCGGTCGCGCCTCAGCTGGCTCACGTCGCTCAGCGTCAGCTGCAGGGTCATGCGCCTGCGCGTGACGCCGGCGGCCTCGGCCTTCTCGATCTCGCCGCGAAACCGGTCGGCCGTGGTGGAGTAGCGGGGGTCGGGGGGCGGTCTCTTCATTTCATCGCGCGCCGTAGAAGCCATGTTCGCCGAACACTCGCACCTGACAAGCGCGGCCGCCGTCCAGCAACTGCCGCGCCTTCTTGTGCGCCGTCGCCTTGGCGACTTCCTTGTCGGCCGAATAGCCGAAGTGTTCGCCGTTGTGCTCGACAGCCCAGCCGCCGTCGTGGCGCATGACCGTCAGCACCGCTCGATCCAAATCTGCTCGCATAGGGTTTTATTAACACAATCGCGGCCGTCGCGGGGAAGTATTTTGCCGAATTCGCTTGCCCTACGCCTCCCGACCCCCCACTGTTGAGCGGTCAAATATCGCCTAGGCTCTCCTTCTGCCTTCGCCGAAATCTAAAGATTCAGGCCCGCACGAGTTCTCGACCCTCTCCGAAAATTTGAACTCACAGCCCATTTCCGGGCGTGAGAACTCTTGTTCCGGAAAGGGACAACTTATGAAAAGTGGTACAGTAAAGTGGTTCAACGCCCAGAAGGGCTTTGGCTTCATTCAACCGGATGACGGCGGCTCGGACGTGTTCGTTCACATCTCCGCCGTCGAGCGCGCGGGCCTAGGCTCGCTGCACGAGGGCCAGAAGCTCGAGTTCGAGCTCGAGCGCGACCAGCGCAGCGGCAAATCCAGCGCCGGCCAACTCAAGAGCGCCTAACACCGCAGCGGCGGCGCGGCCAACCCGCGCCGTCGCACCCTTCGGCGAAAGCCGAAATTCGACCACCAAGCACACCAAGCACACCAAGGCGTCGTGCGATCGCGAACGCCGCGGCCACCTGCCGACTCTTGGTGTGCTTGGTGTGCTTGGTGGTGAAACCAATCGGACATCGCCGCCCCCGCGCAGGCGCGATATGGTGCCCCATGACGACGCTCTCAGAGACCGAGTTGCGCGTGCTGAGGAACCTGGCCGCCAAGCGCGCCGGCAACCTCACCCCCTTCATCAACATCGCCGACGCCCAGCGCCTGACCGAGCACGGCTTCGCCGCCCGCAGCCGCCAGGGCTGGGACATCACGCGCGAAGGCGCCGCCTACCTCGCCGAGCTCGACGCCAAGGGCCCCGGCCAACCCGACGACGACCAACCCACCCCCCTCTTCGGCCGCACCCCCCCAAAGGGCGGCTCGCCGACCTAGCGCAACCCCCTCCCATAGGGAGGGGCCGAGCGCCTGAAAGGCGCGAGGGGGGAGGGGTTACGGCGCTTCAGGCAAACCCGCCGCGCCCTAACCCCTCATCGTCCCCGCGCCATCGGCGCGGGTCCCCGCCTTCTCCCCCTGGGAGAAGTTCGAAAGGCGCCGCCGCATCCCCCTTCGCGCCCTCGGCGTCCTTCGCCGCTGGACTCGGGCCCCGCCGCTCCTCTTCCCCCAGGCGTTGTTCCCCCTGGCGCCCCGCCGCCCCCCAGGCGCACACTCCCTCAGACCACGGAGGACCACGCCCATGCCCATGGCCCATCGCCTGACGGCCGAGTTCATCGGAACCCTTTGGCTCGTGCTGGGCGGCTGCGGCGCGGCCGTGCTCGCCGCCGCCTTCCCGCACGTCGGCATCGGCCTTCTGGGCGTCGCGCTGGCCTTCGGGCTCACCGTCATGACCATGTGCTTTGCGCTCGGTCACGTCTCCGGCGGCCACTTCAACCCGGCGGTCTCCTTCGGCCTCTTCATCGGCGGCCGCTTCCCCGGCGCCGACGTCGCGCCCTACATCGTGGCGCAAGTTGTCGGCGCCATCGCCGGCGCCGGCATCCTCTTCATCATCGCCTCCGGCGCGCCCGGCTTCGACGCCCACGCCGGCTTCGCCGCCAACGGCTACGGCGACCATTCGCCCGGCCACTATTCGCTCATCGCCGGCCTCGTCACCGAGGTGGTGATGACCTTCGGCTTTGTGTTCGTGATCATGGGCGCTACCCACGCGCGCGCGCCCAAGGGCCTCGCGCCGATCGCCATCGGCCTGTGCCTGACGCTGATCCACCTGGTCTCGATCCCGGTCACCAACACCTCGGTGAACCCGGCCCGCAGCACCGGCCCGGCCCTCTTCGCCGGCGGCTGGGCGATCGGCCAGCTCTGGCTCTTCTGGCTCGCCCCCCTGGTCGGCGGCGGCCTCGCCGGCCTCACCTACCGCTGGATCGGCGGCCCCAACGAAGCCCCCTTCGAAGCCGAAACCGTCGAGTTCATCGAAGTCGAATACGAGCGCTAAAGACCCCTCCCATAGGGAGGGGCCGAGCGCCGCAAGGCGCGAGAGGGGAGGGGTTACGGCGCTTCCGGCAAGCCCCCAATCTGACCGCCAAGGACGCCAAGGACGCCAAGGACTCTCGGTCGCCAGGGCTTGCCTGAGGGGTGGCGGCATAAGGATTTGACGGCCGGCCTGGCCGGCCGTCCGCTTTGGCGCAGATCGCTGGTGGTTGGCCGCTGCACGGACGCTTTCTCGGACCCCTTGGCGTCCTTGGCGACCTTGGCGGTCCAATCGGGCGGCCGAGCCGCTGCGGCGCCGCAAGAGAGCCCCCCCTGGCCCACTCGGCGGCGGCGTGCTCCTATCGGCGCATTCGACGGATCGTCGGGGGAGGATCCTCATATGAAATCCCACATCGCCCTTTACGCCCTGCTCGCCGCCGCGGGCCTGGCCGCCTGCCAGCCGGCCGCCGCGCCGGCCAACACATCCGCCGCATCCGCCGCCGCGCCCAGCGCCGCGGCGCCGGCGTCGTCCGCCGCCGCCCAGCCCACGTCGAAAACCGGCGAGACGCCCACCGCCTTCGTCACCCGCCTGCTCGCCCCCTACCAGCTGCACGGCCAGGAGTGGGCCAGCACCGACACCGACGCCGCCGACAAGGCCCAGCAGGCGTTCCAGAAGACGTACGACGCTGAGTTCTACGACCCCGCCCTCCTCAAGCTGGTCAACGACAACGGCATGCTCGCGGCGAACAAGTCGGGCGGCGTCGACATGGATTACGACCCCTTCTGCCAATGCCAGGACACCGGGGCGACCTATTCGGTGGTTTCCGGCCACCCGGACGGGGCCCGCTACGACGTGGTGGTCAAGAGCGACGACAAGGAGCAGGGGACCTGGACCTTCGTGCTCACCGACTCCGGCGCCGGCTGGCGCGTCTACGACGTGCTCGACGCCACCGGCGACCTCCGCGTCGTGCTCGCCCAGCACAACGCCTGCCTCCGCGCCGCCAAAAACGAAACCGAAGGCGCCAAATGCGTCTCCAGCTAAGAAAACCCCTCCCAGAGGGAGGGGCCAAATTTAACCGCGGAGTGCGCAGAGAAGGCGCAGAGATCGCAGAGCCCTAGCTCCTCTGCGCGCTCCGCGCTTCCCCGCGCTCTCTGCGGTCAAAATGGCCTGTCCGTGCTCGGGTCGGCTGCGCCGTTCGATTTGACCACCAAGCACACCAAGCACACCAAGGGTTCTGGGAGCAGACCCTCTGCGTCCTCGGCGCTTCTCTGCGTCCTCTGCGGTTAGAAAGACCCAAACACCCCCGCCAACCGCGGATGCGCCGCCACCCGCGCGCGCAGGAACGTGGCCAACCCCTCCTCGCTCTCCTGAAACTGCTCGGGGCTCAGCCCACCCCGGAACAGCTCGTACCGCAGCCAGATCCGATAGGTGTTCACCACGTCGCTCTCGCAATAGTCGGCCACCTCCTGGATGCGCCCCTCCTTGACGAGGCCCGCCACCTTGGCGCCGTCGATCCCCGCGGGCTTCCCCGCCAACCCCAGGAATCGAGCCAGCCCGTCCAGCGTCAGCCGCGATCGCGCATCGAACGACGCCAGCGCGTCGCACAGGTCCAGCGCATCGTCGCTGTACCGGTTGAAGTACGGCCGCCGGCTAAGGCCCGGCGCGGCAATGCCGTTCAGCATCGCCCGATAGCGCAGCACCGGCAGGTCGAAGCCGTGGCCGTTCCAACTGACCAGCTGCGCCCTCAGCTCGCCGATCCGCTCGACAAAGGCCTGGATGATCTCGCCCTCCGACCGCCTGCCCTCCGAAGCCTTGGCGTAGGAGGGATCGCCCACGTATGGCGCGCCCAGCTTGTCCACCGCCCAGGCGCCAGCCTCCCGCTTGGCGACCAGCGCGCCGATGCAGACGATCCTGTGCAGCGGCAGCTTGGGGAACCGCTCCCCCATCTGCTCCTCGGCCTCCGCCGCCTCGATGTCCGGCGTCCCCGCCATCCGCGCAAACGCCGCCGCGTCCGGCACGGTCTCCAAGGCCCTTAGGCCCGGACCGCCAGAGATTTTCGTCCAACCGCTTGCCGTCACGCCGGGACCAATTGGCCCGCGGCGCCGCGGCGCCACGCTGCAGAGCGTGAGGCGCGAGCCGAACGCCAGGCGGCGAAGCCGCCAGAGATCTAACCGCAGAGATCGCGGAGAAGGCTTGAGAGATCGCAGAGCTTCTGCGTCCTCCGCGCCTCCTCTGCGATCTCTGCGGTAAAATGCTGGGTCCCCGCTCGCGCGGGGTCGCGGGGTTTAGAAACCTGACGCCGGCGTCAGGCCCCTTGTCCTTTCCGCGTTGGGGCACGATCATCAAGGGCGACGCATCGACGGAAGGCATGTCCCATGAGCGACGGCGCGGTTGATCTTCAGGCCCAGGCCAAGGAAGCGCGGAAGCAGGCTTACGCGACGCCGCTCCAGGAGCTGAATCCGGCGGTGCCGGGGCTGTTCCAGGCCGATGCGCACTGGGCCTACTTCGAGCGCCTCAGGGCCGAGGATCCGGTGCACTGGACGCCGGCGGGCGATCTCGAGGCGCACTGGGGCATCACCCGCTTCAACGACATCGTGGCCATCGACACCAACCACCAGGTGTTCTCGTCCGAGGGTGGCATCACCCTGCCGCCATCGGCGGCGCGCATCGCCGCGGTCGAGGCGCAAGGGGGCGGCAACGCCATCGGCGGCATGTTCTCCGGCGCGGACCAGAGCGGCCAGCCGCGCGGGCCTTCGATGTTCATCGCCATGGACCCGCCCAAGCATGACGTCCAACGCAAGACGGTCAGCCCGGCGGTGTCGCCGTCGAACCTCGCCCATCTCGAGCCGATGATCCGCCGCGAGGCGGGGCGCATCCTGGATTCGCTGCCCATCGGCGAGCCGTTCGACTGGGTCGACCGCGTGTCGATGGAGCTGACGGCGATGACGCTCGCCACCCTCTTCGGCATCTCGCAGGAAGATCGCCGCCGCCTCACCCGCTGGAGTGACGTGGTGATGGCCCAGCCCGGCCACGGCGTCGTCGATAGCTGGGAGCAGAAGCGCGCCGAGATGACGGAGTACGGGATGTACTTCATGAAGCTTTGGAACGAGCGGGTGAACGCCCCCCCGGCCGGCGACCTCATCTCCATGCTCGCGCACGGCGAAGAGACGCGCGGGATGGACCAGTTCGAATACCTCGGGAACGTCATCCTGCTCACCATCGGCGGCAACGACACGACCCGGAACACCATCTCCGGCTCGGTCTATGCGCTGAACAAGAACCCGGACCAGTACGATCGGCTGCGCTCCAATCCGGACCTCATCCCCTCGATGGTGTCTGAGACCATCCGCTGGCAGACCCCGCTCGCCCACATGCGGCGCACGGCGAAAGAGGACTTCGAGTTCGAGGGCAAGTCGATCAAGAAGGGCGACCTCGTGGTCATGTGGTACGTCTCGGGCAACCGCGACGAGACGGTGATCGAGGGCGACCCGAACGCCTACCTGATCGATCGCGAGCGGCCGCGGCATCACGTGTCATTCGGCTTCGGCATCCACCGCTGCGTCGGCAACCGCGTCGCCGAGCTCCAGCTGCGCGTGATCTGGGAAGAGATCCTTCAGCGCTTCCCCGACATCCAGCTCCTGGAAGAGCCGAAGCGCGTCTACTCCTGCTTCGTCAAAGGCTACGAGCGGATGATGGTCCGCATCCCGAAGCGGAACTGAGCGCCGCCCCCTCGAGATCCTCCCCCGTAGGGGGAGGGGGACCATCGGTACGATGGTGGAGGGGGGCAGTCGCCGGCCGCGCCCGTTTCAGGAGTGATCTAGGTCTTGCTTGCTGGCCGGCCGCGCGGCGGCGGGCTCCCTCCACCATGCTCCGCATGGTCCCCCTCCCCCAACGGGGGAGGATCTCCGTGCGGCCGCGCGTGCGGCGCGGGGCCCTACTTCACCAGGACGGCGGTGGTCACCACCACGGCGCCGAAGGCGGCGGCCCAGCAGAGGATAGTCCACAGCAGTTGCAGGGCGCCGTTGTCGTGTTCGGCCCGTCGGGCGAAGGACGTCAGGAGCTTGGTCATAGTCCGCATCTCCGATCAGTCTGAACCGAGCCTAGCCCCACATGCTGAATCGTCTGTCTGCCCTTCGGCCGTGGGCCCCTCCCTCTCCCTATGGGAGAGGTGTGGGCGCAGCGACCCCACTCCCTTTGTGACCTTCGTGTCCTTCGTGGTCTAAATGGGCGTGGCCGCCAGTGCGGCGTGGGGAGTCAGCATTGGCGGACTGGGAGCAACAGCTGGACGAGCCGCCGGAGGTGCATGAGGTGGCGGGGCCGGCGTTCACGCCGGTCGAGGCCGGCGCCACGATCGCCATCGGCGTCATCTCGCTGGTGCTCGCCGGCGTCCAGGCGCTGTTGCTCGGCGCCATGGTCGACGAGCATCGGCTGACCGCGCCCGACATCGGGCTGTCGGCCATGCTCGAAGCGCTGAGCATGGGGGCCACGACCTTCATCGTCGGCATCGTCGTGCCGCCGAAGCGGCTGCGGCTCATCACCATCGTCGCCGCGCTGGCGCTGACGGCCTGCGACTTCGCGACCAGCCGGGCGAGCGGCACGAGCGTTCTGGCCATCCGCGCCGTCGCCGGCCTGCCCGAGGGCGTGCTCTTCTGGATCACCATCGCCATGATCGCCCGCACGCTGACGCCGGAGCGGTGGGCGGGCGTCTTCATCACCATGATCACGCTGGCGCAATTCGCCGCCTCGGCGGCGACTGGCGCCCTCATCCTGCCCCGCTATGGCGCCAGCGGCGGCTTCATCTCCATGGCCACGACCTGCCTGTTGGCAGTCCCGGTCGCGCTCTTCCTGCCGCGCGAATACGGGCCGCTGCCGGATGCCGGCGGGGTCTCCTTCCCGCTGCCGTTCCGCGGCTGGGTGTCGCTGGCGGCGATCCTGGCGCTGACCGCCGCGTGGGGCGCGGTCGGCATCTACCTCGTGCCGCTGGCGCACCAGGCCGGGCACGGCATGGGCGTCGCCTCGCTGTCGAACGCGCTGTCGCTGGCCGCCCAGGTCGCCGGCGGGGCGCTCGCCGTCGGCGTGGCCGGGCGGGTGAAGTACTTCCCGGTCCTGGTGTTCGGCGGCGTGGTCAACATCGCCGTCTTCACCGTCTACGGGTTCGCCTCGCCCGCCTTCCTGTTCGTGGCCGCCACGACCCTGCTCGGCTTCGTCGGGGTGTTCACCAACCCCTTCTTCGTGCCGATGACCATCGACGCCGACCCCAGCCGGCGGACGGCCGTGCAGAACGGCGCGGCGCAGATCATGGGCGGGGCGCTGGGGCCTCTGCTGGCCTCGCGCGTGGTCAGCGACGCCAACGCGCGCGGGTCGCTGGTGCTCGGCGGGGCGCTGGTGGTGATCGGCACCGGCCTCGTCGCCTGGCTTCGGCTGACGCACCGGACGGTCGAGCCATGACCTGGTGTTACACCGACCGCTGGAGCGCCCGGCCGGGGGAGCGGGTGGTTCTCCACGCCAGCTCCGCGCATGGGCCGTGCACGCTCGAGGTCGCCCGCATCGGGGCCGAGCGGACGCTGGTGCATCGGCAGAGCGTCGCCGTCGGCGACCATCCGCGGCCCGACCACGCCGACCGCGACGGCTGCGGCTGGCCGCCGGCCTGCGAGATCGCGGTCGGGGCCGATTGGCCGACCGGCTACTACCTGATCACCCTCACCGACGCCGAGGGCGGCCTCGCCCACCACTTCCTCTCCGTGAAGCCGGCCAGGCCGGCCGCCAGGGCGGTGCTGGTGCTCACGACCAACACCCTTGCCGCCTACAACTGGTGGGGTGGGGCCAGCGCCTACGCGCACGTGGAATCCTTGATGGCGCGGCAGACCAATCTCGCCGGCGCCATGGCGGGCGCGATCGGGCGGCTCTCGACCCAGCGGCCGATCGCGCCGCTGCTGGTCGCGGCGCCGCAGGACATGCCCCGGCTCGTGAACCTCAGGAAACGCGGGTTCGAGGAGCGCACCTGGGCGGGGGCGGAGACGCGGGACTGGGCCCGCGCCCACCGCCAAAGCCCCTACGACGGCGCGGCCGGGTTCCTGAACAAGTGGGAGCACCACTTCGTTCGCTGGGCGGAAGGTCAGGGCCTCGCCCTCGACTACCTTACCGACTACGACCTCGACGCCGAGCCCGGCGCCCTCGACGCCTACGACGTCGTCGTGCTGGCAGGGCACAGCGAATACTGGTCGGGGCGCGAGCGCGACGCGATCGAGGCCTTCGTGGAGCGCGGCGCGTGCCTGGCCATCTTCTCCGGCAACACCTGCTTCTGGAAGGTGCGCTGGGAGGACGCGGGCAAGACGCTGGTCTGCCACAAGTGGAAGGGCCTCGAGGCGGAGGACGTTCCGTCGGCGGACGCGACGCACCTCTGGTCGCACCCGGCGTTCGGCCGGCCGGAGGCTCAGATCACCGGCCTCTCCTTCCTGTTCGGCGGCTATCACCGGCTGGGCGCCTGCGTGGCGCGCGGCATCGGCGGCTACACGATCTATCGCGACCAGCACTGGGCGCTGGAAGGCTGCGACCTCTACTGGGGCGACGTGATCGGCGACGGGGTCCCGCTCATCGGCTACGAGAACGACGGCTGCCCGCTCGCCTTCGGCGAAGACGGCCTGCCGCGGGCGGACGCGCGCCTCGGCGTGCCGGCCGACCTCGAGATCATCGCCCTCGCCCCCGCCGCATTCGGCGAAGCCGCCGACAGTCCCTACCGCCCCCTGATCCCGCCCGAGCAGCTCGACGTGGCCGCCCAGGTCGCCTACGGCGACCCCAGCCCCGCCACCCAACAACGCGTCCTCCGCGGCCACGCCGTGATGGCCAGCTTCCGACGAGGCAAGGGCGAAGTCTTCAACGCCGGCACCACCGAATGGGCCCACGGCCTCGCGGCCAACGACCCCTTCATCACCCGCATCACCCAGAACGTCCTCCGCAGATTTGGTGCGTTCTGATGGTTGACGCAGACAGGGTGAATGTTAATTAACCCTTTGAATCAGGGACATAATTTCTTACATCGATCACGAACCCGCTCATCCCCGCGAAAGCGGGACCCAGGCTTCACCACCAAGCACACCAAGCACACCAAGAGGCCGCGACTGTCCGCAGCCTGAGAGCCCTCTCAGAACCCTTGGTGTGCTTGGTGTGCTTCGTGGTTGAATCCGGCTGCGCCGCAGGCACGGCGGTTCAGCAAAAACACCTGGGTCCCCGCTTTCGCGGGGATGAGCGGAATTTGGCGCTCCCCAGGAGGCTGCGCTTGACACCGCGCGCTTGCTCGCGTCCTAGGCGGGGCATTGGAAACGCGTGATGCGATTGAGGTGAACACCATGGAATTTCGGCGATTGGGCTCCAGCGGATTGAAGGTCAGCGAGGTCGGCCTGGGCTGCAACAACTTCGGCATGCGCATGGACCAGGAGGCGACCACCACCGTCGTCAATGCCGCGATCGATGCGGGAATCAACTTCTTCGACACCGCCGACGTGTACGGCGGCCAGGGCAAGAGCGAGGAGTTGCTCGGCAAGGCGCTGAACGGGCGCCGGCACGAGGTGCTGGTGGCGACCAAGTTCGCCAACCCGATGGGCCCGCGCGTCGACCAGCGCGGCGGCTCGCGCAAGTGGGTGATGCAGGCGGTCGAGGACAGCCTGAGGCGCCTCGGCACCGACTACATTGACCTCTACCAGATGCACCGCCCCGACCCGGACACGCCGATCGAGGAGACGCTGTCGGCCCTCGACGACCTCGTCCACGCCGGCAAGATCCGCTACGTCGGAAACTCCAACTTCGCCGGCTGGCAGATCGCCGAGGCCGACGCGGTGTCGAAGACCGAGCGCCTGAACCGCTTCGTCTCGGCGCAGAACAACTACAGCCTCATGGAGCGGCGCGTGGAGCACGAGGTGCTGCCGGCCTGCGACCACTTCGGGTTGGGCTTCCTGCCGTTCTTTCCGCTCGCCTCCGGGCTTCTGACCGGCAAGTACAAGCGCGGCGAGGCGCCCGCCGAGGGGACCAGGCTC
>JGI12269J14319_10002835_pt1 | contig 16515 bp, 18 predicted proteins | sample PeaSoiSIISIP2007_FD_14319 | JGI IMG/M metagenome (IMG submission 14319) | reverse complement strand
GAGCTCGCGCGGCGGGCGGAGTGCCTTGACCCACCCCTTCTTGAAGGCGGTCTCGGTGATGTACTTCTCGATCCCGCCGATGGTGACCGAGCGGAAGCCCTTTTCGATGACGCAGTTGCCCTCGCACAGGCGATCCTGCGGGCAGATGCGGCCGCAAATCTCGGGCATGTTGTTGGTGGCGGCGGCGATTTCATAGGCCTCCTCGAGGCGGCCCTCGGCGGTCAGCATGAGCCAGTCGGGAATGTTGTTGTGCAACGGGCAGTGCACTTGACAGAAGGGAACACCGCACTGGGAGCAGCGCCCCGCCTGCTCCTTTGCCCGGCCCTCGTCGAAATCCGCATAGATTTCCCGGAAGTCGCGACGTCGCGCCTCCGCCTCCCGCTTGTCGGGCATGCGCATGTCGACATTGACGAATTTGAGCAGGTTACGCGCCATTTTCGTCCTTAGATCCGGCCTAAGGGCGACGTCCGCCCCGCCCTGGATGGCGCGCCCTCCGCCACGCTGTCGCAACTCGTGGCCGACATGCGGAGCGGCTTATAGGTCAGTCTTATTGACTTAATTTCCGAATAGCTTGCGCGCTCGTATTTCGTTTAAGCTTGAGACTGGGCAAAGGCAAGAAAAGTTAGTTCCACATTGGAACTATAGCCGAAAATTTCCCCAAAACCCCCGCCTAGGAAAGGGCTTTGCCCCATGTTATAAGCGGCGGCTGCATCGCTTCGAGGTCGTTTTGCCCTACCTGGCCGTCGTCTGTCTTGCTTTGGTGCACGGGCTGAGCTTCCTCTTGCCCGTGGGCGAGAACATGCACATCGCGGTGCTGCCTCGCCTGCTGGGCTGGCCGCCGCAGCCATTGCCGCAGCACCTCGCCTGCCATGCGGGCACCGTGATCTCGCTTGTGATCGTGTTGCGGCGGGAGGTGGGCCGGGCGCTCAAGGGGGCTTGGCAGCTTGTCCGCGGGCGCTGGCGCCCCGAGACGGGGCTCTTCGTCAGCTTGACGATAGCACTCTTGCCCATCGGCGTGCTGCGGGCGCTGGGTGCTCCGATCTATGTAAGCAGCTTCGGGCTCGGCCGCATCGACTATCTGGCCATGACGGGAATCCTCATGGCGGCCCTCATGTGGCTCGCCGACCGTTACAGCTTGGCGATCCGCCGCATCGAGCACATGTCTCCGGTGGATGGGCTCGTGCTCGGCCTTGCCCAGCTCCTCGCCTTCTTCCCTGGCACCGGTCTGGCGCCGCTATCCATGATGACGGCGCGGCTGCTCGGCTTCGAGCGCCCGGATGCGGTGCGGATTGCCTTCCTGGTGGCTCTCGCTGCCTTTGCGGGCGAGGTTCTCTTGAGCGGCAGTCGGCTCTATCTGGCGGGCCAGCTGCACCCAGCACCCGAGCTGGCGATCGCCGCAGCCGCCGCAGCCGCGGCCGGCCTCTTCGCCGCGAGCGCTCTGCTCGAATGGCTCAAGCGGCGGAGCCTGGCCCCCTTCCTTGTTTACCGCTTGCTCGCCTCGGCCGCCGTGCTGGTGTGGTTCTATATGGTCTTCCGCGGCTGATCCGCCCTCAAGCATGGCGCACGTTGCCGCGTCCGCCGCGCCGATACATGTCCATGTAGGTGGGAAGGATGCTCTCCGCAGGCGTCGGCGCGATGCCGAGCTCCGCGAACCCGATGGCACCCGCGGACAAAATATTGTCCCGCCGCATGAGCCGCACCTGGTCGCGCGTCAAGAGCGGGGTCGGCAAAGGCACGAGACTCAAGAGCGCCGCCTCGATCTCGGCGAGCCACAAAGGCATCGGCAGCAGCCAGCGCTTGCGCTTCGTCTCGCGCAGCACCAGCTCCATGAGTTCCTTGAAGCTGTAAATGCGCGGGCCGCCGAGCTCGTAGGTCTTCCCGGCCGTCGCGGGATCGTCGAGAATGCGTGCGATCGCCTCCGCAACGTCGCCGACATAGACAGGCTGGAAGCGCGTCCCGCCATCGCCGCACAGCGAGAAGCGCGCGCCGCCGCCGGGAAGGTGCTCGAGGCGCGGGGTGGCGCCGAACACGGGAAGTACCGGCAACAGGCGCGCGAGGGCTGCAAAGCGGTTGAAGAAATCGTCCTCCGGGCCGAACACCACGCTCGGACGTACGATGGCAGCGCTCGCAAACGCCTCGCGCACCGCTTGCTCGCCCGCCGCCTTGCTGCGCGCGTAGAGCGCCGGCCCTTGGGGGTCGGCGCCGAGGGCCGAAACATGGACGAGGCGCTTGACGCCGGCAGCTTGAGCCCGCCGCGCGATGCGGCCTGCCGCCGCCCCATGGATCTCGGCGAAGCGTTGCTTGCCGCGCTCGAAGAGAATGCCGACCAGGTTCACGACCGCATCCGCGCCTGCCGTGGCCGCCTCGACCGCAGCCTCGTCGCGCACGTCGACCCTGAGCGGCACGACCTGCCCGACATCGCCCATCGGCTTGAGAAAAGCCGCGGAGACCGGATCGCGCACGGCGATGCGCAGGATATCGCCGCGCGCGGCGAGGCGCCTTACCAGGTGGCGGCCGAGAAAGCCCGAGCCGCCGAAGACAGTCACGCGGCGATTTGCCATCTGGCTCCTCCCATCTTGCCGCTTCTTATCCGCTCCCGCCGGCGCTCGCAAGCGTGCTCGCGTCTCGGCACTCCCTGTCGCTGCTCGCAAGCGCGCCGGGAAATGCCGATTGACATCGAGTGAGGGGCGGGCTAGGCAGTGCGGACCAAAGACATGGCGGATTCTTCCTAGCCCAGGTGGCGGAATTGGTAGACGCGCAGGTTTCAGGTACCTGTGGCCGCGAGGCCGTGGAAGTTCGAGTCTTCTCCTGGGCACCATTTCCTGGGCCGGCTTCCCGCCCGCGTCGCAGATGAACCTTTCCCCCGCGCAGATCAAGCTCCACCGAAACGACCTGCCGCGCGGATTGACGCTCGGCGCCGTGGTCGCGATCGACACCGAGACGATGGGGCTCAACCCGCAGCGCGATCGGCTCTGTCTCGTGCAGCTTTCGGCCGGAGACGGCATCTGCCACGTCGTGCAATTCGCGCGCGGCCGCTACGAGGCGCCCAACCTGAAGGCGCTCCTGCAAGACGCGAAGGTGACCAAGCTGTTCCATTTCGCGCGCTTCGACGTGGCGACGCTGCGCCACCATCTCGGCGTCGCATGCCGTCCGATCTATTGCACGAAGATCGCCTCCAAGCTCACACGCACCTTCACCGACAGGCACAGCTTGAAGGACCTGTGCCGCGAGCTTCTCGGCATCGAGCTCAGCAAGCAGCAGCAGCTCACCGACTGGGGTGCCGAGCGGCTCAGCGAGGAGCAGCTCGTTTACGCCGCGACGGACGTGCTCCACTTGCACGCCCTCCGCGACAGGCTCGACGCGCTCCTGGAGCGCGAGGGACGGCGCCATCTGGCGGAGGCCTGCTTCGCCTTTCTGCCCGAGCGCGCCGAGCTCGATTTGGGCGGCTGGGACGATCCGGACATCTTCGCGCATTGAGCGCGGCCTCGCGGGCTCAATTCATTGACCGGCGGAGGGCCGCGGAGCATACTAGCAACAGTGTGAATCCGTGAGCTATTACAAGCAAATGCCGGAGCGCCGGAGAGGTCCTGGGCGGACTTCCGCCAATTCTCGGCCGCCCGGCAGAGAGGGAAGCGTGGCCAAGCTAGCCGAGAGCCAACGCGGCGGCGTCGATCTGATGGCGGCACGGCGCGTGCTGCGCCTCGAGGCGGCGGCCATCGAGACCCTTGCCAAGACGCTGGACGGCTCCTTCACGGACGCGGTCGAGCGGTTGCGGCAGGTGCGCGGCCGTGTCGTGGTGACGGGCATGGGCAAGAGCGGCCACGTCGGCCGCAAGATCGCCGCGACCTTCGCCTCGACCGGCACGCCCGCTTTCTTCGTCCACCCCGCCGAGGCAAGTCACGGCGATCTCGGCATGATCACCCGCGACGACGCGGTCTTGGCCCTCTCGAACTCGGGCGAGACCAACGAGCTCGCCGACCTCGTCGCCTTCACGCGTCGCTTCGGCATCCCCCTGATCGTCATCACGAGCGGGGCTGCGAGCTCGCTCGCCGAAGCCTCGGACGTGGCCCTCCTCCTGCCCGCCTCCCCCGAGGCGTGCCCGCTCGGCTTGGCGCCCACCACCTCGACCACGGTGATGCTGGCCTTGGGCGATGCGCTTGCCATAGCGCTGCTCGAGCGCAAGGGCTTCTCGCTCGACCAGTTCCAGGCGCTGCACCCCGGCGGATCGATCGGCCGCCAGCTCCTGCGCGTGGCCGACGTCATGCACAGCGGCGACGAGATGCCGCTGACGCAGCCGGAGGCCCGCATGTCCGAGGCGATCCTCATCATGACGGCCAAGCATTTCGGCTGCGTCGGCGTGATCGATCCCGCGGGAAAGCTGATCGGCATCATCACCGACGGCGACCTGCGCCGGCACATGGGGTCGGCGATCCTCGACATGGCCGTCGGCGAGGTGATGACGCGGGCGCCGCAGACCATCAGACCCAAGGCGCTCGCGCTTGAGGCGCTCAACCTCATGAACACGCGCGGCATCGACAATCGCGGCATCGGCTGCCTGTTCGCGGTCGAGGACGGCCGCCCGGTCGGTATCCTCAACATTCACGACTGCCTGCGCGCGGGCGCGAGTTGAGCGCGAGACAAGCGATGATCGAGCTCGCCAAGGAAAAGCCGGCCGCCGAGGGGCACGGTCGGCTGCGCGTGCAAATACCGCGCCCGCGGCCCTTGGCCGAGCTTGCGAGCAAGAGCTACAGCTCCTTCGTCGGCACCATGAAGATCGTGCTGCCGGCAATCGCGGTCGGCATCATCCTCCTCGTCATCGCTTGGCCGCAATTCCAGGTCCGCGACGAGGGTTTCCACGTCGGGCTCGCCAACATCACCGCGGAAGACGTGCAGAACCTGCGCATGATCAGTCCGCGTTACCAAGGCACGGACAAACGCGGCGAGCCCTTTGCGGTCACGGCCGACTCCGCGACCAAGAAGAACCCGCAATCCGACGTGATCGAGCTCGAGCATCCCGTGGCCGATATCACCATCACGCAAGGCAATTGGATGGCGCTCAAGGCCGATTACGGCGTCTACCGCGAGCAGGATCAGCAGCTCGATCTGATCGGCAAGGTGGACCTCTTCCACGACGACGGCTACGAGTTCGAGACGCTGGCCGCCCATGTCAACTTGGCGAACAACACCGCGCAAGGCGACGACCCGGTGCACGGCCAAGGCCCCTTCGGCGAGATCCGCTCCGAGGGCTTCCGCGTCTACGACAAGGGCGCGCGCGTCGTGTTCACGGGCAAAGCCCATCTCTTGCTGCGCCCGCGCGAGGAGGGCGGCGGCAATATTCCCGATTTCATGCCCACCCTAAGCCCGGACCAGCCCAATCCTGGGACCAAGGGGCACGGATGACGGAATTCGCGAGAGCTGCTGCGCGCGGCGCAACGCTCGCCGCACTCCTGGCCGTCGCCAGCTCTCTCGGCGGCATGCCGGCCCAAGGCCAGACGCAGGCTCCAGCGAGCGTCCAAACCGGCGCGCCCGCCCCGCCGGGCACTCCGCCCGCGTCGCTCACGGCACCGCCCGCCTCGCCTCGGCCCCCGCTCGGCGCCCCTGCCGCCGGGACCAAGGGCGAAGTGCCGGCGCCGGCAAGTGCGAAGGGCGGGCAGAGCGCTCCGGCCCAGGGTCAAGGCGGCGCCGGCAGCGACTCGAGCGGCCTCTTCGGGACCACCGATCAGACCAACGGCTTGCCGGTGAACGTCGAGGCCGAGCAGGGCATCGAGTGGCAGCAGGAGAAGCAGGAATACATCGCCCGCGGCAACGCCAAGGCGGTGCGCGGCGACGTCACCGTTTACGGCCAGACGCTCATTGCCTATTATCGCAAGACGCCGTCGGGCAGTTCGGACGTCTGGCGGCTCGATGCGGACGACGACGTCAAGATCACCACCTCGACCGACACGGCGGTGGGCGACAAGGGGGTGTATGACGTCGACAACGGCGTCTTCGTGTTGACCGGCAAGAAGCTCGAGCTCGACACCCCCAAGGGGGTGATCACGGCGCGCGACTCGCTCGAGTATTGGAAGCTCAGGCAATATGCGGTTGCGCGCGGCGATGCCAAGGCGGTGCGCGAGGACAAGACGGTGACCGCCGATATTCTAGAAGCGCACTTCAAGCCCGATGCGAAGGGTCAGCTGGTGATAAGCTTCATCGAGGCGTTCAATAACGTCACGGTCACCAACGCGAGCGCGGTGGCGCATGCCATCTACGGCAATTACAATGTCGATACGAGTATCGCCGACCTCAAGGGATCGGTTAAGATCAGCCGCGGGCAGGACCAGCTCGACGGCGAGTGCGCCACCATGAACATGAACACCGGCATCAGCCGACTCTATGCTTGCGCGAAGGCAGATCGCGTGCGCGGCCTCTTGATTCCCAAGCAGAGCGAAGGCATCGGCGCGCCCGGAAAGGGCAGCGCCGCGCCAACCCCGAAGCCGGCCGGCGGCCAACAAAAGTGAGGAGCCCGGGCGCGTGAGCGAGCTACGCGACGATACGGCAATGGGGCGCGGCCCGGGAGCGGAGGCGCAGAGGCCGCGGCTCGTCGCCGACAACCCCGGGCTGTTCGCCAAGAACCTCGGCAAGCGCTTCAAAAAGCGGCCGGTCCTGCGCAACGTCAGCATCTCGGTCCAGCGCGGCGAGGCGGTCGGCCTGCTCGGCCCCAACGGCGCCGGCAAGACCACCTGCTTCTACATCATCACCGGCCTCATCTCGGCGGATTACGGCAGCATCCTGCTCGACAACGTCGACATCACGGACCTGCCGATGTACCGCCGGGCGCGGCTCGGCATCGGCTACCTGCCCCAGGAACCCTCGATCTTCCGCGGCATGAACGTCGAGCAGAACATCCGCACCGTCCTCGAGGTGGTCGAGCCGGACCGGGACAAGCGCCAGACCATGCTCGACGACCTCCTCGCCGAGTTCTCGATCACGCACCTGCGCCGCGCGCCGGCGCTGTCACTTTCGGGCGGCGAGCGGCGGCGCGTCGAGATCTCGCGCGCGCTCGCCTCGCAGCCGCATTTCATGCTTCTCGACGAGCCGTTGGCCGGCATCGACCCGATCGCGCTCAACGACATCCGCGAGCTTGTCTCCCATCTCAAGGACCGCGGCATCGGCGTGCTCATCACCGACCACAATGTGCGCGAGACGCTCGACATCGTCGACCGCGCCTACATCATCCACAACGGTCAGGTGCTGATGGAAGGCAAGCCCAACGAGATCGTCGCGCATGAGGACGTGCGGCGCGTCTATCTCGGCGAGCGGTTCAGCCTGTAGCCGGGAGCCCGTCTCTCGCCATGGCGATCACAACACGCCTCGATCTGCGCCAGACCCAGTCGCTCGTGATGACGCCCCAGCTGCAGCAGGCGATCAAGCTGCTGCAGATGTCGAACCTCGAGCTCGCGGCTTTCGTGGAGCACGAGATCGAGCAGAACCCGCTGCTCGAGCGGGCCGAGGCCGCGGATGGCGAAAGAGCGGAAGAGGCGGGCGAGGCCGGCGGGGCCAGAGAGGCCGGTGCCGCGGCGTCCGACGCCGCGGCCGAAGCGCAAGACACGGCCGAGCGCGAGCGCGACGATCTCACGCGCGGGCCCCGGATGGACGCCGCCGCCGAGGCGCGGCTCAACGCCGAGTACGCCGAATCCAGGGACAGCGCCGACCTCTCGGGCGGCGGGCGCGCCGCACCCGATTCCTTCGCGAGCTGGGGCTCGGGACGGGGCGGCAGCTTCGAGGAACGCCGCTTCGATCTCGAGGACACGCTCTCCGACACGGTGCACCTGCGCGACCATTTGGTCGAGCAGCTCAACATGGATCTCGCCGATCCGGTCGACCGCGTGATCGGCATCCATCTCGTCGATCTGCTGGACGAGGCGGGCTATCTCGCGGCGGATCTTGCGGCGGTGGCACAGCAGCTCGGCTGCGAGGTGGCGCGCGTGGAGGCCACGCTTGCGCGGCTGCAGCAGCTCGATCCTCCGGGCATCTTCGCGCGCGATCTGCGCGAGTGCCTCGCCCTCCAGCTGCGCGACCGGGGCCGCCTCGATCCCTGCATGGCGAAACTCCTCGACCACCTCGACCTGCTCGCCCGCCGCGATTTCGCCGCCTTGCGGCGGCTGTGCGAGGCGAGCCAGGAGGATCTCATCGACATGCTGGCCGAGATCAAGGCGCTCAACCCGAAACCGGCACTCGCCTTCGACCACAGCGTGGCGCAGCCGGTGACGCCGGATGTGATCATGCGCCCGCATGCCGACGGCGGCTGGCACATCGAGCTCAACAGCGAGACGCTGCCGCGCGTGCTGGTGAACGCGCAATACTATGCGCGCGTGAGCCGCGAGGTGAAGGCGAAGGGCGAGCGCGAGTATCTCTCGGAGCGCTATCAGTCCGCCAACTGGCTGGTGAAGTCGCTCCACCAGCGCGCCACCACCATTCTCAAGGTTGCGAGCGAGATCGTGCGCCAGCAGGACGCCTTCTTCGCCCACGGCGTACAGCACCTGAAGCCGCTCGTGCTGCGCGACATCGCGACGGCGATCGAGATGCACGAGAGCACCGTGAGCCGCGTCACCACCAACAAATACATGGCGACCCCGCGCGGCATGTTCGAGCTCAAGTATTTTTTCACCTCCGCGATCGCGAGCTCAGAGGGCGGGGAAGCGCATTCGGCCGAGGCCGTGCGGCAGCGCATCAAGGCGCTCGTCGACCGCGAGACCGCGGGCGACGTGCTCTCGGACGACCGCATCGTCGAGATCCTCAACAAGGAGGGCATCGACATCGCGCGGCGCACGGTCGCCAAGTACCGCGACGCGCTCAGGATTCCCTCCTCGGTGCAGCGGCGACGGCTCAAATCCGTCGAGATATAAAGGACTTGCGGGAAGCGGGCGGGTGCGCTTGACTTAAAGGGTAGGGCTCACTATGTTCGCGCCCCTCCGGCCTCGGCGCGCCCTTTCGGGAAGGCCGGGCGAGACGGGCTTTTCCCGGCCGGCAACGTCCCCGGGGAACTCGCTAGGGACACGCTTCGGCAGACCGATCGGCCATGAAGGTTTCCGTATCAGGCAAGCAGCTCGACGTGGGAGACGCCTTTCGCACCCATATCGAGCAGACGCTCCTGGCCGTGGTCGACAAATATTTCGGCAATGCGCTCGACGCGCATGTCGTGCTCTCGCGCGAGGCCCATCTCTACCGCGCCGACGTGGCTGTCCACGTCGGGCGCAACATTTTGGTGCAAGGGCACGCGGAGGCGGATGCGCCCTACCCCGCCTTCGATACGGCGGCCGAGCGCATCGGCAAGCGTCTGCGCCGCTACAAGCGCCGACTGCGCGCCCACCACAAGCACCAGAGCCAGCAAGCGGCGTCGCTCGAAGCGCAGCAGTACATCCTCGCCGCCGCACCCGAGGATGCCGAGGAGGATCTTGCCAACGGGGACAAGCCGGTGGTCATCGCCGAGCTGACGACGGCGATCGACAGCATGACGGTAGGCGAAGCCGTCATGCGCCTCGACCTCGCCGAGCTTCCCGCCATGCTCTTCCGCAACAGCGCGCACGGTGAGCTCAACATGGTCTACCGCCGGCCCGACGGCAACATCGGCTGGGTCGATCCCCGCGGGGGCAAAGCATAGGCGCCGGACCCGGTCGCCAGGGAAACAAGCATGGAAATGGAAGATCTGATCACGCTCGAAAGTGTGATCCCGCATTTGCGGGTCACGAGCAAGAAGCAGGCGCTGCAGGAATTGGCGAAGCGCGCGGCAGAGCTCACCGGCATTTCCGACCGGCAGATCTACGAGGTGCTGTTCGAGCGCGAGCGGCTCGGCACCACCGGCGTGGGCAACGGCATCGCCATCCCGCACGGCAAGCTCCCCGCCTTGAAGCGGCTCTACGGCGTCTTCGCCCGGCTCGAGACGCCGATCAATTTCGAGGCGATCGACGAGCAGCCGGTCGACCTCATCTTCCTCCTCCTCGCCCCCGAGCAGGCCGGCGCCGACCATCTGAAGGCGCTCGCGCGCATCTCGCGCCTCTTACGCGATCGCACCGTGTGCGAGAAGCTGCGCGGCTCGGACACCGCCGAAGCGCTCTACGCGCTGCTCACCGATTCGACCACCAGCCGCGCGGCGTAGGACCCACGCCCGGTCGCGCCGCGGCCACATCGATCCGCTTCGCGGCATCGATCCCGCAAGCGGGCGAGGGAAGACTCCCTGATATCGCTCATTCCGTTTTTTGCCGCGGCCGCGTAGTCCGCAACCGGCCGGCCGCCGCATTTTTGTCACAGCGTTCGCGCAGCGTTTGCGCCTCGGCAATGCTTATTTCCTCTCATGGGCGAGTTCCTCGCTCACTCGCCAGCTCTTGGAAGAGCGGCCATTCGCTGAATGGAGGGCCTAGAGATGAGCATGAAGACCATGAAGACATGGCTGCCGTTGGCACTCGGGGCCGCCTTGCTGGCGGTACCGGCCGCGGCACAGACGAGCTCGATCCTGCGCTCGCAGACCGACGCCACGGTCAACGCGATCGAGTATCAAACACGTCAAGGCGTTGACCTACCCCGCACGCAAGGCGACGTGACGTACATCAGCGGCGGTGTGGGCAGCGAGTCGGTCCAGGCGATGCGCGAGATCGAGCGCGCCTACAACTTGCGCCTGATGTTCGCCATAGCGGGCTCGGGGGAATATCTCGCGAACGTGCGGGTGAAGCTCGTGGATCCGAAGGGGCGCACGGTCCTCGACGCGGTGTCCGAGGGACCTTATTTCTTCGCCAAGGTGCCACCCGGGCGCTACCAGGTCGTCGCGGAGACCGAAGGCGACGCCAAGACCCGCGCCGTCGACATCTCTCCGGGCGGTGCGGTTTCGCAGTCCTTCTACTGGCGCTCGGCGAGCTGACGCAGCCGCGCCGGCCCGCTGCAGTCCCATCGCTGAACGCTCCTCGCCGGGCGGCGGCGTGGCCTTGAGCCGCGCCCCGCCTGGCGCGGTGCCCCGCGGGCGAGCAGCGCATCGAGCATCGAGGAGGAAGCCATGCACGCGCGAAGCGAAACGTTCGACTTGCAAAAGGCCCTGCTCAATCCGGCGGCGGTTTTCGGCACGCCCAAGGCGATCGTCGAGGACGCGCGCTTGTCGCGGGAGCAGAAGCTGCAGCTCCTCAAGCAATGGGAGCAAGACGCTCTCAACCTTGCGATGGCCGAGGGGGAAGGCATGACGGGCGGCGAGGAAAGCATGCTGGGCCGGGTTCGCTTGGCGATAAACGCGGTGAAGGGCGGTAGTTCCCGCGCACGGCCGTTCCGCGCGAAGCACGCGAGGTAGCGCGCGGGCGTACACGCAAACCGGCGAGGCAGACATGCGCGCCGGGCTTCTGCGAGGGGGGCCGGGATGCCTCCAAAATGTCACACCGATTCGAGTGGAATGACGGCGCCGAGGGCCTAAATGGTGGCGCGTCGGCCCCGCCGCCGAAGGGTCGGCGGGTCGGCTCTCAATATCATGAGGAGCATTCAATGCGTAACCATCTTTCCGGACTCCTGAGGACGTGCATGCTTCTTGCTGCAGTGTCCTTCGCCGGCGCACAGCCCTCGCATGACGCCGGAGCAGCCTCGCCCGCGCTCTTGGCGCAGACGGCTCCGACCACTCCCCCTCCCGCGGTTGCTCCGCCGCCGCCGCCAATCGCTTCGCCCGGCAGCCCCGTCGTGGTGGTGCCGCCCGAGGCGCAGGCGCCGTCGGTTGCGCGAATCCGCTTCTCGGGTGGCGAGGTCGCCGCCGGCATCGGCATCAGCTGGGGCGACGGCACGATCGTCTATCACGGCGTGCTGCGTCCATTCCATCTTTCGGGCCTATCCGTCGCCAACGTCGGCATCACCAGCCTCACCGCGACCGGCAAGGTCTACAACTTGCATCGCCTCGAGGATTTCGCGGGGAACTATGCCGAGGTGGCGGCCGGCGCCACGATCGGCGGCGGCGGCAGCGTGGCCTATCTGCGCAATGAGCACGGCGTGGTCATCGAGGTCACCTCGTCCACCGTCGGCCTCGATTTTCAGCTCTCGAGCAACGGCGTGAGCATCAGCTTGGGCTGAGCGCCGGCTCCCGCCCTCGCGTGCTTAGCCTCTCTCTCGCTCCAGTCCCTTGCGCGAGCGGGAGAGAGGCGCGCTGCGTGCGCGCGCGCAGAGCGAAGGCTGCTGAGCCAATATTGTCACGGCGGCGTCACAGCCGGGAAACTACCTCACTTGTTTCTACCGCGGCCGAACTGCGGCCGTTCCGCCCCTACGCTTGGGAAGGAGAACGATCATGTCTCGCATACATGCTGTCTTGCTGGCGCTTCCGGTGCTCGCCGTTGCAGCGGGGCCATGCGCCGCGGCGTCCTTGTCGTCGCCGCAGCAGCGCGACGCGCTACCGCTGCAGATCGCACAAAGCACCCCGACCGTCATCATCGCACCTTCGGCGCCGCCGCCCGTACGCGCCGAGGTCGTCCCGCCCCCGCCAACCGGCGAGAGCACGACCTTCATTTGGCAGCAAGGCCACTGGGCCTGGACGGGCACCAATTGGGTCTGGGTCGCGGGCCAATACGTAACACCGCCGGCGGCAAAGGTCGTGTGGGACCCCGGGCATTGGGTCCAGCAGTCTGACGGCACATGGAAGTGGGTCGACGGCCAGTGGCGTGCCAGCTCCGGCTGAGGCAATGACCTGGCGCCGTGATCTAGCCGAGAGGTGACAAAGGGGGCGGGTGCCGGCCGAGTGCACGGGCGGCACCCGACCCCAACCTCTCGCGATCTGCTTAACGCGTGCCGGCTCGACTCCTGCGGCCGCGCAAAGTCGCAAACCGTCTTGAAGGAGCGCGAGATGAGCTCCAACCATTCGCCGTATAAGCCCCACAAGCGGCCTCGACGCCAGCGCCTGCATCCGCTTGTCTACAAGGGGACCGTAGCGCTCTTGCTGTGGATGGTGTTGGCCGCCTGGGGTTTCCTTGGCTTGCGCGGCTATTCGGCCCTGGCGCTCACGGTGGTCACGATGTTGGCCACCATGGCGATAATTCTCCCGCTCAGCCTATGGCGTCTCGGCCGCGGCACGCAGCCGGACCAGACCGCCCGCCGCTCCCTCGGCGAATGGCTCGAGGGCGACCTTGAGATCTGGCAAGGACGCTTGCCGGCGAAATTGGCGCTCGTCGACATCCTGACCATTCCCGCGGCGGCGGCGCTCGGAATGACGGCGCTCGCGGTCGTTTTCTATTTCGCCAGCCACGCGACTTGAGGCCGAGTTTCATCCGGGAATAGGTTAACATCCGTATCGGGTGTGTTAGCATTCAAGACCCTATGCATTTGACCGATCGACGGGAGAGCCTTAATGCGAAAGCGCATGCTCATTGCCATGCTGTTCGTGACCGCGCTCGCGTTCCCGCCGGCGTCGATGGCGCAATCGCCCATGGAAGAGAACGTCGAGCGCCCGGGCGCCGACTACCTCAATCTTGTCCTCGAGCAAGGCTCGCCTCCCCGATTCTGCCGCGACGCTTGTCAGAACGATGAGCGCTGCCATTCCTGGACCTATGTCCGGCCGAGCGCAGGCGACCCGAACCCGCGTTGCTTTTTGAAGTCGCGGGTGCCCGAGGCGCGGCCCAACCCTTGTTGCGTGTCCGGCGTCGCGCGCTAGCCCTCGAACGGAAGAAAGACCTCCCTCCTGCCGCGCACCTTCAGGAAGGGAGGGGCGAGCGCCATTGACTATATAGACTGGTCGGCCTGCAGATCGCCTTGGGTCGGTTGAGATGATTTGTGTTCCTCCCTGTCGCGGCGGGGCTTGAGTTCCTCCGGCGCAAAATCATCCACCAAGATGGCCTGATGCACAGCGTCTTCCGCCTCCTGCAACGCCGCCGCCTCCGCCGCCGTGAGCAGTCCGCTAGCCCGCGCCGCGTGCCAATCCCTAATCCCCGCCTGATGCAGCCTGTCTCGGACCGGCTCGGTCTCGTGGACCAGACGGAAGGCGCGCTCTACCAGGATGCCGCCGCCCCGCGCTTCCTCGAGATAAAGCCCGCTAGTCAATCTCGCGCGCGTTTCCGAGGGCTCGGTGATGAGTTTGGCGCAGCGCAGGATCAATGCGTCGGCGGGGCCGCTGTGCCGCTTGGCATGCCGCGGAACGACCGCGCGCAAGAGCCAAGCAATGGGGCGCGAGGGAAAATTGGCGATGATCCCGTCGATCGAGATCTCGATCGTCTTGAGTCCCGTCGCCATGCAGTAATCGACCAGAACGCCGTCCGCCTCGACGCGACCTTCGTCCTCGAAGCGCTTCAGGACGGCGCTCAGCAGGTAAAGCTCGCTCAGTATGTCGCCGAGCCGCGCCGAGAGCATTTCCTTGCGCTTCAAGGCGCCGCCCAACGTGAGCAGCGACACGTCGCTGAGGAACGCCAGGACCGAGGCATAGCGCGAGAGCTGACGGTAATGCCTGTCCGCAACGCCGACGCCGGGGTGAGGTGCCAAGTGGCCGCATGTCCAGCTGCGCCAGAAGGCGCGGCCCACCGTCTTGAAGCTGCCCAAGACATGTGCCCAAAAGGCCTTGTCAAAATCCTCAAGCGCTTTTTCGCGATCGGGATCCGCCAGTGCCTGCAGCTCGGCCAGGAGATGAGGATGGCAGCGGATCGCGCCCTGGCCGAAGATCATAAGATTGCGGGTGAGGATATTGGCGCCCTCGACCGTTATGCTGACCGGAATCGCGCGATAAAGATCGCCGAGATAGTTGAGCGGCCCGTCCATCACGACCTTGCCGCCGTGAATGTCCATGGCGTCGTTGACTGCCTGGCGCATGCGTTCCGTAGCGTGCGCCTTCATGATGGCGGCGATGACCGCGGGCCGATGTCCTTGATCGAGGCCGGCGCAGGTCAGGCGCCGGGCCGCGTCGACGAGATAAGCCGTTCCGGCGATGCGGGCGAGCGGCTCCTCGACGCCCTCGAACTTAGCGACCGGCACGTTGAACTGCTCGCGAATGCGCGCGTAGGCGCCGCTGGTGCGCGCCGCAAGCGCAGAACCCGCCGCAGAGAGCGAGGGCAGCGAGATGCCGCGCCCCGCGGCAAGCGCCGTCATCAGCATCTTCCAGCCCTGACCCGCCTGCGCTTTGCCGCCGATGATCTGGTCGAGCGGCAGGAACACGTCTTTGCCCTGGGTCGGGCCATTCTGGAACACTTGATGGGCGGGGTAATGCCGCCTACCGGTGGTGACGCCCTGCGCATCGGTCGGCACCAGCGCCACGGTTATGCCGATATCCTGCTCTGCGCCCAGCAGACGATCGGGATCATGGAGTTCGAAAGCCAATCCGATGAGGGTCGCCACCGGGCAGAGCGTGATATAGCGCTTCGACCAGTTGAGCATGATCCCGACCACGCGCTCGCGGCGGTACTCGCCCCAGCAAACCACCCCGCGGTCGATCATGGCGGCCGCATCGGAGCCTGCTTCGGGACTGGTAAGGCCGAAGCACGGTATCTCGCGCCCGTCCGCGAGGCGCGGCAGATAATATTGCTTCTGTGCCGGAGTGCCGAAATGCCGTATCAGCTCGCCCGGCCCGAGCGAATTCGGCACCATCACGGTGACCGCAGCGGTGAGGCTGTGCGACGAGAGCTTGCGGATGACTTCGGAATGTGCGGTGGCGGAGAAGCCGAGACCACCATACTCCTTCGGGATGATCATGCCGAAGAAGCGGTTCTCCTTGATGAAAGACCAGGCGGCTTCCGGCAAGTCGAAGAGCTCGAAGCGCACCTGCCAATCGTCGATCATCCGGCACAATTGCTCCACCGGCCCATCGAGAAATGCCCGCTCCTCGTCGGAGAGCTGGGCGGGAGGTATTGCGAGCAGCTGCCGCCAGTCGGGGACACCGGAGAACAGGGCCGCGTCCCACCACACGTCGCCCGCCTCGATGGCAACGCGTTCGGTCTCCGACATGCCTGGCAGTGCCCGCTGAGCCCATTTGAAGATGGGCGCGGTGAGCCACCGCCGGCGAAATGTCCGCTGACCTGCCGGCAAGGCCACCTCCTCCTGCGCTCGGGTCGAGGGTTTATGCTCGTTACGGTTTAGGAACCGCCGCCGGACATTGCTCATTCTTATACATGCGCAATATCTAAATTATACCACCTATGCCACCGCCGTAGGACGTAAGATTCTCTGTCAAACCACGTTATTTCTTTGGCATGCAGCCCGGCGCTGTGCTGCCGGGATTTATCGATGCGAGGGAATTCGAGCATGTTCAAGCGGGTCGTTGATTGGATTAGCAAGCGCATTCTCATCTACCTCGGCAAGCCGACAGGGAGATACGCGCCATTTTTCACGGCCCACCTTGACGTCTTCCGCGCAACCCTCAGACCCGGCGACGTTCTCCTGATCGAAGGCAATACGCGGCTCAGCGCGATCATAAAGTACCTGACCCAATAGACCTGGTCGCATGCCACCCTCTATATCGGCGACGCGCTCGGGCCTGAGCCGTCGGGCGGCGAAGCCAAGGTCCTGATCGAGGCGGAAGCGGGTCCCGGCGTGGTTGCCGTGCCGCTT
>JGI12269J14319_10002831_pt1 | contig 16537 bp, 16 predicted proteins | sample PeaSoiSIISIP2007_FD_14319 | JGI IMG/M metagenome (IMG submission 14319) | reverse complement strand
GCGGATCTCGCCGTAGCCGAAACGGTGCGCGAGGGTGCGGATCTGCGCTTCGAGCCGGTTCCATTCGGCCGACTCAGGCGGATAGACGTCGGCGGTCCCGCGCGGCGCCGTGATCTTAGGGGCGGCCATCAAGGCCCCTGTATTCCTTCCTACAGCGCGGAGCACTCCCAACGGGTACAATCCGGACATGCGCAGACCGATGCCGCCGATCGCTTGGGCCGCCTTGACCCCGCTCCAGCGCGCCCGCCTGCGACTCTACTGGCGAACCTACGCCGCGACCCAACCGACGGCCAAGCGCGCTTGGGGGATGGCCGCTGCGCTTGGCCGGTACTACGTCACCCAGGCCTACCGGAAGCGCGATTGGGACGACGGGCCGATCGAACCCGTGCGTCCGGCCGATTCGATCAGTCGTCCTTAGGCTCGAGCAGCTCGACCGGAATCCCGTTGGGATCCTCGACGAAGGCAATCGTGCGCGTCCCGTTGGGTGATTTCTTGGGCTCCTTGACGACTTTCACGCCGGCTGCGCGCAGCCGCTCGATCGTCGCCGCGACGTCGTCGACCTCGACGGCGAGGTGCTCGTAGCGATTGCCGAGCTCGTAAGGCGCGTGATCTTCGAGATCGTAGACCAGCTCGATATACGCCTCCCAATCCGAGCCGACGAATGCCATGTCGGCGTTGCCCGGATAGTGCACGGGCCCGCGCAAGAGCTTCAAGCCCAGCTTCCCGGTATAGAACTCGATCGACTTCGCCATGTCGTTGACGAAGATCGACGTGTGCAGATAGCGCGGCATAGTCTTCCTAGAATACCATAGATGCGGAGCAGGATGCTCGGGAGCTGCTAGCTTATCGGGTGACGACGTGCAACAGTGCGAACGGGGCCGTGAGGACGGCCCCCACCACGTAGAACACCGCGAAGACGCCGAGCGAACGCGCCGGCCCCGCGACGAGCGCGCAAACGACCGGAGCGATCGCGAGCATCGGCGTCACTTGGTTGCGCAGCGCCGCCAATTCTTCGCTGCGATCGAGATCGAGGAAATTCCAAATCGAATTCGCGATTGCGAGCGCGACACCGATGACCACGACGTACGTGATGACCCGGACGATGAATCCCGCAAATCCGCGCGCGCTCATGTCAGTGCAGGAAGTAGCGGTAGTTGGAAAAGACCAGCGCGATTGCGCGCTCGTCGGCAGCTTTGATGACGTCCCGGTCGCGGATGGAGCCGCTTGGCGCGATGACGGCCGTGCACCCGGCGTCGGCGGCGGCGATCAGTCCGTCGGGGAACGGGAAGAAGCCGTCGCTCGCGCAGGCCGAACCCGACGCGAACGCGCCTGCCCGCTCGCCGGCGATCTTGACGGCGCTCACGCGATTCGTTTGCCCAGCGCAGATCCCTCGCGAAACCCCATCGCGGACGACGACGACACCGTTGCTCTTCACGTGCCGTACGACGTCCCAAGCAAACGAGAGATCGTTCCACTCCGCCGGGCTCGGCGCACGCTTCGAAACGACGGTCCAGTGTTCGGCGGTCGCGCCCGGATCGTCGTCTTCGGCGAGGATCCCACCCAGGGCGCTACGGACCCGCAGCTCGCGGGCGATTTGGGCCGGAAACGTCGCCGGATATCGGATGATACGCAGGTTCTTCTTGCGCTGCAGCAGCGCGAGAGCATCGGCGTCGAACCCCGGCGCCGCGACGATCTCGAGAAAAAAGTCGCCGAGCGCCTCGGCGCTCTTCTTGTCGATCGTGCCGTCGACTGCGATGATCCCGCCGTACGCCGAGATCGGGTCGGCGTCGAGCGCGAGCCTGACGGCTGCCGCGACCTCATCGCGTTCAGCGACGCCGCACGGAACGGTGTGCTTGACGATCGCAGCGCGGTGCTCTCCGTGCTCCGCTACGTCGGCGGCGCCGCTGGGCGCGCGGACTAGGAGCCGCAAGGTCGCATCGAGATCGAGCAGATTGTTATACGAAAGATCTTTGCCCCAGAGCTGTTCCGGCAGCTCGTGCCCGTGGCTCAGATAGAATGCCGCGCGCGACTGCGGATTCTCTCCGTAGCGCAGCGACTGCGCGAGCGGCATCGTAAGAGCGAGCGATCCCGGGAGCTCGTTCGCGCTCAGGCCCGCTTCCAAATAGCGCGCGATCGAGGCATCGTATTCGGCAGTCCGCTCGAAAGCGCGCGTTGCCAAGCGCCGCCGCACCGCCCGATCGACGCCGGCCGGAAGCGCATTTATGAGCTCCCGGTATTGGTCAGGATCGATCAGGACCGTGACGTGCGCGAAGTTCTTTGCAGCTGCCCGAATCAGCGAGACGCCGCCGATATCAATCTGTTCGACCGCCTCTTCGAGCGACGCGCCGGGCTGCGCAACCGTCGCTTCGAACGGATAGAGGTTCACGACGACCGTCGAGATCGCGGGGATGCCGTGCGACTGGGCTTCGGAGAGATGCGTGGCGTTGCTGCGATCGGCCAGGATCCCCCCGAAGACGCGCGGATGCAGGGTCTTCACCCGGCCGTCGAACAGCGACGGAAAACCGGTGAGTTCGGCGACATCGCGCGCATCGATCCCCTGCTCGAGCAGGTGCGTGCGCGTCCCGCCCGTCGCGTAGAGCGTTAAGCCCGAAGCGACGAGCGCGCGCGCAAGATCGGCCACACCGCGACGCTCGTAGACGGAGAGCAGCGCCGCGGGTTTGATATCAATGGGCAAGGGCCGTCTCGGACGCAGGCGCGACGCCGTCGGAGGGAAGCTGGTCGAGCGCTGCGGAGATGATCGAGCTGACGCCCGGCTCTCGCATCGTCACGCCGTACATGCGCTGCGCCAACTCCATCGTTCTCTTATTGTGCGTGACGAGCAGGATCTGCCCTTCGCTTGCAAGCTCGCGGACCATGTGCGAGAAACGATCGACGTTGGCGTCGTCGAGGGCCGCGTCGACCTCGTCGAGCAGGTAGAACGGCGACGGCTTCACGCTGATCAACGCAAAGATCAGCGCGGCGGCCGTCATCGCGCGCTCGCCGCCCGAGAGAGCCGAGAGGGCCATCATTTTCTTGCCCGGCGGCGCGACCGCGATCTCGATCCCCGTCTCCGAGAGATTCTCGGGATCGGTCTGCCACATCTTCGCCTCGCCGCCGGGGAAGAGGCGTCCGAACATCACGGTGAACGCCTGCGCGACCGCAACGAACGTTTCGTTGAACTGCGTCTGCGTCTGGCTCTCGATCTCTTTGATCGAGGCGAGCAGCGTCTCGCGCGCGCGGGTGAGATCGTCCATCTGCTCGCGCAGCGCGCGCTCGCGCTCGACGAGCTCGTCACGGTCGGCTTCGGCGTTGAGATTGACGTTGGCCGAGAGGCGCGCAAGCTCTTCACGCAGGCGCGGCAAGTCTTCGACGACGCTATCGGGTTCGTCCGCATAGCGCTCGAGGACGCCGGAGCATTCCTGATCGGTCGCGGGATTTTGCGCGAACGTCGATTGCAGCATCCCCAGCTCCGCATCGATCTCGGCCAAGCGCGTCCGCGCGCCTTCCCCGGAGTCGTTCGCCTCGCGCTCCTGCGCGTGCGCGATCTTCTCGTCGGCATCGAGCTGTTGCGCGCGCCCGCTGAGCTCTTCGCGCTTGGCGCGAGTTTGTTCAACGTCGCGATCGACGGCGGCGACACGGTCCTTTGCCTGCACGATCGACGCATCGGAGGCTTGAGCCGCTGCGCGCAGCCGCTCGATCTCTTGCAGCATCGCGGCACGCGCCGCGCCGGCTCGTTGCGCATCGACGTCAAGCAGCTCCAACCGCTTGGCGTTGCCTTCACGCTCGGCGACAAGCGCCGCATCTTGCTCGCGAAGCCGGCTCGCCTGGGCATTGACTTCGGCCGCTTTGGCTTCCAACTGCGCGATGTGTGCGCGCGCGGTTTCCAGCTCGCGCTCCAAGCGCCGCCGCTCTTCGTCGTGCTCGACGTGTTCCGTCGCCGAACGCTCGAGCGCGTGCAGCCGTGCCTGCGCTTCGGCCAGTTCCGCACGCAAAGCGGAACAGCGCTCGTTGGCCGCGGCGTGCTCCTCTTCATAACGTTGGATCTCGAAGGCCAACGTAGCGAGTCGCGTGCGCGCGACAAGGGCCGCTTCGCTTTCGGTCTGCGCTTGATCGAGGGCGCCTTGCGCGGCCTCGGCGTCCGCGCGCATCTTCGGGACGCTTTCGCGCAGGCTTTGCGTCTGCGCGCGACGAGCCAGGATCGAGGTATCGTGTCCCAAACTCCCGCCGGTGATCGCTCCGCCATCGACGATCTGCTCGCCGTCAAGCGTTACGACCGATTGGCGGAATCCGTCGCGGACGAGCTGCAGCGCGATCGCAAGCGATTCGACGACGAGGACGTCACCGACCAGGAACGTGACGAGACCGCGATAACGCGCCTCGGTCCGGACCAACTCGGGCGCGTATCCGATGACGCCGGGACGCTTCGCCGGCTTCTCCGGTGCTTGACCGGTACGCCCTTCGAGCGCGTCCAGGGGGAGAAACGTCGCGCGGCCGAGCTCGCGCGAGCGTAACAGCGCGATCGCGGCTTCGGCATCGCCGGAAGTCTCGACGACGATATTCGAGAGTGCCGTACCGAAGGCAGCATCGAGGGCGCGCGCATAGCGCTCGTCGAGGTCGATCAAATTGGAAACGACGCCGACGACGCCGTGAACCTCGCCTCGACGCTCGACGATCGCGCGGGTCCCCGGAACGTGCCCCTCGAGCGAGGCCTCGAGTTCTTCAAGCGTATCGAGTCGCGACTCCGCGGCGGCCAGCTCGCTCGAGAGGTCTCGGACCCGCTCGCTGTACTCGGCGACGCGCTCGTTCGCGCGCGTCACTCGCGCCTCGCTTTCTTCGAGGGCGCGCTCTCGCCCGGCCGCGTCCGATTGGGCGGCGGCTCCGACGGCCTCGAGCTCGCTGAAGCGTGCGCGCCGCTCCTCGACGATCGCGGCGGTGCGTGCGATCTCGCCTTCTTCCCGTCCGATCCCGGTTTGCAAACGCTCGACGTTCGCGCGACTGCTCTGGATTTGGGCGCGGCGTTCGCCCTCGCTCGCCGCGCGTTGTGCGGCGGCGGCCTCCACGGCGCGAAGTTCGGTGAAAATCCCGTCGAGCGCGGCGCGCGCCCGTGCTACCGATTCGCCGGCTTCTGCTTCGGCCGCGCGCGCGGTCTCGATCTGCGCCTCGAGCGGCCCGATCCGTGCATCGAGCTCGCGCAAGATCGCCTCGCTGTGCTCGCGCTCGGCGATCGTCCGCTCGTGATCGGCGATCGTCGCCGAGGCTTGCGTCTCGAGCGCTTCGCGGCGCGCGAGCGCGGCCGCCGCATCGCTTTCGAGCTTTGCGAGTTCCGCCCGCGCACTCTGCGCCGCGGCGCGTTTTTCTTCGAGTTCGAGCTCGGTTTGATAAAGCTCGTACCGTGTTTGCGCCAGCTGGGCGCCCAGGGTCGCCGCCCGCGCAGCGGCCTGCGTCCTGCGCATGTCGACCGCATCGAGCTCGGCACGGACGCGCTCCCGTTCGGCGCGGCGGCTCGAGCTCGCTCGCAAATACGAGAGGATCTCCAAATCGCGGACGCGTTCGCTAACGCGCCGGAACCGCCGAGCGCGGCGTACCTGCGTGTCGAGCTCCGGGACGCGGCGTTCCAGCTCGGCGATGAGGTCGCTGACGCGAATCGCATTCGTCTCCGTTTGCTCCAGCCGGCGAAGCGCCTCAGCCTTGCGCGCCAAGAAGCGTCCGATCCCCGCGGTCTCTTCGAAAAGGCTGCGCCGTTCGGTCGGCTTCGATGAGAGAATCGCGTCGATCTGACCTTGCGAGACGATCGCATACGAGCCGTGGCCAAGCCCCGTCCCGCTCAAGAGATCGATGATATCGCGCAACCGGACGCTGTTGCGATTGATGAAGTATTCGCTTTCGCCGACGCGATACGCACGCCGCGTGATCTGGACTTCGTTAAAATCGAGCGGCAGCTGATGATCGGAGTTATCGAAGGTCAGGGAAACTTCGGCCATCCCGAGCGGCTTGCGCCCCGCGTTGCCGGCGAAGATCACGTCTTCGAGCCGTTGCGAGCGCAAGCTGCGCGTGCTCTGCTCGCCCAGAACCCAGCGAATCGCGTCGACGAGATTCGATTTCCCCGATCCGTTCGGCCCGACGACGGCGGTAATCCCCGACTCGAACTCGACCGTCGTCTGCTCGGCAAAGGTCTTGAAGCCGAAGAGCCGCAGCTCTTTAAGACGCAAAGCGCTTTCTCAAAGTCTGCAGTGCTTGCAGCGCGGCGTTTTGCTGCGCGGCCTTTTTACTGGGACCGGTGCCGACCCCGACGACCTCCCCGTCGATGCTGACGTGTGAAGTGAAGACGCGCTCGTGCGGCTTGCCGTCCGCCGTCTCGAGGTAGACCGGCATCCCGGCGGTCCGCGCTTGAACGAGTTCTTGCAACTCCGTCTTCGGATCGACCAGCGTCACGTGGCGCTCGAGCTTTGCGAGATGCTCGCGCTCCAAGAATTTCGTGACGATCTCGAGGCCCTTGGCGTGGTAGAGCGCCGCGATGAAGGCTTCGAACGCGTCCGCCAAGATCGAGGTACGCTCGCGCCCACCGGTCTTGTGTTCACCTGCGCCGAGAATCAGCAGATTCCCGAAGCCCAAGCGGCGCGCTGTCGTCGCCAACGCGTCGGTGTTCACCAAGGCGGCGCGACGCCGGTGGAGCTCACCCTCGCTCGCGCCGGGATAGCGTTCGTACAACCAACGCCCGACGACGAAGCCCAGTATGCCGTCACCCAGAAATTCCAGGCGCTCGTTCGACGGTCCGGCGCCTTCTCGCGAACCGCTGTCGTGGACAAACGCCGGATCGATGGCGCTCTGCGCGACCTTCAACTTACAGCGGGCTAACATCGCGCCAAGGCGACGACGCCGCATCTCACCCGCCACGATACTTCTTGAAAACGGCGACGCTATTGTGGCCCCCGAAGCCGAAGCCGTTGGAAAGCCCGATCTCGACGCTCGCGCGACGCGCGACGTTCGGCACGTAATCGAGCCGGCACTCGGGATCGGGGAATTCGTAGTTGATCGTCGGCGGGATGATGTCGTGATATACGGCAAGAGCGGTCGCGACGCCCTCAATTGCGCCGGCTGCACCGAGCAGATGTCCGGTCATGCTCTTGGTCGAGCTGATCGCGACCTTCTGCGCGGCCTCGCCGAAGATGGTCTCGATCGCTCTGGATTCGGCGACGTCGCCGAGCTGCGTCGAGGTCGCGTGCGCGTTGATGTACGAGACCTCCTCCGGGGTTATCCCGCAGGAGGCAAAGGCACGCTTCAAAGCAAGCGCGATCCCGGCGCCTCCGGGCTCGGGGGCGACGAGGTGGTGCGCGTCGGAGGATTGGCCGAACCCGAGTACCTCTGCGTAAATGCGCGCGCCGCGCTTGCGCGCGAACTCGAGCTCCTCGAGGACGAGGATTGCGCCGCCCTCGCCCAGGACGAAACCGTCGCGCTCGGCATCGAACGGACGGCTCGCCCTCTCCGGCTCGTCGTTGCGCGTCGAGAGCGCCTTCATGACGCAGAAGCCGGCAAAGGTCAACGGCGTGATCGTCGCTTCGGCGCCGCCCGCGAGCATCGCGGTCGCATCTCCCGATGCGATCGTCCGGTAGGCGACCGCGAGCGCGTCATTCGCGCTTGCGCACGCGCTCGAGACGGCGTAAACCGGGCCGCGCAGTTTGTGCCGCAGCGAAACTTGCGCGCCGGCGGCATTCGCCATCAGCATCGGGACGAAGAACGGGCTGATCCGTCCGGGCCCCTCGGTGAACAGCCGGCGGTCGGCTTCTTGCAGCGTGATGACGCCGCCGATCCCGGTCGCGATGATCGCGCCGGTCTCATCCCTGACCATTGCGTCGTCGGGAAGCTGCGCGTCGCGAACCGCTTCCTCGGCAGCGATCACTGCGAACTGCGCGTAGCGGTCCATATGTCGAGCGTCGCGCCGACCAAGGTGGGCGATGGGATCGAAACCCTTGATCTCCGCTGCGATGTGCGACGGGAAATCCGTCGTATCGAAGCTCGTGATCGTCGCGACCCCGCTCGCCCCGGCGACCAAGGCGTCCCAAAACTCAGGGTAGGTGTTGCCGATCGGGGTGATTGCCCCGAGGCCCGTCACGACGACCCGCCGCTTTTCCAAATCTAAGGCGCTCCGAGCCTAGCTCTCCGGAGCGACCAAGGACGAGAGCCTGCCGCGCAGCACAGGATGTGCGTTTGCGCGGCCGCCCCCCAAAGCAAAGCTTTGGGGCCCCCAGACGATAGCGCCCCTCATTATTCTGCTCATACACCCATCCCCCGAGGGGGCGCTTAAGAACTGTTTCATCGCAAAACCACTGGAAGTTCCAGCGGTTGAGGGGCGTCCCTGCCGGTTGCACCGGGCCCCGCCGACCTGGTATACTCGGGAACCGATGCTGTTCTTCGATTTGCAACTTTTTGCGTCCAAAAAAGGCGCCGGATCGACCCGCAACGGGCGGGACTCGAACGCGCAGCGCTTGGGGGTCAAACGCTTCGGCGGCGAGCGCGTCCTGGCCGGGAACGTCCTGGTCCGCCAGCGCGGCACGCGTTTCTACCCCGGGATGGGCGTCGGGATCGGCAAGGATCACACGCTGTTCGCACTCGTCGACGGGACGGTGCAGTTCTCGACGAAGCAAAACCGCAAGCACGTCAACGTGGTCGCCGGGGCCTGAGCGGCCGCTGCCGCACGTTCACCGAGAAGGGCCCGCCGGGCCCTTTTTATTTTTAAGCCATGAAATTTATAGACGAGGTCGCGATTACCGTAGCCGCCGGACGGGGTGGGGACGGCGTCGTGGCGTGGCGGCGCGAGAAGTACGTGCCGAAAGGCGGGCCGGCCGGGGGCGATGGCGGGAGCGGAGGCGACGTTTATCTCGAGGCCGTCCCTGAGCTGGGGACATTGATCGATTTCCGCCACCGGCGGAGTTTTGCGGCCGAGTCGGGCAAGGCGGGAAGCACATCCAACAAATCCGGGCGGAGCGGAGAGGATCTCGTCGTTCGGGTCCCGCTCGGGACGCTCGTCTACCGCCGGCCTGTCGACGACGACGTCCTCGAAGGCGAGACGGGTGGCGAACGCTTAGTCGCTGACTTGAGCAACCCGGGGGAGCGGTTCTTGATCGCGCGCGGCGGCCGCGGGGGCCTGGGGAATCAACATTTCGCAACCAGCGCGCGGCAAGCGCCGCGCTTTGCCGAAAAGGGCGAGCCCGGCGAACGCTACGCGCTGCGCTTGGAATTGAAGCTGCTCGCCGATTGCGGCTTGGTCGGCATGCCGAATGCCGGCAAGTCGACGCTCCTCTCCGTCGTCTCCGCCGCCCGTCCAAAAATCGCCGACTATCCGTTTACGACGCTCGAGCCGCAACTCGGCGTCGTCCGCATCGATGAGGAAGCCTCGTTCGTCATGGTCGACATCCCCGGCTTGATCGAAGGCGCGCACGAGGGCGCGGGCCTCGGCGACCGCTTCCTGCGGCACATCGAGCGGACGCGGATCCTCGTTCACTTGATCGACGGGGCCAAAACCCGTGATGAGATCGTGACCGAGCGCGCGACGATCGAGGCCGAGCTGCGCGCGTGGAATCCCGCGTTGCTCGAACGCCCGCGCCTGCTCGTCATCACCAAAATCGACGTCCCGCTCGCTCGCGAACGCTTTGAAGAACTTCGCCTCGAGTGGCCGGGACTGCGCGGCATCTCGGCTGCGACCGGCGAAGGCGTCCGGGAACTGATGAACGACGTCTGGCGGACGATCGAGTCCATCCCGCGCCCTGCGGTCGCGGTCCCCGATCCCGCGCACATCGTCTTGCGCGCCGACGAGCCCTTCGACGTGAAGATCGAGGACGGCGTTTTCGTCGTCAGCGGGGAGCGCATCGAACGGCTCGCGGCGATGACGGACTTCGACAGCGACGAAGCTCTCGCGCGCTTCGAGCACGTCCTCAACCGCATGGGCGTCGAGCGTCGTTTGCGCGAGCTGGGCGTGCACGACGGCGCGACGGTGCGCATCGCCGGGAACGAGTTTACGTACTCGTGAAGATCGGGATCTTCGGCGGCGCGTTCGATCCGATACACGACGCACATCTCTTCGTCGCCGAAGTCGCGCGCGAAGAGTGCGCGCTCGATCGCGTCCTCTTCGTCCCGACGCTGCACGGGCGGCACCGCGAGCCGCCGCAAGCGTCGCCGGAAGATCGCGCTGAGATGATCCGCCTTGCAATCGCGTCCAATCCCCGGTTTGGAATCGATCTCTCCGATCTCGAGCTCTCGGCGAGCGGCTACACCGTCGACCTCCTGCCCGTCTTGCACGAGAAGTATCCCGACGACGAGCTCTCGTTCATCGCGGGCGGTGATTCGCTCGTGCGCTCGCCGTGGTACCGCTTGGCCGAAGTCCTGGGGATGCTCGCAAGCTTCATCATCGCGCCGCGCGGTGAAGTCCCGCAGACGGAGCTGGACGACGCGCTCGCCGAGCTGCCGCGCAAACTGCGCGACAAAGTCATCGTCATCGACATCCCACGCGTGACCGAATCGGCGACCCTGGTCCGGACCCGCTTGGGCGAAGGAAAAAGCCCACGCTACTTGATCCCCGAGCCCGTCTTTCGCTATATAGAGCGGCACGGATTGTATCGCGCCCCGATCGAGACGCGGCCATGATCGACCTCGCCGACTGGAAAGGTGCGACGGCGCGCGGTCAGCGGCGCGACCCCGATGGGACGCTCGTCATCGGCGGCGTCCGCGCCGACGTCCTCGCGCGCACATACGGAACCGCCGCTGTTGGTCTTGGATCGCGGGGTCCTCGATGAGACCGTCGGGCAGTTCATCGGCGCCGCGCGCGCTGCGCGTGTCGACGTTGCGTACGCCGGTAAAGCGCTGCTGTTCACGGGCTTGGCGAGCTACTTCGCGCAGACCCAACTCGCACTCGACGTCTGTTCGCTCGGCGAGTTGCACACGGCCGAGCGCGCGGGCTTTCCGGCGCAGCGCATGCATCTGCACGGCTGCGGGAAGACCGACGATGAGCTCGCTGCCGCGCTCGACGGCCGAGTCGGCGCGATCGTCGTCGACAATCTCTTCGAGCTGGAACGCTTGGTCGCGCTGCGCGGTGAACGGTCCTGCGCCGTCGTGCTGCGCGTGAACGTCGGCATCGAGGCGCACACGCACGACTACGTGCGGACGGCCGGCGAAAATACGAAGTTTGGAATGGGCGAACCCGAGTTCAGGCGCGCCCTCGAGATCCTCGCGCGCGTCCCCGCGCTCGCGTTCCTCGGCGTTCACTCGCATATCGGCTCGCAGATCTTCGAGCTCGAACCGCTGCTCGAAAACGTCGACGCGACGTTCGGTTACGTCGGACATGCGCTGCGCGCCGGGATGACGCCCGAGCTGGCGATCTTTGGCGGCGGACTCGGCGTCGACGAGCGAGGTGCGGAAGGTTTGCCCCTCGGTTCGCTCTTTGCAAAAATGCGCGCGCGCGCGGACGACGCGGCGCACGAGCTCGGGATCGCACCGCTGCGCTTGGGCGTCGAACCCGGCCGTGCGGTGATCGCCCGCGCGGGGACGTCGCTCTACCGCGTCGTCGCGACCAAGCGTTTCGGAAAACGGCGGTTCGTCGTCATCGACGGCGGGATGGCCGATAATCCGCGTCCCGCATTATACGGTGCCTTTCATCAGCCGCTCGTCGCCGTCTCGAGCGCGCGCGAAGCGGCGAGTGAGGCGACGATCTGCGGACGCTCGTGCGAAAATGACGAGATGGTCGAGGCCCACCTCCCGGGCGATCTCGCGTACGGCGACCTGCTCGCGCTCGCGACGACCGGTGCGTATACGTTCAGCATGGCGAGTAACTACAATCGATTCGCGCGACCCGCCGTCGTGTGGACCGCAGCCGGAACGCACACCTTGGCGGTCCGCCGCGAGTCACTCGATGACATCATCCGCAACGACGTTTAGGTGGCCGGCTCTCGCGCTGGTCGTTTGGTGCGTTGCATGCGCGGGTCCGGCCGGCGGCGACGCGGCGAACGCACAAATCTACGACGCTTGGCGTGGCGGCCGTTCGGGGATCGAGGTCCAAGCCAGCGGCTCGATCGCGCGGGTCTTGGGCGAGCGTACCGGACCGAGCGGTCCGCATGAGGGCTTTTTGCTCCATTTGACGGGCTCCGGAGGTCACGGCCTCACCGTCCGCGTCGAGTCGAACCTCGATATCATGGGCTCGGTTCCGGTCCGCGACGGGGAAGCGGCGACCGTCCGGGGCGAGTACGATTACGATCCGCGCGGCGGCGTCATCCATTGGACGCATCGCGATCCCCGGGGCCGCCATCCGGACGGTTTTGTTGAGATCGACGGCCGCCGTTATCAATAAAAAATGCGACGCACGACAGTATACAATCAGCGCGCTCAAGCCGTATACTGAAATGCAACAACGTGCGCATACTCCGCAACATCATCCTCGCGAGTGCGTCACCGCGCCGCCGGGCAATTCTCAGCTCGGTTGGTTTGGATGTATGCGTGGTCCGCAGCCGTTATGAAGAGACGCCGGCAGCGGGGATAACCCCCCGAACCCTTGCCGCCCGCCATGCTCGCGGCAAGGCGATGGGGGCCGATCTCGAGGGCGTCCCCGCCCAAATCCTGGCCGGCCCGGCCCTGATCGTCTCGGCCGATACCGTCGTCGACGTCGATGGGGCGGCGCTCGGGAAGCCGCGCGATGCGGCAGAGGGACGAGCGATGCTCGGGACCCTGGCAGGGCGCGAACACCTCGTGCACACCGCATTCTGCCTGCGGACTCTCGACGGCCGGACCTTCGAGCACACCGAGACGACGGCCGTGCGCTTTTATCCGCTGACCGACGACGAGATCGCCGACTACGTCGCGACCGGCGACGGCCTCGACAAAGCCGGTGGGTACGGCATCCAAGGGGTCGGCGCCCCGCTCGTCGAGCGGATCGACGGCGATTTCTATACGGTCATGGGCTTCCCGCTCGGTGCGTTCGTGCGCAGCCTGCCCAAGCTGGGCTGGATGCTGCGCTCCGGCTACGCTGCGCCGGCAGGCGTCGCATGAGTTTATTTACCTCGCTTCGCTCGACGGTCAGTCCCGATATCGGGATCGACTTGGGGACCGCAAATACGGTCGCCTATGCTCGGGCGCACGGAATGATCGTCTCGGAACCGTCGGTGGTCGCGTACGATGCGAACGACGCGATCGTCGCGCTCGGTGAGGCGGCAAAGGTCCTCGACGGCCGTGCCCCTGGCCGCATCCGCGTCGTCCGTCCGTTGCGCGGCGGGACGATCTCGGATTTCCGGGGCGCGCACGCGCTCATTCGCGCGATTATCGAACGAGCGCAAGCCGGCCGTTCGTGGATCGCGCCGCGGGTCGTCGCCTGCGTCCCCGGGTGCGCGACGGACATCGAATGTAAGGCGGTCGAGGAGGCAGTCCGCGCGGCCGGCCCTCGCAGCACGATCTTCGTCCCGCAAGGCGTCGCTGCGGCGATCGGCGCCGGGCTCACGATCACCGAACCGAAAGCACAGATGGTCGTCGACATCGGCGGGGGGACGACGGAGATCGCCGTCCTCGCCCTGACGGGCGTCGTCGCACTCGAATCGATCAAGATCGGCGGCGACCACTTCGACGCGGCGATCGTGAACCGGCTGCGCGCAGATCGTTTCGCCATCGGTCCGTTGACCGCCGAGAAGTTGAAGATCGAGCGCGGTTACGCGGGCCGCGCCCCAGGACGCGGAGCGATACGCGTGAGCGGGAGCGACTTGGCCGCCGCAGCGCCGCGCGTACGCGACATCCCGGAGGAGGTCGTCGGCGAAGCGATGGTTGAGGGCGTCGGGCGGATCGCGCGCGCGATTTGGTCGATTCTTGAGGATTTACCGCCCGATCTCTCCGGCGATCTCTTAGACAGCGGGATCTATTTGACCGGAGGCGGCGCGTTGATTACCGGCTTGGCTGCCGAGCTGGGTCAATTGACGAACGTGCCGACGATGGTCGCGCCGGAACCCCTGCTCTGCGTTGCGAAGGGTGCTGGCGAGATCCTAGCGTCACCGACGCTGCTCGAGGGTTTGCGTCCGTCGGCGGATCGCGTCACGAGGTGGTACCAATCTTTACGTATCGGGATGAAAGAAAGCTATTCGCGCTAATCGCGACCATCATCGTCGCGTCGCTGATCGCTCTCGTTCAGCTCGAATACGCCCGTGATGGAAAAACCAGCCCGCTTTCGCTCGCGGTAACGACGCTCTCAGCCTACCTGGAAATCGCGCTCTCGGCCGTCAGCGGCGGCGTGCAGCACGCTGCCGATTCGACCGCGAGCGTCCCGTCGCTGTACGGCGAGAACCAGCGTCTGCGCGCGGAAAACGCGCGACTTCGCACCGAAAACGATGCGCTGGGCGAACAGCTTGCAATCACTCCGTCGGAGGATGCTCGCCGGCGNGTCCTTGAGCGCTTCGCGAACGGCATCCCCGCGACGGTGATCGGCTACGATCCCGAGAACGTGATGCGCGTCGTCACGATCGATCGTGGCGCCAACGCACGCGTAAATCGCGATGACGGCGTCATCAACGATGACGGCGTCGTCGGCCGCGTCGTCGAAGTCGATCCGCTCACCAGCAAGGTATTGCTCATCACCGACGTCACGAGCAAGCTGCCGTCCGTCGTGCAGCGCGGGCGCTGGTGGGGCATTGCGAATGGGACGATGACGCGCGTGAAGCTGCAGTACGTTTCCCAAGACGCGCCTTTGAAGGTCGGCGATCGCGTCGTAACGGGCGAAGGACGCTCGTTCCACGCCGGGATCCTCGTCGGGACGATCAGCCGGATCGAACCGATGCCGGCCGGCGGGCTCGATCAGTCGGCCATCATCGAACCGGCGGTCTCCTTTGGCCGCCTCGACCACGTCCTTGTCCTTCCGAAGTAACGATCGCGAGATCGCCGCGGCCAGCGCGCCTTCGATCGCACTCGCGGTCGGGGTTGTCGCACTCGCGGCGATCCTCCAAGCGACCTTGCTGCACGTCGCCGTGATACGCAACGCGACGCCGAGCTTGGTCCTCATCGTCGTCGTCCTCTATGCGTTGCGGGTCGGAGCCGAACGCGGGCTCTTGATCGGGGCGCTGGGCGGGCTGTTCGAAGATGCGCTCACCGGCGGGACCGGCGGGAGCTGGACGCTTGCGACGGCACTGGTCGCGATCGTCGCCGGCGCGATGTCGCGTTTCTTTTTCTCGGACGCTCCGCAAGCGCTGATCATCGCGGTCGCACTGGGCTCGCTGCTCCGCAGCGCCTTCTTCTGGAGCATCATGAGCTTGGGCGGATACCCGAGCGGGCTCGCGGCCACGCATCTGCATACCGCGATTCTTCAGGCACTCTACACGACGCTGGTCGCGATACCGATCATCCTGTTCCTCGCCCGCAGCAAAGAACGCCCCGTTCGACGCATCAAGCTGCGCGATTTTCGATCGACATAATGGCTGCGCTCGGGCATGACTAGCAACGTCCGAAATCCGATCAGGCTCGGTTTGTTTCTCGGCGGGCTGGCGCTCGCGACGATCGTCATCGTCGCACGGCTGACCCAGGTGCAGATCGTCCAAGGCAACGTCTTCGCGGCAGCGGCGCGCGCGAACCAAGTCAGACGAATCGCCGTCGCGGCGCCCCGCGGCCTCATCCTCGATCGCCATGAAGTCGTCATCGCGCGCAGCCGGCCGTCCTTCGTGTGCGCGCTGATCCCCTCGGAAGTCAAGGACGTCGAGAAGACGCTCAACGAGCTCTCGGCGATCTTGGGCATCGACCGCGATGTCCTGCGTCAGCGCACCTTCCATCATCGCGGCGCCGATTACGCGAATTTCGACCAACTCGCCGCGGCCGAGCCGTTCGGCCCAATCATCCTCGCCAACGACTTGACGACGGCGCAGATGGCGCGGCTCGCCGAAGCGCTCAACGATCTGCCGGGCATCGACATGGAAGAGCAGCCGGTCCGGAACTATCCGTACAAGACGGCGGCTTCTCACGTGTTCGGCTACGTCGGCGCGATTACCGAGGACGAGTACCGGTCGCTGCGCAGCCAGGGGTATTCACCCAACGACGTCATTGGGAAAGACGGCCTCGAATCGGAGTACGATCAGTACTTGCGCGGCAAGTACGGCGGCGAACAGATCGAGGTCAATTCGCAAGGCGCTCCGGTGCGGCGCTTGGGATACGTCGATCCGACACCGGGGAACAGCCTGGTCCTCACGATCGATTGGCGCCTGCAGATGATCGCCGAGCGCGCACTCTCCGATCAGATCAACGTCGTCTCGAAAGCGCGGGGACGCCGGGTCGCCGGCGCAGTCGTCGTCCTCGATCCGAACACCGGCGGCGTCTTGGCGCTCGCCTCCAATCCGAATTTCGACCCGAACGACTTTTCAACCGGGATCAAACTCGCGACGTACGAGCGCTACTTGCACAATCCGCTGCAGCCGCTCTACGATCGCGCGATCGGCGCCGCGACGCCGACCGGCTCGACGTTCAAGATGGTCACGGGGACGGCGGCGATCAGCTCGGGCGCGATCAAGCCGCATCAGGTCCTCTACGACAGCGGCTC
>JGI12269J14319_10002829_pt1 | contig 16553 bp, 18 predicted proteins | sample PeaSoiSIISIP2007_FD_14319 | JGI IMG/M metagenome (IMG submission 14319) | reverse complement strand
GCCTTGCTCTGCGCCACACCCAGCATCCCTCCGAAGTCGATCGCCGCCGTATTCGCTGCCTTCACCGTGTTCGCCGTGGGCGATGCCGCACCCTTCAAGTTACTGATAATCGTCGTGCTCGCTGCTGTGCTCATATCTCCTCCTCCAGAAATTGAATTCGTAACCTCGAACGGTCCGCCCGTGCCGCCAAAGAAAAACCAAATACAGCGCTCCCAAATTCCTGCGAACCACTGACAGCCGCTAGCTTTCACTTCCACCAGTGGCCGTGCAAGGCCACCGCCGCGCTGATCAGAAGCGCGATTGCCGCATTCACGAATCGCTCAATCACCGTCCTGCGCACGTCATTCCGCTCCAACTCAACCAGGCGGTTCTCCGCCAGCGTCATCCTCCCCGGCTGCCCGTTGCCCGACAAACTGTCCATCTTGGCTTCCAGCCGGCTCAACTTCTCCAGCACCTCGCGCTCAAACTTCCGATCCACCATCCTCACCACAGAAAGCTCTTCCCCATTCACGCTGGCCCCCACCATGTTCTCCTCAAAGCCTCGAACTACTTCGACTTCGCAAACTTCCCGGTTACGCTGTCGTGTGCCTCGATCATGCGCTTGATCTCCGCCTGCCCCTCGCGCAACTCTCCCAGCTCGACCTCACTCCGCACGCGCCCTTCCGTGTTCGTCGCCGCAATCTCTTCCAGCTGCACGACTCTTGCCTTCATCGTCTCGATCTCCGCATCCCGCTTCGACGTATTCCTGGCGTCTTGCAGCACGTAACCGGTGAGCGATAAGGCAATCGCCCCGATCGCAATGAGCGTTCGCCCGTCGAAGCGTAATAGTTGGTGTTGATCGCTACTCTTCCTGGCCTCACTCTTGAGCGCCTCCTGCAGTTCCTCGGTCAGCGCCTGCATCTCTGCCAGCTGGCCGAGCACCTCCAGTTGGAAATCTTTGGACGTATACGGCACCGGTCGTCCCTCCTTGGTGCCTGCCGGCCGCGCTCTTTCCAGACCCTGCTCGTTCATGCGAGTGGGATATCCACATGCAGTGCCGCCGAATAGCGCGAATATCGCGGTGGCGAAGAGCTGTCCACCAGCGCCCCGTCGCGATTGCCGTAAGCCTTGTCGTTCACCATGGTGATCGCGGTCGCCGCTCCGTCAATCCTGAACGCGTCGTAGTTGAGATGCGCTTCCGAGTTGTAGATCTTGATGTCTCCCGGCCCGGGCGCACTTTCATTCACGTAGAATCCCAACGGCTGCGCCCCCTGCGGGATCATCGCGTCCGCCTCCATATTCGCGAACACCAGATGATCGCTCGCCCCCTGTACATACACGCCGTAGTCATCGAACCAGTTCACCAGGAAGTGCTGAAACACCAGCCACGACTTCCCGCTGACGTCGATCACCGGCGTATTGGTCAGCCCCATTGGCACAATCGGCTCGTTGTAAAAAAGCGCCGGACTCTCGGTGGCGTATACATACAAGTACCCATTCGACGAATAAAAATTCCACTCCGCCGTCAGATTCGCGTACGAAGCCACAACCTTCTGCCCCCAGATCGAACCGAACAAACAAAAATTCAGCGCCGCAAACCCCGCTCCCGGCAGCGGCGCCTTCCACACATTCCCCGTCACATGCACCCAGCTCGCACTCGGCACCGCGTAATATCCCGTCAGATTCGGCGCCGTCCCCGCCCCATAGGCGTCAAACGTAATCGGATTTCCCGCAGCCCCCGAAGAAGGCGGCGCCAGACTCTCATTCCACACATCTCCCCGCTTGAACAGAATCGAATCTCCCGGCTGAAAGGTCTGCGCGTTCACTTGCGCAATCGTCTGCCAGGCCGCATTGGCCGAAGTCCCGCTGTTCGCATCGCTCCCCGAACTCGAACTCACGTAGTACGTCGCCGCCGACGCGGTACCACACAGCCAGAAAGCCACGACGGCGATTGTCATCCTGAGCGAAGCAAGCCGATTCGCGCAGTGAATCAGCTTGCGTAGTCGAAGTGCCCGCCCTGAGCAAGCGCAGCGCGCCGAAGGGATCCCTACCCCGTCTACGCAGCCAGCGCCCTTGTCAGGAATTTGCACCACAATGCCTCTCAAGTGTTTTCTTCAACAAAAAAGCCACCAGCTTTCGCCGATGGCTCCCGCACTACCCATGTAGGGACAGCCGCCCTCGGCTGTCCGGCGGAGCGCAGCTCCGCATTGCCGGGCCCCCTCGAACCCCGCTGGGTGCCCAATATCTGCTTCTTAAGTTGTCATTCCGAACCGCGTCAGCGGTGAGGAACCTGCTGTTCGTTCGTCACCACAATCTCCTCGCACCCCCGCCGATACGTCACCCGCGCACTCTTACATTTAGGCGGACTCACCCGCGCATCGCACCCCACCAGCCTGATCTCCGCTGCGCACCCAACCGGAATCGCCAAATCCGGCAAGGTCCGAGCCGCCCGCCGCGCGCACCCCATGCCCGCCACCAAAATCAAACTAAGAACCAGAATCCCCCGTCCCATCCGCCACCCCTCTGTGCTCCCCTGTGCCCTCTGTGGTGAAAGGTTTTTGTCACCAAATAAAAAGCCACCGGATTCCCCGATGGCCCGTAAGTCTTTCTTAGCGCCCCTCGCGATCCCCGCAAAACGGGCCCTAGTTGACCGCCCACGCCGGTATGACTGCGCTGGTATATGAGTCAGTGGGGCAGGTCAGGCTGGAGGGTAGTGAACCGCCGGTCGTTATGCTCACATTCCCCACGGTTCCGGCGCTGCCCCCGCCGGCAAATGTAAGGCTGCCGGTACTGCCACCCATCGTCGCGGTGCTTGAAGTGGCGCTAGATGTGATCGCCAGATAGTAGCGCCCAGGAGCCAGCGTCACCGATCCGCCCGTCCAGTTCACCGTGTAGTAATGGCTGGCGGTGGGAGAAAAACTGCTTCCCGCAGTCGAACCGATGTGCGCCTTTAACGTGCAGGTACCCCCGGATGTGCCGGAATAGATTCCAATGTCATAAGTATTCGATGTGCTGTCCGCCGTTGATCCGATCTCGTAAGTGATCGCGCTCGTAGTCTTCTGGAACGGCAGGATCACACCAAAGAATGCGGCTTTGTTTGACGAACTGGAAAACATCGTCGCNCTGCCACTGATNGTAGGAACCGTAATCCAGGGATCGGCGGTANNGTCNGCGGGTAGNTGCGATTTCGCAAAAGCGTCGGTCGCAAGNTCNGCGGAGTTATCCGTTCCCGCCTGCGTCATTGCCGTCGTTCCGTTCGCCAGCGTCCCTCCGCTCCCGCTCCAGCTCCCCGGCATATCGAAAAACATCTGCGCCAGNACNCCGCCGGAAGTCGCCTGCAGCACCCGCCCCAGCACTTGCGCTCCGCCCGGCGGCGTCGACCCCGCGTCGTGGCAAGCCGCATACGATCCGCTTGTGCCCGAAGGCACCACGTAGTCGCCTACAACGGTAGCCGTCGCGTCAAACGTGCAATACGCCGATCCCGTTCGCGCCAGCGTCGTCGTCCCGCTCGTTCCAGCATTCGCGATCACCACCCCGATCACTCCCGCCGTCACCGCGCTCGTCGGCTTCACCGCGCAGCCGTTCGCAGTGAGCGTCGCAATGCCGTTCACCTCCGTCCCCGTGCTCGTGTCGTTGCACAGCTCGTAACTGTTATTGGCGAACTTCCCCAGCTCAAATCCGCTGCTGCTCCCCGAAGCTCCCGCCGCGTATACCGTCGCGGGACGCAACCCCACTCCGCTCGGCCCGTTGAACGTCCCCAGGTTGTACACTCCATCCGCCCACGGCTTCAGATTGCTCGTCGGATCGATCGCCCACTTGATCCCGCTGTTGATCCAGAACCCCAGCCCCGGAGCCGCGCCCCCGCCCAGACTCTCGCTCCGCAACACCGCATAAGCTGACGTCGGATCGAACCCCAGCGAGCTCCTCGTCCACGTCGAGCTGTTCGTGTAACTGGAATACACATGCAGGTTCTGTGCCGCTGTCCCGTTGTACATTCCCAGATCGTTCGCGTCTTCCTGCAACAGGTTGGTAAAGTACGAACTGGTCGCGCTGGTCGCCACTTTCTGCGGCGTCCCGCCATTCGCCGATATATAGAAGTTCCCGTCATTCGAAATTCCCAGCGCGGAAGTCCCCGCCCCCGCCGGCCCCATCGCCGCCCCGGGAATCGGCGAACTCACCATCCACGGCCCCGCCACCAGCAATTGCCCGTTCACCGTCAGATTCCCGCTGAACGTCCCGCTCGCCGCCGTGATCCCGCCCGTGCCCGCATAGTTCAACGTCGTCCCGCTGTCGGTCAGACCGCTGTCCCCGCCCAGCGCGCTTCCATTCCCCGAATACAGCGCCAGTTGCGATGACACGCCGCCGCTCACCGTCACCGTCCCTGATCCCGACCCGCTCCCGCAATCCGCTCCTGTCCCTGACACCGCGCCCGCCGCACTCACATGCAGGCACTGCGCGCCCGATCCCGTGATCGGCAGCGTCACCGTCCCGTTATTCCCGACGGTCAGATTTCCATTCACCGTCACCGGAACATTGAACGTCTTGCCCGCCCCCGTCAGCCGCTCCAGAAAATTGGTCCCGCTGGGCAACGCATTGATGTAACTCGAAATCGAAATCGCCGATCGCAAATCCATTCCACCCGATTGGTCGAGGCCGATCGCCATGTCGTTCGCATCCGCCGGAGGCCGTTGCCCGGAAGTCGTTACGGTCACCGGAAAGTTACCGTCTTGCAGCGTGAGCAGGTCATTCGGAATGGACGAAGAGTTCAGTTGCTTGCCGAAACTTAGTCTCCCCTTGCTGTTCGCCGGCGGCCCGTTATTCTCCTGGTCCTGCTGCTGCAGGACAGTCGCTTCCACTCCCGCCCCACCGCTGGCAGTGGAATTTAGACAGGAAACCCAGATGGGAGTTCGCAAGGGCGCGTAGCCCCCCGAGATGCACTGGCCGGCGATGATCGACACCGAACTCACGCCTTGACTCGCCACAGCCCCCGGTGCGTCCAGGACGGCATCGGCGTACAAAATCGTCTGATTGATGGCATAACTCGCGGGCCAGAACCAGAACTGAGCCGAGAACTGAGGACTCGGCACCGTGTACGATGCCGGCGCCGCCTGCGTATCGCTGAACGAGCACATCCCGTTCGTTCCGCACGATCCCGAGATGCCCGTCGCGATCGCGAAACTCCCTGTGCCTTGCGGAACCGCTGCGCTGCTCCCTGTCGTGACTAGCACGTCCCAAGTCACTGTTCCCAAGCTGGCCCCGGACGAGGACTGGAGTTCCACCGAAGGCCAGACTACGTTGATGCTGACACTGCCGCTCGAAGGTTGAGCCGAGCCGACAGCCAGCATCTGTCCCGCCCCAAGAGTGGAACTGTGAAGCACGACAAAATAATTGCGAATCGAACTGAGTCCTCCGCCGGTGGCGAATGTAGGAAACATGCCGTTCGTCGGAAACAAACCTACATTCGTAACTCCCACCGATCCTTGGATCAGATATCCCATCTGGCCTGAAATTCCATACAAAGGGTTGGGCGTTCCGCCGGTGGATTCCTGGTAAATGTTCTCGAAGGTTGCCGACTGAAGTCCGCCGAAATAACGCACACCGTACACCGGGAAGCCTTGGCACACAGAATCCGTGAACACGAAGCCGTTGCCTCCGCCGGTGGCGCAGTTCACATTCGTAATCTCAGAGTTGTGGAGGTAAGTGATTCCGGAGTTTCCCTGGTCGGTGCGCTGATAAAAGAACGCTCCCATGGGCCAGTTCACGCTATTTTTCAACACAGAACTGGAGCGATTGGAAGCCCGCTCAATGATGAACTGCTGATCGTTGTCATTGACGATGCCGTAGCTGAAGAACCCGTTTCCTGACGTTCCAGCCTGGAACAGGTTGATGTCCTGCAGCGCCACGTGATCCGAGTTGTTCTCCAGGAACGCGTTCAGGATGTTGCAAAATCCAAACGTATTCGCGCCGGCGCTGAAAGTAGTCACCCCGAAACTCACAGTAAAGGTCGAAGCCGAAGGGACTGTGAGCACGGGCGACACCCAGCGCTGGTCCGCCGTTTGGGAGTGATATTCGCAAGCTACGGTGTCTCCCGCAACAAAGGCGTGGTTCGTAGCTGTCGTCACTAGATAGGTGCCGTTGGTCTGGGCCGGACTGCACCCCGACCCGGCGCATACACTGGCCACCTGCGCCCCATCGACGTTCACGCTTGAAGAGCCGGACAGGTTGTAGAGTTTGTGATGATTCACAAACGGACCACTTGCAGTAGTGCCGACATAAATGCACCGGTCACGAGTACTGCACTGAATAAAGGCACCCGCGCCATCAAGAACTCCTCCCCGGCCCCGCAAATACACGCTGCCGTAAACAAAGTAGGATGTGTCCGCAATCAGCTTCACGTAAGGAGAAGTCAGAGCATTGGCTACGGGAGCCGCGCCGTTGTCGTTGATCCAGGCGTCGTTCCACGCTTCCTGGATCCCTGAGCTCGCCGACCCCACCGTGTATCCCGCCGCGTGCGCGTTCGCCGTCGTCACCGCAATAGTCCCGCTGGCCGAACCCGGCGCACAGCTTCCGCCCGTCACCGCGACCGCCTCCGGTGTCCCGGTTCCCGAAATGTAGACCTTGTAGGAGTAGTAGTTCGTCGCCGCTGCCGTATCAAGTCCCAGCGGGCACGGATTCAAATGAATCGTCACGCTCCCCGGCGTCGAAAGATTGTCTGCCGGCGTCTGCGCCCAGTTCCAGCTTGAGGTCACATAGCGAATGTTCGCCAGATTGTTGACCCCAAACTGTGTCCCGATCGGCTGCGCAATATTCTGGCTTGCGGTCGGTATCGTGGAAACATTTCCCGTCCCGCCTCCTCCTCCGCACCCGCCCCAGGTCCCATTTCCCAGCAGGCAGCTTCCCGCATTCGCCGTTCCAGTGCCTAATTCATTCGCCGGAACCAGCCCTGAAATCAGGTTCGCCTTCCCCGCCAACCCTGTATCCACGTATTGCTTGGTGGAAGCCTGCAGGGGTGCCGAAGGATTTGCCGGCAAGGTAAGAGGGCCAGTCAGCGTGCCGCCGGCCGTCGGCAGAAAATTTCCCGCTCCCGAATTCGACACCGATTGGTCGACGTATCCCTTGTTCGCCACCTGCCCCGCGCTCGACGGCGCCGGCACGCTCGGATTCACGGCAAACGTCTTTGCTCCCGTGATCGTCTCCGTCCCCGCCAGATGCACCACCGTCGCCAGTTGCGAGTTCACATACTGCATCGAAACCGGAGGCGTGGCCACGCTTCCCCCCGGCGTCGTTCGCACCGCCGCCAGGTTCGCCGGAGACGTAGTCGGCACCACCCAGTACTCCGTCTTCACTTCGCCCGGCCCCAGCTGATAGACAACGGTGTAGTACACGCCCGCCGGCGTCGCCCCCGCATTCGGCACCAGCGGTACGCTCAGCGCTCCGTTCGCTCCCAGCGTCACGTTCGTCGTTCCCGCCGCAACCGCCGTTCCGCTGGCAGTCTCAAACGCCGGCCATAAAATGATCAAAGTCCCCTGCGCCGCGCGGCCGTCGGCCTGATACACCGTATCCGAAACTGTAGTAATCGCCGGTCCGCTCTGCGGAACCGGTTCCGCGGAAGCCACAAGCTGAAATCCCAGAACCACCATCAGCAGCACCCAACAAGAAAGCCGCCCCCTACGGCGGCCTGCGTCCAACATAATCTCCTCCATCAAACTTCCCGCGGGATGGTCGTCCTTTCGTTGCTCTCGACTGGCAACTGACAACTGATTCTGTTCAGCTCTCCTGCCGTTCCCCTTCGTGTAACTTCGTGTCCTTAGTGGTTAAGCGCTCTTCCTCAGTGCCCCTCTGTGCCCTCTGTGGTTAAATTCCCCGCCCGTCCAGAAACTCTTCCACGCTCCGCACATACACCTCGGCAAAATCCGCCACCGGACGCCTCCCCTCAATCAACTCCATTGCGTCCTCGACCTTCCATCCCATCGACCCCAGAATCGCCAGCGTCATCATCGGCGCCCGATGCACTCCCGCCGCGCAATGCACGAACAGCTTCGTTCCCGCGCTGTCCAGCGCCGCCTGCGCAAAACTCACTCCCCGCTGAAACAGCTCCGCCGGCTTCACCTCGAAATCATCGTCGGTCGGATTCCACAGCACCTCGATCCCGAAGTCCGCCGCCAGCGGCGTGTCGTCGAACTCGATCTGCATGTCGATGATGTGCGTCACTCCCGCCCCCGCCACCTTCGCCATGTTGTCGCAGGTCCAGATCCCTCCGCCCACCCCGATCCGCTCCGTCACCCACGTAATATCCATTCCCGTCCCGTGTGGAGCGGGCACTCCTGCCCGCTGAACTCCAGTGCGATGCAGCGTGGGGATTCGTCTCGCTGGGCGCCCCGCTCTGACCTCTGGGTGCCCCATCCTAGCCGCGTTCTTTGCGGCTAGGGTGGGGTTTTTGACTTTGGCTCTTTCTCCCACCCAGACGGCCAGACCTTTTTCTCGCCGCACTCCCGCCTCATTCTACGGTATCGCCGGATTCGGATTCTCGCTCTCTTCTGGCGTTCTGTGTTCGGCGGCGTCGCCGCCGCCCTCACATGCTTCATGTGCCTCGTCTTCGTCTTCCTTCACCGCCGGCTTCTTCGCCGCGTCCAGGCGCGCCAGCAAAGTCTTGGCCAGGCAATCTTCCTCCTGCGTGGCCTGCTCCCCATCATTCGCCGCCGGATAAATCTTCGCCACCTCGAACAGATACTTCGCCGGCGCCAGCTCGCCATGCATCGCCTGATCCATCACCGCCTCGGTGATCTCCTTCGCGCCCGACTTCACCATGCCGGCAATCTCCTCCCGCACCTGCGCCGGATCCAGTTGCTTCCTCTGTGCCGGCCTCTTCTTCGCCGGCGCTTTTGCCGCGCTCTTCTGCTTCGCCTTTTTCTTGATCATCGCCCCCACGCCCGGACTTTCCTGACTCGCCTCTTTGAAGCCTGTTACTCACGTGCCCCAAACCCCGCGTCTGGCGCGCTTCCGCGCTCTCCCAAAAAACTGAGGGCGCGCCCTGGGGCGCGCCCTCTTTCAAGGAGATCTCTTTTTTTCTCACTCTCTAATTCCAGAATAACAAATTGTCCGGGGGCAACCGGCAAAGTTTTCAGATTTTTATTTGCCGTCTTCACAGTCACTTGCAGCGATTTGGTCCCTTTGCCCCCCTTGACAAGAATTTTTCCGAAGCGGAACGCCACGGTCCAGCAACCCCACTTCGAGCAGAATATCGCTCAGCACATCCAGCGCGATCGGAACATACGTCCGCACCGTCCTCTCGCTGCACTGCAGAAGCCGGCTGGTGGCGAGTTGGTCATGCTCCTGCAGAATGTGCCGCGCGATCAGCTGTCGCGAGAACTCATCCAGCCGCTCCAGGCAGATCTCCATGTCGTGAACGAAGATGACACGGTCTTCAAACGTCGTGACGCGATACTTGGTCACCGTGGCGCGAAAGAACTCGCGCCCCAGCAGTGACGGCAACCTTCCCGTTTCCAGCGAGTAACGCATGTAGCGCCGCAGCATCGCCACCGTCCTTCCCCGGTACACCCGCCGCTCGCGCTCCTGATCGAGTTCCAGCGTCGCACGCTCTTCTGGCTGAGCATCTCTTGCCGTCTCGTCCGATAGCGGGCCAGCCGCAGGAAACTGATGTGCCGGCAGTCCGGGCAGCGATATCTCCTCCCGCTGCCGCGCCTCTCTCCGCTGCTCCCGGCTCTGCCCGGGAGCAACCATCCCCGGCGGAACTGCCGGCTCGTCCGCCGAGGCCGCCATCCACGCAATCATGCCGCTCATGCCGCACCGCCGGCTGCTTCAAAGTCCAGGCCGTCGTCGTCCACTCCGAAACCAAAATCTTCCACCAGCGTTCGCGCCCGCACCGGCAGGATGACTCTGGCCGGCTCCTTCTTCGTCGGCAGGGGCAAGTCCGCGATGCGAGGCTGGCAGGTCTCGCAGTAGACCACACCCGCACCGCATTCCCGCAGCCACAGGGCTCCGCAGTGCTCGCAATATTTCAGCTCCATCCGTACCGCTTCCCGCTCTCCATCTTGACGATCGCGTTTCATCGCTGTCCCTCCAAAGTGGAATGAAAAATCAGTTGCCTGCGCTCCGCGGCGCGCAGCCCCGCCCGGCGTCGGTCAATCCCGAAAGCCGGAAGCCGCGAACCCAAAGCCCAAAGAAAAAAAAGCCCTGCGCCGGTCTCTGCGTGTGTGTGCAGGGACCGGACGCAGGGCTCGTTTCTCTTACGAAGGCCTGCCGGAGCTATTTAGTTGTGCTGAGTTTCGAAGAACCCGGTTGCATCCTGTGCCGAACTCTGAGAATCGCCGCTAGATACTCCTTCTCCGCCTCTACAGTTTGTGAGCCATCTCATCGTCCGCTCCGGCACCCTCCACCCGCTGCCGGAAATAGCCTTCTTCGTAGCCGGACTTGAGCACGCGCCCGTTTTGCATCACTACGCTCACTCGTCCCGTGAAGCGAAGCGACAGCAAAAGCCGCTCCATCGATGCCGAGAGCACTTCCGCCGACCGCACTTTGCGGCGAAACTCTCCGAAGTCCCTCTCTTCATTCGAGTTGTCTGGGATTGGGGTCATCGAATTCCATCCTGGAGCCTGCTTTTCCCTACTTTTCCGCGATCGTATCCCTGTGAATTTTCTCAGTCAAGGTTGGATTGACCAACCCTCCGCCTTGCCTGTGGAAAACTCGCCCTTGACCACCGGGCCATCCGCCGATGCTATACTCCCGCGCATGAAGTTCCGGGTCCTGCAAGAGAATCTGCGCAAGATCCTGCGCGATCGCATTGCAGCCGGCGAATTGACCGGTCTGCGACTGGCCCGCCAGACCCGCTTCCGGCAAGCTCATATCTCTAACTTCCTCAACAAGAAACGCGGCCTGAGCCTGGAAGGCATGGACAAAGTCCTGGCCGTGCAGCACCTCTCGGTGCTCGACCTGCTCGATCCCGCCGAAGTCAACCAGCGCGCCTCCATCCTGCCGCCCAGCGAAGACGAATTCGAGAACGTCATCCTCACCGACGCCGCCACTGCCGCTACCAAGCCCTCGATCACCGCCAGGCAGGTGAAAGAAATCCTCAAGGTCAAGAAAAGCTTTCTGCGCCGGCTCAAACCTAAAACCCGGGGCCACCGCTCCGGCTGGCAGCGCTTCGTGCTCATCACCGTCGACGCCGCCGATGCCCGCGCCATGCATCCCCGCCTCACCCCCGGAGCCACCGTGCTCCTTGACCGACATTACAACTCACTGCGGCCTTATCGCACGGGCGAGTTAAATATGTACGCTGTTCTGAAAAACGATACTTGCGCGATCCGTTACGTCGAAGCCGAAAAAAGTTGTTTAATACTCCGCCCGCATAATCCACTCTCGCCCGTCGAAATCATCCCCATCGAGCAAGGTCGGAGCCCGGAAGACTCTATCGTCGGCCGCGTTTGCCATGTGGGAGTGGAAGTGTAGAGAAACTGCTGATTGTTGATTTCCGATTGAAAGGCAAGGCAGCCGGGCCCACGCCGGGCTTCGTCGGACTTTATTAACTTACATCTTTAAGCTTTGTAGACTCTCCCGTGTTACGTCGATGACCACTTCTCGACGAGTCCAACAAAACTTGGGACCATTGGCCGTAGGAGTTGAATAATTGCGGGGCGGCTTTTGCGTATTCCTGACGCTTGCGCGTCGAGTTTCTCCAGTACCTGGGCCGGATTCAGATGAAACTGATGAATCAGGAAATCATCCGGACTCTGAACCAACATGTCGAATTGCTTCAAATAATCTGCAGGGAAGTCTTTCAGGTTGTTGGTGACGATGGCATGGGCGTGCCCTCGAATAGCAGCCGCAAGAACATGCCGGTCCCCTTCATCAGGAATTCCGCTCAGAGACGGCGGCAGACCCGAAGGTATCGTCACGGTCGCCTCTGGAAACGCCATTGCCATCGCATCCAGCCTGCGTTTGCTCTGCGCGTCCGTATACCCAAAAATGCCCTTTAAAACACGTCCGACCTCTCTGAGAATCTGATCACTCCAGAGAGGTCGGTACATGGCTGGTTCCTCGGCCAGTCGCAGGAGCGTATCGCACAAGGGCATTGGCACAAGAACACTGGAATCTAAAACGGCAGCGTATTCATTTTCCTGCGTTAGGATCATTGGGAACTCTCGCGACTTGGTCGTAGAGACCCTCTTCTTGTTCCGATCGCGCAAGATCATCTAACGTCTTACGGCGCACAGTATCGCGCTTGGCTTTGTATGCGAGCACATCGCGCGCATACAAACGACGATGCGTACCCACCATGTGATAAGGGATCTCTTGCTTTTCCAGCAATCCAACCAGGAACTGACGTGAGACACCCAACAGTTTGGCCGCCTCGACAGTGGTCAGATCCGCATTGCTCTGCAGAATCGTTACGGAATCCCCTGCCTTAAGATCGGCCAGCAGCCGACACAGGAAAGCGTAAAGAGAATTCGGCAAAATCTCAGTCCTGCCGTCAGGACCAACGAGTTTTGCCTCTGCCGTTCGCAACTTCTCGTAAATGTCCTCGATCTCGCGTTGATCCTTCCCCGAAACCGCCACGTTCGGAAGATTCGTTTCGACAGATGCCATGTTTTGATCCCCTCCCTTTGCCCGTCTGCGCGCGCGCAATTCCAGCAAGTGCTACAAGTGTAAGCAATAAACGCTACAAGTGCAAGTAACTAGTACGCCAATACACGCCCGCCATTCAAGACACCCATAAAAAAGAGCTTGACAAGATGTATAGTGTTATAGTTAAGTATAACAGTCAATGACGAGCCAGAGTTCACTTGCGAATCGCTTCCGCCCCAACGGCGAACCGGAACTTGGCTCTCAAGGAGAAGTTGCCATGAAATCCCATCGCTCTTTGCTGCCGGTTGTGCTGCTGTTTCTCGCCACCGTGGCTTTTGCCCAAGCCGGCATGCAAGCGCCCGCCGCGCCAGCGTCGGACGCGCAGAAGTCCTTCGACAAACTGAAAACCCTGGCGGGCACCTGGCAAGGCCGCGTGACCGTCGATCCGCCCGACGCGGCGACGAACATGAAGCCGATCGAAATCTCCATCCGCGTCACTTCCCGGGGAAACGCGATTGTGCACGAGGGTCAGGAAGCGGGCACGCCGCTGGATGCGGCAAAGTATGATCATCCCCTTACCATGCTCTATCTGGACGGCGACCGCTTGTACCTCACGCACTATTGCGACGCGGGCAACCGGCCGCGCATGGTGGCCAGAGCGGCAGGTGACGGCAAGTCGGTGGAGTTCGATTTTGTGGACCTCGCCGGGGGCACCGTGTACGGACACATGCACCACGCAGTTTTTAATTTCGGCGATGCCGACCATCACACCGAAGACTGGACTTACATGATGCCGGGCGACAAGCCGATGCACGCGCACTTCGATTTGCAGCGGGTAAAGTAAGTACGGGCGTCACGATTTTGCCATTGGCTCGGGGAAGCAGAGGACATAGCAGGGTCTCAGTAGAGACGGGGAAGATCTGGATATCAGGATGGATCAATGGAACGACAATCAGCCGATTTACCGCCAGCTTCGCGACCGTGTGGTCGCGATGATTCTCGACGGCGTGCTCAAGGACGGCGATCCGCTGCCTTCGGTGCGCACGGTGGCGGCGGAGTACCGGGTCAACCCGCTCACCGTGCTGAAGGGATATCAGCAACTGGTGGACGAGGGGCTGGTCGAGAGCAAGCGAGGCCTCGGCATGTTCATCAACACAGGAGCACGCACTGTGCTGCTCGCGGGCGAGCGGCAGAAGTTTCTCGAGGACGAGTGGCCGCGGGTCAAGGCCACGATTCAGCGGCTCGGCCTGAACGAGGAAGACCTGCTGAATGGAAACAAGCCGGGCGGCGCGAAATCGCCCAAGCCGGATTCCACCGAGCCGGACTCTACCGAGCCAGACTCTACCGAGGAGGAGCGCTGACGCCATGGCATGCATAGAAGCACACGGCCTGCGCAAGGCCTTCGGAACTACCGTCGCGCTGGACGGCATCGATCTGCGCGTGGAAGAGGGGCGCATCCTTGGACTGATCGGCCCCAACGGCGCGGGCAAGACGACCGCGCTCAACGCCATTCTCGGGCTTACTCCGTACGAAGGAGAGCTGCGCGTGCTGGGCCGCGATCCCTGGAAAGAGCGCGACCGGCTCATGTGCGACGTTTGCTTTATCGCCGACGTCGCCGTGCTGCCGCGCTGGATGCGGGTTTCGCAGGCGCTCGATTACGTGGCCGGAGTGCATCCGCGATTCGATCGGGCGAAGGCCGAAGCATTTCTGGCCAAGACCAGCATCCAGCGGCACAGCCGGGTGCGCGAACTTTCCAAAGGCATGGTGACCCAGCTGCACCTGGCGCTGGTCATGGCCATCGACGCGCGCCTGTTGGTGCTCGACGAGCCCACGCTCGGCCTCGACATTCTCTATCGCAAGCAGTTCTACGATTCGCTGCTGAACGACTACTTCGACCACACGCGGACGATCGTCGTGACAACGCACCAGGTGGAAGAGGTGCAGCACGTGCTCACCGACCTGATGTTCATCAATCACGGCCGGATCGTCTTCGAGTGCAGCATGGACGATTTCGAGTCGCGTTATCTGGAAGTGATGGTCAGGCCGGAGCAGATCCCCGCGGCGCGGGCGCGGCAGCCCATCCATGAGCGCCAGGGGCTGGGGCGCAGCATCCTGCTGTTCGATCTGAAGAGCGATGGCGCCGATCGCAAACAACTCGCCGCGCTGGGCGAGGCGCACACGCCCAGCATCGCCGACTTGTTCGTGGCCATGATGGGAAACCCGGCGGCCGACGCGCAGACCAAAAATGTACGGAAAGAAAATGAAGGAGCGGTTCGATGAATACGACAGCCAACACGATACCGGCGTCGGGAGCGGAACGGCAGGAAACAGTGGCGACCGCAACCCATCCGTTCTACTGGGCGGTGCGACGCGAGCTGTGGGAGTACCGTTCCATCTACATCGCGCCGCTGGCGGTGGGCGGCATCGCCCTGGTCGGGCTTCTGTTCGCCACCGTCAGCCGCGTCATGAAGACCAACCTGCAGGACAGGCTCAGCGTGCTTAAGGAGCCATACAGCTTTGCCGCGGCTTTGATCATGGGGGCGGCGTTTCTGGTCGGATTCTTTTATTGCCTGGATTCGCTGCACGGCGAGCGCCGCGATCGCAGCATCCTGTTCTGGAAGTCGCTGCCGGTCTCCGATCTCACTACCGTGCTGGCCAAGGCGAGCATTGCCATTGTGTTTGTGCCGTTGCTGGCCTTCGTCATCACCTTTGTCCTGCAGTGGCTGCTGCTGCTGTCGAGCGCGGCGTTCCTGGGCAGCGCCGTGAGCGCGGCGCTGTGGAAGCAACTGCCCGAGTTCCAGGAGGCGACGCTCTATCACCTGTTCACCGTGCACGTGCTGTGGTACGCGCCCATCTACGCCTGGATGATGCTGGTCTCGGCGTGGGCGCGGCGCGCCACCTTTCTGTGGGCGGGCCTGCCGCCGCTCGCCATCGGCGTGGCCGAGAAGATTGCCTTCAACACCACGCACTTTGCGCACCTGATGCACTACCGCTTCGCCGGGCCGGAGCACTTTGACATGACCGAGCCTGGTCAGTTTGCGATGGACCCGATGATGCACCTCCATCTGGGNACATTTCTCAGCACGCCCGGGCTCTATACGGGATTCGTGGTGGCTGTGTTGCTGCTGGCGGCAGCGGTGCAGTTGCGACGCTATCAAGGGCCGATCTGATCTAAGCCATATCTGATCTAAACCAGGCCGCGCCAAAAAAAAACTAAGTTTTGTTCCGAACGGACAGGACAGAGGGATTTTTTTCTCAAAATAAGGAGTTACGACCATGAGTACCGCTGAAATTACTCGACGGATCGCGGAAGGATCGCCCCGCCTGCGGGGCAGGTTGGTCATCTTCTACTACCTGCTCACTATCCTAACGGGCGCGTTCGTTCTGTTCTTTCACGGCCAGCTGGCGTTCGCGGCCGATCTGGTCGTGAGCGTCGTCTACATCGGGATCACCGCTCTCTTCTACGTGCTGTCGAAGTGAGCCCAGCTCGCGCACTGAGCCAAGGAGTTCGACCATGCGATTTCCCATACTCATGATTCACATTCTCGGCGGCGCGCTGGGAATGCTTTCGGGATATGTGGCGATTTTCCTGCGCAAAGGTTCGCGCCGGCATGCCGTCGCGGGCAGCGTGTTTGTCGTCTCCATGCTGACCATGGCCGCGTGCGGAGTGACCTTGGCGGTGATGAAATCGCAGCCGGGCAATATCCTCGGCGGCACATTCACGTTTTATCTGGTAGCGACGGCGTGGCTGACCGCGCGACGCAAGGACGGCGCGGCGGGGACGGGCCTGCTTGACTGGGGCGGGCTGCTGCTGGCGCTGGCGATCGCGTCGACCGAGCTGACCTGGGGAACGCAAGCGGCGCTCAGCCCGACGGGGATGAAGTATGACTATCCCCCCGGACCTTTCTTTTTCATGGGCTCGGTGGCGCTGCTGGCCACGTTGGGCGATGTGCGCCTGCTGGTGCGCGGCGGCATTGCCGGCACGCAGCGGA